>OGUN01002429.1_pt1 | contig 11110 bp, 9 predicted proteins | sample 1553621 | NCBI WGS metagenome assembly OGUN01 (sample SAMEA2580300, study PRJEB22360) | human gut metagenome | biome: human gut; feature: human-associated habitat; material: faeces | place: Denmark | collected 2008/2010
GATCGTGACGAACGCGGCGGGCGGCGTGAATCTTGCCTATCATCGCGGCGATTTCATGCTGATCGCCGACCACATCAAGCTCAACGGCTCCAGCCCCATGCGGGGCCGGAACGTGGACGAATTCGGCCCGCGCTTCTTTGACGTTACGCGGATGTACACGCCGGAGCTGCGCGAGCTGGCGAAGTCCTGCGCGGCAAAGCTCGGCTTTTCCGTGCACGAGGGCGTGTATTTCTTCATGCCCGGCCCGCAGTTTGAAACGCCTGCCGAAATTCGCGCCATCCGCCTGCTCGGCGGCGACGCCGTGGGGATGTCGACTGTAACGGAGGCGCTGACGGCGGCGCACTGTGGTCTGCCGCTGCTGGGCATTTCCGTGATCACCAACATGGCCGCCGGCATCACGGGCGAGGCCGTCTCCGGCGAGGAGGTCAACGAGACGGGCGCGGCGGTCGCGGAGCGGTTCAGCCGCTATCTTGAAAAAATTCTGGAGGAGATGGATGTATGACACAGTTCCGGGCCGATGAAGGGCTGGCCTTCATGCTGCAATATGAAAACGTTGCGTGGTACGATGCGGGCGAGGTGCGGATTCTCGACCGCCGGATCTATCCGGCGAAAATCGAGTTTGTCCGCTGCAAAACGCACGTGGAGGTCATGCAGGCCATCCGCGACATGGTCACGCAGAGCGCGGGGCCGTATACGGCGGCGGCCATGGGCATGGCGCTGGCCGCGTATGAATGCCGGGAAAAATCTGCGGATGAGCAGCTGGCCTATCTGCAGGCAGCGGACGAAACAATCTCAAACGCGCGCCCCACAACCTACAAGCGGATGAAGCTGGTCTGCGACGGCTGTCTGGCGGCGGCAAAGCTGGCGCTTCGTGAGGGGCGTCCTGTCGATCTTGCCATCCGGGAGCACGCCGTAAACGCCAACAACCGCCGCTACAGCAAGGTAAATGAGATCGCAAGGTATCTCGTGCCGCTCATCCCAGACGGCGGCACGGTCATGACGCAGTGCTTCGGTGAAACGATCGTCGGCATGATGCTGAAGGAGGCGAGGCAGGCCGGGAAGACCTTCCGCCTGTTCTGCCCGGAGACGCGGCCTTATTTTCAGGGAGCGCGCCTCACGGCCACGGTCTGCCATGATATGGGCTTCGACGTGACCGTCATCAACGACAATATGCCCGCATTCGTCATGGAGCGCGAGCACGTGGACCTCTTTACCTGCGCGGCGGACGCGATCTGCCTCGACGGCTATGTCGTCAACAAGGTCGGGACGCTCCAGATCGCCATCTGCGCCAATCACTTCGGCATTCCAACCTTCGTTACCGGCGCGCCGGATATCGGCCACGAGACAAAGGACACCGTCAAAATCGAGATGCGCGACCCGGAATTTACCCTGCAGGCCATGGGTGTGCGCACGGCGGCGCAGGGCGTGAAGGGCTATTATCCCGCCTTCGATATGACCCCGCCGCACCTCATCTCCGGCATCGTCACCGACCGGGGCGTGTTCTCCCCATTCGATCTGCACCACTACTTCGCCGGCGGCGGAGCGGGGGAGTACGATACTGTAGTCTGAGGCTGCGGGATCCTGCAATTTGCGCATAGTCAGACCGCACGCCTCTTGCGTTTCCGGCGGGGCTTTGCTACAATGTGTGCGGACAAATGCCAGACAGAAGGGAAGCGATCCTCATCGCAAGCACAAATGCCAGCCGGCCGTCCAAGAAACGGATCCTGACGGTCTGCGTCAAGCTGTTTCTTGAGCAGGGCTATAAAAAAACCACCGTCGCCCAGATCGTGCAGCAGGCGTCGGTTTCCAACAGCATTTTTCAGAATATTTTCCGCGCCAAGGACGGCGTACTGACCGAGCTGGCGCAGTTCATGCTCTCCAATCAGTTCGCCATGGCCCGCAGCACGGCGGGCACACAGCTGCCGCCGATCTATGTCTACGCCGTGGAGACGGCCATTCAGATGACGCTGACGGAGCTGAACGAAAATCTGCGCGAGATCTATATTGAGGCGTACACGCAGAAGGAAGCGTCGGACTATATCTTCCGCGAGACAGCAAAGGAGCTTTACCAGATCTTTAGCCCCTATCAGCCGGAGCTGACCGAGCAGGACTTCTATTTTATGGAGATCGGCTCTGCCGGGATCATGCGGGGCTTTATGGCGCACCCGTGCGACGAGGCGCTGACGCTGGAAAAGAAGCTTCGTACGTTCCTCACCATGAGCCTGCGGTCGTACCACGTCCCGGAGGACGAGATCAAAAAGGCCGTGGACTTCATCGGCGGCATGGACATCCGCGCCGTCTCCGAGCGCGTCATGCACGAGCTGTTCAAGGCGCTTGCCATGCGCTTTGAATTTACGCTGTAAACGATAAGAGGCCGCTGCGCGACGCAGCGGCCTCTTTTACTATTCCTCGAGCATCGAATCCATCACCGAGACGAGCGCGCGCTGCTGCGCGGGGGACAGGCGCAGCCATTTATCCAGTATATCGCGCTGTCCGGCCGTCAGAGCAAGCAGTGTCTCGCCGCCGGCAAAAAACTGCGAGAGCGTCAGCCCGAATGCATCGCAGATCTTTTCCAGCGAGGAAAACGAGGGCGTCATGCCCTTCTGGTACCAGGACGAAATGGTAGACTGCGGCAGGCCGGAGCGCTCGGCAAGCTGATACTCCGTCCAGCCTCTGGCCTCCCGGTTTTTTCGGATCATCCCCAATATATCTGTCACGTGCTTCACCGCCTACGACTTTTCGTTTATTATACTTTGAAAAATCGTTGCATTTTAATCATAAATGTCGTATTATTTAATACGACATTTATAAGCCCTTCAAGGAGGCAGCGAACCCGCATGGAGTACGAACCAGAAAGACGCTCTGAAGCCTGGCTGGACGACGAGCGCCGCGTCATCTCCTTTCACGATATCCCAAACGCCCGCTATTTTACCGCCCCGGAGCCCATCTTCTGGCCTGCAATCCTCGAACTCGTCCTGAGCGGATACCGGATCCAGTAAATATTTAGGGAAATTTAAGAGATTTCAGGGAAAAGCTGTGGTATACTGGAAGAAAAATAAGGAGGAATGCATCATGAAACGCTGTCTGATTCTCATGCTGCTGCTCGGCCTGCTCCTGACCGGCTGCCGGAAGCAGACGCAGCCGGAGCAACTGCCCACTGCGGAGACAATTGACACACAAGCCAACACCGAACCCGCTGCACAGACACCGGAGCAGACGCTGACGCTCGGTATGATCGACTTTGACTCGGAAAAGAGCGTGCTCCGCAGTATGATCCAGAGCTATAGTTTCTCCGGCGCACCGGTCAGGATCGAAATCCTCAACTACGCAGACGGCGCGGAAAGCCGCGCAGACGCCGTGACGCGCATGACGACAGAGCTGCTGGCCGGGAATGTGCCAGACCTGCTCGATTGCAGCGATCTGAGCGGTGCGCAGTACGCGGGCTACGCAAAAAACGGCATTCTGCTGCCGCTGGACGGGATGCCGGACGCGGAACTCCTGTCCGGCATTCTGAAGCCATGCTATGTGGACGGGAGGCTTTATTCCATCGTCGGAGCCTTTGCGCTTGACCCGCTGTTCGGCCCGGCGGAGAAGCTCGGCGCGTCGCTGGAAACGTCGGTCGAGGACGTGCTGCTCGGCGCGGTCCCGGACGTCAGCTTTTTCTGGGGCGGTGAGGATCTGCTCAGCGTCTACTGCCGCCACGCGGCGGAGCAGTATCTGGACTATGATACACAGACCGCCTCCTTCGAGAGCGAGAAATTTTTGAATATTCTGACGGCCTGCGCGGCCATTTCTTCCGCGGCGCCTGCCCCGGACAGCATCATGCAGCAGCCGATGCACTCCGCCGCGATGTACCGGTCCATGCAGATTTCCTGGTACCAGCAGACCGGCGGCGCGTTCCGTGTGCTTGCCCTCGATTCGGACGGCGGGACGGCATATCAGCCGGTTCTGCAGCTTGGCGTCTGCGTCGGCTCCGCCATGCGGGAAGCGGCGGAGGAGGCGCTGCGGAATATGCTGCAGGAAGACTTCCAGCTGACCATTGCAGACGCGTTCCCCGTCAACCGCGCTGCGCTGCGCGAGCTGATGCAGAAGGAGATCGAAGCGCAGAAGGCCGAGCAGCAGACGGCCATCCGAGAGGAGGGCCGCGTCGAGATTGGAGAAGCGGGCGATCTTGCCTTCCTCTTCGACGAAGCTGCAGCCGACGATCTGATGAACGTGCTGGAGCACGCCGACTGCCGTTCCTGCGGCAATCAGGAGATTCTGAAGATCATCCTTGACGAGGCGGACGCCTTTTTCAAGGGCCGGAAAACCGCGCAGGAGGCGGCGCAGGTCATGGACAGGCGTGCGGCGCTGTTTATTGCGGAAGCAGGATGATACAGCCGGGCGGCAGCGGATATGCCGCCCGGTTCTTTCTGTTGACAACCGTAATCAAATGTGCTATGTTATGATTACAGACGTAAACAACAGGAGGGCGACACGGTGAACAGAATCGATCTGACACAAGCGGAATGGCAGCTTATGGAGAAGCTCTGGGACCACGCGCCGCAGACCGGGCGTGAGCTGACGGAGGCGATGGCGGCGCAGACCGGCTGGAACCGCTCGACGACGCTGACGCTTCTGCGGCGGCTGATGGAGAAGGGGGCGGTGCGCTGTGACGCGCAGGGACGCAAAAACGTCTTTTATCCCGCCGTCCGCCGCGAGGATGCAGCCGCGCAGCAGACGCGTGATCTGCTTGGCCGCGTGTATAAGGGGAGCCTGAGTATGCTCGTCAGCGAGATGACGAAGTGCGAGGCGCTCCCACAGCGCGAGATCGACGAGCTGCACGCACTGCTGCAGGAGATGGAGGAGAAAAAGCGCCATGACTGAATGGTTTGTTTCGTCCGCCGTGTTGGCGGCGCTGCTCATCGGAGCACACTATCTGCTGCGCGGGAAAATCAGCGCAAGATTGCAGTACGCGCTCTGGCTGGTGCTGCTCGTGCGGCTGCTGCTGCCGCTTTCCATCGGGAAAACTGCCGTCAGCGTGGCAAATCTTCTGCCGGAGGCTGAACCGACCGCTGTCATGCAGACGGAACCCGCTGCCGCGCCGCCCGCGCAGGCGGCCAGTACACCAGAACCGGCTGCGCCCGCAGCGCCGGTGCAGACGCCCGCACAGCCGGTGCAGCGCCCGGCGTCCACGCCTGCGCAGGCGGGAACGGACAGCGCAGAGCCGGAAAAAACTGCGCAGAAACCCGCCGGTTCCGTGCGGAAGATATTCATGCTTGTATGGGCCTCCGGCGCGGCTTTGCTGGGGCTGTGGTTCCTATTCTGCAATCTCCGGTACGGTCGGCAGCTGCGGGCGGGCGTTTTGCGCGCGATCGCGCCGAAGGAGGGCCGTCCGGCTGTCCGGCTGACGCAGACCGCGCTGTCGCCGTGCCTGTTCGGGCTTTTCCCGCCCGCGATTTACGTGACAATGGACGGCGCGCAGGACGAGCAGCTGCTGCACCACTGCGCGGAGCACGAATATACGCATTATCTCCACCGCGACCACATCTGGGCCGTCCTGCGCGGCGTGTGCCTCGCGCTGCACTGGTTCAACCCGCTGGTGTGGTGGGCAGCGGCGCTTTCCCGCACCGACGCGGAGCTCTTCTGCGACGAGGATACCGTCCGCCGCCTCGGCGAGGACGTGCGTGCAGACTATGGCCGTTCGCTCATCCGCATGACGTGCCGCGAGCGGGTCGATCCCCTCAGCGCGGCGACGACAATGTCGGGGCGCGGCGGGCAGCTCAAAACGCGCATCATTTCCATCACAAAGCACCCGAAAACCGCAATTCCCGTTCTGATCCTCGTGCTTCTGCTCTGCGCCGCGGCAGTCGGCTGCACCATGACCGGCGCGAAGGATGCCGCGCCTGCACAGCAGACGCCGGAAAAAACAGAGGACACGCCCGAGGAACTGGAAGCAACGGCAGATACACGCGAGGAACCGGAAGCGGCAGTGGAATTCACCACCACACAGGACACGGTCACGCTCAGTGTCCCGGCACGATACGAAAACGAAATCACTGCGGACGATTCGTTTATGATCGAAGCGCCGGAGACCGGCGAGCATGACCTGGACGATGTGCTGTTCTCCTTCTACGACAAAAGTCAGGCGGCAGAAGACCGCCTCGGCCTCGTCTGGGCGATCCGCGCGTTCCAGTTTGAAGACCCGGCGGAGCTGGTCAAGGACGGCGCAGACCGATGGGTCGAGGAAAATCTTATGGCGCTGAACACGCATCTGCTCGGCACACGCGGCAGCACGGCATATTATTTCTTCTGCCTGAGCCCGTCGGACAAGGCGGTACGGCAGTATGACAGTTCGGACACAGCGGCGGTCAGCTCGTATTACCAGCACGCAGCCGACGGCTTGGATATCTTAAAGGATTTTGTTGTCCGCAACGGCCTTGCGCCGGTGGAGGGCGCGGTCGACTGGGAGGCGTGGTATCAGGAATTCATTCTGCCGCGCATTGAGGCCGAAACGGACCCCGCCGCGGACGCGGCATGGTTCGCCGCGCGCGAACCGGTGGAGCAGTGGCCCGAATTCACCGTGAACGGCACGTCGATCTATAAACTGACACTGGACGATATCCAAAATGTTTACGGCACATATGAACGCATTTACCACTGGATGGACATCCATACGTCCTATTATGACATCGTGCAGTTTGCGGACGGCTCGCAGGCCGCGGGCTGGATGAGCAAGGACGGCACGATCCACTATCCGGACGCCGCATATCTGCGGCTGGATGCCGGGGTTGAGGTCTGCGGCATTCCGTTTGGTGCGGATTACCGCGAGGCGGCGAACCGCTTCCCGCGCGACACCGAGCCGGTACTCGAACAGGTCGACGAACACACGGCGCGGCTGATGCTCGGCGGCGAGATCCTGTACATGGGCAAATACAGCTACATCGAGTACACGGACGGCGCTGCAACAACGCTTGTCGTGAGCGACGAGACGCTCATGACGTTCTACATTGAAAACGGCGTGATCGCCGCCGTCAGCTGGATGGCGCCGGAGGAGTCCATGCGGCTGCCGGTCACGGAGGAATGGGTGCAGCAGCGCATGACGATCGACCCGAGCCGTCTGACGGATGAGAACCTGCTAAGCATTCTGATCGGCCCGGAGATCGCGCTTGTCAATAACGGATTTACGTTCGATTCGCCCGCAGACTTGTCGTCAGAGAAGCTGTTTATGCTGTTTCTGTACTGGTCGGTCGATTCCACGCGCGATAATTACAAGCAGGCCGACGGGAAGTATCACTTCACGCAGGACTTTATCAACGGCATCCTCTCACATTATTTCCGCACCGGCAGCTTCACGTTTGACATTACGCAGTGCAGAAACTACGACGCATCGGAAGGCACGGCGGTCATCGAGAACGTATCCGGCTTCGGCGGCGGCCCGGATCTGCACATTGCGGACGTGCAGGTGCTGGAGGGCAGCACCGTACAGGTCACGGCGGATTTTTATAACGCCAACCCGTTTTTTGACAACAGCGGCAGCGAACTCCGCTACGCGCGCAAGGTCTACACGCTTGACTTCTACTACGGCGGCGCGCTGTTCCAGTCGGCACGCTTCGCACCGCTTCCAGAGGACGATCTGCGTGCGGCCTTGCAGCTGCACACTGGCGAGACGACGGACGATCTGGCGCAGCTGTTCTGGACGTACGACAGCCAGAACCGCAATCTGTTAGGCAGTCTGCCATGCGGCGACTGGACAGCGCTGCCGCTGACCGAAGACGCGTGGGACGGACTTTCCCTGTTCGTCTACGAGCGCTGGGCGCGCGAAAACAACTGGCCGCTGACGATCAGCGAGACGGATTTCGACCATACGCTCGAACGCTATTTCCCGCTGGGCCGGTACGGCTGGGAGGATCGCAGCTCACACTATCTGACCTATCAGGATGGAACCTATACCCGTACCATCAACGACAACCACGGCGCGCGGTACTGCTACCTGAAAAGCGTCTCAAGTCTGACAGACGGGAGCTTCCAGCTGGTGTTCCGCTGTCTCGACGTGCCGGAGCTCACGGAGTACGCGGACGCGTCTGCGGACGTGCGCGCGGTCTACGACCACGCGGGCGCGGAGGAGCTTCAGCCGCAGGAATTCCGTCGGGCCGTGTACCGCGCATTCGCCGACGGCGTCATTCCCACCGGAAACAGCATGACGGAGCTGACCGTGACCGTCCGCCTGACCGGCGAAACGCGGTATCCGTTCCAGTTCCTGTCGGCCTCTGCATAAATCTGGCGTGTTCCACCCTTAAGCAGCCGCTCCTGTTTCCACAGGGGCGGCTGCTTGGGAAACAGTTTCGAGAAAAAGGTTGACAAATGTAGCCCTATATGCTATGATGGGTCTACAAAAGTAAACCAAGGAGGGATATCCTGTGCAATTATGCCAAAGCGAATGGACCGTGCTGCAAAGCCTGTGGGAGCGGCAGACGCTCATGCAGCTGGTGGAGGATTTGAAGCTCCGCGCCGGATGGTCGGCCAGCACGAGTAAGACCATGGCCGCCCGCATGACGGAAAAGGGCCTTCTGCGCTACGAGGGCAAGCCCCGGCGCTATTACCCGAACGTCACCCGCGAGGAAGCCGGGCTGGAGGAAACCGAGCAGCTGCTTTCCCGCGCGTTCGGCGGGAAGCTTGGTCTGCTGGTCAGCAATTTCGCTGACCACGGAAAAATCGGAAAGGACGAGCTGGACGAGCTTTATGCCATTCTGGACAGGGCTGCGGGCCGCGAGGAATAGGGGAGGGGAACCATGCTGGAAATTCTCATTTCATCGACTGTTCTGATCCTTGCGCTGACCGCGCTTCGATTTTTCCTGCGCGGGAAACTCAATCCGCGCCTGCAATACACGCTCTGGCTGCTGCTGCCGGTCTCGCTGGTCAGAAGCCCGGTCAGCGTGATGAACGCCGTCCCGGACGTGCCCGCCGCCGTGCAGCGGCTGACTGCTCCGGAAAATCGCCGTGCCCCGCAGACGGACAATACGCAATCCCCGGTGCAGACTGCCTCTGAGACGGAGACTGCGCCCACAGAGGCGCAGATGCAGCTGACGGGCAGCACGATTTTGAAACTCGTCTGGCTGACTGGCGCGGCAGCGATGGCGCTGGCCGGTTTGGCGCAGAATCTGCTGTTTCTCCGGAGACTGAAAAGAATCCGGCGGCCGTTTGCCTGCCCGGAAAGCCCGGTTCCGGTCTGGCTGGCTTATGGCCTGCCGTCGCCGTGCCTCGCGGGGCTGTTCAGGCCTGAAATTTATCTCACGCCCGAAGCGGCGCAGAACCCGGAGACGCGCCAATTCGTCCTTCGTCACGAGCTGGCGCATTATCACGCGCGGGATCAGCTCTGGAGCCTCCTGCGCCTCATCTGCCAGTGCCTGTACTGGTTCGACCCCTTCGTGTGGCTTGCCGCGGCGCTTTCCCGGCGCGACTGCGAGCTGGCCTGCGACGAGCGGGTGCTGAAAGACCTCGACTCCGGCAGCCGGGTAAGCTATGGCCGCGCGCTGCTCAGCCTCGTCGCGTCGAAGCGGGCGCGGGGCCAGCTGCTGTCCTGCGCGACGACGATGCAGCTGGGCCGAAAGAGCCTCAGAGAGCGCATCACGCTTATCGCGAAAAAGCCGAAAATGGCGGCGTATACCCTCGTTTTTGTGCTGGTCTTAAGTCTTGTTCTGACGGCCTGCACGTTTACCGGCGCGCCCGTGCAGCCGGAGCCGGAACCTGTACCGGAACCCGTACAGACAGAACCGGAGCCGGTACAGCCGGAGGAACCGCTGGCTGATACGGAGGCACCTCAGCCCGTCGAGGACGACCTGGAGGCGGATTTCCAGATGGCGTTTCCGACGCTGAACTACGCGTCGTTCCAGCGCTATCTGGACGAGCACCCGCAGACGCTGGAAAACGGCTGGGCGCATATCCGCATCAATGAGGCGGGCTTCGACGACGCGGGCACGAGCATCGAGACGCAGCAGGGCGATCAGGTGCTGGCCGTCGATGCGGAATACGGCATTGTGCTCGTGCGCATCACCGGCGACGGCTATCGCGGCGTGCTGGCCATCTGCCGGTACCCGGAGCTTCTGCGGCTGGAAATGGCCTCGACCTATGGCACGGAAGGGGAATTGGCGGGCAAGATCGCGTCCGACCACGGCGGCATCCTCGCCATGAACGCTAACGGCTTCCAGGACCCCAACGGCAAGGGCAACGGCGGCCAGCTTGCAGGCTGGTGCATGGCGCAGGGTGAAGAACACGGCTATCACTTCGGCGGCGACGTCTACCAGCGCGTCGAGCTGAGCGAAAACGGCCTCGACTGCCGCATCGTGCCCGCGTCCGACCCGGTCGGGGAGGGAACGTACAACGCCGCCGAATTCACGCCCGCGCTGATCAAAGACGGCGAAAAAATTGAGGATTCCTTCTGGACGGGCGAACAGCCGCGCGCGTGCTTCGGCACCGGCGATCAGGGCGTTTATATGCTCATCATCGAGGGCCGCTACCCCGACGAGGGCATCCGGGGCACGAGCGTCAACACGTGCTCGGATATCCTGCTGGCCTACGGCTGCCGGAATGCGTTAAACATGGACGGCGGCTCAAGCGCGATCTTGTGGTACGACGGCGAATACGTCACGCAGTCGTCGTCCTCTCCCCTGCGCTACACCGGCGGCCGCCCGCTTCCGAACGCGTGGGTCTACGGATGAATTTTCATGTTGACAATCGCAGGAAATGTGGTAAAATATCTGCGATATAGGAAAACCGCGTTGAAAAACCGAGCGTTCCGGTGCAGCTTTCAGAGAGAAGGGGACGGTGAAAGCCCTTCAGCAAGCCTGTCCGCAGCCAGTTTGGAGCGGCCGCGCGAAAGCGCGGCGGGTGCTTCCCGATACAGAAGCGCTGAGATATGCGAACGCATGATCAGGGTGGTACCGCGACCGACCTCGCCCCTGTACAAGGGGCGGGGTTTTATGTTTTTGCGGGATCCCCCGCCCCTACAACCTGCCCCGCAAGAAGGCAACACCTATCAAAATTTCGGCTGCACCTTCTATTGATGGCAGATATTCTATGGCAACCAGCTGCAAATCTGCGACGACCTCTCAGTCTCGGCTGCGCCGAGCCA
>OGUN01002430.1_pt1 | contig 11108 bp, 6 predicted proteins | sample 1553621 | NCBI WGS metagenome assembly OGUN01 (sample SAMEA2580300, study PRJEB22360) | human gut metagenome | biome: human gut; feature: human-associated habitat; material: faeces | place: Denmark | collected 2008/2010
ATCAAGCGCTTTATGGATGAAATGGTGCTGCCCTATATGGAGGATGAACATGCCAGAATGCGGGCGCAGGATGAACTGCCTCAGAGCGCGGGAGGTAAGACCATTACCACTACGGAGCCAAAGTTTATTCCCAACGAAGCGGCAAAGGTGCGACTGAATGATGATATTGAAGTATCGGTACGGCTGATCGACTGTGTGGGATATATGATCGACGGTGCGGCGGGACACATGGAAGAAGATGCGGAGCGCATGGTGAAGACTCCCTGGTCGGAGGAAGAGATTCCGTTTACCCAGGCGGCAGAGATCGGCACGGATAAAGTCATGCGGGATCATTCCACCATCGGTCTTGTGATCACTACGGACGGCAGTATCGGGGAACTTCCCAGAAGCAATTATCTGGGAGCGGAAGAGAAGACAATCCTGGCGCTGAAAAAGTCCGGAAAACCCTTCCTTGTGCTGGTGAACAGCCAGAAACCTTATTCCGAGGAGACCAGACAGGTAGCGGAGGAAATCGGGAAGAAATACGATGTGGCCGTGATGCCGGTGAACTGCGAGCAACTGAAAAAGGAAGATATTAATCGCCTTCTGGAAAAAATCCTGTATGAATTTCCTCTGACAGCAGTGGAATTTTATTTCCCGAAATGGATGGATATGCTTCCGGTGGATCATGCGGTAAAACAGGACCTGTTAAGACAGATCCGGGAATTGATGAACAGCTATGACCGGATTCGGGATGTGGCGGGACACCCTGTGGAATTGCAGGGAGATTATATTCAAAGCTGCAAGATGGAGCCGGTGCAGTTGTGGAACGGTATTGTTCCGGTACAGGTAGGAATCGACGACAGGTATTATTACGAAATGCTTTCAGGAATGTTAGGAGAGAACGTAGAGGATGAATACCAACTGTTGAATAAACTAAAAGAGTTGGCAGAAATGAAAAAGGAATATACGAAGGTGCAGGATGCATTGTCCATGGTGAAGATCAAAGGCTATGGCGTTGTGACTCCGGACAGAGAAGACATTGCACTGGAGAAACCGGAATTGATCCGCCATGGCAACAAGTTTGGTGTCAAAATCAAGGCCAGCAGCCCCTCCATACATATGATCCGCGCAAATATCGAGACAGAGATCGCTCCCATCGTGGGCACAGAACAGCAGGCTCAGGATCTGATCCATTTTATCGATCAGGCGGAGGCGGAGCACGGTATCTGGGAGACTAATATCTTCGGCAAGACTGTGGAACAGCTGGTGGATGACGGCATCACCACGAAAGTTGCTTCCATCGGAGAAGAGAGCCAGCTGAAACTCCAGGATACCATGCAGAAGATCGTCAACGACAGCAACGGTGGCATGGTTTGTATTATTATATGATTCCATAACCCACCCATGGAAAGTCTGCGAGACTGCCTGCAGGCAAAGCAGACTTTCTATGAGGGGAGTAAATACACATGAGCAGGGAGAACGATAGTCCGAAATGCGAATGTGGGTTACAATTTCGAGAGTGCGAAGCACGGAGAAATTGTATGGGATGTTAGCTTTCCATTGCTTTTTTCCCGTGCATTTTGTATAATACCTTTGTTGACTTTGCTTTATTTTTCTGAAAAACAGGAAGAATATTTGCTAAATTGCATGAAAATACGGCTAAACGGAGGATATAGATGAATCAGGTATATGCAAAATTACAGAACTGTTATGAGTGTGTGAGAAAAAAGACGGATTTTGTACCTAAGGTGGCGATCGTTTTGGGATCGGGCCTGGGCGATTATGCGGAACAGATCCGTGTGGTGACAGAGATCCCTTATGCGGAGATCAAGGGATTTCCTGTTTCCACCGTACCGGGGCATGCCGGTAAATTTATCTTTGGTTATCTCGATGAGATTCCTGTGGTGTGCATGAAGGGAAGAGTACATTACTACGAAGGTTATGATGTGACGGATGTGGTACTGCCCACCAGACTGATGAAACTGTTAGGCGCTGAGATTCTGTTTCTGACCAATGCGGCAGGCGGTGTGAATACTTCTTTCCATGCCGGTGACCTGATGCTGATCAGAGATCATATTTCCGTGTTTGCCCCCAATCCTCTGATCGGTGCCAACATGGATGAACTGGGACTGCGTTTCCCGGATATGAGCCATGTGTATGACAAGGACTTACAGCAGATCATCCGTGAGACCGCGAAGGAGAACGGTATCTATTTACAGGAGGGTATTTATACCCAGCTGACCGGCCCGTCCTTCGAATCTCCGGCAGAGATCCGTATGCTCCGGACACTTGGCTGTGACGCGGTAGGCATGAGTACAGTGGTGGAAGCAATTGCTGCCAACCACATGGGAATGCGGATCTGTGGCATCTCCTGTATCAGTAATCTGGCGGCGGGAATGACAGATCAGCCTCTGAATCATGAGGAAGTACAGGAAGCTGCGGATATGGCAGCTCCCAGATTCAAGAAGCTGGTAACGGAATCTGTGAAGAAATTTGTATAGACACAGAGAAAAAGGAGATGCGGATGATCCAGGAGACAGAAGAAAAGGCATTGGTCAGCCAGGCATTGGAAGCCAGAAAACTGGCATATGCTCCTTATTCCGGTTATACGGTGGGAGCGGCACTACTGACTGCGGATGGACACAGATACCTTGGCGGTAATATTGAAAACGCTTCTTACGGAGCTACGAACTGTGCGGAGCGTACCGCCTTTTTCAAGGCGGTCAGCGAGGGAGAACGGGAATTTACAGCCATTGCCATTGCCGGAGGAATATCCGGAGAGGCACCGGTGGAATATGCGTATCCATGCGGTATCTGCAGACAGGTGATGCAGGAATTTTGCAGGGATGATTTTGTGATCTACGTGGTAAATAGTGAACAGGATTATCAACGATATACCTTAAAAGAATTACTTCCCTTTGGATTTGGAGGAGATGCAATCAGATGAATATCAGATTATATAATGCACGAATTCTCACCATGGAACCCGGCAGAGAAGTCTTCTATGGTGAAGTATGGGTAAAAAACGACAAGATCGCCTATGTGGCGGAACAGAAAGAACTTGCGGAGGAATGGGACAAATCCCAGTTCCCCAGAATTGCGTGGGATATCGAACTGGATTGCAAGGGAAACCTTCTGATGCCCGGATTTAAAAATGCACATACACATTCCGGTATGACTTTCCTGCGCTCCATGGCAGATGACCTGCCTCTGGATCAGTGGCTGAACAAGCAGGTATTTCCTCTGGAAGCAAAACTGACAGGTGAGGACATCTATGAACTGACCAGACTGGCAGTGCTGGAATACTTGACCTCAGGAGTGACTTCCATTTTCGATATGTACCTGACACCGGATACTATTGCTGAGGCCTGTCTGGACACCGGAATGCGTTGTGTACTGGTATCCGGACTGAACAATTTCAGCTCTTCTCCAAAACAGGTAGAAGAGGAGTTTTTAAAATGGAATAAGAAGAATTCCCTGATCAGTTACCAGCTGGGATTTCATGCGGAATATACCTGTTCCAAGGAATTGCTCTGGAAAGTGTCGGAAATGGCACATCATTACCGGACACCGGTATATGCCCATATCTCCGAGACGGAGAAGGAAGTGGAAGAGTGTAAGGCTCGCTACGGAATGACACCGCCCATGTTCTTAGACTCTCTGGGAATGTTTGATTTTGGCGGAGGAGGTTTCCACTGCGTTCATGTGACGGAACAGGATATGGATGTCTTCCGCAGACATCGGATGTATGTGATCACGAATCCCGGCTCCAACACGAAACTGGCCAGCGGCATTGCACCCATTGCCGACTATGTGCGGCACAAGATCCCGGTAGCCATTGGAACCGATGGACCGGCCAGCAATAACTGTCTGGACATGTTCCGGGAGATGTTCTTAGTCACCGGCTTAAGCAAACTGTTAGAGAAGGATGCGTCCAGCATGGATGCCGTGGAGGTACTGAAGATGGCAACGGTGAACGGTGCCAAGGCAATGCGCCTGAACCGCGCAGATGTTCTTGCAAAGGGAAAATATGCAGATCTTATTATGATCGATCTGCACCAGCCCAATATGCAGCCCATTCACAACATCCCCAAGAATCTGGTTTACAGCGGCAGCAAGTCCAATGTCTGCATGACCATGATCGGCGGCAAGATTTTGTATCGTAACGGAGAATTTAATGTGGGAGAGAATCCGGAACGTATTTACACAAAATGCGAGAAGATCGTAAAGAGACTGTTGACTGAGTAAGAAAAATAACTCAGAAGACATAGAACGGAGCTCCCGCGTGGCTCCCAGAATACTTAGGAGGGAAAAGATGTTAGAAAAAATCTTCAAACTGAAGGAAAACAACACCACCGCAAGGACAGAGATCATTGCCGGACTGACCACGTTCATGACCATGGCTTATATCATAGCCCTGAATCCGAACCTGCTGACCGGTTTTGGCAAGGATACCATGCCGGAGCTGTGGAACGGTGTTTTCCTGGCAACCTGCATTGCATCCGCCATCGGTACCATCGTAATGGCATTTCTGGCAAACAAGCCTTTTGCCATGGCACCCGGCATGGGACTGAACAGCTTTTTTGCAGTCGTAGTAACCAATATCGTAGCCCTGACCGGCATGACCTATGTGGCATCCTTCCAGGCTGCCCTGTGTATTGTTCTGGTGGAAGGTATTGTATTCCTGATCCTCTCCGTGCTGAATATCCGTGAGAAGATCGTGGATGCCATTCCTTTGGGCGTACGTCTCGGTATCGCACCGGCCATCGGTCTGATGCTGTTAAACATCGGCGTCGGTTCCAATGCAGGAATCTATTCCGAGAACGGGGGACCTTTCTATGCTATGAGAGACTTCTTCGGTGCACTGACTCCTTCACTGGCTAAGACCAATATGGGATCCGGATATTCCGCAATGGTGCTGTCGGTTGTTACCATGTTCGTAGGTCTGTTTGCCATTGTTGTTCTGGCACAGAGAGGTGTCAAGGGTGCTGTTTTACTGGGGATGCTGATCGCCAGCATCATCTACTGGGCAGGAGAGGCCATTTTCCTGGGAACAAATCCCTTTGCTTCTCTGGCAACTGCATCCTTCGTACCGGCCTTCGGAGATATGGCGTCCACTACACTGTTTAAGTTTAACTTCCAGGGATTTGCACAGATTGGCTGGTTTACTGCAATTACTCTGATCGTTACCTTCTGTATCATTGATATGTTTGATACTATCGGTACTCTGGTAGGAACCGCAAGCCGTGCGGGAATGCTGGATAAGGATGGAAAAATGCCTAACATGAAGCAGGCACTTTTGTCTGATGCAGTAGGCACTCTGGCAGGTTCCGTAACCGGTACTTCCACCGTTACCACCTTCGTAGAGTCTGCCTCCGGTGTGGAAGCAGGCGGACGCACCGGTCTGACCGCACTGACCACCGGTATTATGTTCCTTGCATGTATCTTCATCGCACCCATCGCCGGTATCATTCCTGCGGCAGCTACCTCTTCCGCATTGATCTATGTGGGTGTCCTTATGGTAGCAGGTCTTAAGAATGTAGATTTTGATGACATCTGCCAGGCGCTTCCCGTGGCTCTGATGATGATCGCCATGCCGATCTCCGGATCTATCGGACATGCCATCGGTATCGGTCTGATCACCTATACCGTTATCAAGGTATTTACCGGTAAAGCTAAGGACGTATCCGTACTTACCTATGTATTATCCTTGATCTTCCTGTTAAAGTTCTTTATTGTCGCATAAAGAATTTTACAAATAAGAAATATAAAAAACAGGTCAGAATATGGGGGCGGGCACTGCACAGCGCGGTGCCTGCCTTCTTATATCCGGAAAAGTGAGAAAAAATATGGAATTTGTTGTATTTGCGGGCGTATTGCTTTTGCTTTTTATATTTATGATAGTGCAGGAGCTGATACAGACGAAAAATCAGGAAAAACTTTTCAAGAAGTATCTTCGTGAAAATTACGGAAAAGAACCACCGAAGGAATATTCACTGGAGCGGTTTGCAAGACTGGGCAGCTATCTGGAACGGCATAAGGAAGAGAAGCAGCTGGATGATATCACATGGAACGATCTGGGAATGGACGAGGTCTTTCGCCGGATCGACCGGACCTATTCTGCGGCGGGAGAGGAATATCTGTACTATACGCTCCGGAATATTTCCTGCGGGAGAGAGGCACTGGAACATCTGGAAGAAGTGGTTAACTGGCTGCAGGAGCAGGAGAATATAAAAGTAAGGATCCAGCTGTTGATGAAACGGCTGGGACATCTGGGAAAATATTCTCTCTACGATTATCTGGATAACCTGGATTATCTGGGGGAGCGTTCCAACCGTAAGATTGTGCTGGGAAATCTGCTGTACCTTCCATTTCTCCTGTTATTGTTCGTACAGCCTGCGATGGGTACCATAGGAATCGTCTTGTGTATGCTCTGGCATATCATGACATATTTTCGGGAGAAAAAAGTGATCGAACCGTATATTATCAGCTTCGCTTATGTATTACGGCTGATCGATGTATGTGAAGAACTGGAGAAGCAGAAAATACCGGTATACAGGAGAGAACTGGATGAACTTCGGGAGGTACTGAAGAGCCTGCGGGAGTTGAGGCGGGGAGCCTATTGGGTCATGGCTGGAAATCAGGGAAAGATTGGTGGAAATCCTCTGGATATCCTTGCGGATTATCTGCGGATGATATTGCATCTGGATATCTTTCAGTTTAACCGGATGCTGGAAAAGCTGCGGAAAAAGACCGGACAAGTGGAAACCATGCTTGCAATCACCGGGTACCTGGATATGGCCATATCCGTAGGCGGATTTCGGAAATCTCTGGAAGGGTACTGTATTCCGAAACTGGAAGAAGATACGGAGAAAGCTTTTCTGCATATGAAGAAGGGTTGGCATCCGCTGTTGTCACAGCCGGTGAAAAACAGTATCCGGGCGGACAGAGGAATTCTGCTTACGGGGTCCAATGCTTCCGGTAAATCCACGTTCTTAAAAATGGTGGCGGTGAATGCCGTTCTGGCACAGACGATCCATACCTGCGCGGCGGAAAGTTATCATGCACCGATATTTCAGATCTTTTCCTCCATGGCCCTGCGGGACAGCATGGAAAACGGGGAGAGCTATTATATTGTGGAGATCCGGTCATTGAAACGAATCCTGGATGCGGCCGGGGAACGGAGAACTCCGGTGCTTTGTTTTGTGGATGAGGTGCTTCGGGGAACCAATACGGTGGAGCGGATCGCCGCGGCAACGCAGATCCTGATCCGTCTGGCGGAGAGCGGAACGCTTGGTTTTGCCGCTACCCATGATATTGAAATGACGGAGCTTTTGAAGGAATACTATGACAACTATCATTTTGAGGAAGTGATCCGGGACGGTGATATCCTGTTCCCCTATCAGCTGCTGCCGGGAAAAGCATCCACCAGAAATGCGATCCGTCTGCTTCAGATGATGGGGTATGAGGAACAGATCATAAAGAAGGCTTCCGGACAGGCGGAAAATTTTCTTAAGACAGGAAAATGGATAAATACCCCGGCGGCCATATCCGAAGGGACCACTTGACGATACGGGGATTTCGTTGGTATACTTCTAATACATGCAATAGTTTTGGGATACAAAGATATCGGGAAAAGGAGAAAACATTATGGCAGTAAGCTTTTTGAATTCATTTTTATCTTATCTGGTAGTACTGGCAGTCATTGCGGTTGTAGGTGCAGTGGCCATTACGTTGGGAATCACTCTGCGCAAGAAAAAGAATGCAGCAGAGGAAAAGAAACAGACAGAAGAATAATCCATGGCAAAATCTTCGGGACAGAAATTAAAACTTTTATATCTGATCAAGATGTTGCGGGAGAACACGGATGAAAACCATCCAATGAGCACACCGGATATCATCAAATATCTGGAAAATCAGGGAATCCATGCAGAGCGCAAGAGTATCTACAACGATATGGAATGTCTTGCGGATTTCGGTTATGATGTGGTGCAGGTGCAGAGCAGACTGGGAGGCGGATATTATCTGGGCAGCCGGGAGTTTGAACTTCCGGAATTAAAGCTGCTGGTGGACGCGGTACAGTCTTCCCGGTTTATCACCACGAAAAAATCCAGAGATCTGATCCGGAAGCTGGAGCAGATCGCCGGGAAAAACGATGCCGGTAAACTGCAGCGACAGGTCTATGTGGCCGGAAGAGTCAAGACGGAGAATGAGAGCATTTATTACAGCATTGATGCGATCCACCGGGCTATTCAGGAAAATAAGCAGATCTCTTTTGTCTACCTGGACTGGAATCTTAAAAAGCAGCTGGTGCCCAGACCAAACGGCAACAAATGCGTCAGTCCCTGGGCCCTGATCTGGCGGGAGGAAAATTATTATCTGGCCGCCTACGACAGTGAAGACAGAGTGATCAAGCATTACCGTGTGGACAAGATGGGACAGGCGGAAGTGACGGATCTGCCCAGAGAAGGAGTGGAACAGTTTTCACAGATCGATGTGACCTCCTATACGAACCAGACCTTCGGCATGTTTGCCGGAGAGGAGAGCGTGGTGACCATGGAGTTTCCGGTGCGCCTGACCGGCGTGGTACTGGACCGCTTCGGAAGGGAGACGGATATCCGTCCCATGTCGGAGGAAGTGTTCCGGATCCGGGCAAAGGTGGCGGTCAGCGGACAGTTCTTCGGATGGCTGGCCGGTATCGGACAGGGGGCCCGTATCGTAGCGCCGGAAGCGGTACAAAAGCGCTATGTACAGTGGCTTTCAGATATTTTACGGGAACAGTCACAGGAGGCGGAATAAAAAGTTACCCAAAATTTGAAAATCTTTTTTGTATAGTTTTCTAAAGGATCCCTCGTTGACAAGCCAGGGATTCTTTTTTATACTGGTACATATCACCCACAATATATTGCTTTTTGATGACTACAGATACCATATATGGTATCTACAAACGTTATCGTAAGTGAGGGGAATACAGTAAATCCGGGCAACAGCCGGGGATTATCGGATGAAGGGAAGAGAAAGATGAGCAGTAATTTTGAACATGCCCATGAAGAAAATGAAGATTATGGCAAAAAGTTCAGACCGGACAGAGAGATCTACGTCGTTAAAAAGGACGGGAGCAAAGAGCTTTTTAATGTACAGAAGGTGATCAGCGCTGTAGGCAAGAGTGCGTACCGTGCCCTGACAAAATTCACCAGAGAAGAAAAAGAGCAGATCTGCCGGCATGTGGTAGAAAAAGTAAATGAACTGGAAGTGGATGAAGTACCCATTCCCATTATGCACAATATTGTGGAAAGTGCCTTAGAGCAGGTAAAACCGGTCGTTGCAAAAAGCTACCGCGATTATCGTAACTATAAGCAGGATTTTGTACGGATGCTGGATGATGTCTACAAAAAGAGCCAGTCCATCATGTACATCGGAGACAAGGAAAATGCCAACACGGATTCCGCACTGGTATCCACCAAGCGCAGCCTGATCTTCAATCAGCTGAACAAGGAATTGTACCAGAAGTTCTTCCTGACCACGGAAGAGATCCAGGCCTGCCGGGACGGTTATATTTATGTCCATGACATGTCCGCCAGAAGAGATACCATGAATTGTTGTCTGTTCGACGTGCAGAGTGTACTGACCGGCGGATTTGAGATGGGCAATATCTGGTACAATGAGCCGAAGACACTGGATGTGGCGTTTGATGTTATCGGCGATATCGTTTTAAGTGCAGCCAGCCAGCAGTACGGCGGATTCACCGTACCCAGCGTGGATCTGATCCTGGAGCCGTATGCGGAGAAGTCTTATAACAGAGCGCTGGCAAAATATGAGCGTCTGGGTATTGCCGCAGATGTGGCGGAAGCAGAGGCACTGGCAGATGTCCAGAAAGAATTTGAACAGGGTTTCCAGGGGTGGGAGTACAAGTTCAATACTGTGGCCAGCAGCCGTGGTGATTATCCGTTTATTACCGTGACCGCAGGAACCGGCACCGGTAAATTTGCAAAGATGGCGACTATTACCATGCTGGATGTCCGCAGAAAGGGACAGGGCAAAAAGGACCACAAGAAGCCTGTATTGTTCCCTAAGATCGTATTCTTATATGATGAGAATCTGCACGGCCCCGGAAAGCCGCTGGAGGATGTTTTCGAGGCAGGTGTGGAATGCTCTGCCAAGACCATGTATCCCGACTGGCTGAGTCTTACCGGCAAGGGCTATGTGGCAAGCATGTACAAGCAGTATGGCAAGATCGTATCTCCCATGGGATGCAGAGCATTTCTGTCTCCATGGTATGAGAGAGGCGGCATGCATCCTGCAGATGACAAGGACCAGCCGGTATTTGTGGGACGTTTCAACATCGGTGCGGTATCCCTGCATCTGCCTATGATTCTGGCCAAGGCAAGAAAAGAAAGCAAAGACTTTTATGAAGTGCTGGATTATTATCTGGAACTGATCCGTCAGCTGCATATCCGGACCTATGCTTATCTGGGAGAAATGCGTGCGTCCACGAATCCTCTGGCATATTGCGAGGGCGGTTTCCTGGGTGGACATCTGAAGCTGACAGACAAGATCAAACCGTTACTGAAATCCGCTACGGCCAGCTTCGGCATTACGGCATTAAATGAACTGCAGGAACTGTACAACGGCAAATCACTGGTGGAAGACGGTGCATTTGCGGTAGAAGTTCTGGAGCATATCAACCAGAAGATCTCCGAGTACAAGGAAGAGGACGGCAATCTGTATGCCATCTACGGAACCCCAGCGGAGAATCTGTGCGGTCTTCAGGTCAAGCAGTTCCGTGAAAAATACGGTATTATCGAGGGTGTATCCGACCGAGAATATGTCAGCAACAGCTTCCATTGCCATGTGACAGAGGATATTACGCCGATCCAGAAACAGGATCTGGAGAACCGTTTCTGGGATCTGAGCAACGGCGGTAAGATCCAGTATGTAAAATATCCCATTGATTACAATACCGAAGCCATCAAGACACTGATCCACAGAGCCATGGATATGGGCTTCTACGAGGGTGTAAATCTGTCTCTGGCTTACTGCGACGACTGTGGCCATCAGGAACTGGAAATGGATGTATGTCCTGTCTGCGGCAGCCGCAATCTGACCAAGATCGACCAATGGTTACA
>OGUN01002432.1_pt1 | contig 11102 bp, 9 predicted proteins | sample 1553621 | NCBI WGS metagenome assembly OGUN01 (sample SAMEA2580300, study PRJEB22360) | human gut metagenome | biome: human gut; feature: human-associated habitat; material: faeces | place: Denmark | collected 2008/2010
GCTCGTCAGACACCACCGGTCGGACGTTCGGAAAACCTAACCGGATCCTCGTTCCTGCTCCAATGGTCTTCCGCCACAAATCCCTGCATCTTCTGTTTGTACTACAGTTCAAAGGAAGGAGAAGAAAAAGAAATCAGAAAACCTCTGTTTCATAGTGTTCCTGTTTTCCAAATCAAGATTAGCTTTCCATGCAGTGATAACGGGAGTCTGCGGTGTTCGTGTTCGGGGACCATTGGAGCTTTGGCGAGTGTCGTCTTGCTTTTTCTGAACGACCGACCGGTAGTGTCTGAGCGAAGCGAGTTCCGCCGGTCAGTGAAAGAAAAAGCCAGATGACCGACAGAAGCGACCGGGTCTCCGAACACGAACACCGCAGACGAATAAGTAACAGAACAAACCTACATTATCTCAGGCCTTCAAGTCGTCAGTACTCCAGCCTCCGGATCACCTCCTCCACCTTTTCGCGACTACTTACCTCACGTCCGTACTCATCCACTTGCACCGTACCTCCCATTGAAACGGCCGGATTGCGATAAACCATATCGCTCCCGAGGCGGATACGGGCAGAAAGATGGAATTCGAAGGCACCGGTGCTTTCGGCAATCTTCCGCACATTAGCCGCATTGACCCCGCACCCGGGCATAATAATTACGTTCCGGGCCCGGGCCACCAATTCTTTCAGCAAAGGCACTCCGGTTTCAGCAGAATTACTTTGTCCGGAAGTCAGAATTCGTGCACACCCGAGCTTTTCGATCGTCTGCAAAGCCTGAAAAGGATCACGGCACATATCGAAAGCCCGGTGAAACGTCACCGACATTTCTCCGCAAGCAGCCATTAATTTTCTCATAACGCCTTCGTCCACTTCTCCTTCACGGGTCAGACAACCCAAAACGACTCCATCGACACCCAGTTTTCGTGCCATTTCTATATCCCTGTACATCACTTCAAGTTCATCCTCCCGGTATAGGAAATCGCCCCCTCGTGGACGCACGATCACATGCATCCCTGCGGGCATCAACTCTCTTACTAAACAAATCTCACCATACGAAGGAGTCGTTCCTCCCTCCGGCATTCCGGCACAAAGCTCTATCCGGTCCGCCCCACCTGCAAGAGCAGCCCTCACACTCTCCACAGAATTAGTACAAACCTCTATTTTAAAATCCTGACGTCGCATACAACTATCTGTCTATTATTTTATGGTCAATTCGATCACGTAATCCAGCTCGGCAGGCACTTCAGCCAACTCCAAAACTACCCCATTCTTATCTTGTGAGAACTTCACCGGTTTCCGGTCTTTAAATACGACAGCACTTTTCACTTTCCCCGTCGTCAAAGGCAAAAACAATCCTTTATCAGGCAAATTCAGAATATGTACATACAGCTTATCTCCTTTGCGGGTCGTTACCCCCCAATCTCTGGGACTGATATCTCCCCCCCGTGTTCCATAAATCGTCTCTCCATATTGCTTCGTCCACTCTCCGATTGCTTTCAGTCTTTCGAGTGCAGCAGCAGGCAATTCCCCGTTAGGTTGCGGTCCGATATTCATCAGGAGGTTTGCATTTCTACCGGCAGCTTTCACCAGATAATGGATCAAGGTTTTCACCGATTTATAATTCTGGTCTACAATTTTATACCCCCACATGCCATTCATCGTCTCGCAAGTCTCTAACGGCAAACGGCTGATGTCCTGTCCGGACAAACCGGCATTATTCTCTCCGGGCAAATCCCGTTCAAAAATCTGAATATCTTCACCGGCAAAAGGTACCTGATGATGGTTATTACCGATCAGACAAGCCGGTTGTAACCGATGGATCATGGCATATTGTTCAGGCAACTGCCAATCGAATCCGGGATCCTGATCATGATCCCACCAACCGTCGAACCAGATGGCACCGATCGGTCCGTAATTGGTCAGCAACTCAGTAATCTGATCATTCATAAACTGATAATACGTTTTCCATTCTCCATGGGTCGTACGTCCCGTACCACGTCCGGTCCGCCCCAACGGATAATAATCGTCCCGGTCCCAATCCAGATGAGAATAATAAAGATGCAATTTTATCCCTTGTTTATGACATTCTTCTGCCAATTCCTTCAAAACATCCCTACCGAAAGGTGTCGCCTTGACGATGTTATAATCCGTAAACCGGGAATCGAACATAGAAAACCCCTCATGATGCCGGGTAGTAAAACAAATATATTTCGCTCCGGCCGCTTTTATTGCAGCCACCCATTCAGCCGCATCGAAACGGGAAGGATAAAAAGCAGAAGCCAACTTGCGGTATTCCATGTGGTCCAGGTTCTGGTTCGTCATCACCCATTCTCCCTGAGCCAACATACTATACAACCCCCAATGTAAAAAAATACCGAATTTACTATCCTGAAATTCTTTCCGGGCTTCCAGATTTTCAGGAGACGGTACATAAGCATCCTGAGCCTTTCCACCCAAACAGAGCAGAAGTAATCCTAATACAACAAATCTTTTTTTCATAATTACGGTTATTTATTTAATTCTAAAATCCAGCATCGTCTTTCCATCCAATGTCATTTGCACTTTATCGCCCGGTCTGAGTCCCCGGAAACGGAAGGGGTGTCCGCAAAACAGATAATCACCGATTTTCAATGTATGAAACTCAGACGCAAAAGCAACCAATTTTTCAATGCCCACCGGTAAATGCTGTTTATTCCCGAAAGTAACGGCTTCACCGTTGACCTTCATTTCATAGTTTGCCTCCCTGGCTTCCTCTATACCCATCAAAGCACTGATAGCACAAGAGCTGTCAAAAGAGGCTGCCATGATCCCGGGTAATTTTTTTGCAATCAGCTGTTCCTCCAGCGAATCGGCATAAAACCGGACTCCGACTCCGATCTCTTCAAAATAACGGCCGGCAAACCGTTCTCCCACACTTTTTCCCAACTTACAAATTCTGACAACCAACTGAGGCACACCGCTCACTTGTTGTGTATAATCCGGTATATAAAAATCCCCGTTATTCCTCAACAGCACATCATCCCCCACCGGTACGACAGCCACCTCTCCGGCGTCGTTATATTCCGCACACAGTATTTTCATACTTCAATCTTATAAATCAAACTACCGGCTTCCCGTTTAGGTACGTGATGGCCACCTTCAGCATCCCTCCAATACCGATAATCCTCCCCTTTCATTTGTTCCAGTACCACCTTTTCTTTCGGTTTTCCCAAAGCAATCACGTAGTTGATTTTCAGCTCTTCGGGTAAGTGAAACAGACGACGTAAATCTTCATTCCGGAAAGCCTTGATTATACAGCCTCCCCACCCCTTTTCTACCGCTCCCAATAAAATCGTCTGGGCCTGAATGCCGTCATCACACAAACAATTTTCAACAATCCGGGTATCTAACAACTGGATCAGGTAAGCAGCCGGACGTTCTCCTTCTTCAGGTCCGTCCCAATCTTTCAGATATCCCGCCCAAGCCAGCTGTGGAAAAACCTCCGCACACTTTTCCTCCTCATGAACAATTACATATTTCAAGGCTTGTGCATTCCGGGCGGAAGCACACAAACAAGTCAAACCGACCAATTCTGTCAATTCTTCCTCTGAAATCCGTACCTCTTGCTCAAACCGCCGATAGCTACGATTTCTCAATAATAAATCTTTCAACATATCTGTTTACTTTCAGGTTTATCCTATTTTCGCTGTTTTAATCATTATAAATTGTAAATTTGCCGATACCAGTAGTCCCTACCGACTATTCGACAAAAATAACAACAAAATACAATAAGCCCAAATAACTCTTTAACTTTTAATTCGATATATGGCTTCTTTTCTTCAGTTACTGGCAAAGGATATTATCCGGAAATACGGTACGGATTTCGCCGATCTGACTATTATTTTTCCTAATAAAAGAGCCGGTCTCTTTTTGGCCGAAGAACTCTCCCGCCAAATCGACCGTCCGGTGTGGATGCCGGAGATCCTGACTTTGACAGAATACATCGAAAAGCATTCGGGTCTGAAAAAAGCTGAAACACTTTCTTTAATTATCAAACTCTACAAATCTTATACAGCCGTATCGGGCTCTTCCGAGAAATTCGAAGATTTCTATTTTTGGGGAAATATGCTACTGGCTGATTTCGACGATATCGACAAATACCTGGTAGATGCCAAAGATCTTTTTTCTAATCTGATAGCACTCAAAGAATTGGATTTGAACTTCCCGTATCTGACCGAAGAACAAATCAAGGCCATACACCGATTCTGGAAGAGCTTCAATCCGGAAAAATTCAGCCGGGAACAACAAGAATTCCTAAAAGTGTGGGACAAATTATATGCCACCTATACTCATTTCAAAACTCACCTGGCTGAAACCGGAATCTGCTATGAAGGAATGAACGAACGGTATTTTTGCGAACATATAGAAACCTATGCCCATCCTGCACATATATTAATCGCGGGTTTCAACGCTTTGAACTTATGCGAAAAAAAGATCTTTTCGTTTTGGCAAGATTCGGGAATAGCCCGTTTCTACTGGGATTACGATATTTATTATACCGCTGATGAACATCAGGAAGCAGGCCATTATATCCGGGAGAATCTAAAGCTGTTTCCGAACGAATTGGATATCGAACATTTCAATAACTTCAGATACAACGGCAAAACCATCGAATACCTGGCTGTCCCCTCGACGATCGGTCAGGCCAAGCTTCTTCCTGCCCTGACCGAAAGTCTCCGGGAAGAGAATCCGCAACAGACAGCCATCGTGTTATGTGAAGAACAGATGCTGATTCCCGTGATGCATTCGATTCCGGAGTATTTCTCAAAAATCAATGTTACGATGGGTTATCCGGCACGCAACACTTCGGTGGCGGCCCTCATTTCTATGTTATGCGATTTAAAAAATTATGCCAGGCAGGAAGGCGACACCACCTACTACTATTACAAACCGGTCATCGCTCTGCTGAATCATAAATTAATCAAAGACCTATGTCCTGAAGAGATTCAGCAAATCACCAACTATATCAATCAAAAGAACATCGTCTATGTTATAGAAAAAAGTTTACACTTTCATGAGCTCACCCGGGCTATTTTTTCCTCCGATCAGCACGAAAAGATACCTGTATATCTGCTGAAAATCCTGAATTTGCTGACCCGGTCGGTATTGAAAGAAGAAGCCGATCCTATCGAAAAAGAATTTGTCTTTACGGTATATACCCAAATCCAAAACCTGCAAAATACATTCGAAGAAGAAGGCATCGAGCCGGAGAACAAACTTTATATGCAAATCATCAATAAAGTGATCGGTAATCTCAGTATTCCTTTTTCGGGAGAACCTCTGGAAGGCTTACAACTGATGGGATTAATGGAAACCCGTATGCTGGATTTCAATCATCTGATCATCCTTTCGGCCAACGAAGGTATTTTACCCAAAACCACACTTCCCGCTTCGTTTATTCCTTATAACCTCCGATTCGGTTTCCGTTTGCCCACCCCCGAACACCAGGACGCTGTTTTCGCCTATTACTTTTACCGGCTTTTACAACGTTCCAGAGACATTCATATTTTATATACTTCAGGCGTAAAAGGGATGAACGGAGGGGAAATGAGTCGTTTTCTCTATCAAATCAAATATGAATCGGGACTTACCGTAGTGGAAAGGAATTTCCAAAACCCGATTTCTACCCAAAATCCCCAAGAAATCAGAATCGGTAAAACCCCGCCGATACTCCATATTCTGGAGCGGTATACCCGATCGGAGGATCAGACGATCTCTCCTTCGGCCCTAAACACTTATATGGAATGTTCCCTGAAATTTTATTTCAAATACATAGCACAAATAAAAGAGAAAGAAGAACTGGCCGAAGAACTGGACCACCGTCTTTTGGGAAATATCTTTCACGAATGCTCCGAATCACTGTATGCCACGATACCTGGAGGCGAAATCACGAAAGCGGCCATCGATACCATTCTGGCCAACGGATCTCTGATCGAAGAACACATCCGCCGTTCTTATCTAAAAGTATACGACCCGAAAATTTCCAGACTGATCGATAGCGGCAGCAACGAACTGATCCTGGGAGTAATCAAAAAATACCTCCGGGAGATGTTTTCTTACGATAAAAAAATATGTCCTTTCCGGTTGCTGGCTATGGAGAACCGTTTTCACGTGCCTGTAAAAATCGGTATCGAAGGCCAGGAAAAGACAGTTTTCGTCGGAGGTTTCATCGATCGCATAGACCGTACCGATCAAGGCATCCGGGTAATAGACTACAAAACAGGAGCCGATACGACGGCTTTCAAAACTATCGCTTCGGTTTTCGATCCGGCAAATCCTACCCGGAATAAAGCAGCTTTTCAGACCATGGTGTATTGCCTGATGTACGATCATGTTCATCCCAGCGAACAGCCTCTGATCCCTGGAATTTACAGTACCAAACTGTTGTTCGGGAAAGATTATGATTTCCGGTTAAAATGTGATAAAGAGCTGATACAAAATTTCCGGTATTATCAGCAGGAATTTTCGGATCATCTCCGGCAGTTACTGGAAGAATTATTCTCCCCGGAACATCCTTTTTGCCAAACCGATAACGAAAAGAAATGCCGGACTTGCAGTTATGCCGGAATATGCCGCAGATAAAAACGAGAAAGGCCACCGTTTAGCAGTGGTCTTTCATTTCGTAATTCATTGTTTCAGCTCATTTTAACGTCTTTTGTATCAATACTCGTCCTCGTTGAAGAAGAAATCATCTTTACTGGGATAGTCAGGCCAAATGTCTTCAATACTTTCGAAAATTTCTTCATCATCCTCTATATCCTGAAGATTTTCGATAACTTCCATAGGCGCTCCCGAACGAATTGCGTAATCGATTAATTCATCTTTAGATGCAGGCCATGGTGCATCTTCCAATTTTGAAGCAAGTTCCAGTGTCCAATACATAGCTATATAGTTTTTTTAGCGTTCCTATAAAATTTTCGCAAAAGTAAGTTTTTTTTGGTAATATACAAGTATAAAACAACTAAATTAATAGTAGCCCCCAATTTTAGATTTGCGATTTCCACCTCTAATCTCCCCTGCTTCTCCTGACAGAGCCGGTTAGCGGGTGATTTATAATCTAGTTTTACAACGATACGAAGGTTTATAAAGTTACATTTTCAAGGGTTCGATATGGATAGTTGCATCGATCTTCAATTCTGTTTTTATCTGCATTTCGATAAGGGTAGCTTTTCTATGAGCTTCCTCCACGGTCTCTTCCCCGGGCACTTTGATATGAAAAGTGAATTCGATATGGTCCCCATAATGATGAATGTGGTAATGATGCGGATAAGCCACATTTCCCATTTCAGCTTTCACGATCTGTTCTACTTTCCCGATCACTTCTTCCGAAGGTTCTTCTCCTAAAATTTTATTTACTGCTTCGCGAATAATCCCATAGGCGGCATAGAATAACATGAAAGATATCAACATACCCAATACACTGTCGATCCACCAGAAATAGGGGCTGAGAAAAAGTCCGGCCAAAACCATCAGTGACGATAAAGCATCGCTCCGGTGATGCCATCCGTCCGCTTTTACAGCAGCGTTACCGGTTTTACGGGCGATATAAAAAGCATAGCGGGCCAATCCTTCTTTTAAGACAATCGAAGCAACCGTAGCCAGATAAGCCAACCAGCCGAAATCAGCCGCCTCATGTCCCCTCAATTTTGCGATAGCGTCTTTCATAAACTCTACTCCGATCAAAGCCAACAGAATAGCGATAATCAATGCAGAGATTTGTTCCCAGCGGCCGTGTCCGAACGGATGCTCCTTATCCGGTTTCTTCGAGGATAATTTAATTCCAAGAATTACGACCAAAGAAGTCAGGGAATCCGAAAGGGTATGCCAGGCATCGGCAATCAAAGCAAGCGAGGCCGATGCAATACCGGCATAATATTTTAAAACAAACAAGAGTAGATTCAGAATAACGGAAACGAGTCCTTCCCGATACCCCAATTTTGAATGTTGATCCATATGATTCTATTATTCGTCGGAAAAATGTTGAAGCACCCTTCTGTAAGTGTTGAATATCTTTGCTTTCGAAACAAACCCGATATATCTTCCTTCCTCGATCACAGGTAAATTCCAGGCTCCTGTATCTTCAAATTTTTTCATAACCAGGTCCATCGAATCCGTCACATCGACAATCGTAGGTGGAGTTGTCATAAAGTCGCGGACAAAGGTGACATTGTACAAATCCTGATTGAACATGATCTTACGGATATCGTCCAGCAATACAATCCCCAGCAATGCTTCGTTTTCATCGATCACCGGGAAAATATTTCTACTGGAACGGGAAACTTTTTTCACAAGATCCCCCAAAGTAGCCTCTATGGATATCGTCTGTAAGTCGGTCTCGATGACTTTATTCAGCTTCATCAAAGTCAGCACGGCTTTATCTTTATTATGGGTAATCAGATCTCCTTTCATAGCCAGCCGACGTGCATAAATAGAGTAAGGCTCCATTCCCCGCCCCGTTAAATGGGCTGTCACCGAGGTTATCATCAAGGGCACCAGCAAACTATAGCCACTGGTAATCTCAGCGATCAGGAACATAGCTGTCAACGGAGAATTCATGACACCCGACATCACCCCGGCCATACCTGCCAATACAAAATAACTGACAGGAACCGTGATCACTCCGGTCATATTGATCAGGTAAGCAATCAGGAATCCGGTAACTCCCCCAGTGAACAAACTGGGAGCGAAAACACCTCCAACCCCCCCACTACCGTTGGTGAAAGCTGTAGCTACTACCTTGATAAATACCAAACCGACCACATACAAAACAACGACGAATGCATAGTTCCGGAAATCGAAAAAATAGGTATTGTTCAACAGTGCATCTGCATTATCGGTCAGCAAAGCTTCCAAAGAAGAGTATCCTTCACCGTAGAGAGGCGGAAAAATATAAATCAGCAAGCCCAATAATGCTCCTCCTACCAAAATTCTTTTGAATTGGTTCTTTATCCCGGTAATAAATTTCTCGATTCGGATATTCGTCCGGATAAAATATACAGAAACCAATCCACACAATATCCCCAGAATAATATAATACGGCACATTAGCCAAGGCAAAATGTTCGTGTACGGCGAATTCGAGGACCACCCCTTCGCCCATCAGAAAATATACAATAACGTAAGATGAAATGGCAGCAATCATCAAAGGCACCAAGGAAGCCATCGTCAGATCCAGCATCAGTACCTCCAGGGTAAATACGATACCGGCAATCGGAGCTTTGAAAATTCCGGCGATAGCCCCGGCTGCCCCACACCCGATCATCAAGGTCATCACCTTGTAGTTCATGTGGAAAAAACGGGCCATATTCGAACCGATGGAAGCACCGGTCAGTACAATCGTCGCTTCCGTTCCCACCGATCCTCCAAAGCCAATCGTAATTGTACTGGCAATCATAGAGGAGTAGTTATTATGAGGTTTGATCATACTATTACGCCGGGAAATCGCATATAATACCTTTGTCACCCCATGACTGATATCTTCCCTCACAAAATAACGAACAAACAGGGAGGTCAACCAAATCCCTATAAAAGGAAGAATAAAAAACAACAAACTTCCGCTATCTATCTGCAAACGTTCGGTCAGAAACTGGTGGGTATAATGGACGGAATTTTTCAGGAATACCCCGGCCAGTCCGGTGATAATACCAACCAGAAGACTCAGGATGACGATAAAATTCCTTTCTTTGATATGGCGTACCCGCCAACTCAAAAAACTCACATACCAGTTATTCCACCACGACATAATTCAAGTACTAATACTAATACAGATAGCCTGTATCAGCGATTATTTTTTCCGAATACTTTTCAAGGATCCGAACTGCGGATAAAATTCCAGCATCAACCCTTCGCTACTAATCACATCCACAGGAAATTTCTTAATTTCTCCCAATTGAGGAACAATAGCAGGATAACTCATTATTTCTTCTTTCCCTTTCAGTAACTTCAACGTAGCTGTAGCAGGTACCCTATAATAAACAGCAGCCGCTTCACCTCCTCCACTCACCGGTGACGAAGCCGGAACCACAGCCTCTTCAATCTTCAGAAAATAAGCCTGAGCGGCAACATTTTTCGTATCTGTCACTCCGTTTTGTTCAGAAAACCGGAAAGCGACAACCGGTTCGTTAGCCTTTTCCGGAATACACTGGAATACCCGTTTTACCTTTACAGTTTCTCTTTTACCTAAGAAAAGACTCAGGTAGTTTTTTTCCATCCGATCGAATTCTTTCAATATGATCTCTAAAGATTTTCCATCAGGAACATTATTTTCGGCTCCCAATAATTTTACTCTTTCCGAGCGAATCCGGAAAATCTCACTTACTGCTTCTTTTACATTGTCAGCATCGGTCTTAACAGCATAATGTACGATCGGATCCCAAATTCTCTTCATCTCACCGTCCACCTCCTGATAAGTATAATTGGTATCCAACACTTCTTTCAGCTGATTATAAGTATTCAGTTTCATGATATCGATCCTCTCTTCGTCTCCCAAGACCTCGGCGATATACTTCATCTCTTTTTTTTCATTGAAAACTTCCCCTTTACCGGCAGCGATACCTGCCAGAAAACCTTCAGCACTAAGGCTCAGTGTCACCGGCCAATAATCCCCGTTGGCAGAAACAGAATACACCGCCTTTTCATCCGGAATATACTGTGGAAGAACATTTATTTTTTTTATGGCCCATTTTTCGGAGACTTGTGTCGCTTCAGGACGGATTCCCAATTCTTTCTCGGCATAATTCTGATAGGGTCCGGGAACAAAACGTTCGCATTCCAAGATGACCTCTACTTCATAGGCTACTTTAGGTAAAGTATAATTTACGTTCACTAACGTAGTCAGTTCTTTCTTTTTTTGAGCTGCGGCAGCCAGACAAACCACCAACATTAACGATACAATAAAAACTCTTTTCATAGTAATTGTTATTATTTTTCTAATCTTTTCCAGGCCTCTCCCATTCTCTCGGCTATCATTCCGGCACAACATCCTCTCCGGCCTTCTTTTTCCGCGACACAATCACCGGCCAGCCCATGGGCAAAAACTCCTATCCGGAGCAAATCCAACAAATTCAATTTATTGG
>OGUN01002437.1_pt1 | contig 11087 bp, 12 predicted proteins | sample 1553621 | NCBI WGS metagenome assembly OGUN01 (sample SAMEA2580300, study PRJEB22360) | human gut metagenome | biome: human gut; feature: human-associated habitat; material: faeces | place: Denmark | collected 2008/2010
GTATGACGATGAGATGTCTCTTATGGATAAGATTAAGACGATTGCAACTGAGATTTATGGAGCAGATGATGTAACTTACAGTAAGGCTGCATTAAAAGAATTAAAACATATTGAAGAAATGGGAATGGGCAATTTCCCTGTATGTATGGCAAAGACCCAGTATTCTCTTTCTGATGATGCATCAAAGCTTGGCAGACCGACTGGCTTTACCGTAAATGTCCGTGAAGTATATGTATCTGCCGGAGCAGGCTTTGTAGTAGCTATTACCGGCTCTATTATGACCATGCCTGGACTTCCGAAAGTACCGGCTGCAAATAATATTGATGTAACTAATGACGGCGTAATTACAGGATTATTTTAGGAGGTATCATGGCATTATTAATTGATGGAAAAAGAATTTCTGCTGAAATAAAAGATGAATTAAAAGAAGAAGTAGTACAGTTAAAGGAACAGGGAATCACAGGTGCACTTGCTGTAATCCAGGTAGGAAATGACCCAGCATCCAGTGTATATGTCAGAAACAAAAAACGTGCCTGTGAATATATTGGGATAGATTCTCTTTCTTATGAGCTTCCGGAAGAGACTTCCCAGGATGAATTACTGGCTTTAATCGATAAATTGAATAAAGAAGAACATGTAAAAGGCATTCTGGTACAGCTTCCATTGCCAGAGGGCATTGATGAGGATGCGGTAATCCGTGCCATTTCTCCGAAGAAGGATGTAGATGGTTTCCATCCGGAAAATGTCGGCGCATTGATGATTGGACAGAAAGGATATATTTCCTGCACACCTGCCGGAATCATCCAGCTTCTGAAGCGTTCTGACATTGATATTGAGGGAAAACACTGTGTTATCGTTGGAAGAAGCAATATTGTTGGAAAACCGATGGCAATCTTAATGCTGCGTGAGAATGCAACTGTTACAGTAACGCATTCAAAAACCCGTAATTTAAAGGAAATCTGTAAAGAGGCAGATATTCTGATTGTTGCAATTGGGAAAAAAGAATTTATTGATGCATCCTATGTAAAAGATGGTGCAGTTGTCATTGATGTAGGAATTCATCGCGATGAGAACAATAAACTTTCCGGTGATGTAAAATTTGATGAAGTAGAGCAGCTTTGTAGTGCGATTACACCGGTTCCGGGTGGAGTCGGACCAATGACCATTGCAATGTTAATGAACAATTGTGTGGAAGCTATGAGACATGAATAGGAGAAGGCTATGAAGTGTGCAAATTGTGGAGCAGAAATAAAATTAGGCTGTGTGTACTGTTCTGTATGTGGAAAAGAAGCACAGATTGTTCCGGATTATAATGTGGAAGAGGATATTTTAAAAGAATTATTAGAAGAAGACGATAAACCGAATAAGAATGCCTCTTCCAACGGAAAGAAGAAAAAATCATTGAAAAACAGCCAGAAGAAAAAGAAAGAGGCAGAACAGAAAAAGAAACAGCAGAAGCTTCTGATTACAGTATCAGTTCTGATTGCTATTGCAATCATTGGTGTTATCATTGTTCTTCTGGTGCAGAACAGCCATAAGAAATCTTTTGATTATCAGTATCAGAAGGGAATCAGTTACACGGAAGAGAAGAACTATACCAAGGCATTGACCTATTTTGAACAGGCTGAGAAATTGCAGCCGGATAATGTGGATGTATTACTCCGGATGGCTGATTTGTACCGTCTCCGAAAAGATGAAACATCAGAAGAAGCGTATTTGTTACAGATACTTACCCTTGATAAGAACAATGAAGAAGCGTATCAGATGCTGATTGCCTTATATGATAAGCAAAAGGAATATGATAAACTACAGGATTTATATGAACAATCAGACTCTGATAAAATAAAAGCGCTGTTTGATAATTATGAAGTAAAGGCTCCGGAGTTTTCGGAAGAAGCCGGGGAATACAATGATACGATTGAAATTGAACTGATGGCAGACTCAGACTGTACCATTTATTATACGTTAAATGGTGATTCTCCGATTGAAAAGGGAATGGAATATACAGAACCGATTTCTTTAGAGGATGAGAAAGAATATACCATCAAAGCAGTAGCAAAGGACGCAAGAGGCTTTTATAGTGAGATTGCAGAAGCAGATTATGAAATTACTTTTGAAGCTCCGGATTCTGCTAATGTAACACCTGCTGCCGGAACATATTATGATGCGCAGAGCATCAGTATACAGGTTCCCGCCGGTTCCACTGCTTACTATACCTGGGATGGCTCAACACCAACACAGGATTCTGATGTATACAGTGAACCACTTGAAATGCCACAGGGCAATAATGTGTTGTCTATTCTTGTGGTAGATGACCATGGACTGGCAAGCCCGGTGATAAGATATAATTACATTTATCTCCCGGAATAAGCTATGGCGGATTAAAAAATCCCCGGGACGAAGGCAGATAAGAATGTTTCTTATCTGCCTTCGTTCCGGAGATTTTAAAAATTAGTCTTCTTTTACAAATTCAATGACACCCTTGTCAAGTCTGGATACTCTTGCTAAAGAATAAACATCGATGCCCTGTTCCTCTAATTTTTCACGACCAGGCTGGAATGCTTTTTCGATTAAGACGCTGACACCTGCGATGGTGGCATGTGCTTTACGGATTAGGCGGATAGCACCGGTAGCAGCTTCGCCGTTGGCAAGGAAATCATCCACGATAAGAATGTGGTCATTTTCGCTGATGTATTTTGCAGAAATGGTTAATTCATAGCTGGTTCCTTTGGTATAAGAAGTTACAACAGTCTGATATAAATCATGATTTAAAATTTTAGAAGGCTGTTTCTTTAAAATAACAAGTGGAACGCCTAATGCTTCTGCAGCCATAAGAGCCGGAGCAATACCGGAGCTTTCGATGGTAGCAATACGTGTGATACCTTTTCCTTTATAATGTTCTGCAATATCTTTGCCCATTTTCTTCATTAATTCAGGATCCACCTGATGATTAATAAAACTGTCAACCTTTAAAATGTTTTCGCTTTCTGCGATTCCTTCTGCAAGAATTTTGTCTTCTAATAATTTCATTTTGTTACTCCTTTGATTGTATTATATTTAAGCAGAAATCTGCTGTTTATTCATTGTTGTCTGAATAGTAAGCGGCATAAATCTTTTCTAAGATATGTTCTTCATAATCCTCCGGCAGACCGGCAAATTTAGCATGAAGAAGTGCGGCAATTTTGTCGGAACGGATAAAGTAACGCTGCTCCATGGAAGGCTCGCTGTCAGCACCACTGACATGATCGATTTCTTCTGCAGTATAGTTTGAAGAGAACCATTCCATAATTTCGCTGGTGCGTCTGCTTTCCATATCTGCATCCGCAGACATCTGGTTGATTTTACGGAAATGTGTAATTCCGATTCCAAGAAAAATAACAAACAGAACAGACATTACAACAATCATAATAACACGCATATAATCAGCCATTGGTAATTTGATGATGTCCAGAGCAAAAAGAATGACAAAAATCAGACCGGCAATTCCAACTCCAAGGAATGTATAAGCGGTAGAACGATTATCTTCCAGCTGGGCATCTTTCTCCTTGTATACCATGTTATATGTACCTGACCTTTCGTTATAATAATACTATTATAAGTGATTTCATCCGACGATACAATAACCTTGTCTGTATTTCTGAAATAAGGTATACTGCAAGTATGAAGATAACAATATTATGCGTAGGAAAAATCAAAGAAAAATATTTCAGGGATGCCATTGCCGAGTACGAAAAAAGACTGGGCAGATACTGTAAGCTTGAAATTGTGGAAGTGGCAGATGAGAAAACACCGGATGGAGCATCCGAGGCAGAGGAACAGCAGATTCGTCGTAAAGAGGGGGAACGTCTTTTAAAATATTTAGAGGGAAAGAACTGCTACGTCATTGCCCTTGCAATCAACGGAAAAATGCTGGATTCTGTTGCTTTATCGGAAAAAGTCAGTGACTTGATGGTAAAGGGCAACAGCCATATCGTTCTTGTAATCGGAGGCTCCCTTGGAATTGCGGATGAAGTATTAAAACGTGCAGATGAAAAAATAAGCTTTTCGAAGATGACATTTCCGCACCAGCTGATGCGTGTTATTTTATTGGAACAGTTATACCGGAGCTATCGGATTATCAATCATGAACCGTATCACAAATAAGCAACCGTATCATAAATAGAAGAAACGGATAAAAGGAGGAGATTTTATGAGGATGTACGACCTCATTTTAAAGAAAAAGGAAGGAGCTGCTTTAAGCAAAGAAGAAATCCAGTGGATGATAAATGCATTTACAACCGGGGAAATTCCGGATTATCAGATGTCAGCCATGCTGATGGCAATCTGTTTTCAGGGAATGAATCACGATGAGACACTGGCATTAACACTTGCTATGCGGGATAGCGGAGATGTGCTTGATTTATCCGGTATTAAAGGCGTAAAGGTGGATAAACACAGCACCGGTGGTGTAGGAGATAAGACCTCTCTGATTCTGACACCAATTATTGCTGCACTTGGTGTTCCGGTAGCAAAAATGTCCGGAAGAGGATTGGGTCATACCGGCGGAACCATTGATAAGTTAGAATGCTTTGAAGGATTCAGCACATCCATATCAGAAGGAGCCTTTTTAAAGCAGGTATCAGAGGTTGGCGTTGCAATTGCGGGACAGACTGCTAATCTTGTACCAGCAGATAAGAAGCTGTATGCACTCCGGGATGTCACTGCTACGGTAGCGGAGAAATCCTTAATTGCCAGCAGCATTATGAGTAAGAAATTAGCCAGCGGATCGGATGCCATTGTCCTTGACGTAAAGACCGGAAACGGTGCATTCATGCAGACTGTGGAAAAGGCAGAGGAACTTGCCCGGATTATGGTGGCCATCGGAAATGGTGCTGGAAAGAAAACTTATGCGGTTATTACAGATATGTCACAGCCCCTTGGCAATACAGTAGGCAATATTGTGGAAGTGCAGGAAGCCATTGAAGCATTGAATGGAAAAGGGCCAAAGGATCTGATGGATGTTGTCTATGCATTAGGGTATCTTATGTTAAAGGCTGTCGGTGTGGCAGAAGATGAAAAAGAAGCAAGAACAATGATGGGGAAAGTCATTGCAAGCGGAAAAGCACTGGATAAATTTGCAGACTTTGTAGAAGCACAGGGTGGCAGAAAGGAACAGGTTTATCATCCGCAGTTATTGGCAAAAGCAGCAATTACAGAGACCATCACCGCACCGGAAGATGGATATGTAGAAGCTTTAAATGCTATGGCAATTGGAACTGCCTGCATGAGCCTTGGCGGCGGCAGAGAGACAAAGGAGAGTCAGATTGATTTAACTGCCGGTATCCGCCTTAAGAAAAAAATAGGAGACAGCGTAAAAAAAGGAGAATGTCTGGCCGAATTATATGGTAATGATGCAGCAAAATGCAACGATGCAAAGGAACTGATTCAAAATGCATTTCTTTTCAGTAAAGAGCCACTGGATGCACCGGAAACAGTTTTAAAATATATTACCGCATAGAAAAGAAAAAAACTCATATAGTTATATATGAGGAAAAACAATAAGAAAGAGCTAAAAAAAGATTTTAAAAATCATATGGTGGAATCCTTAGAACTGCCGAAAGACTTAGTCTACCGGGCAGCAATTGTAACCGTTATGGGTAACAGGGAACTGCTGTTGGAAAATTATAAGGGAATCTTAGAATACGAGAAAGAATATATCAGGATTCAGGCGAAAAGCTGCCGGATTCTTGTTCGTGGAAAAAATCTCAACATTTCCTATTATACGAATGAAGAGATGAAAATAACAGGAATCATCCAAAGTATTGAGTATGAATAGAGGTTTTCTATGACAACACTTTCCCTGCTTAAATATATAGGCGGTTACCTTGAGGTAGTCTTAAGTGGTTATGCCCCGGAGCGATTTTTAAATCTGTGTGGCAATCACAATATTTTAATCTGGAATCTACGAAAAGAGGAAGATGTTTATCGCTTTTTTATCAGCATTCGTGCATTTTGGAGTATCCGTCCGTTCGTAAGCAAGACCGGATGCAGGATTCGGATTCTGCGCAAAATAGGATTTCCGTTCTGGATGAACCGTTACCGGAAACGAAAATACTTCCTGATGGGAGTAATTCTCGCAGCTGGTCTGGTGTGGTTTTTATCACGATTTCTCTGGAATGTGGAAGTAGATGGTAATTCATCTGTTACGACAGAAACCGTTTTAACATTTCTTGATGAGGAGGATAGTGGTTACGGAGACCGGATTCGTACAATTGACTGCGAACAGTTAGAACGGGATCTGCGGGCACAGTTTCCGGAAATCATCTGGGCATCGGTACAGATTTACGGAACGAAAATGACGGTATTAATCAAGGAAAATCTGGTACAGCAGGAAGCAATGGAAGAATTGCCGTATGAAGCTTCAGACCTGATAGCAGAAGAGGATGCGACAGTGGAATCCATTATTACAAGAAATGGAACGCCACTAGTAAAGAACGGCGATGCAGTAAAGGCAGGAGATATATTAGTAAGTGGCAGGATTGATTTGACCAATGACAGTGGGGAACGGTATGCCTATGAATATTGCAATGCAGATGCGGATATCTATCTACTGACGGAATATCCCTACCATGATAAATTTTCCCTTGCCCACGAAGAAAAAAGAATGACCGGTGCAGAAAAGAAACGGTATTCCATTGATTTCTTTGGAAAAATAATAACACTTCCGGCATTAAGCGGTGAATTTGAATGTGCAGACAAAACCACGGATTATAAGCAGCTTTGCCTCCATGGGGACTTTTATCTGCCACTTGGAATCTATTCTAGTACTTTAAAAGAGTATCGGACAGAACAGGAAATTTATACGAAAGAGCAGGCAGAAGCGGTTGCTACAGAAAATTTTAATATTTATTTGTCACATTTAGCAGAAAAAAATATTCAAATTTTAGAAAAAAATGTTATTATAGATATGGACGATAAAAACTGTATCATGGAAGGAATCATCAAAGTGCGCACAAAAGCTGCTTTAAGGCACGAAACGGAACAGCTTACAGCACCTGATACAGAAGACACAGAGGAAGGGCTAGTATTAAATGAGCTTGAATGAAACAAGAATTGATATACCGGCAGAGCATGTTTCCAATATTTTCGGACAATTTGACCATAATATAAAATTGATTGAACGGACCTTAAATGTTACGGTAGTGCCCCGCAATGAAGGAATCAAAGTCATTGGAGATACCGCAAATGTAGAGGGTGCATGCAAGGTGTTTGCAGAACTTTTACAACTGGCAGAGAGAGGAAACATGATTGATGAGCAGAAGGTTGCATATACACTTTCTCTTTTGGGAGAACATAAAGAAGGCTCGTTGGTAGAAATCGATAAGGACTGCATCTGCCATACGATAAACGGCAAACCGGTGAAACCAAAGACTTTAGGCCAGAAGGCTTATGTGGATGCCATCCGTAAGCAGATGATTGTATTTGGAATCGGGCCTGCCGGAACCGGAAAGACTTATCTTGCCATGGCAATGGCAATTACTGCATTTAAGAATGAAGAAGTAAATCGTATTATTTTAACCCGTCCTGCAATTGAAGCCGGTGAGAAATTAGGATTTCTTCCGGGAGATTTACAGAGCAAGGTAGATCCGTATCTTCGCCCACTGTATGATGCACTGTATCAGATTATGGGAGCAGAAAGCTTTCAGCGGAATATGGAAAAGGGGCTTATTGAGGTCGCACCATTGGCTTATATGAGAGGTCGTACCTTAGATAATGCATTTATTATCTTGGATGAGGCACAGAATACTACACCGGCACAGATGAAGATGTTTTTAACACGTATTGGATTTGGCTCCAAGGTTGTGGTGACCGGAGATGCTACCCAGAAGGATCTGGCTCCGGGAACGAAGTCGGGACTGGATGTGGCATTACGTGTACTTCGCAATGTAGATGAGATATCCGTCTGCAAATTGACCAGCGCTGATGTAGTAAGACATCCTTTGGTACAGAAGATTGTAAAAGCCTATGACGATTATGAATCAAAAGCAAATAAAAGAACGAAAAGAGTAACGAAAAATGAAGGAAGATAGATTTTCACCCAAAAGAATGATTCGTATGCTGGGAATCCTTATTTCCGTTGCGATTTATTCTGTTTTTCTGGCAATAATCTGCAAGTTTACCATAGACCGTGTACTGGTGCTTGTTTTTATAAATGCTTTATATCTGCCATTGCTGATTGCAGTGATTGAAATGGAACGTATCAGAGGGCATCTGAACCGGAATGAAAAAAGTGATTTTCATCAGCTGTTTCTTTGTTTTCTTGCAGCAGCAGCCTGTTATGTGGGTTTCTTTTTTATGCCGGCATATATGGCACCGGTCATGATTCCGGTCATGATTCTTTCCTGTGGCGGAAATGAGCTGATTGGTATTTTAGGCGGAATTTATTTTAATACACTGCTTTGCATGTGTTCCAGCGGCAGTTTTTATGAATATGCGGCATATACTATGCTGACGGTACTTTCCGGAATTCTGCTTATGGTAATCAGCCAGAAAAAATATAAAATTTATGGATGCATCATGACCGTTGCATTGTCGTTTGCTGTTCCGAGTATCTTCTATTACATCAGCAGCTTTGAAATCAATTATCATCAGTACTTATCCGCAGGATGCAGCATGATACTGACTGCAGTTTTTTCGTACTTTTTTGCAGACAGGCTGTATTATTATACGAAGCATGAAAAAGAACGTACTTTAGCTGAAATTATTGCAGAAAATTTTCCACTGGTACAGGAGATTAAAAACTATTCGGAAATTGATTATGCACATGCCCGTAAAGTTTCGAGTGTGGCAGAAGAATGTGCAAAGGAGCTTGGGGCAGATGATAAAACGGTAGCTGCGGCAGGATTTTACTACCGGATTGGCAAGCTGGAGGGAGAACCGTTTGTAGAAAATGGAGTTCGTCTTGCTGAGATTAACTGTTTCCCGAAAAACGTGGTTAAGATTCTAAGTGAATACAATGGTGAATTAAATGCTATTAGTTCCATAGAGTCCGCAATCGTACATATTGTGGACAGTATTGTTACCAAATTTGAACTTTTGGACAAGGAAACCGTGAAGAACAGCTGGAATCATGATATTATTATTTATCAGACATTAAACGAAAAATCGGCTGCCGGATTATATGATGAAGCGAATCTTGGCATGAACCAGTTTATTAAAATCAGAGAGTTTTTAACGAAAGGAGCGGATTTATTTTGAGCCTTGCGATAGAAAAAGAAGCGGAGGTTACCTTCGATTTTGATTATGAAACACTTGCAAAAGATGTAATATCGTTTACAATGGAACATGAGCATTTTCCTTTTGAAGCAGAAATCAGCCTTACGCTGACAGATAACGAAGGTATCTGGAAGGTTAATAAAGAGTTCCGGGAGATAGACCGCCCGACGGACGTTTTATCCTTTCCAATGTTAGAATATGATGTACCGGGAGATTTTTCCCAGATAGAGAATCAGACGGAGGATTGCTTTAATCCGGATACAGGGGAAATTCTGCTGGGGGATATTATTATTTCTGTGGACAAGGTCAGGGAACAGGCAGAGGAATATGGTCACAGCATGCAAAGAGAATTTGCATTTCTGATTGTACATAGTATGTTGCATCTGTTTGGTTACGACCACATGGAAGAGCAGGAAGCTGCAGTGATGGAAAGAAAGCAGCGCGAGATTTTAGAATGCTTAAATATTTTAAGATAAAAATGGAGGAACATCATGAAAAAGAGATTAAGTATTGTTTTATGCATGACACTGATGGCAACCAGTCTTTTAGCTGGATGTAAGAAAAAAGAGGAAGCTCCGGAACCGAAAGAAACCGTTTCTGAAGCAGAGGAAACCGAAACCGAAACCGGCAAAGATGGTATGGCAAGAAGTTACCTGACCGGTGAATGGATTGATGCAGATTTAGCAAAGAAGAAACCGGTTGCAATCATGATTGGAAATACCAATGATGCATTGCCACAGTATGGGCTGTCGCAGGCAGACGTACTTTACGAAGCTCCTGCTGAAGGCGGAATTACCCGTCTGATGCCAATTTTCCAGGATTACTCCGGATTAGACAAGATTGGTTCTGTAAGAAGCTGTCGTCACTACTATGCATATTATGCAATGGAATTTGATGCAATTTATGTTCATTACGGACAGGCAATTTACGCAACTGAGCTGTTAGAGAGTGGCAAAGTTGAGGACTTAAACGGTTTAGAGGGTGCCATTGATTCTGCTACTTTCTATCGTGACAAGTCAAGAAAGGCTCCACACAATGCATTTGTAAGCACAGATGGTCTTGATGCCGGAATTGAATTAAAAGGTTATGATACCGAGCTGCCTTCCGATTATGAAGGACATTATCAGTTTAATGAAGATGATGAAAAAGAAATTGAACTTACAGACGGAGCAGATGCAGCAGTGGTTCAGCCGGGATATTATATAAACAATCCTTGGTTTGTATATAACAGTGAAGATGGTTTATACTATCGTTTCCAGTATAAAAAAGAGCATATGGATGAAAATACAGGCACACAGCTTGCTTTTAAGAACATTCTGCTTCAGTACTGCGATTATACCAAGTTAGATGATGCACACGGTTATCTGGATGTTGAGAGCACCGGTGAAGGAACCGGAAAATATATTACTAACGGTAAAGTAATTGATGTGACATGGAAGAAAGCAAGCGAAAACGAGCCAACCAGATACTATGACGCTTCCGGAAATGAAATCACATTAAACCAGGGTAAAACCATGGTATGTGTATTGTTAAATGATATGGAGAAGAAATTAAATATCTATGCAACAGAAGATGAGTTTACACCACCTTCCGCAAAATAATTATTTCAAAAATTACTTGAGGTAAATTTATGAGTTCAGGAAAAAAGAGTGACTCCAACTTTTTAGTACAGGGTTCCATTCTTGCAATTGCCTCTATAGTCAGCAGGATAATCGGTCTGCTCTATCGTATCCCGATGACCAATATCATTGGAGATACCGGTAACAGTTATTACAGTGCAGCCTTTGAAATTTATAATATCCTGCTGATTATTTCTGCATACAGCCTGCCAT
>OGUN01002439.1_pt1 | contig 11078 bp, 9 predicted proteins | sample 1553621 | NCBI WGS metagenome assembly OGUN01 (sample SAMEA2580300, study PRJEB22360) | human gut metagenome | biome: human gut; feature: human-associated habitat; material: faeces | place: Denmark | collected 2008/2010
ATACTGATATGTCTTTTGATTTTTCATTTTGTAGATATTCCACCCAAATTCGGGCTGCTTCTTCCACTGTTTTGAGACAAGGACGTTTTTTATAATATTCGGGTGTCCGGGCTTCAGGCACCGGATCGAACCCGATTCTTGAGGGAGTCACCCCCAACAATTCACCGCAGATCAACGAACCGTTACGCTTCACAAATTTCTCTGCCAATTGTTGTACCAGTCTATAATTCGTTTCTTTCCCTTCCCTATCTTTTCCCTCTACACAACCTGTTTCGAGGCCTGCCAATATAAACATTCCGCAAGCAGCACCGCAAGTCATTCTCATCCGACCGATCCCTCCACCGAACGAAGCCGACATACGTAATGCCTGTTCGAAAGTATAACCATACTCGTCTGCAAAAGCAGCACATACCGACTGTGAACAATTGTAGCCTTGCCGGAATAATTCGACGGCACGCTGTATCCGGTCTTCCATCATCCTATTTTTTAATGTCCGGCAAAAGTAATGAAAGACCGTGAGAATAGGAAATCTATTTCTTCTATTGCGTAATAATATTCCCTTGCAAATCTATATCCAAAGCCGTATCGAGTCCCGGTTGTTGTTTAGGGGTCAAAACAAAATGATACCGATCTCCCTGAGGGAATTGCCGATAGTCGACGCTCCGTACGGTATAGTTTTCATAAGCGGTACTATTCAGGACTTCTTTCACCACCGCAGGGACTTCGGAAAACAATACCGGCCATTCTGTATACTGCCAGTTCATCGAGCGATCGAAATAGATTTGTTTAGCTTCGTTGCCGTCCAGCATATTCGCCTGATATGCCCCGTCGGACCATTTCCCGACTTCAGTCAGTAAAGCCTGCCTATAATTTTGAGTAACAAAAGTAAGAATCGTCTGAGGAATATCGTTTCCACTATAATCTTCAACGACTGCCCGGTGCAGATAAGCCTCGGCATCAGCCCAAATCGTCACCTCATTCGCCCCGTTCTCCAATTCCACCGCATACCAATCGGGATAATTTTTCCGTTCGAGCACTTCTGTAGCCGCATCCGGCGTCCATAAAGTAGGAGGATAATCAATGCTATTGGCAATAAAATCTTTTATCGCAACAGGAACCGAGGTATAAGTGACCGCATATTCTGTCTGCAACCAAATCCCGGAGGTATTGAACCAGGCTTCATATTCACGTCCGTTCAAGGTAAAGTCGGCCTCCCGGAAAACTCCTTTAGATTCCCATTCTACACCGGTAGCACCCGGATATTTAGCCTGAAAGGCCAATTCTACCGCTTTCCCCGGCCTATCGTCATCTTTATCCGAAGCATCGTCCCGGCAAGCGACGAACATACCCGAACCCAAAAATCCAAGTAATACAACTATTAATCTCGTTTTCATATTCTTTCGTTTTTTCTATTCCTTACGAAAAAAGAAAGAAAATGTTCGAGCTTATAAAATCCGATTCGAATACATGTCTTCGAAGTTAGAAAACTTTCCGTTTATTTTCTGTGCTTCTTCTCCTTCGGGATTCAGTTCGAGTGCTTTTTTCAAATCTTCGACAGAACCGTTTTTATCTCCTTTCATCAGTTTTGCCCGTCCCCGCTCACTGTAAGCACGCGCAAATTCCGGTTTCAATTCTATCGCTTCATCGAATAGTTCGATGGCCTTATCCGGTTGTTCACGGGCAATATAAAGCGTTCCCAGTTGCAGATAGGCTTGTTCGTTAAAAGGATTCAGCCCGGTCACCACTTCATAATCCTGCTCTGCAGCCTGATCGTCACCCAAAGCTTCATGCAGACGCCCCCGGATCAAAAAAGCGTTTTCTTCTTCGGGCATCAAACCGATCACCTTTTCGATATCCTGTAATCCATCTTTATAATCCCGAGTAGACAGCATCATCTCTGCCCTCAGCAACAATGCTTCGGCAAAATCCTCCTTTATCGTAATCGCCTGAGACAAAGAGACGATCGTTCCCAATACATCGCCAGCAGCTTTTTTAGCCTTCGCAGCCAGATAATAAGCCGAAGCATTGGTTGCATCCAAAGCAATTACCCGGTTACAATCGGCAATGGCCGCTTCATATTTTTCAGCCATAAAATTCAGGTTGGCCCTCATTAACAAGACAGGAATATTATCAGGCTCGATATCGACCAAACGTCCTGCCGTTTCTATCGCTTCTTCCATCCGATCTTCGCGGTTATAGGCCCCGACCAAATGTTCGAGTACTTCCACATCCTCTTTCAATTTCAATGCTTCATTGAAACAACGGATAGCATAAGTACTCTTACCGATCTTCAATGCTTTGATACCATCGTATTTCAATACATCGAAATTGCGGTTCAATTTAGTCTCTTCGGATTCATCTGTTTCTCCGAAGAATAAAGATTTCAGAAAATTAGCCATATCGATTCAGCGTTTAATCACCATTTCATCGACAAAATTAAGCATTTTTATATTTCCTGCCAGCAAAAATAGATTTAATGACAGGGTTCCTTTTGACAAGGTTGTCCGGGCAGCTCCAATTCTAAAGTAGCATGTCCGATGCCGGCCTTCTGTAACCGGCATTTTAGTTCACTTTTTATCTGTTCCATTTCTACCATATCTGCAACGACGATATGCGCAGTCAGAGCAATTTCTGTCGTACTCAACCCCCAGATATGCATGTGATGGAAACTATCCACCCCGGGAGTAGTTGAAATAATCTGCCCGATCCGGTCATAGCTGATTCCCTGAGGCACCCCGTCCAACGACAAACGAAGACTATCGCGCAATAATCCCCAGGTGGAATAGACGATAAAAAGAGCGATCAGTATGCCGGTCAACGGGTCCATCATATACCAGCCGGTATGCTGAATAACAATTCCCGAGACAACTACCCCGACAGAAACCAATGCGTCGGCAGCCATATGCAAATAGGCCCCTTTTACATTCAGATCTTTTTCTTTGTCTTTCACAAACAACCAGGCAGTCAGCGCATTGACCAACACTCCGACTCCGGCTACCCACGCCACGGCATCTCCATCTACCGGACGAGGATGGAATAATTTATCTATACTCTCCCCCAAAATAAATCCGACAGCGACCAACAAAATAACTGCATTCAGCAGAGAAACCAGAATCGTACTTTTCTTATAACCGTAAGTATATCTCAAAGTCGGACTCACTTTAGCCAGACGAAAAGCCAGCATGGCCAATACCAAACTGAACACATCTCCCAGATTATGCCCGGCATCCGAAATCAATCCCAATGAATTATACCAAAAACCGGCAATAAATTCGGCAACGACAAATCCGGCATTTAAAACAATACCTATGACAAAAGCTTTATTCAGCGAAGTAATCCCAAGGGATCGGTGGTCATGATGGTCGTGTGACATATTTTTCGATTTAAATTTGTTTCTTCAAGCCGACTTTTTCCGATGCAAAAGGCGGGTCATCATAAAGGGAAAGAGAATACCTCGGCCGGACAATGAATCAATTTGGCGAACCACATGCTTCCCATCCCAATCGTAAAAGCAGCGATCAGGGTAGAAGAAGTAAGATCCAAAGGAGTCTGATGGAGAAGGTAGTAGCGACAAGCATGCCCAACCGCTGCCAATAAAGCTGCTATAAAGACCGCTTTTTTCGGAGGATTCGAAATCACAGCAAAACCGATAGCGGCAATTGCAGCTAAAAAACCGTCGAACAAGACCGACAACCCAAATTCAGTATTCATATTTATCATTTCTAAATTACAACACTTCTTTTCCCAGGATCAGCAAAGTCATCGACAACCCTAAGGCAATACATATAATCAAGATAGCGGCATTGATCGCCCTGGAAAAACCGATCAGGACATGCCCTTCCAGGATATCCAGGATAGAATTGATTAAAGGAACTCCGGGGATTAAAAAAAGTACACTCGTACCTAAAGCGACATCCTGAGTGGTACCCCAATCAGAATACACACCGAGCGCCGCAACCAGAGAAGCCACAAATGAACAAACAATAAATATCAACATATGATTGACCTTACGGACCGTCAATTCCTGCCTGACAAAAAAACCGGTCAAAGTAGCCATCCACACTAATCCCATAGCGATCCAGTCTCCACCGAACAAACGGCAAAAAGCAGCATTGGCAAAAGCCACCAAAATCAACACTACCCAACGCGACATACGGGGTTGCGTCGTAATTACGGCATAACGTTTTTTCAATTCGTCCAAAGGCAAATCATGATCATAGGCTTCCCAACTCAACGAGCTCAAATCGGATATCGTCCTGAAATTCAATGCCAAAGCCGGGATACGCCTTACATAAGTGCGCCGGATAGAATAATCGTCGGCATGTTTTACGGTCATGGTTATATTACGCTGAAAAATAGTCATATCCACCCCATAACCGAACGACTCGGCAATGCGATTTACATTCCTTACTACCCGCGAAGTATGGCTCCCCACACCCATCAAAGTCGTAGCGAAATCAAGTAAAAAATTAGAAAGTTCCTGAATATCGGTATCAGCGTTCGTCATAAGGGAAGAATTAAATTTTGGAATGGCAAAATTAGAAAAACCCCCTTGTTTATGCAACCCGGAATCCGAACAATACATCCGATTGTAGCAAAATCGTAATCTGTTTGAAACAATTTTCGGGTAATCTTGCTGCAAATAAAATTCACATTTACTGTTATGAAAATAAAGTTTTTTTATGGTTTGATCCTCATTCTCACTTCGCTGTCCCTCGGGGCAGAACCGGCCGAATCTTCTCTTCCGCGTCCCAAATTAGTAGTAGGCATCGTAGTCGACCAAATGCGCTGGGATTACCTCTACCGTTATTACGACCGTTATGGAGACCGTGGATTCAAACGCTTGCTGAAAGAAGGGTTTACATGTGAAAACACTCAATTGAATTATTTACCGGCTTTCACAGCCGTCGGGCATACCTGCATTTACACCGGTTCTGTTCCCTCGGTGACCGGTATTGCAGCCAATGATTTCTATATTGAAAAGGAAAAGAAAAAGTTATACTGTACAGCCGATCCGACAGTCGAATGTGTCGGTAGCGACTCACAAGCCGGCCGGATGTCACCCCGGAATTTATGGGTAACGACAATCACCGACGAATTACGTCTGGGTACAAATTTCCATTCTAAAGTTATCGGGATCGCTCTCAAAGACCGGGCCGCTATTCTACCGGCAGGACACACGGCAAATGCCGCTTACTGGTTCGACTACGATTCCGGCAAATGGATTACAAGTAGTTATTACACCGATAAATTACCCCGCTGGGTCGAAGATTTCAATGCCCGGGACCGAGCCTCCCAACTATTGCAACAAGACTGGAATACGTTGTATCCTATCGGGACATATAAACAAAGTACAAAAGACGATACTCCTTATGAAGCCCCATTCATAAAAGGAGAAAAACCTGTTTTTCCTATTCCGACTTCCAAATTATTGAAGACAAATGGATATAGTATGATCCGCCAAACTCCTTACGGAAATACCTTCACTTTGGAAATGGCGAAAACAGCTGTCGAAAAAGAGGAAATGGGCCAGCGTGAAGAAACCGATTTTCTTGCTGTCAGTCTTTCGGCTACAGATTATATCGGTCATCAATTCGGTACGAATGCCATCGAGACCGAAGACACCTATCTCCGGTTAGATCAGGATCTCGGTCTGTTCTTTGAGTTTCTCGACGAGAAAATCGGCCGGGATCATTATACCGTTTTTCTGACAGCCGATCATGCAGCAGCCCATAATGTCGGCTTTTTACAATCCCACCGGATCCCTTCCGACAGCTGGTTATATCAAAAGGTCTTACATCGGTTGGACAGTACCTTGAACAATCGTTTCGCCGTTCAAGGCCTGGTTTATAGCCTGGATAACTATCAGGTCCATCTGGACCGTCAGCTTATTTCCCGGTCCAGGCTAGCGTATGAAACCGTAAAGTCGGCCGTCCTGGATTATCTAAACAATCTGGAAGGCATAGCCTATGCCGTAGATATGGAAAAAGTCGCAATTTCTACACTCCCTACAGGTATCAGAGAAAAAATCATCAACGGATATTGCCGGGAACGCAGCGGAGCAATACAAATCATCGTCAAACCAGGCTGGTATGAAAGCGGGACGCCTACCCCGCAGGGAACTACTCACGGGACATGGCATTCTTATGACACTCATGTTCCCCTGCTTTTCATGGGTTGGGGAATCCGGCAAGGAGCAACCCGGCGCCTTGTCGGGCTGACAGACATAGCCCCGACTATAGCAGCATTATTGCACATACAAGCCCCTAATGGTTGTATAGGCCAACCCATTCCGGAAATATTAAAATAATAAAAAAACTTGGATTAGCATTTCATTTTTTTCGTATCTTTGTTCCATACTGGTTTTCTTGTTATCATCCGGTACAAGAAATAAAAGGGAATCGGGTGAAAATCCCGGACAGTCCCGCTGCTGTAAGCTTCATAACCAGATCCGGACAATACTCCTGCCACTGTCTGCAATATGTACGACGGGAAGGCGTCCGGAGAGAAGCAAGTCAGAAGACCTGCCAGTAACAGCAAACGTCTTTACTCTCGAGGATTTAGAGTGGGACACCTGCACATATATATTTACTGTACTGTTAAAAACACCGGAGATAAAAATGGTGTATGCGGAAGTATTGTATGATGTGGCCACAATACGAAAGATACAGGGTTTTTATTTGAAGGATCCGCCAGTCGCATCCTGCCGGTGTTTTTTTTTATGTCTTTTCGGAGCGGAGCTTTTCTGGCAAAAAAAGTCACAGGCCGGCTTTACCTGTGACTTTCGCAACTATTAATCAATAAAACGTGACAAAATTCTGATGACACAAAGATAGGCCGGCTAAATAGACCCGGAAATCCCCGATTCTAGGTATTCCGCCTGTTTTGGTATCCCTATATTAAGGTAAATCGTTATTTTGGGGCTTTCTGAAGGAGAATTCACACCCACAATATTGCTGATTATAAAAACCATTTTCGGCCAAAAGTATCTTACGGCGTTCGCTTAAACCACCTTTACGCCAGTTCTTTTCCCAAAATTCCAGACCTTCAAAGCGAGCCGCAGCCCATTTCCCGGCTTCGGTGATTTGTTGAAGGCTCTTCCATCGCGAAGAGGCCAGTGTAGTAGTAAACAAACGAAAGCCTCTTTCATCAGCCAATTTTGCCGTGGCCAGCAACCGTATTTTGAAACACTGCAGACATCGCTTTCCCCGTTCGGGTTCATCCTCCAAGCCCGCCACGTCACTCAACCAGGCTGTATGATCATAATCCCCGTCGATAATCTCCAAACCTAATTTTTGTGCATAACGACTGCATTCGGATTTCCGGATTTCGTATTCTTCCTGTGGAAAGATATTGGGGTTGAAATAATACAAAGTCGGACGGATATCCTGAGCTAGCATCCATTCGACGATAGCAGCCGAACAAGGGGCACAACAACTATGCAACAATACATTTTCCATTTTGATCTATCTTTGTCGTCTTTTGTTTTTATATAAGCCATGTCTGATCACTGTACGTCCGGGATGTATCAGATAGGTCAAATCGAGTAAAGGAACATAAGTCCATCCGGATTTTTCATTTATCCTGATATAGGGAATTTTACAAACAGCTGAGAGCCCGAAGTGCCTTGACACATAATAAGTAAGACGCAAATTTCCTTCTACAGCATATGCTTTTGTGAAATCAACACTATAAAAAAGGCCGTTTAAACTATAATGAAACCGGTGTCCCCAATAAGAATCAAACTGCAATCCTCCATAATAAAGCACTTTACCGTCGAGCAACTGAGTATGATACAAGGTGTGGGCATAATCGAACGGCATTACTTCGTTATTCCCGAACCCGACATAACCCTCTATGCCCGCATGCAGGGTCAGTATTTTTTCGGCCGAAGGATCGGGACATCCCCATACTTGCGGATTCAATAACCAGGAAAACAATATTTCATGCCGCATAGCCATCCCCTGGGCCACCTGTACCGAATCCGGAACCAGTTCTTTAAAACCGGTCGACTGCAATATTTTCAAACCGGGATAAGAATAATACAACGTATGTGCTGTAGCCCAGGCAAAACGCCTGTTCCCCCACCAACGGTGTTTCAACCCGATATTAGGTAAAAAAGGTTCCTCAGCTATCCGAAAAAGGATTTCCGTACGTTTTGAGAAACCGATCCGTGTGGGATTAAAAAGACTGATTTCTGCTGCATCCGAAGCGACAATACCTGCTGTCCCGGTATGCCAGGCAGAGATTTCCGGAAAACCTTTACTCTTTGAAGGTAATCGGCGGGGATCCCACCGCAACTCGGTATCTTTCTGCCGGAGAGAATTTTCTTTCTTTTCTATCTGTTTTTCTGTTCTCTTCTGTTCTTTACTTTTTGCAGGAAGCACCCGTTGTGCATAAACACCTGAAGAGATTGTCCCCCATAATAATAGACAAAACAGGATTTTCATTTTACGGAATAATAATTCAGGATCAAAGGCAAAGCCGGCTGAGGCACATAAGGTGAAATATCCTGCCCTTCTCCGAGCATCTCCCGGATTTCCGTCGAAGAAACATCGGCAAGAGGTGCGTCTATCAGAAATAGATTTTCCCACATCGAAGCGGATACCCCCTCTCCTTTACGAGGATAAACCAATATACGGTAATTTTCCACAATTTCTTTAGCATTCCGCCATTTATGAAAATCTCTCAGGTTATCCTCTCCGATGATCAAAGCAAACTCTTCCTCCGGCCATTTTTTTTTCAACAGCTGCAAAGTGGCATAAGTGTAGGAAGGCTTAGGCAAACCGAACTCGACATCACATGCCTGCATCCTTTCATCCCCACGGATCGCAGCTTTCACAATTTCCAATCTTTTTTGCTCATCCAATAAAGAACGATCGCTTTTCAACGGATTATGAGGCGAAACGACAAACCAAATCCGCTGACAATATCCTTTGTACAACAAATACTGTGCGATCTTCAGATGACCATTGTGAATCGGGTTAAAAGACCCGAAGAATAAGCCTGTCATTCCTTTCACTTTAATCTAACTTCAACACAGCCAGGAAAGCTTTTTGAGGAACTTCGACATTTCCGATCTGTTTCATCCGCTTCTTTCCTTTTTTCTGCTTTTCCAGCAATTTTCTTTTCCGGGAAATATCCCCCCCATAACATTTGGCCGTCACGTCTTTACGCACTGCTTTGATTGTCTCCCGGGCGATGACTTTAGCTCCGATCGCTGCCTGTACGGCGATATCGAACTGTTGACGCGGTATCAGTTCTTTGAGCTTCTCACAAATGCGACGCCCGAAACCATAGGCATTATCGAAATGAATCAATGCCGACAGTGCATCGACGGACTCTCCGTTTAATAAAATATCCAGTTTCACCAGATTTGCCCGCCGATATCCGATCTGATAATAATCGAACGAAGCATATCCTTTCGTTATACTTTTTAATTTATCGTAAAAATCGAACACAATCTCTCCTAAGGGCATTTCATAGGTGATCTCTATCCGGTTACCGGTATGATATTGCTGGTTGATCAAAATCCCCCGTTTCCCAAGACACAAGGTCATAATCGGACCGATATAATCGGCCGGAGTAATAATCTGGGCACGGATAAACGGTTCCTCTATAAAATCCAACGTGCTGGCAGAAGGCATATCCGAAGGATTGTGCATCTCATAGACCTCGCCTTTGGTGGTATGAGCGATATACATCACATTCGGAACCGTGGTAATCACATTCATATCGAATTCCCGGTCCAGACGTTCCTGAACGATCTCCATATGGAGCATTCCCAAAAATCCGCAACGGAAACCGAATCCCAAGGCTGCCGAAGATTCAGGTTCGAAAGTCAGCGATGCATCGTTCAATTGCAATTTCTCTATCGAAGCCCTCAAATCTTCGTAATCTTCCGAATCAATAGGATAAATCCCGGCAAATACCATGGGTTTCACTTCTTCGAAACCATCGATGGCAACATCACAAGGTTCGTCGACATGAGTGATCGTATCTCCGACTTTTACCTCGGAGGAAGTTTTGATACCTGAAATAATATATCCCACATCACCGGTCTCGAGCACTTGCCGTGGCTCGGGTTTTAAACGGAGTACACCGATCTCGTCGGCTGTATATTCTTTCCCGGTGTTAACGAATTTCACCACATCTCCGGTGCGCAAACTCCCGTTTACAATACGGCAATAAGTAATGATTCCCCGGAAAGAATTGAATTCGGAGTCGAAGATCAAAGCCTGTAAGGGCTGATTCGGAAAACCTTCGGGATGCGGTACCCGCTCGACAATCGCCTGCAAAATTTGCTCTACCCCCAACCCGGTCTTTCCACTAGCCTCGATAATATCCTCGCGTTTACATCCGATCAATTCCACAATCTGATCTTTCACCTCTTCCGGCATAGCATTCGGCATGTCCATCTTATTCAGTACAGGAATAATTTCGAGGTTGTTCTCTACGGCCAGGTAAAGATTGGAAATCGTCTGAGCCTGTATTCCCTGAGTAGCATCGACGATCAGTAAAGCTCCTTCACATGCTGCAATAGAACGCGATACTTCATACGAAAAATCGACATGTCCCGGAGTATCGATCAGATTCAAAACGTACTTCTTCCCTTCAAAATGATAATCCATCTGAATGGCATGGCTCTTGATCGTGATCCCACGCTCCCTTTCGAGGTCCATATCATCGAGTACCTGCGCCTGTAAATCTTTACCGGTTACCGTCCCGGTATATTCCAACAAACGATCGGCCAATGTACTCTTCCCGTGATCAATATGCGCTATAATACAGAAATTGCGGATGTTTTCCATGAATCAATTCTTGATTTATGATTTTGCTATCTTTTCTCTTTTATTATTTTGGGGTGTAAAGATACGAAGAAAAATGAAATAATCTGCAATAAGAATATTTACAAACAAATCGTTATTTTTGCAGAAGAATCAAAAATCAATATTATGGTAAAATCAATGACCGGTTTCGGAAAAATCACCATCGAAAACGGAAATAGGAAAGTCGTGATCGAAATTAAAAGTCTGAATTCAAAAACCCTGGACTTGAATCTGAAGATGCCTAATCTT
>OGUN01002440.1_pt1 | contig 11066 bp, 8 predicted proteins | sample 1553621 | NCBI WGS metagenome assembly OGUN01 (sample SAMEA2580300, study PRJEB22360) | human gut metagenome | biome: human gut; feature: human-associated habitat; material: faeces | place: Denmark | collected 2008/2010
GTGTTCAGTCATCATGCGGCGTGACCCGCCGGCTTCCTCGGCACGTAGATGACCTTGTCGATCAACGTCCGGTAATGTTCAACCACTGCCTGCCTGCGGGCCTTCATGCTCGGCGTGACCAAACCGTTCTCCTCAGTGAACTCGTCGGGAACGATTTCGAACTTGCGGATTGATTCGGCACGTGAGGCGAGCTCATTGGCTTTGTTGACGGCACGCTCCACTTCCGCACGCACAATGGGGTTCTTCGAGGCTTCATCCAAATCAGCGACCTGTTCCGCTCCCTTGGATTCCAGCCATAGGTTCGTCTCCGCCAAATCAAGGGAGATGATTGCGGCGATGAATGGCTTGCGATCGCCGATCATGACGCATTGGCTCACCACCGGCGAAGTCATGATGGATGCTTCCATCTCGCATGGGGAGACGTTCTTGCCGCCTGCGGTGATGATGAGATCCTTCTTACGCCCGACGATGGAAACGAAGCCGTCATCATCAATGGAGCCGAGATCACCGGTATGCAGCCATCCATCGACAATTTGCTGCTTGGTAACGTCAGGATTGTTGTGGTATCCGGCGCATACGGCAGGGCTCTTTATGCACAGCTCCCCTTCTTCGTCGACCCCCATGGTCACGCCTTGCAGAGGCAAGCCGATGGTGCCGATCTTGTAGCCTTCGGTCGGATTGACGCTCGAGGGGGCGCACGTTTCGGTCATGCCGTAGCCTTCCAATAGCGGCAGACCGACACCGTTGAAGAAATGCGCGATAGAGGAATCAAGCGGCGCTCCGCCGGAGACCGCATACTCGACGTGGCCGCCGAACACTTCCATGATTGACGAATACACCAGCTTGTTGTACAGGGCATGTTTTGCGTTCAGCGCGAGTGGAATGCTCCCACCGGACTGCTGAGCATGCGACCAATCGTATGCCGTCTGGGTGGCGTCAGCGAAAACACGTCCCTTGAAACCGGCTCCGGCCTTCTGCGAGGCCGCATTGTAGATCTTTTCGAAAATCCGCGGCACGGCGAGGATGAACGTCGGTTTGAACGCCTTGAAATCGGCGAGAATGGTCTTCAGATTGCTGGACAGACCGAGTGAAACGTTTCCGGCAAAGCAGAAGAACTGCATATATCGGGCGAATACATGGGCGAGCGGCAGGAACAGCAGCAGTCGACGATTCGGTTTCATGGCGATGTCCGGCATGGAGTTGACGCCGGAATAGGTGATGAACACGAAATTGGCATGCGTCAGTTCAACGCCCTTCGGGGTGCCAGTGGATCCCGACGTATATACGATGGTGGCTAGATCGGAGCCTTTGACCGCTTGTTCACGTTCAAGGAATTCGGCGTCGGAGACCGCGCGGCCGTATTCGATGATCGTGTCAATTGCACCAAGTCCGATGACGTACACGTCGCCAAGATCCGGGCACTGATCACGGACGGATTCGATTTTGTCGCGCTGGAAATCATCCTCAGCGAACGCCATCTTGACATTGGCATCATTGAAAATCATCTTCACCTGCGCCGGCGAATTCGTTTCATAGACCGGAACGGTAAGGGCGCCGATGGACATGATGGCCACATCAAGCGCGGTCCACTGCCAGCAGGTATGCGCGATAATGGATACCGAATCTCCAGGCATTACGCCACGAGCGATAAGTCCTTTGGCGAGGGCGACGACCTTGTTTTTGAACTCCGCAGCGGTGAACGCCGCCCATTCGCCCTGAGCGTTCTTGTATTCGACAAGATTGTCGTCAGGAGTGCGTTCCACACGCTCCTCAAGTACTGAGAAGATGTTTTTGTCCGAGTCAATTCCCTGTTCCAAAGGGCGCGTGTATTCCTTGATCATAAGCTTCTCGCTCCTCGAAATCTAATGTACAGACAGCATCATAGCCGGAATACCGCACTTTTTCTTTAAGGCCACGACCCCAGGACAACGACAACCAACACCCGTGGATATGGCCGTTACAACGGTTTCAGTTCAACCCGCATCGACCTCACTCTGCCCGACGGATCCGCATAATCACGTCCTCCGCTCTTGAGGCCCCAATGCAGGCATCCATCGGCGCAATGTTCCGAGCCACCTTCAACACGAGCGAAACGCTCCCCCTTGGCGATGACGGCCCCGACCGGTCGCGTAGTGACCGCGGGTTCAAACGTCGACGTCAGGCTTCCCGTTTCCGCACCGTGGCGAAGCGTTACCACGGATTTGCCCGCCACTTTGCCACTGAAGGCGACCACACCATCCGCGGGCGCGATGATGGCGTCTTGCGGCCGTGCACGCAAATCCAAACCGCGATGCCCAGGCAACCATTGTTTAGCCGGCGCATCATATTCGCCGATTACTTGCGCGTGATCCAAAGGCCACTGCATTGATGTGCGGCATGCCTCTTGTGCGACTTCATGCGCCACGTCATCAGCCGATTGCGCGTATGCCGACGCCGTAGGTTGCGCGCAGCATATCGTGAACGCGATGTTCGCCAATACGCATACGGCCATCGCCGCGGCGCACCGGTGCCGGTTGCGCTTGTCAATGTCATCGGACATCTTATTGTGTCGAACACGCCGACGGTATTCCCATTTGTTCATGAGGCCTCCTGTGGTCCGCGTCTCTATCCGGGAATCGATATCATGGCACGTTCGAAGACCGCCCGTCGACTTGGAACGACCTTGTGGTCGGAGAACAACACTTATCCACAGATGCCGGGCGTGTCGCGCCATGACATGCCAAAACGCCACCGAACGTGGCATACGATGGGACGCATGAGTGACAACACTACGCAACGCAAGGCATTGCAGCAGTTGGAGAGCGAGCCGTCCGAGGAACGCATCGCCTACTACCGCAAGCCATTCATGGTGCTATGGGCCGCCATTCAGGAGGCTTCAAGCGAGCTGCAGGACGATTACACGCTTTCACCCGAATTGTCCCAGTTATGGGTTGGCGAGCAAATACGGCAGGTTTCGGATTCGCTAGTGGATCGGCTCGCGGAAATCGCCGTGGCGCATGGCGAGTCAAAATCGAATGTGGCACGTGCGGCCAACGCAAGTCCCGACAACGTCATACGTCGCTTCCCTCGACTCAAGGCTGATGCGGCACACGACCGCACACTCATTGACGACGTGCTCGATTCGTTGGAATAGCAGCGAAAAGTTCTTACGGAAACAAAGAAGCCCTTGGAAAACCAAGGGCTAAGAAGCTCCTGCGACTGGGCTTGAACCAGTGACCGTTCGATTAACAGTCGAATGCTCTGCCAACTGAGCTACGCAGGAATATGTTCCGGGGTACCCGAAACTGCGCTCCTGCGACTGGGCTTGAACCAGTGACCGTCCGATTAACAGTCGGATGCTCTGCCAACTGAGCTACGCAGGAATGTTCCCACCGGAAGACTTGGCTTCCGTGCACAAGTCACATATATTACACGAATCAGCCATTTACGCAAATCATACGTATCACAGCGTGTCGCAACGTCACCATTCAAGCTCTTCGATATCCATCGGATGCTCGTTGACCTCAATCGATGACACACGTCCATCATGCATGCGAATTACACGGTCCGCAATCGGCGCAATCGCAGAATTATGCGTCACGATCACCACTGTCGCGCCCTTCTTGCGGCTCATGTCCTGCAGAATGCGGAGCACTTGCTTGCCGGTGTTGTAGTCAAGCGCGCCGGTCGGTTCGTCACACAGCAGAATCTTCGGATTCTTCGCCACCGCTCGAGCGATCGCCACACGCTGCTGCTCGCCGCCCGACAACTGCGCGGGAAAATTGTCGACGCGGTCCGCAAGCCCTACGTCGGCGAGCGCCTGTCGGGCGTCTTGCGCGTCGGGAACGATTTGTGAGGCGAGTTCCACGTTTTCGCGTGCGGTGAGGTTGGCGACGAGGTTGTAGAACTGGAATACGAAGCCGATGTCGGTGCGGCGGTATGCGGTGAGTTGTTTGGGTGTGTAGTTGGAGATGTCTTTGCCGTCGATGATTACTTGTCCTGAGGTGTTGGTGTCCATGCCTCCTAGGATGTTGAGCACTGTTGATTTGCCTGCGCCGGATGCGCCGAGGATGATGGCGAGTTCGCCTTGTTCGATGGTGAAGGAGACGTTGTCGTTGGCGGTGATGGTGGTGGATCCCATGCGGTAGAGCTTGGTGCTGTTTTTCATTTCGATGTATGCCATGTTCCGCTCCGTTTTCTTGTTTGGCGTCCATGCCGTTTTTGTTTGTTGTTTTTAATATACGACTAAAGTGGTGTTTGTGGTTCCATGCCGAGGGGAAGGATTTTCCATGGATGTCTCCGATGATGCCGACCGTTTGCAGACGTTGTTGTATAGTTCCTATTCCGCCGATGTTGTCCGGCAGTTGGAGCGTCCTTTGTTGGATGATGGTGTGCCGTTGATGCGTATGGCTGCTTCTGCGGTGGCTCGTGTGACGTTGTCGTTGCTTGATGATGAGGATTTGGATGTTGAGGATGCGCGGGTCACGGTGTTGGCTGGCGCTGGGGACAATGGTGGCGATGGCTTGTATGCGGGGGCTGAGTTGGCGCGTGAGGGTGCGCAGGTTACCGCGGTTGCTGTTGGCCGTTCGTTGCATGAGGATGCGTTTAGGGCGTTTGTTCGTGCGGGTGGGCGTGTGTTGGTGTTGGATCCGGCGGCTGATATTCCTGGGTGCACGTCTGGTTTTTCCGCGGGTGAGGCTGGTGAGCGGCTGCAGGCTGCGGTCGAGTGTGCGCGGGGTTCGCATGTGGTGCTTGATGCTATGACGGGGATTGGCGTGGCCGGCGCGTTGCGTGGTGTCGCTGGCACGTTGGCTTCGTCTTTGGGTATGGATGGCGTGTTGCCGGACAAGCCTGCGTTGCCGAACAATGACCCTTCCGCTGATTTGCCGTTGGTGGTGGCCGTCGATGCGCCGTCGGGTGTGGGTGTTGATGATGGTTCGTTGCCGGGGCCGTATATTCCTGCGGATGTGACGGTGACGTTCGGTGCGATGAAGCCGTGTGCGATGGTGCCGCCGGCTTCGTATGCTTGCGGACGGATCACGTTGGTCGATTTCGGTTTCGATGTCGATGATGCTGTTCCGTTTGCCGAGATGACGGATGGCGATTTTGTGGCGGATTCGGTTCGTCTTCCGTCTCTTGCGGATGGCAAGTATTCGCGTGGAGTGGTTGGTTTGGTGACTGGTTCGGCGCGGTATCCGGGTGCTGCCGTGTTGTCGGCGAGGGCCGCGGCGTGTGCGAATGTGGGCATGGTGCGTTATCTGGGGCCGCAGCGTGCGCAGGATATGATATTGGCCGTGTTGCCGGAGGCTGTGTTGGGCAAGGGCCGGGTGCAGTCGTGGGTGGTTGGATCCGGCGTGCCCGCCGAGGGTGACGTTGCTTCCGGTGATGACATGCAGCGTGCGACCATTGCCGCGCTGCTGGATCATTACGCGTTGGAGGATGGCGATGGCTCGCGGAACGAGCGGGCGGAGGGCATGCCTCCCATTGTGGTTGATGCCGGCGCGTTGGATTTGCTGCCGTGCCATGTTGTGCCGCAGGTCGTTATCACTCCGCATGCCGGCGAATTGGCCGCATTGCTGAATCGGTTGGATGCCGATATGGCTGATGTTGTTTCCAGGCAGTGGGTGGAGGCCCGGCCATTGCGGGCGGCGTTGCACGCGCATGAGCTTACGGGGGCCACGGTGCTGCTTAAGGGCGCGGTCACCATTGTGGTTGGAGCTGATGGAGATGGGAACACGCGGATCATCCTGTCCGGGCGCGCGCCTGCCTGGATGGCCACCGCCGGTTCGGGCGATGTGCTGGCCGGCGTGTTGGGCGCGTTGCTGGCGCAGCAGGACGACATGCTGTCCGACGATCCGGCTTTGGTTCCGGAGGTCGCCGCGGCCGCCGCGTATATGCATGGGCTTGCCGGCGCGATGGCCAGCGGGTCGGAGCAGCGCGGATGGCATCGTCCGCATCTGTATGGGCATGCGGGCAAGACTCCGGCGAGCGCGATCGGGCATCCGATTGTTGCCGGTGATGTCGTCGCGGCTGTTCCCCGGGCTTTTGGCGAGCTGCTCCGCTGACCGTTTCGTGGAGGGTCATTCCACTGATTTCAGTGCTTCGAGCATGTCCACCGTTTCGAGCTGGCGGTATACGATCCAGCCGAGCACGGCTAGTACCACGGCCACGACGATGGCCGGGGCCCCCAATGCGATCCAGCTGATGGCGGGGTCGAACATGACTTCGTCGGGTGGCACTTCGGTGATGATGTATCGGTGCAGCCATTCTCCGAAGCCGTATCCGGCGAGTATGCCCAGCAGTGACAGCAGGATCGTTTCGCGGTAGATGTACATCGTGGTCTCGCTGGTGTGGAAGCCGAGCACTTTGATCGTGGATAGCTCGCGTATGCGTTCCGACACGTTGAGGTTGGTCAGGTCGTAGAGGATCACCACGGCCAGCAGCACGGCCACGAGAATCAGCACTTCCATGATCTGGTTGAGCGATCCCACGATTGTGGACACCATGTTCTTCTGCGTCGTGTTCTGCACGACGCCGCGCACGGCGGCCAGTTTCATGAATTTGGCGCCTTGGCGTTCCGTGTTGGCGTTGCTGTGGTCTTTCAGTCTGACCATGTATGCGTTTGTGCTGTACTGGTCGCCGAACACGTGTTCGTAGCATTGCGCGTTCATGAATATGAAATGGCCGATGTACATTTCGCTGATGCCGGCGACTTTGATGGTGCGTTGCGCGCCGTTTTCGTCGTTTACCGTGAAGGTGTCGCCGACCGAGACGTTGAGCATTTCGGCGAGCCGTTCGGAGATTACCGCGCCATTGTTGACCAGTATCTGTGGTTGGTGTGTTTTGCGGTCGCGTAATGTCAGGTATTCGTTGAAGTTGTATGCGTCGTCGGTGGCCAGCAGGGTGATCGACTGCTTATCGTTCTCCTTGCCTGCGGTTTTCGACAGTTCCTCGTAGCGCACCGCTGTCGAGGATTGGACGGTTTTGCCCTTCAGCGTCGTGGCGATTTCCTCGCGTTGCGCGCTGTTGGTGTCGGATTCCTCGGCGACGATCAGGTCGTAGTGGATGAGTCCCTCGAACTGTCGGTTTCCTATCTGTCCGATCGAGGATTGGACGGCGAGGCCGGCCGTCAGCAGGGATACCGCTCCGCATACGCCGAAGATCGTCATGAACATGCGTGTTTTGTATCGGAAGATGTTACGGGCGGTCACTTTGTGTGTGAAATTCAGACGGTTCCATAGTGGTGGGAAATGTTCCAAAAGAATTTTCGAGCCTTTGGCCGGCGGCTTGGGCAGCAGTAGGCTCGCCGGTTTTTCGCGCAGTTCCTTGGACGCGGCCAGCCATGCCGGCACGACGGCGCTTATCCATGCAAGTGCGAATGCGGCCATGGTGATCCAGGGGTGGAATTTGAGCATGATGTCCGGCATGGTGAATCCCGCGCTGTATGCGTGGGCGACGATAAGCGGCAGCAGCGTGTGGCCGGCGAGCACGCCGATGCATGTGCCCAGGGTGGATGCGGCGAATCCGTATACGGTGAATTTGAGCATCACATCCGCGTTGCCGTAGCCGAGCGCCTTCAACGTTCCGGAATTGGTGCGTTCCTCGTCCACCATGCGTCCCATGGTGCTGAAGGTGACGAGCGCCGCGACGAAGTAGAGGAAGATCGGGAAGATGTCCGCCAGTTTCGCCACGATGCCTTCGATGACCATGTACACGCGGTAGCCTTGCGAGGTCAGGCCTTCGCGGCGGCCGCTGACGGAATAGGCCGGGACGGTGAGATTGTCGATCTTCTCCTCGGCGAGGGTTATCTGCCGTTCGGCTTCGGGCTTCTGCGCGTTGAATTCGGCGAGTTTGCTCTGGTATTCCGTTTCGGCCTTGTCGATGTCCCTCTGGCCTTGGATAAGCTGCGTGACGCCGTCTGCGACTTGCTTGCCGGCCTGCGACACCGCTTTGCCGAGCTCGTTTTGTTTTTCGGCTATCTGTTTGGATGCCTGTGCGAGATTGTCCGCATTGCTCCGATACGCCTGCGAGCCTTGGTCGAGCCGCGCTACGGCGTTCTGGTATTGTTGCAGTCCCGCATTGTAGGCGTTCAGCTGTCTGTTGTATTCGGCGCAGGCTTCGTTGTACTGGTTGATCGCCATGTCGTATTTGCCGCGTATTTGTTCGTAGAGTTTGCCGGTGATGCCGGTCTGTTCCCATTTGCCGAGCGTCGCGCCGACTTTGTCGAGCACGGTTTTGCTTGTTTCGAGTTGTTCTCGCGCCGCGTCCAGCTGCGTTTTGCCGTTCGCCAGCCGGTTCCATGAATCGGAGAGCTGGTTCTGTCCTTGAGCCAATTGCGTCTGTGCCGCCTGCAGTTGCGTCTGTCCGGAGGCGACCGACGCGTTGGCCGAGGCCAGTTGCGCTTGCGCCGTGGCCAGCTAGGCCGCGGCCGCCAAGTCCCACATCGACCAGCGTCTGCACTGGATCGGCCGCGTTCTTGACGAGTTCGGAGGCGAGTTCCACGTTCTCCTTGGCGGTGAGGTTGGCCACCAGATTGTAGAACTGAAACACGAATCCGATGTTGTTGCGCCGGTAATCGGTCAGTTGCTTCGCGTTGAAGTCCGAGATGTCGACGCCGTCGATGATGACCTTGCCTTCGGAATTCGTGTCCATGCCGCCCAGGATGTTGAGCACCGTCGATTTGCCGGCTCCGGATGATCCCAGAATGATCGCAAGCTCGCCGCGTTCGATGCCGAAACTCACATCGTTGTTGGCGGTGATTGTGATGTCGCCCATATGGTAGCGCTTGAAGCTGTGCACCATTTCGATATATGCCATCGTCGGCCCCTTCCTAATGCTTTCCACTAGGACACCCGTCTATTCAGACAACATGTTGATTTAATTTCGGATTGATTGTATGTTCGAAATGGTCGGCATGACAATCATCACAATCTCCGAAAACGTCTAGATTAGCCTTTTTCAAAAACCCAAGCGAGCCTTTCCGCCCCAATGACTTTCAGGAAACGCCGCACGCGAAGACGAAAACGTCCTTCACGAACATGGGTACGGTACACTGGCGGAAGACAGACGCACGCTACAAGAAGGGTTTCCCGATGACCGTTGCAGTTCCGACCATCACCGACGTCGTTTTCGATTTCTGCGGAGTGTTGCTGGATTGGCGGACACGGGCATGTCTTGAAGGCAGATTCGACGACGCGACCGTCGACCGCATCTGCGCCGACGACGACCCCTGCGGCTTCTTCGGATACGAGGACCGTATGGACGCCGGGGAGGACTTCGATTCGATATGGCCCGATGTGGTGGCCGAGCAGGGAGAACGCGTCGCCGGGATCTTCCGTTATTACATCGCGCATTACGACGACGCGCTGCCACGCATGCTGCCCGGCATGGAGCGGCTGCTGCGCGATCTGAAGGCGGCCGGCTATGGCGTGTGGGGATTGACGAATTGGTCCCATGAGACGTTCCATTTCGCATTCGAGAAGTTCCCGCAGCTTGCCGAACTGCTGCAGGGCACCGTCGTCTCCGGCGTGGAGAAGATGCACAAGCCGAACGCCGACATCTACGAACTGGCGATGAGCCGTTTCGGCCTAAGCCCCGAGAGCAGCGTGTTCCTCGACGACACCGCGAAGAACGTCGCCGGGGCGCGGTCGGCCGGCATGCACGCCTTCCGTTTCGTCGACGCCGACCAGGCGCGCAGGGACCTGGAATCCTTGGGCGTGCGCGTGTGAGCGCGGCGGACGTACGCCTGCGTCCCGCGGAACGGGCCTCGGCCATGCGCCCATATCATCGTCCGCTGTAGGCCGCACATCCACCGACCGCGTGTCCACTATGCAAAACGAAGCGCTATAAATCGTCGTTTCGTAAAGCGACGCTGGTATAAATGGGCGTTATGACCCTCCTTCAGCTGAAATACATCGTCAAAATAGTGGAATGCGGCTCCATGAACGAGGCCTCGCACGAGCTGTACGTATCCCAGCCCGCGTTGAGCTCCTCGGTGAAGGAGCTTGAGAACGAGCTCGGCATCGAGATCTTCACCCGTTCCTCCCAAGGCATCGCGTTGACCGTGGACGGCGCGGAATTCCTCACCTACGCGCGTCAGGTCCTCGATCAGGCGTCGCTGCTGGAGGAACGGTACAAGAACGCGAAACCCCGCAAACAGCTGTGCTCCGTGTCCACGCAGCATTACATGTTCGCCGTGGAGGCGTTCGTGGAGATGATCGAGTCCACCAAGTCCGACGAATACGAGTTCACCATCCGCGAGACCCGCACGAAGGACATCATCAACCAGGTGGCGAACATGCTTTCGGAGATCGGCATCATCTACCTGTCCGACTTCAACAAGGACGTGATTGGCAAGCTGCTGCGCGAGAAGCATCTCGAGTTCCATCCGCTGTTCCGCGCGCCGTTGCACGTGTTCATCTCGCGCGACAATCCGCTGGCCGGCAAGAAGAAGGTCACCATGGACGATCTGAAGCCGTTCCCGTTCATCCAATACGAGCAGGGCGAGGAAGGCAGCTTCTTCTTCGCGGAGGAGGCCGTCTGGCCGGAGTACTCCCCCAAGCAGATCAACGTGACCGACCGCGCCACGATTCTGAACTTCATCATCGGCCTGAACGGCTACACGGTGTGCACCGGCATCGACAACGGCGACCTGAACAACGAGAAGATCGTCACCGTGCCGTTGGACACCGACGAAACGATGCTGGTGGGCTGGGTCACCAATGAGCGCGCCAAACTGTCGAAGGCCGCCGAGACGTATATCGAGAAGCTCAAGTCCGTGGTTGCCGACCACGGTTACAAGCTGATTGACTGAATGCGATTATGGGCTCCCTGTGGCGGGGAGCCCGATTTCGATCCGTGTCTCGTTCAGAAGCCGCGCACGTTGTAGTCCGCGGACAGGTCATTCATCGCGTGCAGCAGCTTGTATATATAGATGAACGGTCCCACTGCGATGAGCGAGCCGAGGATGCCCCACAGCCAGAATGTCGAGGCGGTGACCGTGACGGGCAGACCGCGCGCGGCCTGTTCTTCGCCGATGCGGCCGGATAACCGGGGATACCACACCAGCCAGCAGATGTCCGGATTTC
>OGUN01002441.1_pt1 | contig 11062 bp, 9 predicted proteins | sample 1553621 | NCBI WGS metagenome assembly OGUN01 (sample SAMEA2580300, study PRJEB22360) | human gut metagenome | biome: human gut; feature: human-associated habitat; material: faeces | place: Denmark | collected 2008/2010
GGAAAAAGCCGGCTGCCAGCCGGTTTGCGGACGCAGTTTTTCCTGACCTACATAGTGCGCCCAGCCGCCCCCGCTCTGACCGACACAGCCGCAGAAAATCAGCATGTTGATCAGACCACGATAGTTCATATCGAGGTGATACCAGTGGTTCAGCCCCGCACCGACGATAATCATCGAACGACCGTGCGTCTTGTCAGCGTTATCGGCAAATTCACGGGCAATACGGATAATCTGGCTACGAGAAACGCCAGTGATTTGCTCGGCCCACGCCGGAGTGTAAGCTTTCACATCGTCATAGCTGGTTGCACAGTTAACGTCGTTCAGGCCACGTTCCAGACCATAGTTTGCCAGCGTCAGATCATAAACGGTGGTCACCAGTGCGGTGCTGCCATCAGCCAGTTGCAAGCGTTTCACCGGCAGCTTGTGCAGCAGCACGTTTTCCAGTTCCACTTTGTTGAAGTGTTCCGTGCCGTCGCCACCAAAGTACGGGAAGCCCACCTCAGCGATCTCATCCTGGCTACCCAGCAGACTCAGTTGCAGCTCGGTTTCTTCGCCAGTTTTGCCGTCGCGCTGCTCAAGATTCCATTTGCCCTTCTCGCCCCAGCGGAAGCCAATAGAACCGTTCGGCGCAACCATTTCGCCATTGGTATTAAAGGCGACAGTTTTCCATTCCGGATTGTTTTCCTGGCCCAGCGCATCCACCAGATCGGCAGCGCGCAGCATACGACCTGCGGCGTAGTAACCGTCGCGTTCTTCCAGCATCACCAGCATCGGCATGTCGGTGTAGCGACGCACATAGTCGGTGAAATACTGGCTTGGGTTGTCGAGGTGAAATTCACGCAGCATTACGTGGCCCATCGCCAGCGCCATTGCCGCATCGGTGCCCTGTTTCGGTGCCAGCCACAGATCGCACAGTTTGGCGATTTCAGCGTAGTCTGGTGTGACGGCAACAGTTTTGGTGCCTTTGTAACGCACTTCAGTAAAGAAGTGAGCATCCGGGGTACGCGTCTGCGGCACGTTTGAACCCCAGGCGATGATGTAGCTGGAGTTGTACCAGTCAGCAGATTCCGGTACGTCAGTTTGCTCGCCCCAGGTTTGCGGAGACGCAGGAGGCAGGTCGCAGTACCAGTCGTAGAAGCTTAAGCAAGTACCGCCAATCAGCGAAAGATAGCGTGCACCCGATGCGTAAGAAACCATCGACATTGCCGGAATTGGCGAGAAACCAGCGACACGGTCCGGGCCGTAGTTTTTGATGGTGTAAACGTTAGAGGCGGCGATCAGTTCGTTCACTTCCTGCCAGGAAGAACGAACAAAACCACCGCGTCCACGCGCCTGCTTAAAGCTTTTCGCTTTATCGGCGTCTTCAATGATAGAAGCCCATGCCTCAACCGGATCGCTATGCAGCGCCTTCGCTTCACGCCACATTTTCATCAGGCGTTTGCGCATCATCGGGTATTTCAGGCGGTTGGCGCTGTAAAGATACCAGGAGTAGCTGGCACCGCGCGGGCAGCCGCGAGGTTCATGGTTTGGCAGGTCCGGGCGAGTACGCGGATAGTCAGTCTGCTGGGTTTCCCAGGTCACCAGACCGTTTTTGACGTAGATTTTCCAGCTGCAGGAGCCGGTGCAGTTTACCCCGTGGGTAGAGCGGACGATTTTGTCATGCTGCCAACGCTGGCGATATCCATCCTCCCAGTCACGGTTGGTATTGAGAAGCTGGCCATGCCCATCGGCAAAGGTTTCACCCTTCTGTTTGAAGTAGCGAAACCGGTCCAGGAATTTACTCATCGGTTTTCTCCTGTGGGAGCCTGTCGGCCCTCTGATAAATCGACATTGCTAATGTTTAAGGGCAAAGTAACGCTCTGAAACAGCGTGAGAATTGATAACGATCAAGAGTGATGGGGATGAAAAATAAAGTAAATTCCTAAGATACCCCTTTAGGATAATTAGCAGTTACAGCATAACACGCTGTAAATTAAGACGTTTTATACCTGTAGTTATTTAAACTATTAAGATTTTTATGCAGATGGGTATTAAGGAGTATTCCCCATGGGTAACATATTAATGGCTCTTAATGAAATCCGGCGAAATAAGCCAATATAATATGAGTATGTTGTAACTAAATGACGCATAAAAAAAGCGCGACATCATGCCGCGCAAAGGATAATCAAATATTAAGATTTATTTTTTAGAATGCCGACCATATACCGCCCAGGTAATCACCACGCAGGCGATATAGAAAATCAAAAATACTTTCATTGCGCCGACTGGCGAACCCGTTAATGCCAGCGAGCTACCAAACGCTTTCGGGATAAAGAAGCCACCAATCGCGCCAATCGCAGAGATGAAACCCAGCGCCGCCGCCGTGTCGGTTGCCGCTTCACGCATCGCACGTTCGTCAGAACCCCCTTCTGCTTTCACGCGATCCATTGTCAGTTTACGGAAGATCACGGAAATCATCTGGAATGTGGAACCACTACCCAGCCCAGCTGTCAGGAACAGCGCCAGGAAGACTGCGAAGAACGCCATGAAGCTTCCGCCCTGTCCGTCAGTCGGTAAGGTCAGGAACAGCAGGCCGCTGAAAATCGCCATCAGGATAAAGTTCACCAGCGTGACACGAGTTCCGCCCAGACGGTCAGATAATGCACCACCTGCAGAACGCGCCAGCGCACCAATAAACGGCCCGAAGAAAGCGTATTGCAGAATCTGAACATCCGGGAACTGCGTTTTTGACAGCATCGCAAAGCCCGCGGAGAAGCCGATGAAGGAGCCGAAGGTTGCCAGATACAGCAGGCTCATAATCCACAGATGACCCCGTTTGAGTACCGGCAACTGCTCCTTGATGGAGGCTTTCGAGGTAGCAAGATCGTTCATGCCAAACCACGCCGCAATGGTGAAGATGGCAAGGAACGGCACCCATACCCAGGACGCATTCGCCAGATACAGCTCAGTCCCATCCGGCTGTTTGACACCCTGGCTACCAAATACTGCGAAAATCGACAGTGATACCACCAGCGGAGCAACCAACTGCATGACGCTGACGCCCATGTTGCCCAGACCACCATTCAGACCCAGCGCCCCCCCCTGCTTCTGTTTCGGAAAGAAGAAGCTGATGTTTGCCATACTGGATGCGAAGTTCGCGCCAGCAAAGCCGCACAGCAGAGAGATGATGATGAAGACGCTATAAGGCGTGGAGGTATCCTGCACGGCAAAACCCAGCCAGACGCAAGGAATAATCAGAATACCGGTGCTGAACGCCGTCCAGCGACGACCACCGAAGATAGGAACCATAAAGGAGTATGGAACACGTAATAACGCGCCAGAAACCGAAGGCAGCGCAGTCAACATAAATAGCTGATCGGTCGTAAAATTAAAACCGACTTTCGGTAAGTTCACCGCAACAGCGCTGAACAACATCCATACGCAAAACGCCAGCAGCAGACAGGGAACGGAAATCCACAGGTTGCGGCTGGCAATACGTTGACCGCGTTGTTGCCAGAACGCAGGATCTTCCGGTCGCCAATCTGTAATGACAGCTCCAGTAGCCCTTTCGGGGGCGGATGAGTGACTCATAGACACCTCTGATACTCTTTTCGATGTCTGCCACCTTAGTGTCTGTAGCTAAAGGCAATTTGATGTAAATCAAACGATAAGATAACTTTATCTATCATTGATATTTATCATTACCCATAGTGAGTACAGTGATTTCATAAAAATTATGAGATTTTTCACGGTGCTGTAAAATCCCTACCCTTACCGATGTAAAGCGACTAACCACGCGGCAAATAAGGAGTAACTCTTTCCGGGTATGGGTATACTTCAGCCAATAGCCGAGAATACTGCCATTCCAGAATGTATCGTCACATTCATTAAGGTTATTGCTCATTTAAAGCCTGAAGGAAGAGGTTTACATGCTTAAACGTTGTCTCTCTCCGCTCACCCTGGTTAATCAGGTTGCGCTTATTGTGTTGCTTTCTACTGCTATTGGACTGGCAGGGATGGCAGTTTCTGGCTGGCTGGTGCAAGGCGTTCAGGGCAGCGCCCATGCGATCAACAAAGCGGGATCGCTGCGCATGCAAAGTTACCGTCTGTTGGCGGCAGTGCCATTAAGCGAGAAAGACAAGCCCTTAATTAAAGAAATGGAACAAACGGCATTTAGCGCCGAGTTGACTCGAGCAGCGGAACGAGACGGACAACTGGCGCAATTACAGGGTTTACAAGATTACTGGCGTAATGAACTGATCCCTGCGCTGATGCGTGCACAAAACCGCGAAACGGTGTCAGCGGATGTCAGCCAGTTTGTTGCCGGGCTTGATCAGCTGGTATCTGGTTTTGACCGCACCACGGAAATGCGCATTGAGACAGTGGTACTGGTCCATCGGGTAATGGCGGTATTTATGGCACTTTTACTGGTGTTCACTATTATCTGGTTGCGGGCGCGACTGCTACAACCGTGGCGGCAACTGCTGGCAATGGCGAGTGCCGTCAGCCATCGCGATTTTACCCAACGCGCAAACATCAGCGGGCGCAACGAAATGGCGATGCTTGGAACTGCATTGAACAATATGTCTGCAGAACTGGCCGAAAGTTATGCCGTACTTGAGCAGCGGGTTCAGGAGAAAACTGCCGGGCTGGAGCATAAAAATCAGATCCTCTCTTTTTTATGGAAGGCTAACCGCCGTTTGCATTCCCGCGCCCCGCTGTGTGAACGCCTGTCACCGGTACTCAACGGCTTACAGAATTTAACCCTGCTACGTGATATCGAACTGCGGGTGTATGACACTGATGATGAAGAGAATCATCAGGAGTTTACCTGCCAGCCAGATATGACTTGTGATGATAAAGGCTGCCAGCTCTGCCCGCGCGGCATATTACCCGTTGGCGATCGCGGCACAACCCTGAAGTGGCGGCTGGCTGACTCTCATACGCAGTACGGTATTTTGCTGGCGATCCTGCCGCAGGGGCGTCATCTTAGCCATGATCAACAACAACTGGTGGATACCCTGGTTGAACAACTCACCGCCACGCTGGCGCTGGATCGCCATCAGGAACGTCAGCAACAGTTGATCGTGATGGAAGAGCGTGCCACCATTGCGCGCGAACTGCATGATTCTATTGCCCAATCTCTCTCTTGCATGAAGATGCAGGTGAGTTGTTTACAGATGCAGGGCGATGCGCTGCCAGAAAGCAGCCGCGAACTGTTAAGTCAGATCCGTAACGAACTGAATGCATCCTGGGCGCAGTTGCGTGAATTGCTCACCACATTCCGTTTGCAGCTCACCGAGCCTGGATTACGTCCGGCGCTGGAGGCGAGTTGCGAAGAGTACAGCGCCAAATTTGGCTTCCCGGTGAAGCTGGATTATCAATTGCCGCCTCGTCTGGTGCCTTCGCATCAGGCAATCCACTTGTTGCAAATTGCCCGTGAGGCATTAAGTAACGCCCTCAAACATTCGCAAGCGAGTGAGGTCGTGGTGACGGTGGCGCAAAACGATAATCAGGTCAAACTGACCGTCCAGGATAACGGCTGCGGCGTGCCTGAAAATGCCATCCGCAGCAATCACTACGGCATGATAATAATGCGCGACCGTGCGCAAAGTTTACGAGGCGATTGCCGCGTCCGCCGTCGTGAATCAGGTGGCACCGAAGTGGTTGTCACCTTTATTCCCGAAAAAACTTTCACAGACGTCCAAGGAGATACCCATGAGTAATCAGGAACCGGCTACTATCCTGCTGATCGACGATCACCCGATGCTGCGAACTGGCGTAAAACAGCTTATCAGTATGGCACCAGATATCACCGTGGTTGGCGAAGCGAGTAATGGCGAACAGGGTATTGAACTGGCGGAATCTCTTGATCCCGATCTGATCCTGTTAGATCTCAATATGCCCGGCATGAACGGTCTGGAAACGCTGGATAAACTGCGCGAAAAGTCCCTCTCCGGTCGCATTGTGGTATTCAGCGTCTCTAACCATGAAGAAGATGTGGTCACCGCACTGAAACGCGGCGCGGATGGCTATCTGTTAAAAGATATGGAACCGGAAGATCTGCTGAAAGCATTGCATCAGGCAGCTGCTGGCGAAATGGTATTAAGCGAAGCATTAACGCCTGTTCTGGCCGCCAGCTTGCGCGCTAACCGTGCCACTACTGAACGCGATGTTAACCAGTTAACCCCACGCGAGCGCGATATTCTCAAGCTGATTGCCCAGGGTTTGCCGAACAAGATGATTGCCCGCCGCCTGGATATCACCGAAAGCACAGTAAAAGTGCACGTCAAGCACATGCTGAAGAAAATGAAGCTCAAGTCTCGCGTGGAAGCTGCGGTATGGGTGCATCAGGAGCGCATTTTCTGATTACGGTTCCCAGCGCAGTTCGTCGTTTGACAATGCGTCGAACGGTTCGACAAGCGTTAGCGTGATCTCATTGGAGGAGACACGCTGCCCCTGGTTATCTTCCACCACTACTGACAATCGCCAGTGATTGCTTGCGCCTTCCCCGTTTTGCCAGTCAGGCATGATCAGCGTCCAGCCCTCCTCACTGTTGGCTTGTGCGCCCGGCGTCAAACTTAATATCTGCGTATCGCCCTGCCAAATCAGTTGCCGAATACCGTAACGACTGCGGATTTGTAATTTCAGCGGCACTGTTTCGCCAGGTTTTAGATCCCACGGCGGTGTCGCCAGAAACACCGTTAAGGTTTTTCGCTGTCGGTACTCAAGAGTCGGAAGATTATTTCGCTGCGGATTGTCATAGCGACTACCACGTAACGACTGACTTTCGGCAACTTCGCCCGCAGAAAGTTGTTTTTTGAGCGGTACACCAAAGCGGTAGTTAAGATTCAGCCCGAGGTTATTTTGATTCTCGCCACTTTCACCCTGTTTATGCCGGGCCGTCACAGTGACTAAGGGCACAGGGGTGTAATTTAATCCCAGACTCAACGCGACGGGATTGTGATAACCCGTACCAGAGTTAAACAAATCGACACGATCACCAAAATACTGTTCTACGCTGACACTGGTATTGAGGTGTTGATAGAACGGCATGCGCATCCGGGCTGTCAGGTCGTACCCGCGCGCCATCCGCTGTTCCTGCGTGGCTGTCTGTTCATGCCATGCAGCAAACGGCTGATAAAAGTTTGCCGATAGTCGCAAATATTCGCCCCACGCTTCGGCACCAAAGCCCGCTCGCTGAAGATTTTCGTCCAGCAAGTTGTCATAAAAAGTGTTATAACCCACCAGCCAGTTGCCGCGCGCCCAGCGTTGCCCTACGCCCACATTGCTCACCAAGCCATCATCCTGCTGAGTAAGACCAAGCTGGCTCCAGGTGAGATAACGATCATTATCTTGTAACGGCACAAACCAGCTTCCGCGACTGCCGGTGAAATGTCCTTCGTTATCCACTTTGACGTCAACACTGGCATTTCCCCACGGTGATAGCCAGGACTCTACGTGCTGATTAACCTGTTGACTAAGCGCGTCGCGGACTTTTCCTAATGCGAAAGCTTTTGCCTGCTCGCCAGTATCCAGCCCGTTATCATTCATACTGGTTTCGCCGAAATCTTTCACAATTTCCGCAAAGTGTTTTTCCCCATCATGATTTTCAGGTGCCATGCCTAAATCCGGCAGACCATCATTGTTATTATCAAAGGGATTTGCCGCTTTTTGCTCGAAGGTAGATTGTGCGTTAGCTGTACCGCCTGCCGCCAGCAAGAGTAAATAAAACGGAATAATGCGAGGAACGAAACGGCTCAAAACGTCGGTAACTTCCGGTAAAAATGAAAAACCATAGCCTTAAAGAATAACGATTACTGGCACCTTTTGTCGTATTTTCTCGCGCTTTCAGGAAAATCCTTAAAAATGTGACCGATTGGTCAGACGCTGCAGAAGCGGTAAGATAGAAGATGAGTGTCTAATTCCCTGAATACAGGAGTAAATAATGCAAAAAATCGTGATCGTTGCCAATGGAGCACCTTACGGGAGCGAATCCTTGTTTAACAGCTTGCGGCTGGCCATTGCGTTACGAGAGCAGGAGAGCAATCTGGATCTGCGTCTGTTCCTGATGTCTGATGCGGTCACAGCTGGGTTGCGCGGGCAAAAACCAGGGGAAGGCTACAACATTCAGCAAATGCTGGAGATCCTTACCGCTCAGAATGTACCGGTGAAATTGTGCAAAACCTGTACTGACGGACGCGGGATTAGCACACTTCCTCTGATTGATGGGGTGGAAATCGGTACTCTTGTTGAACTGGCGCAATGGACGCTGTCAGCCGATAAAGTGCTCACATTTTAATGTTTGAGGGGGCGTCTGACGCCCCACTATGAGGGAAGTTTACTCAGGCGAATCCCGGCCGTAACACAGCATCCGGATAATTCTCCGCCAGCAGTTTTTTTACCGATACCAGCAAATCATTCAGCCCATCGTCCTGCATTCCCAGTTTGATAAGCTCCTGTTCCAGTGAAAACAGGTATTGTGCGTTGGTTCCCAGCGGACCGCTCGCCGCCGCAATCAACGGCGCGATGACCTGAGCGCGAGTGTCAGATTCATATTCTGGATGTCGCGGGTCCATAATAAACACAATGGCGTTTACTGTGCGTCCATCATCAAGATCAAGCTGACACCAGGTTGGCAGATAACAGCTGGTAATCATCTCGCGCTTCCACAACAGGGTTAGTTCCTGCTCCAGCGTCTCTTCTGGCAGTCGATAGGCGACGCCTGTGGTGCGTCCGCCCTCTTTCAGTGCAAGCATCCGTCCCGGCTGGTGCGCAGTCCCGCGCCCGGCGGTCAGGCGCAGGCAAAACGCGCGATGCCATCCAACCAGTGTACCGGTGCACGACTCGGTAAACTCCAGTGCCGGATTCCACATCAACGATCCATAACCGAAGATCCACACCGGTCCCTCATCAGGTCGACAAGCCAGCGTCGCCGCCAGCGAAGCCGCCCGTTGCTCTGCTGACCATAAGAGTGATTCTTCAATGGCACCAAATGCCGTTTTACAATCGGCATTCATCAAGAAATCACGCGTTATCACCTTACACCTCCGCCACTGCATACTTCCCTGCGACAACTTTTTGGTGTCTTCCGGACATTTTTACTGCTCATTTTGAAACCACTAACGGGACAATATGCAATCCACGGACCACTTGCAAGGCAACACCGCACGAATAGCTTTAACTAAGCTACCGGTTTTACGATTTTTTATGCCATTTATCATCATCCCCTTTGGCATATTCATGCTTCACAGCAGCCCAGGCCACTTTATGCGCGGTTTCTTCGCGACTGGCGTCATCACGCCGATCTTCTTTATCTTTATATTGATCCCATGCGCTGTTGAACGCTTCTTTATAGATATCCTGGGCATGAGACGGTAGAACGTGCTTTACGCTTTCCGGCAGATCGCTTTTCGTTTTATACGGCATCGTTGACTCCTTTTACAAAGTTGAACATTAAGTGTGGTCAACAATATCTACTCTTGCCAAAACATAAGAATTTTCATGTCAGACTCTTCTTAAGGAGTGCTAAAACAAACATTGTCTAAACGCATTGCTTATTTTTATGGCCCGATGAGTAAAAAATCGACAGCGGGGTAAAAATTCGTAAAATGTTACCGATATCCAGACACTTTCTGTTATTTTTCCTACCTATTTTTTACATTTTCGATAAATTCATCTGCAAAGGGATAACCATAATGTCAAATGCTCAAGAGGCGGTAAAAACCCGCCACAAGGAGACTTCGCTTATTTTCCCGGTTCTGGCGCTGGTAGTGCTGTTCCTGTGGGGAAGCAGCCAGACACTACCAGTGGTCATTGGCATCAATCTTCTTGCTCTTATTGGTATTTTAAGTAGCGCCTTTAGTGTTGTCCGTCATGCGGACGTATTAGCCCATCGCCTGGGAGAACCTTACGGTTCGCTTATTCTTAGCCTTTCAGTGGTTATTCTTGAAGTCAGTTTGATTTCAGCTTTAATGGCAACCGGCGACGCCGCGCCAACGCTAATGCGTGATACGCTCTATTCAATCATTATGATTGTTACCGGTGGGCTGGTTGGCTTTTCATTATTGTTGGGCGGACGCAAGTTTGCCACCCAATATATGAATCTGTTTGGTATCAAGCAGTATTTAATTGCGCTGTTCCCCCTGGCGATAATCGTACTGGTATTTCCAATGGCTCTGCCTGCGGCGAATTTTTCAACCGGTCAGGCGTTACTGGTAGCATTAATTTCTGCGGCAATGTATGGCGTATTTTTGCTGATCCAGACCAAAACGCATCAAAGTTTGTTTGTCTACGAGCACGAAGATGACAGTGATGATGACGACCCGCATCACGGTAAACCGTCTGCCCATAGCAGCCTGTGGCATGCTATCTGGTTGATTATCCATCTGATTGCCGTTATTGCGGTGACCAAAATGAACGCCAGCTCGCTGGAGACATTGCTCGACAGCATGAATGCGCCTGTCGCCTTTACTGGCTTCCTGGTGGCTCTGTTGATTCTGTCGCCGGAAGGTTTAGGTGCGTTAAAAGCAGTGTTGAATAACCAGGTCCAGCGCGCGATGAATCTGTTCTTTGGTTCAGTGTTAGCAACCATTTCGCTTACCGTACCTGTCGTCACGTTAATTGCCTTTATGACGGGTAACGAATTGCAGTTTGCACTTGGTGCGCCAGAAATGGTGGTGATGGTGGCCTCTTTAGTACTGTGCCATATCTCCTTCTCCACCGGACGAACTAACGTGCTCAATGGCGCAGCGCATCTGGCACTGTTTGCCGCCTATTTGATGACGATATTTGCCTGACAGTTATATCTCCTCTGATGACAGAAATCGGGGGAGATAATATAAATTCCTGCTTATTGTATTTCTTCATACTACCTGAACAGGTCGTTAATCAGAATTGCGAGCCTGTACCACAACCTGCACGAAACCACTGCAACAGCTGTTGAAAAGCCGGAATGTACTCTTTATTGCAAACATTTCAGGGATGAAGTGAAGATGAATTGAGACGTAATATCCACACCAAGCCGGCGTTATCCGGTGAGGCGCAATGTTGCGGGGGCTTTATCCCTGGTGGCATTGGTTGC
>OGUN01002446.1_pt1 | contig 11054 bp, 8 predicted proteins | sample 1553621 | NCBI WGS metagenome assembly OGUN01 (sample SAMEA2580300, study PRJEB22360) | human gut metagenome | biome: human gut; feature: human-associated habitat; material: faeces | place: Denmark | collected 2008/2010
ATCTCCTCCACCACCGCGGCCGTGGCTCCGCTGGCCGACCAGTCCAAGCTGCCGGCCATCGCACCGGCCGCCACCTCCGACTCCATCGAGACCGGTGGCTATATGTTCCGCACCTGCTTCAAGGACTCCTACCAGGGTGAGATCGCTGCCAAGTTTGCAGCCGAGACCCTGAAGGTCAAGAAGGTCGCCGTGCTGTACGGCACCGGCGATCCGTACTCCTCCGGCGTGGGCAAGGCCTTCGCCGCTGCCGCCAAGAAGGCCGGCCTTGACGTCGTGGCCGAAGAGAACTCCTCCAGCGCCGACGACACCGAGTACTCCTCCCAGCTGCAGAAGATCCAGGCCGCTGGCGCCGAGTTCCTGTACGCTCCGTACTACTACTCCGTCGCTGGCCCGTACATCATCCCGCAGGCCCGCTCCGTCGGCTACAAGGGCTATGTGATGGGTCCTGACGGCTACGACGGCCTGAAGATGACCGACGACAAGTCGCTGTACAACAAGGTGCTCTACACCACCCACTACTCTCCGGACGACACCTCCAACGCCAAGGTGCAGGACTTCATCAAGTCCTACAAGAAGGCCAACAAGAACGCCGATCCGAACACCTTCACCGCACTGGGCTACGACTCCGTGTACATGATGAAGCAGGCCATCGAGAAGGCCGGCAAGAACGCCACCCGCGAGTCCGTGCGCAACGCCATCGCCGGCATGAGCTTCGAAGGCGTGACCGGCAACTTCACGCTCGACAAGAAGGGCTCCCCGAAGAAGTCCGTCGTCGTGCTTGAGCTCAAGGACGGCAAGCCGCAGTACAAGACCACCATTCAGCCTGCCAAGTGAGCGTCGCTTGCCTGAAGGCCTGAATCTGTGAAGAGGAGGGGACCGGGAAACCGGTTCTCTCCCTTTCGCGTATCAAGACGAAAATAACCATATTCAGCCGCTGGGCTTCTTCAGCGGCCAAGCCGGACGGTTATGTCAAAAGTCCGGCATCATCAACTTTTGAAAGGAGGAATGATGGGCGATCAGATCATCATGTTCATCAGTCAGATCTTCAACGGTCTGAAGATCGGCAGCGTGTACTCGCTCGTGGCACTCGGCTACACCATGGTGTACGGCATCATTCGTTTGATCAACTTCGCACACGGCGATTTCATCATGGTCGGCTCCTACGTGCTGATGCTTACCATTCCGGCGATCGTCGCGTTCGGCCTGCCCGCATGGGTGGCCGTCATCCCCGCGATCCTCATGTGCGTGGCGGTGGGCGTCATCGTGGAGAGGGCCGCATACAAGCCGGTTCGTGAAAAGGGCAACAGCATGACGGCCCTCATCACCGCAATCGCAATGAGCCTTCTGTTGGAGAACGGCTCCCAGGCCATCTTCGGCGCCGACTACCAGACCGTGCCCACCATCATCCAGATTCCGACGCTGGCGATCGGCAAGCTGAAGATCGACGGCGCGACCATCATCACCATCGTGCTCGGCGTGATCATCATGGTCGCGCTGCAGCTGTTCGTCACCTACACCAAGCAGGGCAAGGCCATGCGCGCGGTCTCCGAAGACAAGGAGGCCTCGATCCTGATGGGCATCAACGTGAACTCCACCATCACGCTCACGTTCGCCATCGGTTCGGGCCTCGCCGCCGTCGCATCGCTGATGTACTGCGTTTCCTATCCGCAGGTGTCCCCGATGATGGGCGCGATGCTGGGCCTGAAGGCCTTCGTCGCGGCCGTGCTCGGCGGCATCGGCTCCATCCCGGGCGCCATGGTCGGCGGTCTGGTGATCGGCGTGGTCGAAAGCCTGACCAAGGCGTACATCGGCACCATCACCGGCGGCGTGATCACGTCCGCGTTCTCCGACGCCATTGTGTTCGGCATCCTCATCATCGTGCTCCTGGTCAAGCCGTCCGGCCTGATGGGCGAACCGGAAACCGAGAAGGTGTGACCTCATGAAGAAATCAATGCTTTCCACCAAACAGTCCTATCTGATGTGCGCGGTCGGCATCGTCGTGCTGTTCGGCATTCTGATGGGTGTATGCGAATCCGGCATGGCCAGCACCTACATCAAGGGCATCATGATGACAAGCTGCATCGCCATCATCATGACCACCTCTCTGAACCTCACCATCGGCGTGCTCGGCCAGCTGACGCTGGGCTGCTGCGGCTTCGAAGCGATCGGCGCGTACAGCGCGGCCCTGCTGAGCAAGCTGCTCGTCGCCAACGGCGTTGCGATGGATCCGACGCTGCGATTCCTGCTGACGACGCTCGCCGGCGGCGTGGTCGCCTGCATCTTCGGCATCCTGGTCGGCATTCCGGCACTGCGTCTGCATGGCGATTACCTCGCCATCATCACGCTGGGCTTCGGCGAAATCATCCGCGTGATCATCCAGAACCTGAAGGTCGCCGGCGGCATGGGCCTCGACAAGGGCGCGGCCGGCCAGGCGCTGATCGGCATCGACCGACTCGCCAACCTGTACGTCGTGTTCTGGATCACCGTCGTCACCGTCGTGCTGCTGTTCATGTTCGCCCGCTCCCGTTACGGCCGTGCCGTCAAGGCCATCCGCGACGACGAGATCGCGGCAAGCGCGTCCGGCATCAACATCACCTACATGAAGGTGCTCGTGTTCGCTATCTCCGCGTTCTTCGCGGGCATCGCCGGCGGCATCTTCGCCCAGTACATCGGCTCGCTGAACCCCGCGATGGCCGGATGGCTGCAATCGATCAACTACGTGATCATGGTCGTGTTCGGCGGCATGGGCTCGCTGACAGGTTCCATCGTCTCCGCCATCGCGCTGACGATCCTGCCGGAGCTGTTGCGCGCCTTCTCCACCTACCGCATGCTCGTGTACTCGGTGGCGCTGGTGCTCATCATGATCTTCCGCCCGCAGGGCATCTTCGGCAACTGGGAATTCTCCCTGACCAAGACCATCAACAAGCTGTTCTACCCGATGAAGGTCAAGGCGCACGGCAAGTCGAAGCAGGCTGAATCCACCGCCAAGGCAGCCAAGGACACCGCCAAGACGGACGAAACCGTCGAGACGGCCGCCGACACCAAGGAGGCGCAGGCATGAGCGAGCCCATCCTGAAAGCCGAACATCTCGGCATCACCTTCGGAGGCCTCAAAGCCGTATCCGACTTCAACATGACCATCAACTCCGGCGAGCTCGTCGGCCTGATCGGCCCGAACGGCGCCGGCAAGACCACCGTGTTCAACCTGCTGACCGGCGTGTACCAGCCCACGGAAGGCGAGTTCTTCCTGGACGGCGAACGCATGAACGGCAAGAAGACATACCAGGTGGTGCGCGCCGGCATCGCCAGAACCTTCCAGAACATCCGCCTGTTCGGCCAGATGACCGTGGAGGAGAACGTGCTGGTCGCGTTCAACGAATCGTTCAGCTACCACATGGGCGGCGCGATTTTCCGCACGCCGAAATTCTGGAAGCAGGAACGCGAGATGCACGCCAAAGCCATTGACCTGCTCAAGATCTTCGGACTAGAAGGCCTGGCCGAAACCGAAGCGGCGAACCTGCCGTACGGCGCCCAGCGCAAGCTGGAAATCGCCCGCGCCCTCGCCACCGGCATGAAACTGCTGTTGCTCGACGAGCCGGCGGCAGGCATGAACCCGACGGAGACCGAGGACCTGCTCAACTGCATCAACACCATCCGCGACCGCTTCGGCATCGCCATCCTGCTGATCGAGCATGACATGAGCCTGGTGATGAACGTCTGCCAGCGCATCCAGGTGCTCGACTACGGACGCACCATCGCCGCCGGCACGCCGGAGGAGATCGCCAACAACCCGCAGGTCATCTCCGCATACCTGGGTTCCGACGACGATACCGACAGCGACGATGCCAAGCACGAAAGCGAGGAAGCCTGATGCTGGAAGTCAAGAACCTTTCCGTTTCATACGGTGCCATCGAAGCCGTCAAGGACATCAGCTTCACCGTCAACGCCGGCGAGATCGTGTCCCTGATCGGCGCGAACGGCGCAGGCAAGACCACCACGCTGCACACCATCACCGGTCTGGTACCGGCGAAATCCGGTTCCGTGATGTACAACGGAGTGGATCTGCTGAAAACCCACAACAACAAGATCGTGACCCTCGGTATGGCGCACATTCCGGAAGGGCGCCACGTCTTCACACGCATGAGCGTCGAAGAGAACCTGGAGATGGGCGCGTTCAGCCTGAAGGACCAGTCGGACCTCAAGAAGGACCTCGACATGGTCTACGGCCTGTTCCCCCGTCTGAAGGAACGCCGTAACCAGAAGGCCGGCACGTTGTCCGGCGGCGAGCAGCAGATGCTGGCGATGGGCCGCGCGCTGATGAGCCATCCGAAGACGATCCTCATGGACGAGCCGTCCATGGGCCTGTCCCCGAAGCTCGTCAAGGAGATCTTCTCCATCATCCGCAAGCTGCACGAGCAGGGCATCACGATTCTGCTGGTCGAGCAGAACGCCAAGATGGCGCTGTCGATCGCCGACCGCGCATACGTGCTGGAAACCGGCCGTATCACGATGGAAGGCGACGCCAAGGAACTGCTCAACAACGAGCAGGTGCGCAAGGCGTATCTGGGCGCCTGATTCGTGCCGTATCCGCCTTGTCGGCTTGGACGCATCCAAACCGACAGGGCTTTTTCTATATCCGATGGAATATTCGCCGGTCGTGTTCCCACCATTCGGGCGCGCCATCGAGCCATGCCTTACAATAGGTAAGTTGACTGGCTGAAAGGGAGGTGTCATGAGCGAGATTTGCACAGTAAACGACGAATCCCTTGCCCGGGCCGTTGAAATCATCCATGATGGCGGATTGGTGGTCATCCCCACTGACACGGTGTACGGCGTCGCCTGCGATCCGCGTAACATCGAGGCGATCCGCAAGGTGTTCGCAGCCAAACAACGACCGAAATACAAGTCGTTGCAGGTGTTGCTGCCGTCAATCGAAAGCATGGAGAAGCTGCATCTGACCTTGCCGGTGCCGCTCAACCGTCTGGCCGCCATGTTCATGCCGGGCGCTTTTTCGCCGATAGCGGAAGCGGAAGACGACTGTTCACTTGCCACGTTGCGTCATGATCCGACAACCGGCAAAGCCACACAGGGCGTGCGCATCCCCAATTCCGCGGTCGCGCTGCGTATTCTGCGAGCCACCGGGCCGTTGGCCGCCACCAGCGCCAACCGTTCCGGCGAGGAAAGCGCACAAACGGTGCAGGAAGCCGCGGACGCGCTGGGAGATGCGGTGGATCTGTATTTGGACGGGGGAGCGACTCCGGGACATGTATCGTCCACGGTGGTTGCAGCCGACCCGCACGAGCGCGACGGCATCGCGATTCTTCGGGAGGGAGTGATTCGCGAGCTGGTCATCCGTAAGGCTTTAACACTGAATGGCGGTGCTTTGGGCGCATGAGAATCTACCTGTTCATTGCCGCGGTCGCAGGTGGCGTCACCTATCTGCTCACGCCGCTGATCCGGCACATCGCCATCGAAATCGGCGCAGTCGGCGAAGTGCGTGCACGCGACGTGCATACCGTGCCGACGCCACGCATGGGTGGACTGGGCATGCTTATCGGCTTCACCGTTGCCATGCTGTTCGCCTCTCGCATCCCTTTCATCGAAGGCCTGTTCGCCCAATCGCATCAGGCATGGGTGATTCTAGCCGGCGCCATCATGATCAGCCTACTGGGCATGGCCGACGATTTGTGGGACCTTGACTGGATGCTCAAACTCGCCGGTCAGCTGCTCATCTCCGTGTTTGTGGCCTGGGGCGGCCTGCAGATCATCTCGTTGCCTCTCGGCTCGCTCGTCACCGCGTCGCCGAGCCTGTCGATGGCCATCACCGCGTTCCTTATCGTCGCGTCCATCAACGCGGTCAACTTCGTGGACGGTCTTGACGGCCTCGCTTCGGGCATCGTCGCGATCGGCGGCATCGCCTTCGCCATCTATTCGTACATCATCGCAAGAAGCTCGCCGTCGTACGCATCCATGGCGACGCTGATCGACATCGCCATGGTCGGCACCTGCGTCGGTTTCATCCTGCATAACTGGCATCCCGCAAAACTGTTCATGGGCGACTCCGGTTCCATGCTGCTTGGCTACCTGATCACCTGCGCGTCGATCGTCATGACCGGCCGTCTCGACCCGGCATCCATCCACGCCAGCATCTACCTGCCGGTGTTCATGCCGATTCTGCTGCCGATGCTCGTGCTGTTCCTGCCGATTCTCGACATGTGCCTTGCCATCGTGCGGCGGTTGAGCAAAGGCCAGTCGCCGATGCATCCCGATCGCATGCACCTGCACCACCGCATGCTGCGCATCGGACACACCGTGCAGGGCGCGGTGCTGATTCTCTGGGGGTGGGCGTCGCTGATCGCATTCGGCTCGATCATGATTCTGTTCTTCAAAGCGCAGTATGTGCTGATTGGCTTCCTCATTGCGGCGGCGCTGCTGACGGTCGCCACGATGTACCCGTATCTGAAACACCGCATTCCCGAAATCCGTGAGGAAAACGCAATCTCCGGAACCGATGCGCAACATGCGTCGGTCGGACGCGCGCGCGGCGACAAAACGCGCGGTGGACGCTGATCGTCCGTCCGGCGCAATCGCAAGAAAAACTGATGAAACGCTTTGCCAAACGATATAAGCAGCTTTTATTACGATTGATAATTTCGGCTTTTCGCGCCGTGTCGCAGTAAGTCAGCCCACGTTCATATAGTGGGTCTATGGCTACAATTCCTGATATGAATGCAGATTCCACGTTCGCCCCACTCCCTCCGATTTTCGCCCAGCTTGGCCTCGCCTATGACGATGTGCTGCTGCTGCCGAACGAGACGGACGTCATTCCGTCCGAAGTGGACACCACCACCCATCTCACACGCAACATCACGATGAAGGTCCCGGCGATCTCCGCCGCGATGGACACCGTCACCGAATCCGACATGGCCATCGCCATGGCTCGCAACGGCGGCATCGGCGTGCTGCACCGCAACCTTTCCATCGACGACCAGGCCGCCCAGGTCGACATCGTCAAGCGTTCCGAATCCGGCATGATCAGCGATCCGCTCACCGTGAGCCCGGACGTGACCCTCGCCGACCTCGACAAGCTGTGCGGCCGTTTCCACATCTCCGGCCTGCCGGTCGTGGACAAGGACAGCAAGCTCGTCGGTATCATCACCAACCGTGACATGCGTTTCATCGCTTCCGAGGATTACGACCGTTTGAAGGTCTCCGAGGTCATGACCCGCGAGAACCTCATCACCGGTCCGTCCGACATCTCCAAGGAAGACGCGCACGACCTGTTGGCCAAGCACAAGGTCGAGAAGCTGCCTCTGGTCGATTCCGAAGGCCACCTGACCGGTCTGATCACCGTCAAGGACTTCGTCAAGACCGAACAGTATCCGGACGCCACCAAGGATGAGCAGGGCCGTCTGCGCGTCGCCGCAGGCATCGGCTTCCTGGGCGACGCCTACAACCGTGCTTCCGCTCTGATGGAAGCCGGCGTGGATGTGCTCGTGGTCGACACCGCCAACGGTGAGGCCAAGCTGGCTCTCGACATGATTCGCCGCCTGAAGTCCGATTCCGCGTTCAATGGCGTGGACATCGCCACCCGCCAGGGTGCGCAGGCCATGATCGACGCCGGCGTCGACGCCGTCAAGGTCGGCGTCGGCCCGGGCTCCATCTGCACCACCCGCGTGGTCGCCGGCGTCGGCGTCCCGCAGCTCACCGCCGTGTACGAGGCCGCCCAGGCCTGCCGCGCCGCTGGCGTGCCGTGCATCGCCGACGGTGGCATCCACTACTCCGGCGACATCGCCAAGGCCCTCGTGGCCGGCGCATCCTCCGTGATGCTCGGCGGCACCCTCGCGGGCTGCGAGGAAGCTCCGGGCGAGAAGGTGCTCCTGCACGGCAAGCAGTACAAACTGTACCGTGGCATGGGCTCCCTGGGCGCCATGGCTCCGCGTGGCAAGAAGTCCTACTCCAAGGACCGTTACTTCCAGGCCGACGTCACCTCCAACGACAAGGTCGTTCCGGAAGGTGTCGAAGGCGAAGTGCCGTACCGCGGACCGCTCAACGCCGTGCTGTACCAGATGATCGGCGGCCTGCACCAGTCCATGTTCTACATTGGCGCGCACAACATCTCCGAAATGCCGGAACGTGGCCGCTTCATCCGCATCACCGACGCTGGCCTGCGCGAATCCCATCCGCACGACATCGTCATGACCGCCGAGGCGCCGAACTACTCCGGCCGTCAGTGATTGGCGAATACCGCGCGAAACGCATACGACGCGACTAAACGCTAGATAATACGAAACCCGTCCGGTGGCAGGAATGCCGCTGGACGGGTTTCGTGCGTTTTCGACAGCCATTGGTCTAGTGACGTTTAGTTAATTGAGCCATGTCGATGGCACCGTATGAACGTCAACTTACGCGTTCCGTGGTGCCACGCAGCACCAGCGACGTCGGCATGACGGTGAACGGCTCGTCAAGCGTCTCGCCATTGAGCAGCGCAAGCGTCTTACGTGCAGCGATACGGCCGATTTCCGCCGGATCCTGATGCATGGTGGTCAGATCCAATGCGGTGGCGGTGTCGTCATCATCGAATCCGACCAGCGACACGTCCTGTGGCACGCGCCATCCCATGCGCCGCAGCTCCTTCAGCAGGGGAGCGGCCACGGCGTCGACGGAGACGCAGATGGCGGTCGGCTGCTTTGGAGCGCTGAGCAGCTGCGCGACGATGCCGGAATAGATGTCCTGCTCGCTGCGAGCATCGATATGGGATAGTGACGGCATGACGATGATGTCTTCATCCGCGTAACCGCAAGCTTGTGAGGCTTCGCTGAATCCCTTCTTGCGCAGCCTGTCGGAGCAGACGAACGGCGTGGTGTTGATGGGCTGTTCGATGTAGGCGAGCGTCTTATGCCCTAACGATTTGAGGAACCGTACAATCGTCGCCATGGAAGCCTCGTCGTCGATGGCGACGCCGGCGTCGAGACCGTGCGTGCTCGGCGCGTTCATGCCGACCACCGGAATGGTCAGATCGCCAAGCACCTGCTTCTTCGCCTCGTCGAAGTCAAATGACGCCTCGATGACCGCGTCGACGTTGCGGTTGCCCGGAAGATTTTGGAAAAACGCATCCAAATCGTCCTGCGTCCACACGATGTAAGGAACGATGTCGTATCCGGCCTTCGACATCACCTCGTAAATGCCTTCGAAGGCGTGGGCGTTGAACCAGCTGCTGATTTCGTTCGGCAGCAGCACGGCGACTCGCATGGTTTTGCCGGACGCCAGGGACGACGCGCTTTTCGAAAAGGAGAAATGCAGGCGCTTCGCCTCCTGCTCGATGCGTTCCCTGGTTTCGGGACTGACCCTGTCGAGCCCGCGAAGCGCGCGGGACACGGTGGAGACGGACACTCCGGCTGCCTGGGCTACGTCTGCGATGGTGGTTCGTGGCATGGTCGGATGGCTCCTTAGGGTGGACTATGCGGGCGGTCGGTTGCCCGCGACTGCTTCACTCTATCACGACACGCTGCTTTTGTAAAAACGCTTGCATGGCTTCAGGTGTTGTTATTGCTTGCTTTTTGAAGTGCTGCCACCTTGTTCTGCCTCCTGTGGTTTGCGCTTTTTTGCACAAGCGTTATTATTGATTATGTCAAGCAATGCGATAACAGCAACGAAGCTACACAACACAACATAACCATCGTAGGAAAATCAACGAAAATCGTTCTACGTACGGAGTTGTGATACGTGCGCACGGTGCACAAGCGTTTGTATGAAAGGGGACAACATGACCGAAGTCAACGATCCGTCGCTGTGGTGGAAGCAGGCCGTGGTCTACCAGGTGTATCCACGTTCCTTCAAGGATTCCCGCGGCGAGGGCCTCGGCCAGATCGCCGGCGTCACCGAGAAAATCGGGTATCTGAAGGAACTGGGCGTCGACGCCATCTGGCTGAGCCCGTTCTACCCGTCCCAGCTGGCCGACGGCGGCTATGACGTGGACGACTACCGCAACGTCGATCCGAAACTCGGCACCATGGACGATTTCGACGCGCTCGCCAAAGCCGCGCATGCCGACGGCATCAAAATCGTCGTGGACATCGTGCCGAACCACAGCTCCAACCTGCACGAATGGTTCAAGGCCGCGTTGGCCGCGAAACCCGGCTCGCCGGAACGCGACCGCTACATCTTCCGCGACGGCAAGGGGCCGAACGGCGACGAGCCGCCGACCAACTGGCAGAACCACTTCGGCGGCCCTGCATGGACGCGCGTGCCCGACGGCCAATGGTATCTGCACATGTTCACCAAGGAACAGCCGGACTGGAACTGGAAAAACGAGGACGTGCGCGCCGATTTCATCAAAACCCTGCGTTTCTGGCTTGACCACGGTGCCGACGGCTTCCGCGTGGACGTGGCGCACGGCCTGGCCAAGGATCTCGACCGCGATGATCTGGACGATTATGTGGTCTGGTGCACCAACGATCAGCCCGAAGACGGCTCCCATCCGGTGATCGACCGCGACGAAGTGCACGACATCTACCACGAGTGGCGCAAGGTGTTCAACGAGTACGATCCGCCGGCGTTCGCCGTGGCTGAGGCGTGGGTCCGACCAAGCCGCCAGCATCTGTACGCCTCCCCGGACGATCTCGGCCAGATCTTCAACTTCGAGTTCGCCAAGAAGGATTGGATCCGCGACGACATGCACCTCGCCATCGAGGAAGGTCTGGAAAGCGCCGAACGGTCCGGTTCCACCGCCACTTGGGTGATGAGCAACCATGACGTGGTCCGCCATGCCACCCGCTACGCGCTGCCCCAGGTGCCGACCGGCGAATACCATCGACTGCCGCTCGACTGGCTGCTGCGCGACGGCACCACATACCGGGAGGACCGCGCGCTCGGCACCAAGCGCGCCCGCGCCGCGATCATGATGGAGATGGCGCTGCCCGGCTCCGCCTACGTGTATCAAGGCGAGGAACTCGGCCTGTTCGAAGTGGCCGACATTCCGTGGGATGAGCTGGAGGATCCGTCCGCATGGCGCACCTCCCGTTCCGCCAGCACCAAAGGCCGTGACGGCTGCCG
>OGUN01002449.1_pt1 | contig 11043 bp, 7 predicted proteins | sample 1553621 | NCBI WGS metagenome assembly OGUN01 (sample SAMEA2580300, study PRJEB22360) | human gut metagenome | biome: human gut; feature: human-associated habitat; material: faeces | place: Denmark | collected 2008/2010
CATACACGGAGTATCACCTCGAACTTGGTGAAGTATCCTCTTATCCCCCCGGATATAAGGAGAATGCCGGTATCTTCTGCCACAACAATCCCTGGGTATCCATCGCAGAGACCGTTCTGGGCAGAGGTGACAGAGCTTTCGAGATCTACCGTAAGACCTGTCCCGCATACATTGAGGATATCAGTGAGATCCATCGTACCGAGCCTTATGTATATTCCCAGATGGTAGCCGGTAAGGATGCAAAATTCTACGGCGAGGCAAAGAACAGCTGGCTGACCGGTACTGCTGCATGGACTTTCGTAAATATCTCCCAATACATACTGGGTGTATATCCCACTCATCAGGGATTGTCCGTAGATCCTTGTATTCCCAAGGGCTTCGGTGATTTCTCCATCACCCGTAAGTTCCGTGAGGGCATCTATCACATTCAGGTGAAGAACCCTCAGAACGTGGAAAAGGGTGTCGTATCCATGACCGTGGACGGCAAGGCAGTAGACGGACACATCATTCCTTACGAAAAGGGCAAGGAAGAGTACAACGTAGTTATTACCATGGGTTAATAAACCTGATGTACATAGTTTAAAACGATTTCTATCCTCCTTAAAACCCCGGCAGTTGTTGTAGCTGCCGGGGTTTTGCATTGGATATTCGTAGTTTGCGCTACAACATCTACACCATAAGGACAAGCAGGCCGTAAGCAGACGTCGGTACTTATTGACCGTATTGGGGTCAATTATGTACCGCTACGTTCTGCGCCAGAGCGAGAGCGTGCCTGCGGTTCTTATGGTGTAGATGTTGTGGACGTTTTTGCGGCTTCCTTCCGGGACTCGATCACGTGCCGGATGGCTGTCAAATGATATTATTTTCTCCATTTTTCTGAAGCAGCTTCCGGTATGTGGCATCCATTCCCAGTGCTCCCAGCGGGGCTGTGATAAGGATGGCCAGCACAGCCACGGACAGAACGATCTTGCCGCAGGGCAATCCCATGGCCAGGGGCACGGAACCGATGGCGGCCTGCACCGTAGCCTTCGGTAAATAAGCGATCATGCAGAACAGACGCTCCTTCTTATTCAGATTCGTTCCTAACAGGCACAGTGTCACACCAATGGAGCGGAATATCAATGCCAACAGGATCATTCCTATGGCTGCCAGTCCAGCTTCCATAGTATAGCGGATATCCACTGCCGCGCCCACCAGCACGAACAGCACTACCTCCGCTGCCAGCCACAGCTTGCCGAACTTCTCAGACAATCTGCCGGTCACTTCTTTCGGTGCCCGCATTTTCAATGCGCAGGCCATGCTCACTACTGCCAACAGTCCGGAAAAGGCCACGGTTCCCTTTAACAGCGTTTCCAAAGCCATTAATAAGAAGGACAAACCCATGATGATAATAACTTTCATGCTGTTGCGCACATAACTGCCCTTTCGGTACAACAGTTCAAAAAGCTGCCCCAGTAGCCAACCCACCAATGCACCGAACAACACACCCGTCAGGATCGATACCGGGATATTCACAAAATCCAGGGCATTGACCTGTCCACCCTGTGCCATTCCAACAAAAGTGGAAAACAATACTATGACATAGATGTCATCACAGGATGCCCCAGCCAGAATCATCTGCGGAATGCTTTTCTCCGTACCATAGCCACTTTCCATAAGATGTACCATCCGCGGCACCACAACCGCAGGTGACACTGCTGCCAGAACTGCTCCCATGACCGCTGCATCCACTCTGCTGATGTTAAGGATCATGGGTGCAAATATCACAAAAGCCAACAGTTCGCAAGTGGCAGGAACACAAGCCAGCATGACTGCGGAGCGGCCCACTTTTTTCAGATCCTTCAGATCCAATGATAATCCGGCCTTTAATAAAATGATGATCAGCGCGATCTGCCGCAGTTCCGATGAGATATTCAGGATTGACACATCCAGCAGATCCAACACATAAGGCCCCAGAATAATACCCGTAAGCAGCATTCCGATAATACGGGGCAGGTGAATCCTCTGGCAGACCGCCGCCATGAGTAATCCCAGTAAAAAGATCAGTCCCAGTGATGTAAGTATAAAAATTCCTCCGTTTTCTCGCAGCAGGACATTTTGAATTCTAACAAAAAGGCTGGTGTCCCCTGCATATTCTGCAGAAGTCATCAGCCAAATCGAATTCATATGTTCAAATTCCGGCGGTTCGAAGCCTGTGCTTCCGGGAGAACCTCATTCCCGATGTTCTTATTATATACACGGTGCCCGCCCATGTAAAGTCCTATATTTTGCAAATATACCCGCCAGCATCCTGTACTCCATTAAAAAATATCTGCTGTGAGATCATCCCCGAAGTCTGCTGCCGGAATCTCAAAGTCAACAATTCCAACTGCATAGGACTGTAATACATACTGGCCGGATTCAAATACAAAGCCATCCTCTGTAATGTAGAATGTAGGGTCTGCGGGGCCATTATCCGTACCTGCAATGTCCGGCCCATAAATTTCCTGATAGATAGCATTCAAATCTTCCGTACCATCCAACACCACCAGTTTGATACTCTTCTCGTAATCGTTAAAGAAGCAGTCCTCCTTTGCCTGCATTTCCGCTGCCTTTGCTGTCACCAGTTCCAGTGCTTTGTCGCGGAATCCGCTCCCCAGACTGTCAAAAGTAATTCTCTCTCCGGTCTGCGTATAATAGTTCATATAGTACAAAGTATACCATCCATGAGCCCCCTGATCATACCCTTCCAGCCCCCACGACAGGCTGATCACCTTATCATCCGCGCGGATCACACGGAAAGTAAGATCCTCATAGCTCTGCTCATACACCGGCATATCCTCATAAAGTGTACCAAACTCCCCGTTCTCGATTCCTTCTACAAAACTGTCTACATATTCATCCAGCTCTTTCTGAATCTTCACCTGCACCGTCTCATTGCCCGGAATCGTCACTGTAACTGTTGGATAGTAATAGGTATAACTTCTGGTCTTGTCTTCGGGATCACTGCTACCCTCGTGATCCTCTGTGGTAAACTGCACCCATTCACTTCCCTGTATTTCACTCTGGCCTTCTGTCGGTTCCGTCTGTGTGGACACTTCCGCAGTCTCCTCAGTCCCGGCCATCGTCTCTTCCGTCGTCTGACCGCTCTGTGTCTCCTTGATGCTGTCTATAACTGTCTCCATCTCCGGATCCGTCACCATCTCCCGGTTTCCGCAGGATGTAAAACCTAACAGTGCTCCCGCAAATACTGCTGCAAAAAATATTTTTTTCATAATCCTCGCCTCCTGATGCCAGTATATCTGCCGATTGCATCATATCTGCATCATTTTTATAATTTTTCTCGATTTCACTTTTTAAATATGATAGACAATTCCCATATTTTGAGCTATAGTAAAGCCAAATCTAAGTATGATTAAAAATAAGAATACACATACTATAAAAATCAACCCGAGGAGGACTGTTATGAAAATATTATTTTATGATACCAAAAGCTATGATAAAGAATCTTTCGAGGCAACTCTGAAAAAATTTCCCGGCATCCAGATTGATTACATCCGGTCGGATCTGGATCCCCGTACTGCTGCTCTGGCTGACGGCTTCGATGCCGTCTGTGCTTTCGTCAGCTCCAATGTGAGCGAAGCCACATTAAAAATTCTCCACGAAAAAGGTGTCCGCCTGGTCCTGCTGCGTTGCGCAGGATACAACAACGTGGATCTGGAAAAGGCAGCTGCATATGACATATGTGTCATGCGTGTCCCCGGTTATTCTCCGGAAGCTGTCGCAGAGCATGCCATGGCTCTGGCTCTGGCCTGCAACCGCCGCTTATACAAAGCCTATAACAAGGTCCGGGAAAATGATTTCAGCCTCGCAGGACTCATGGGCTTCAATTTCTATGGTAAGATTGCCGGAATCATCGGAACCGGCCGGATCGGTGCAGCTATGTGCCGGATCTGTAACGGTTTCGGCATGAAAGTCATCGCCTACGATGTCTACGAGAACCCGGATCTGAAAGATTTCGTCACCTATGTGACCTTAGACGAATTACTGGCGCAAAGTGATCTGATCTCCCTTCACTGCCCGCTGATGGATTCCACCTACCACCTGATCCAGCTTGACACCATCAAGAAAATGAAGGATGGCGTCATTCTGGTAAACACTTCCCGGGGTGCTCTGGTCAAGACCGAGGATCTTATCGAGGGCATCCGCCTGCACAAGTTCGCCGGGGTCGGTCTGGATGTCTATGAAGAAGAGACGAAAAACGTCTTCGAGGATCGTTCCGATGAGATTCTGGAGCATTCTACCACCGCAAGGCTTTTGTCCTTCCCCAATGTCATGATTACATCCCATCAGGGATTTTTCACAAAAGAAGCACTGGAAGCCATTGCAGAGACTACCTTGCAGAATGCTCTGGATTTCGAAAGTGGAAAGAAGAGCCCCAATCAGGTGCAATAAAATATTTCCAATCGAGTAGGCTGACTCATCATATACACAAAAAAACGGATGGCCCTCCCAAGCCATCCGTTTTTCTCGTTTTTCAGTTTCCCGTCTTGTCCTTTTTCTCTATCTCTTACAGTTTTTACGATCATTCCAGATTCAGTTTCTGACCAACTCTGATCACATTCTGGTTTGTAATCTGTACATTTCTGCGAAGCAACTGTGCCAGAGTCATGTGATTTCTCTTAGCGATCTTGAAAAGCGTATCACCACTCTTTACCGTATAACCGCCCTCTGTATACCAGATGCTCTCGGAAGGTCTGCGGTCAGTAACAGTTACCAGATAATTGCCGCCGCGCTTCAATGCGAACATGGACTGTCCGGTGGAAGTTATGGTAAAGGATCCGCAATACTCCAGGCGTCCCTTCTCTGTATTATAGCGATACAGGTTTGCACTCTTGCCGGAATTGTCCTTGCCTACATTTACATGAATGTTGACATTCACTCCGAAGCTGCCGGTATCTCTGATACCCAGCTGTCTGTTCACGGTTCCGGACTTTGCGGATACCACATTTGCCGGGATTGTGTTGCTCGTCTGGTCTACTGTCAGATCAATATTCTGAATCTTTGACAGATCTTTATTCTTCAGATCCTGTCCACTGATGCTCAGTGCCACACCGTTTCCGCTGTGGAATGCCACCGTCAGCTTCGTACCTTTAATGGTATTCAGTACATTCTGAGGCACCTTGACTTCACCGCTGCATACAAAGTTCATGTTGACACTTGCAATAGCAGGATTTTTCATCATCTCTGCCACCTTATCCTGTACAGAGTTGCTTACATCCGTCCAGTCTACTGCAGGTGCTGCAGAGGAACCGCTGTTGTCATCATCATCGTCATCGTCATCATCGTTGTTCACCACATCTGCCGCTACCGTAAATACAGCAGAAGGGGTTCCGGTCATTCTGGCTCCAACACCTTCCGGTACTGCGGAAGTCACTGCCAGGAAACCGTTCATATTGATGGTACCGTCCGTATTTCTGCGAATGCCTCCGTGGATTGCACTGTTCATATCCATGTTCTGGAACCATTCTGCTGTAGCTGCTATTCCTTCACTGTTGGTAGAGTTTTCGCCTCTCCAATAATAGTTCATTGCATTTTCGTAGGCACTGGTCTCCTGAGTTCCTTTCGGTTTGAACTGTTCTGCAACCGTCTGCCCTGCTGCATTGCTGCTATCCTTAAAGGACAGGATTCCTTTTGCTATAAATGCAGTATTCTTTGCGTCATTTGTATAGAATGCCACGTTAAAGGACTCATTGTTATAACTGGTAGAAGAATATGCCTCAATATCCGGACAACTGTTGGAATCAATACCCTTTGCCTTATTGCCGAATGATACACTGTTGCGCAAAATATGATGTCCGCTGATGCTGGAACCACCCATCTTGAAGCCGTTACCGTTACCGGCATCTACTTCCTGTCCGTTCTCATCCAGTACATAACCGTTCTTGAATGCCACGCAGTTCTGAATGACCACCTGACCGATAGCTCCGGTCTCTACCTTGGCGAACAGATCCCAACCGTCATCGGCATTGTATGCTGCAATACATCCATCAAATACATTACCCTCACCAATCGTCAGCTTAGCTGCAAATCCGTCTGCATCCTCATATCCCGCATCTGCGTTCAGATATGAAGTACAGTTCAGGATCAGGTTATAGGAAGGCCAGTCGCTTCTTCCGTCTGTGCTCTTGTAACGGCTGATCTGAATACCAGTATTGCCGTTTCTATATGCCATAATATCATCCAGTGTATTGTGACTGCCGGATACCTGAATACCCTTGAGGGAATTAGCAGAACCTGTTACATCAAATCCCTGGAAATACCAGTAATCACCTGCCAGGATCATACCTGCACATTTTCTCTGGAAATTCAGTACCGGACGAGAAGTGCTGTCCGGATCGGCAATCATATAGATTCTGGCATCTGTAGTTCCACTGACACCTCTGTCTATCGTCACCGTCTTATCCAGTGCATAAGTACCGCCCTTCAACACGATCATCTGGCCCGGAGCCACGCTCTTCACTGCGGTATAAATATCCACAGGATCACTGTTGGTACCGCTTCCCGTACTTCTTCCCTCAGGAGCAGCATAAATAACCGTTCTACCCTTTACATTATAATTTACTGTAAAGTCAAATGTTACTGTATCATAGCTACTCAACAGAGAATACTCTGAAGGTCTGTAATCCGCATTCGGGGTAAACTCTACATGGAAAACGTTGCTTCCGCTTTTCAGTGTCGTATGGGTATATACCTTGGTATTTGCCTTTACACCCGCATCTGGCAATACGGTTTCATTGTCACTGTTGGTAATTTTCAATGTTCCGTCCGCATTGCCGTAATATACCAGTTCGTAATCCGCACTGTTGGCTACAGAAGCAGAATCAATCGTATAATTCGGTGTTACATAAGTGACCGGTCTGGATTCTGCCGGAGCATCTTTGGCCGGATCGATTGTTGTCAGCACTGCATTGGCAACGCTGATGGTTGCAGTTCTGGAAGCGAAGAAACCTACATAGATGTTCTCTGCATCCAATCTGGTCAGTTCGTCTCCGTCTTTGCCGTGATAGTATTTATTGGTTACGGTCTCACCGGTTTCCACATTGGTATAGCTCAGGAAATAACCGGTATTGTTTCTCTGCAAAGTCATGTGGAAAGTGGTCTGCACGTTCAGATCCGTAATATCCTTCACAGCTTCTGCAGAATTGGTATATTTGCCTACTATGTTATAAGTTCCCGCGCCGTTTCCGCTGTTTGCAGCACTGGTCTCCAGAGTAGTCATGGTAGACCGGAAGCCCTGATCTGTAGGACTGTCGTTCATATTTTCCGGTGTTACACCTATTTTTTCCTGGGAACCGATACCAAGTTTCATGGTGTATTTGTCTCCGGCATCAGATACCTTGCCTTCTGTGGCATCCCAGAGATATTCCACCTTTGTAGCACTCAGCATATAGGAATTGTTCCAGAAAATACCGGAATCTCCATTCTCACCCACACGGTCAGCTGCCATAAGGCCAAAGCCTTCCTGTCCGTTGGTGTATGTCCATTCGTCCACCGTAATATCTGCAGATAACGTAAAGTTCTCTGTTGCCGGATCAATCGTGGTGTAGTAGAATGCCAGACCATCCGTTGAAGCTGCTACCAGCTTTCCTTTGCTGTTCTTCTCCCAGATCTTCAAATCACCTGTATCCAGGCTTCCACTATAACCGTTATTCGCTGTTTTGTTGTCAACGCCCTGACCAAATGCTGCAAAATTCCAGGTCTTCACTGCATCTTCAGTGATTGTCAGTTTTACTTCCGCCGGAGTGGATACATTTTCTCCTCTGACTGCAGCTACCTGAAATGTATATTCCTGACCTACCGTCAATCCTTTGATCGTCTGAGCCAATGCAGTCACTCCTTCTTCAACAACCGTGCCGTCCACAGATACCTTGTAGCTCTCTGCTTCGGCAACTGCCTGCCAGGTCAGTTTCACATTGCCGTGTCCCTTATTCTCAGCATTTAAGCCCTTCGGCGTTGCCATAGGTAATACAAATTCTATTGCTGTTGTCTTATTACTTGCTTTTGTATTCTCGCCTTCTCCTATCAGTTTTGCTTCAAAGCTGTAAGTGCCGGACGCTGTAGGCTGGAACTCTGCATTTCCAGAGGTTCCCTGTGCAGTAACGGATTTTGTCTCCACCGCATTACCATCAGCATCATACATCGTCACTTCCAAAGATTTTGCATAGATTCCACCGATCTGTGCAGTGTACGGAACGGTGATGGTTCCGTCCTTGACAAAAGGTGTTCCCAGAACGGGAGCTGCTATGTCATCCCAGCTTACGGAAGATCTGTAATCTACGGTCAGAGCATAGATCATAATCTTACCACCACTTGCATATAAATAATAAGTGCCCCCTTTTTCCACCTCATAAGTTTTGGCAATCAGGTCTTCTCCCGCCTTAAAGGTCTCAATCCCTTGGGGCTTGCCATCTACATCCTGCAAAAAATAAATATCTTTGCCTTTTGCTTTAAATACAACTTTGATTCTGCCATCTTTTTCCGCCTCCAGTTTTACTGCAGCACCACTGATAGGAATTTTTCCTTTGTTCGGGTTAGGCGAATTATCTCCCTGTACACATCCTGTATACTTTACCCCATCTAAACTAGCTGAACCAGATTTAAAACTCATAGTTTCAAGTACAGAAATTCCGCCATCATACGTTGTTCCTGCTGTCAGACCCTTGCTCAGATCCAATTCATACAGGTCTTTTTCCGTTCCACTCTGCACAGCAGCCATTGCTGCATTCGCATCCTGTGTTGTCGAAGCTGCCGCAATACCTTTTTCCTCTCCCAACACTTCTCTGGCTGTTTCCGCATTTCCGTCAGAAACCGTCTCACTTACCTGTTCTACCACAGGTTCCGTTTCCTCTGCCTGTACAGAGATGGGGCTGATTCCCATTCCCGACAGCACCATGGCTCCCGCAAGGAGCAATGCCATCAGTCGTTTTCTCTCTTTTCTTCCTCTCCTGCCTAACATTCCCATACCTCCACTTAGCATGTGTTACAAACGATTACATTTGTAAGCTCTTACAACACTATGTACTATATATTAGCACTATCGCTTCACATTAGTAAACTGTTTTTGTGTATTTTGAATATTTTTGGAAGTTATTCATATATTTTTTGAGCAAGTTTTAGCTATTATTTTTGCGCAACATTTATTTTTTATAAAATATGCACATTTTCTCACAAAATGTCTATTTAGAAAGAGTAAGCATTTACATTTTCCTTCTGCATTCCTTTCCCATAGCCGCAATATCTCTTGCCAAAAGTTATATAAACTTATATAATAATTACAAAGTTATATACACTTATATAAAGTTATATAAGATTTTAAAAGTTATATAAACTTATATAAGAAAAGGAGGTTTTCATTATGAGTGCCAATCCGTTTACGTTATCTTTTGGAAAAAAACCATTGCAATATATCTCCCGTCTCACGGAAACAAACCAAATTCTGGAAAGCTTTTGTGCCGAGATTCCATCCAATCAGATCTACATGATCACCGGTGTCCGTGGCTCTGGCAAGACTGTAATGATGACAAATATTGCTTCGGAATTACGAAAAAGAGAAGACTGGATCGTTGTGGAACTGAATCCTACCAGAGATTTACTGCAAAGTCTTGCTGCAAAAATCTACAGCATTCCCGAATTACACACGCTGTTCATTAATGCAAAACTTGACTTTTCTGCTTTTGGTCTGGGAGTATCCATTGAAAACGCTGCTCCGGTCACGGATATCGAAAACGCTCTGGAACTCATGTTGAAATATATCCAGAAAAGTGAAAAAAGGTTGCTGATCAGCGTTGATGAAGTGACGAATTCCGAATATATCCGAATCTTTGCAAGCTCCTTTCAGATTTTTTTACGAAACGACTATCCCATCTTTTTACTGATGACGGGATTATATGAAAATATTTATAATCTTCAAAATGATAAAGTACTGACCTTTTTATACCGTGCACCCAAATTAATCCTGGAGCCACTGAATTATACCGCTATCCGCAAACAATATATGGATATCTTTTCTCTGGATATAGATGCTGCCGGAGAACTGGCTTCACTGACCAAAGGCTATCCTTTTGCCTTTCAGGTACTTGGTTATCTCTACTGGGAAAATCGCGATAAAAAGACTTTGGAACAGATTTTGCCGGAATATGACCAATATCTGGATGAATATGTATACAGTAAAATATGGTCGGAATTATCCGATCTGGATAAAAAAATCGTAACTGAAATGTCTCTCAGCGGAGAGACTCAGGTAAAAGCTCTCCGTGAGCGATTAGATATGAAATCTGAACTTTTCTCTGTCTATCGTGAGCGTTTAAAGAGAAAAGGTGTCATTATTTCCAAAGAATACGGGAAAGTCACACTGGCCTTACCTCGCTTTGATGAGTTTGTAAAAATACAACAGCTTATGTAGCTGCGAGGCACAGCGTCTATTCCACGCCCCGCAGGATAACTTTCCCCACATATTTTCGGGCCAGTTCCTCCATCTGTTCCAGTTCCTCTCTGGAAAATGCGCCGAACGGATCTACTCCGCCCGGTTTCACATCGTCACATTCCGCTGTCTGTATCATCCGGTACAGGCAGTTTTCATTCTCTTCGTAATTCTGAAGATAATACGCAGGGCATCCCGCAATCCATTTACCGATTTTCTCAAATTCCGCCACGGTATGAATTCCCTTTACCACGGTAGTGCGGAATTCATAGGGGATGCCACTGCTTTTCAGGATGCCGATACTCTCCTCGATGCGGGAGATATCCATATGCGGCAGTCCCGCCGCCCGGGCATAATTATCTCTTGACGCCTTAATATCCATCGCCACATAATCAATCAGGTGCTCCTGCAACAATTCCCACAATACCCCCGGCATATACCCGTTGGTATCCAGCTTAATGGGATACTCCAGCTCCTTGATCTTTTGCAGGAACGCCCGAAGGTCCCGCTGCAGAGTCGGCTCTCCTCCGGTGACACAGACGCCCTGGAGAATCCCCTGCCTTTTTTTCAGGTAAGAGAGT
>OGUN01002456.1_pt1 | contig 11028 bp, 11 predicted proteins | sample 1553621 | NCBI WGS metagenome assembly OGUN01 (sample SAMEA2580300, study PRJEB22360) | human gut metagenome | biome: human gut; feature: human-associated habitat; material: faeces | place: Denmark | collected 2008/2010
TGCTCAGCCTCGGGAGGGGGCGTGGGGGGGGCGGGCCGCCGCCGTGACCGTGGCGCCGCGGTCGGAGCTCAGCGGGCCGTACACGGCGGAGGTGTGCGTATGCAGCGAGTGACCATTCTGTGCGTAGGCAAGCTGAAGGAAAAATTCTACATCGACGCGGCGGCGGAGTACGTCAAGCGCCTGCAAAGATACTGCAAGCTGGACGTCGTGGAACTGCCGGAATACCGCCTGCCGGAGGAGCCCTCCCCGGCGGAGATACAGAAGGCCCTGCAGGCCGAGGGCGCGGCCATCCGGGAGCGTCTGCCCAAGGGCGGCGCGGTGGTGGCCCTGTGCATCGAGGGCAAGCTCTGCTCCAGCGAGGAGCTGAGCCGCCGGATGGCGGACTTCGGCGTGCAGGGAAAGACGCAGATCACCTTTCTCATCGGCGGCAGCGTGGGACTCAGCGAGGACGTGAAAAAGCTGGCCGACTGGCGGCTGTCCATGTCCCCCATGACCTTCCCGCACCACATGGCCCGCATTATGCTGCTGGAGCAGCTCTACCGGGCATACCAGATCGCTGCCGGGACAAAATACCACAAATAGGAGGCAGACTATGGACAACTGGAATTTCACCGGGAAGCCGGATGTACCCGCCTGGCCCAGGGACGCGCAGGGGCAGGACGAGAAGGCCGTGCTGCTGATGCAGACCTTCGATTCTCCCGCCGACACGGACATGATCATCTCCCTGCTGGCGGCCTACGGCATCCCCTGCTTCAAGTATTACGATCTGGACGGCGGCGCGGGGAAGGTCATCACCGGCTTTCCCGGCTACGGCGCCAGCCTGTATGTGCCCGAAGCGCAGCTGGAGGAGGCAAAGGACCTGCTGGCCTCCCGGCCGGTGGAGGACGAGGAAACGGAAGAACACGCCTGAAAGGAGTTTTTGAATATGCTGGACTATAAGAGGGAATACGAGCGTTGGCTGGCCAGCGACGCGCTGAACGCCGACGAAAAGGCCGAACTGCATGCCATCGCCGGGGACGAGAAGGAGATCGAGAGCCGGTTCTACGGCCCGCTGGAATTCGGTACCGCCGGACTGCGGGGCACCATGAAGGTGGGTCTGCACCAGATGAACCTCCACGTCATCCGCTGGGCCACCCAGGGCTTTGCGGAGGTCATCGCCGCCCAGGGCGAGGAGGGCAAGCGCCGGGGCGTGGCCATCTGTATGGACTGCCGGAACCACTCCATGGAGTTCGCCCGGGCGGCGGCGGAGGGCGTCCCCGCAGCCGCTGCTCCGGCCGAAGGTGCCGCAGCCCCGGCTGCCGCCCCGGCCAAGTAATCCGTCAGGATACTTTTGCCCGCTGCTGGAGCTTTCATGGCTCCAGCAGATACGGCGCAAGCCCGCGAGGCTTCTAACCCAAGCCGATGCGGGCTTTTTGCTTATCTTCAGAAGACTTTTGACTCCCAAAGCCTCCGTCGTGGCATTTTCTTGCGAATGCCCGATTTTCTGTGGTCATTGCCACCTATTGCAGAGCGAATGCACTCTGCAGCATGCCTGATTTCAATACCAGGCTTTTACTCAACATTTGCTGAACGCCTCATCCGCCTTCGTTTCTGAGTTCTGATGTGCGAGGCCGCCAGCGACCATTGGACATTACTCAAACATGGCTGATTTCGCCGAACTGGGCCTTTCGCCCCAACTCGTCTCCTCCCTTACTGCCCTTGGCTTTGAAGAACCTACCCCTATTCAAGAGGCTGCCATTCCAGCCATTCTTGCGGGCTCAGACGTTCTCGGTCAGGCCGCCACTGGCACGGGTAAAACTGCTGCCTTCGCACTTCCTCTTATTGAACGCTGGGCACTTGGCAAAGAGCCTTCCGACCCGGTGATTCTCGTCCTCACTCCGACGCGTGAACTATGCCTGCAGGTGAGTGAATCTTTTCACAGCTACGGCCGAGATGCAGGCATCATCGTGACGCCGATCTACGGCGGACAGGAATATGGCCGACAGATCCGCTCCCTTAAGCGCGGCACGCATGTCGTTGTTGCCACGCCAGGTCGAGCCCTTGATCACATTAATCGCGGCACGCTCAAGCTTGATGCCGTAAAGGCCGTGGTTCTCGACGAAGCTGACGAGATGCTTGACCTCGGCTTTGCCGACGAACTGGATGCCATCTTCGAGGCACTCCCCGAGGGCGTACAGACAGCACTCTTCTCCGCCACGCTTCCGCCGAGAATTGCGAAGATCGCCGACGAACATCTGAAGAACCCCGTGCGAATCGCTATTGCCAAGGAAGAAACACCCGAAGGCGAAGCCCCCCGTGTTCCTCAGATCGCTTATATCGTGGGACGCAATTACCGCACGGCAGCGCTTGGCCGCATTCTCGATCTTGAGGATCCCGAACTTGCCATCATCTTCGCCCGCACCCGCAACGAAGTCGATGAGCTTACTGAAGCACTTCGCGTCCGCGGCTACAGCGTCGAGGCGTTGCACGGCGGCCTTGATCAGCCAACTCGTGACCGCGTTATGCGTAATGCCAGATCCGGCAAGATTGATGCGATTGTCGCCACCGATGTTGCCGCTCGCGGCATCGATTTGGAAAACCTGACGCACGTCATCAATTTCGGCATCCCGGCGTCCTATGAAACCTACGTGCATCGCATCGGCCGAACGGGCCGTGCAGGCCGCACTGGTACGGCAATCACCATTCTTGAACCGCGCGAACACCGCCACATTCGAGCCCTCGAGCGCGCTACACGCTCAAAAATTGAAATCCGTACGGTCCCGTCGGCTACCGATGTTCAAGCCAAGCGCCTTGAAGTTACCCGCGGAGCAATCGCAGAGATCCTCGCTCAAGGAGGACTTGAACGCTACAACGTAATCGTTGAGGCACTCTGCGAAGAACACGACCCGATTGAAGTGGCCGCTGCCGCCGTTCGCCTCGCGCTGGAAAGCGAAGGAACAAATGACGACGACATGGAGATCCCCGCTTTCGGTGACCGGCGCGATCGACGCGAACGCAGCGAACGTCCGGAACGTCCGCGCCGCGAACGCGGAGAGCCCGAAGAGGGCATGACGCGCCTCTTTATCGGAGCAGGCCGCATGAGCGGCGTGCGTCCGGGCGATATCGTCGGTGCCATTGCCAATGAGGCCAATGTGAGCTCGCGGCAAATCGGAGCAATTGATATTTCCGACCGCTTTACGCTCGCAGAAGTCGACAGCGCAGTCGCGCAGCAGGTCATCGACGCCCTTCAGGGGGTTCGCTTCAAAGGGCGCCCCATCACGGTGAAGCTCGACCAAGGTGCGCCGCGAGAAGAACGCAGTGATCGTGGCCGCTCCGATCGTTTTGAGCGCGAAGGACGAAACGATCGCTATGATCGTCCCGAACGTAAGCGCTTTGATCGTGACGACCGTTCTGAGCGTTATTCACGCTTTGACGATGACAACCGCCGTCGCGGACCGCGCCGCTGATATTTCTTAAAGTAAGCAAATGGCTCAACAGAATCTGCCCATCCGTCTCATCGTCGGGCTCGGCAACCCGGGTCCGGACTATGTTCGTACCCGGCACAATGCGGGCTTTCGTTTTGTTGACATGCTCGCCGGCAAACTCGGTGCGCATTTCCACGAAGAACGGAAGTTTCAGGGAGAGACAGCACGCTGCCGCATTGCCGGCCATGAAGTCTGGCTCCTCAAGCCTCTCACCTTCATGAACGCCTCAGGTGAAGCCGTCTCGGTCATGGCCAACTACTTCAAGATCACACCTGCTGAAGTCCTTGTCGCCCACGACGAAATGGACCTTCTGCCTGGCTGCATGCGCATCAAAAAGGGCGGCGGCAATGCTGGTCACAACGGCTTGAAGTCCATTACTCAGCAGCTTGGCACGCCTGACTTCTGGCGCCTGCGTCTCGGTATCGGTCATCCGCGAACGCTCGGCCTGGCTCAGCAAGTCTTCGACTTTGTCCTTTCTGCCCCTTCATCCGAGCACGAAGAAGCCATTCGTACCTGCGCCTTAGCCGCCCTCGAGACAGCACCGCTCTGGGCCGAAGGGGAGATGGAAAAAGCACACCGCGCCATTGCAGCTTTTGGAACGCCCAAGAAACCTGCGCCTCCACAGAAGCCTGGACGCCAAACCATTGAGGCCTGACGCGATGGTTGCGCCCGTCGTTCTCATCAGCCGCTGTCTCCTCGGGGAGCGCTGCCGTTACGACGGGCGCCTGAAGCCTTCTATTCTTGAGCACCTCGCTCAATACCAAGTCACCGCTCAACATGTTCGCTGGGTGCCCATTTGTCCTGAGGTCGACGGCGGTCTTCCTGTTCCGCGCCAACCTTGTGAGATTTGCCCGGGCAGTACTGCAAGCGATGTTCTATCGGGCCGCTCAAAGATTTGCTCTTGCCACGGAGACGACGCTTCTGATCCATATGTGCGCGGAGCGAAGCTTGCGGTGATTGCCGCTCAAACGCTGGGCGCACAATTTGCGCTTTTGAAAGCAAGAAGCCCATCCTGTAGTCCTGACTGTATTTATGACGGCACCTTCTCCGGTCGACTCGTTCCCGGACGCGGTATCGCTGCGCAGGCGCTTGCCGATGTTGGCATTGAACTTTTCAGCGAAGAAACTGTAGAAGTGCTCATTGACCGCATCCGATCCATAAATGCTGCGGTATCCGTCTAAACACAAGCAATTGTCCAATATCACTTATCTGCGCTTGTCACTCGATAAGCCTTGCTAAAATAGCGGGTTCCTATTCCGCACCGACCGCCGCTTGCGGCCGGTTTTCTGGCGCGCTCCCGCGCATTGCGGTTTTTTGAGCGCATCTTCCACCCCATTCCATCAAGAGATTCATCATGGGCTTGAAATGCGGCATCGTCGGCCTCCCCAATGTCGGCAAATCCACGATCTTCAACGCGCTCACAAAAGCGGGTATCGCCGCTGAGAACTATCCTTTCTGCACCATTGAACCCAATGTAGGCATTGTTGAAGTGCCTGATCCCCGCCTGCAGAAGCTCTCGGAGATTGTTAAGCCCGAACGCATCGTGCCCGCCGCTGTCGAATTCGTCGATATCGCCGGTCTCGTTGCTGGAGCGAGCAAGGGTGAAGGCCTTGGCAACCAGTTCCTTGCCAACATTCGCGAGTGTGACGCCATCGCACATATCGTTCGGTGTTTCAACGACGACAATGTCGTGCATGTTGCCGGAGAAGTAAATCCGCTCAACGACATCGCTGTGATCAATACCGAACTTGCGCTTGCCGATCTGGCAACCGTGGAAAAAGCTTTGAACCGCTATGCCAAGCAGGCTCGCTCCGGCGGTGACAAGGAGGCAATGAAGCTGGTTCTTGTGCTCGAAAAGCTTCTGCCCGTTCTCAATGAAGGCATGCCCGCACGTTCGGTGAAGCTCAACGAAGACGAACAAAAAGTCATCCGCCAGCTATTCCTTCTGACCATGAAGCCCACCATGTATGTGGCCAACGTTGAAGATCATGGCTTCACGAACAACCCTCTTCTTGACGCCGTTCGTGAGTTTGCAGCGAAGGAACATGCGCCGGTCGTAGCCGTTTGTGCCAAGACAGAGGCGGATATTGCCGACCTTGACGACGCCGACAAGGAAATGTTCCTTGAAGACATGGGCATGTCTGAACCTGGCCTCAACCGTGTCATCCGCGCCGCCTATGATCTGCTGGGGCTGCAGACCTATTTCACTGCCGGCGTCAAAGAAGTTCGTGCTTGGACCATTCACAAAGGCGACACCGCTCCGCAGGCTGCGGGTGTAATCCATACTGATTTTGAGCGCGGCTTTATTCGTGCCCAAACGATCGCCTATGATGACTTTATCGCGCACCGCGGAGAAAAAGGTGCTCAGGAAGCTGGCAAGATGCGAGCCGAAGGCAAGGACTACATCGTTCAGGATGGCGACGTAATGAACTTCCTCTTTAACGTCTAACGCGCTATTTCAACGCCGCTCGGCACAGGCCGCCAGACCGCTCTGCTTCTTGGGCGTTGGCGGCCTTTTTTCGTCTTTCCGACGACCTTATACTGCACATCGTTCCCAACCACTTCATTGCTACGCATGGCTACGACCTCCACCAAACGGCGCAAGGATGCCGGCGAGCGGCTCAAAGGCGAGCGAGAACGTCTCGGCTATGCTCCTCGCCAGATTGCTCAGCTCCTCGGCGTACCGCTCGAAGCTTACGACGCCTTTGAATCCGGCACTGCCGATCCAGGCATATGGCGCATGCCGCGTCTTGCAGCCTGCGGTTTCGATGTGCTCTTTATCATCACCGGTGAAAGACACCTTGTGATCGAAGAGGAGAACGAACTCCTTACACGGTTTCGTGAGCTCTCACAACGCGGCCGCGCATCTGTCTTCACGACGCTTGACGCACTTGAACGGCTTGCACCCAATATCCGCAAACAGTTTGATCGCTTTAAAAATTAACGAAGCTGCGAATCATTCTCTTGTTAATAGTTTTTACTTTTTAGATTTGACAGCTCGATAAATAATCGCTAAAGTAGCGCCATTGAATTTATTTCATTCGGACGACACGCCATGCCGCCGTCCAAACCAGTCAACTGACAAGGAGAATCCAATGTCTCTGCTTACTACTGAAATCCTGCCGTTCGAAACCGAGGCCTACCACGAAGGCGCCTTCAAGAAGGTTACGGATGCGGATCTGAAGGGCCATTGGTCCGTCGTCTTCTTCTACCCGGCCGACTTCACCTTCGTGTGCCCGACTGAGCTCGAAGACCTCGCCGACCACTATGCTGAATTCAAGAAACTGGGCGTTGAGATCTACGCCGTTTCGACGGACACTCACTTTACGCACAAGGCTTGGCATGAATCTTCCGCCGCCGTTGGCAAGGTGCAATTCCCGATGCTTGGCGACAAGACTGGCCAGATCTCCCGCAACTTCGACGTTTTGATTGAGAAGGAAGGCCTTGCGGAACGTGGCACGTTTGTGATCAATCCCGCCGGCAAGATCGTCGTCATGGAACACCACGACGGCGGCATCGGCCGCGACGCCTCTGAGCTTCTCCGCAAGGTTGAAGCGGCTCAGTACGTTGACGCTCATCCTGATCAGGTCTGCCCTGCCAAGTGGCGTCCGGGCAAGGAAACGCTGGTTCCGTCCTTCGATCTCGTGGGCAAGATCTAATCTTTCCTGCGGCTCCAATCTCAGAAATAAACAACTGAGAGCATAAGGCCGCCGAAAGAACATAAGAAGGCCGCCTTTAAACCAGGCGGCCTTTTTTCATACGCTTCCCTTCAGAACAACGCGCGGTCCTCGCTTCGCTGACCAGAGAGATGCAGCGGCCGCCATCAGCTTGCCTTGACTCTTTACTATGCTTGACGCTTCCGCTCTTCAACAGGTTAAGTCCTATCTTGATCGCCTCGTTAACCCCATCACGCTGACCTTTGCGGGTGACGCTTCTGAAGCATCTGAACAAATTCGTTCACTGCTCTCGGATCTCGCTTCCGTCTCTAAGTTGATTACAGTCGCCGATGCTCCGGCAGATCTTCAGGTTCGCCGCCCGAGCTTTACTATCTCGCGCACTGGCGAAAACATGGGCATCCGTTTTGCTGCACTCCCTATGGGACACGAATTCTCGTCCCTGATTCTTGCGTTGCTGCAAGCAAGCGGCTATCCGAGCAAGTCAGCTCCCGATCTGCTTAACCGCGTGCGCGGACTGCAGGGCGACTACGACTTCGTGGTCTACATGTCCCTGTCATGCCATAACTGCCCGGATGTAGTACAAGCTCTCAACCTCATGGCCGTGCTCAATCCCAACGTACGAGTAACGACGGTCGATGGTGCACTCTTTCAGGATGAGGTGAAAGAACGCCGCATCATGGCCGTGCCGACAGTTTTTCTGAACGGCAAGGAGTTCATGGCAGGCCGTCATGAGCTCGGAGAAATTGTTGCCAAGCTTGATGAGGGTTTTGTCAAGGAACAGGCTGCCAAGCTCTCTGCCAAAGCACCGTTCGACGTCCTCGTCGTGGGTGCTGGCCCCGCCGGTGCCACAGCGGCCATTTATGCCGCCCGCAAAGGGCTGCGTACGGGACTCCTCTGCGAGCGTCCTGGCGGACAAGTCAACGAAACAAGCTCTATTGAGAACTTCACGTCAATCCTGTCGACTGACGGCGTGGCGCTCGGCGGTCGTTTCATGGAGCACGTCAATCACTACGGCGTTGACGTGATGGCGCTCGAACGCGCCGTCAAGGTGGAACGTCAGGACGGTTTCTGGCAAATCGAGCTTGCTTCGGGCGGGCATCTTCAGACCAAGGCCATGATTGCCGCAACCGGCGCTCGTTGGCGCCAGCTCGGTGTTCCTGGAGAAAAGGAATATCAGGGCAAAGGCGTCGCATACTGCCCTCACTGCGATGGCCCGCTTTTTAAGGGTAAGGATGTGGTGGTTGTAGGCGGAGGCAACTCCGGTGTTGAAGCCGCCATCGACTTGGCTGCAATCTGCCGCACAGTCACATTGCTGCAGCGCGGCGGTCAGCTTACTGCAGACGAAGTACTCGTTAAGAAACTCCTTGCAACGACCAACGCCAAGGTCATCTACAACATGACTGTGGAGTCCCTGGAAGGCAATGGTCAGCTCCTCACCGGCGTTCACTATAAAGACAAAGCTACGGGTGAATTCAAAATCCTCCCCGCTTCGGGTTGCTTCATCCAGATTGGCCTCGTGCCCAATACTGACTGGCTCAAGGGAACGGTCGCGTTAAACGATTGGAATGAAATCATCATCAACGACCACGGCGCCACATCTGCCGAAGGCATCTTTGCCGGCGGCGACTGTACAACCTCACCTTACAAGCAGGTCGTTATCGCCCTGGGCGGCGGAGCAACTGCTGCGCTCGGCGCCTTCGATTGGCTGATTCGTCAGCAAGGTTAATTTCATCGAGAGACTCCAACAGTCCTTCGACGACTAGAAGCAGGATGCACGAGATTTGCCATCTCAGCTCCTGCTTCTTTTGTTGTGTGGCAGACTACATCGCTGATGACTCTCTATCACAGGCCGCTTCATGCGAACTCTCCGCACCACAATCGTCATTCTGCTTTTTCTTTCCCTTCTCGCTCTTTCCCTCGTCGGCGCCCTCACGCTCTACGCCACTCCTGAACGCGTTACAGCACGGGCCGCAGCCATGCTCGAGTCACATCTTGGGCTGCGAGCGGAACTTTCTGGCGATGTGGAATTGAAGCGTTTGCCGAAACTTATTCTCCGCATACCTGCGGGAGAGCTCATTCACACAAAGGACAGCACTCATGCCGGCCGATTTGCCAGCGCAGAAATTGAACTCGCCCCATGGAGTCTCTTCGCTCAATCGCCGCGTGTCGACCGTGTTGCCGTTGATCGCCTTGAGCTCAACGATATCTCGTATGCGAAACTGCTAGAGAACACAACCTCCTCTGCCGAACATGCCGTCTGGAATATCGACCAACTCGAACTCACTCAGGCATCCATTCGTTTTGATGCTCTGCCGCATGTTGGCGCAGGTATGCTCTCAGCGCTCGATGCCGAATTTTCCAATCTCTCTGAAACCGGCGGAACGGTGCGTCTGGCGGGTACGTTAACGCTCCCTCAGGCACCGAGCATCTCGGCCGCCCTTGTTTCGGAAAGTTCCGCACAGACGCTCAACGGCCTTACTGGCACGCTGACCTTGACCAGCGTCTTCACGTTCGACGCTCAGAAAGGATTGGTGCTGCAGGTGCCTGCTGCCACTTTTGACGGCATCTCCGGCTCGATGAACTTAAAAGCATCCGCCTCAGCCAGTAGGCTGACCAGCGCTCCAACGGGCCAGCCCTGGATTGCTGAAAAACCAGTGCTGGAAGGTTCCCTGCGAGAGAGCACTACCTTCTCTATTCAGGCCCCAACGGCATCCATCACATCCGACGGCGTTTTTGCCGAATACGCCTCTGCGCGAGGACAACTCTCTGCAGCCAAGCGTAATTGGTCACTTGCAGGCTCCGCCGGTGTTGATCTTTCCTGGGCCAACGGCTCACTTAAGCTCTCTGCGCTTGACCTCTCGAGCTCAACCGACTCCACAACCGTCAATCGACTCGCCGGCACACTCAACCTCTCGGCCGATACACTGCAAACCGACCTCGAAGGCACACTCTTTGGCACAACCGTCAGCCTGCATCTCGCTCAGCTGCCCGGCAATGCCGTATCGGGCAACATCGTATTTGGAGCGGCATCCGCGGCCACGCTTGAAAGCCTTTCTCCTCTCTGGGGACATTTCGTCGCTCTAAACGGACGAGACTTCAAAATCGCCTTGACGATTGGCACCCTCAGACTATCCGAAACGGAGAAGCTCACTGCTCTTAACGATGTGTCCGCAGAACTCACTCGTTCTGCCGGCATCGTCAATCTCACCCGCGGCAAAGCCGATTTTCTGAACGGCGCAGTACAGCTTGCCGGCATTCTCACACCTGACGGCATTTGGCGTATCCACAGCACCCTAAAGGGAGCCGATGCACAAAATGCCTTTGCGGCGCCGGCCCCAATTGCGGGGCGAATGGACGGCACTTTCGACCTTGAAGGCACCTTCTATCCGCTCGAAGGCACCATTGCTGTTGCTGAGGCTAAGGGCAGCGTCCGCTTAACCGAAGGCATGCTGCTTGGCATTGATCTGGAGAAAGCCCGTCAGATTCTCATCCATGAAGCGCCCGAGACACTCCCTCCAGAACTGGTCGCAAAGACTGCACGGACGCGCTTGAGTGAACTGACTGCTGACATCGCCCTTGCCAACGCGTCGGAATCTGAACACTTCATCAAGATTTCCGGCAAAGCACTTGCTCCAAGAGTCAGTTCAGCCGAATTGCCGTGGATCGCTGAGTTTGCCGGCGAAGCCTCACATTCGCAGACGACCATTGACATTAAAGCGACACTTGCCGCCGAGGGCAAAACGCCGGAACTCATGTTGCCTGTGCAAGTAATCTTCAAGACGGGTTCCGCTCCTCAATGGATCATCAACTGGTTTGCGGCGGCGCAATCTGCTGCGGCGGCGCATGCTGATGAGCCATTCACACTGAAGAAACTTGGACAAAAGTTT
>OGUN01002457.1_pt1 | contig 11026 bp, 5 predicted proteins | sample 1553621 | NCBI WGS metagenome assembly OGUN01 (sample SAMEA2580300, study PRJEB22360) | human gut metagenome | biome: human gut; feature: human-associated habitat; material: faeces | place: Denmark | collected 2008/2010
CCAGTGCATCCATCGTCCGTTCGGCCGAGCGGACATCCGGGCGCCGCCGGATCAGTTCGGCCGGGATTCCTTGCATAAGGATCGGGTTGCCTTGGGGGAGAGGGTGCACTTGCAGTAAAGCTTGCCGTAAAGAATCCGAATACTCTCCGGTCAGGACAGCCAGTGTATTCACTTCCGAGTAGACCGAGGCTTCCAGTCCGGGAAGGGTTGCCTTCGTTTGTAGCCACAGGCCTTTCGATTGCGCCACCGTTAGGTTGGAAGTCAGTCCGGCCGCCAGTTTGGCTTCATTGATCCGGAGAATCTCCTCCTGGGATTCCAGGTTATTACGGGCAACTTCCAGTTGTTGCTGGTAAGTGCGCAGACGGATATAAGCCATCGCCACTTCTGAGGCGAGCGAGACCATTGTACCCCGGTAATCCTCCTGTGAAGCCAGGTAATATTCTTTTTGGGCTTTGGCTCCTTTCCGGATATTGCCGAACACATCGATTTCCCAATTCATTTCTATACCGGCCTGCCCGATGTGGTAGTAATTATCGGCATGGTCGATGCCCAGACTGCTTTTTTCCGGTGTATATTGGGCCGAAGCGCTGAAACTCGGGAAAAAATGGCCCTGTTGTGACCGCCAGCGCGATTTCGCCAATTGGATATTTTTTACTGCATTCTGCAGATTATAATTATTGGCTACAGATTTGTCGATCAGACGGATAAGTGTCGAATCTCCGAAAAATTGCCACCAACTGTCTTCTGAAGGCATCGTTTGTTGCAGATCGAGTACCGGGTCTTGCTGGGCTTTTGACCGGCCCCCTAAGATCAGGCTTAAAAATAACAGAAATAAGATTCGTCTCATATCGGATCGGTTAAAATATCGTTTAAATTACAAATCCCTATACGAAAACGAAATAGCGAATGTTGTGGAATAATTCAGCTCGTTTGTGGAATAATTCCACAAAAACAAGTTCCCCGGGGAAAAGATTTGAATATATAGTATGCTGACAGCCAATGCATAACTTTTATACTTGAAAAATGGTATATATTTTTCATAAGCGAGGAAATAGCAAGTATAAATAAATTAAACAGATAAATATGAGGGTTAATAATTGGCTGAGTGGTTTTGCCTGTGTGCTCCTGTTGGGAGTGGTGGGTTGTAAAAAAGATAAGATACGTGAAGGAATTCCCGTAGTAGTTGAGAAAGTGGGGGTCGATGATGTAGAGATATTCGGTGATTATGTAGGGCGGATCAGGGCCCGGCAATTTGTGGAAGTACATGCCCGGGTAGAAGGCTATCTGGAAAAGATGCTTTTTGAGGAAGGGAAACGGGTAGAGCGTAATCAGCCCTTGTTTATTATCAATCCCGATTTATATAAAGCGCGGGCCGATAAAGCTGCGGCTCAACTGAAAAAAGACGAAGCCCAGGAGTTGAAAACCGGACGCGATGTAGAGCGTTTGCGTCCTTTATACGAACAGAATGCAGCCAGCCAGTTGGACCTGGATAATGCCATTGCCGCTTACGAAAGTGCTAAAGCGAACGTAGCCATGAGTAAAGCCGATCTGGCACAGGCAGAGATGGAGCTGGGATATACGACGGTACGTTCGCCCATTTCGGGATACATCAGCGAACGGCATGCCGATATCGGTACCTTGGTGGGCCCCGGCTCCAAGTCGCTATTGGCGACCGTCGTGGCCAGCGATACCGTGTTGGTCGATTTTAGCCTCACCGCCCTCGATTATCTCCGCAGCCAGCAGCGTAATGTCAGATTAGGCGAGCAGGACGCTACCCGTTCCTGGCAGCCCTCGATTACGGTCACCCTGGCCGATAATTCTGTTTATCCGGAGAAGGGCCTGGTCGACTTTGCCGAGCCTCAGGTCGATCCCAAGACAGGTACTTTCGGGGTGAGAGCCGAACTGGCCAATCCCGGGCGGAAACTGCTGCCCGGACAGTTTACCAAAGTCAAATTGCTGCTCGATGTGCGCGAAAACGCCGTAGTGGTACCTGCCCGCGCAATTATTATCGAGAAGGGAGGTGCTCATGTTTATGTTATGCGCAGGGATAGTACTGCCGAGAAACGGTTTATCGAAACCGGACCCGAAGTCGGTAATTTTGTGGTGGTAGAGAGGGGATTGGGACCTGATGAAATGGTCGTGACCGAGGGACAACACAAACTTTCTCCCGGTGATCTTTTGGCTCCCCGCACGGTGGCTAAAAAAGAAGAAAATACAGACGAAATAAACGAAGTAAGATGAAAGTTGAATTCTTTATAGACCGCCCTATCTTTTCGGCGGTATTATCCATATTGATTGTCGTGGTAGGATGTATCGGCCTCTATTTGTTGCCGGTGGATCAATACCCGCAGATTACACCTCCTATGGTGAAAATTTCGGCCTCCTATCCCGGAGCTAGTGCACAGACTGTCTCGCAGGCTGTGGCGACCCCCATCGAGCAGGAACTCAACGGGACGCCGGGAATGCTCTACATGGAATCCAGCAGTTCCAATTCCGGCGGTTTGTCGATCAATGTCACCTTCGACATTTCGGCCAATCCCGAATTATCTGCCGTAGAAATCCAGAACCGGGTGAAACTGGCCGAGTCGCGCTTGCCCGCCGAGGTGGTGCAGAACGGTATTTCCGTCGAAAAGCAATCTTCGAATCAGCTCATGACCCTGACCCTGACTTCCGACGATCCCCGTTTCGACGAAATCTACCTCAGTAATTTTGCGACGATCAATGTTCTGGATATTCTGAGGCGTATCCCCGGGGTAGGACGGGTTTCCAATATCGGAAGCCGTTATTATGGTATGTGTATCTGGGTGATGCCCGACCGGATGGCTAATTTCGGACTGACGGTAAAAGATTTGCAGGATGCCCTCAAAGACCAGAACCGTGAGTCGGCGGCCGGCGAATTGGGCAAGCAGCCTATTTCCGGGCAGGATATAACCATTCCGATCACTACCCAGGGGCGTTTGTCTACAGTCAATGAATTCGAAGAGATTGTGGTCAGAGCGAATCCCGACGGTTCTATCGTACGTTTGAGGGACGTTGCCCGGGTCTCCCTCGAGGCTTCTTCCTATTCCACCGAGAGTGGTATGAACGGTAAAAATGCCGCAGTACTCGGGATTTATACCCTTCCCGGTGCGAATGCCGTCGAAGTGGCCGGGCAGGTGCGCGAAACGATGAAAGAGATCAGTAAGAATTTTCCCGAAGGGCTCGATTACGAAATCCCTTTCGATATCACCAGCTACATTTCCGAGTCTATCCACGAAGTGTATAAAACCTTGTTCGAAGCGCTGTTGCTGGTGGTGTTGGTGGTGTTTCTTTCGCTCCAGAACTGGCGCGCTTCTCTGGTGCCCCTGATTGCTGTGCCGATATCGTTGATCGGAACTTTCGGGGTGATGTTGGTTTTGGGCTTTTCGCTCAATTTACTTACTCTGTTGGGATTGATTTTGTCGATAGGTATCGTGGTCGACGATGCCATTGTAGTTGTCGAAGCGGTCGGGAGTTATATGGAAAAAGAAGGTTTGAGCCCCTACGAGGCTACGAAGAAAGCTATGCGGGGATTGACCGGGGCGTTGATCGCCACCTCTCTCGTGCTGGCTGCGGTATTTATTCCGGTTAGTTTTCTGGGGGGGATTACCGGTTTGCTTTACCGGCAGTTTGCCATTACCATTGTCGTTTCGGTGTTGATATCGACTGTGGTCGCTTTGACGCTGAGTCCGGCGATGTGTGCGCTCTTGCTGTGTCCTTCCGCACCCTCTAAAAACCGTATTTTCGGAATGATCAACCGTTGGCTGGCTACCGGAAACCGGAAATATGTAGGGATAATCGGTAAAGCGATCGCCAATCCCCGCCGTATCCTGGCCGGTTTCGGGATGGTACTTGTTTTCATCTTTGTATTGAACCGGGTGGTTCCGGGTAGTTTTATGCCTGAAGAAGATCAGGGCTATTTCAAGGTTGAACTGGAATTACCCGAAGGGGCTACACTCGAGCGTACACGCCTGGTGACGGATCGGGCGGTAGAATTTCTGAAAGCTCATCCTGCAGTCGGTTATGTACAGAATGTGACCGGTTCCAGTCCCCGGGTAGGAACCAACCAGGCCCGCTCCGAACTGACGGTGATTCTGAAATCGTGGGAAAAGCGTAAAGGAAACGGTATGGAGATCGATCAGGTGATGGAAGATACCCGCAAAGAGTTGAAGCAATATCCCGAGGCCCGGGTTTATTTGTCGAAACCGCCTGTTATTCCAGGCTTAGGTACTGCCGGTGGATTCGAGATGCAGGTCGAAGCCCGGAATGGAGCTACTTTCGAAAATCTGGTCGAAGCGGTCGATACCCTGATGAAGTATGCTGCCGAGAGTAAAGCTTTCACCGGTCTGTCGTCTTCGTTACAGGCCGAAATTCCTCAGCTGTATTTTGATGTCGACCGGGACAAAGCCAAATTCCTGGGTATCCCGATGTCCGATATTTTTTCGACGATGAAAGCCTACACCGGATCGGTTTATGTGAACGATTTCAATATGTTTAACCGGGTTTATAAGGTATATATTCAGGCCGAAGCTCCTTACCGGGCACATAAAGACAATATCAATATGTTCTTTGTAAAGACGGCGGGAGGGGATATGGTGCCTCTGACTGCTTTGGGTGATGCCGAATATACGACAGGTCCGGGAAATATCCGGCGCTTCAATATGTTCACGACGGCAGTTGTCCGGGGGGCGGCAGCTCCGGGATATAGTTCGGGTGAGGTGATGCGTAAGATGGAAAACATTGCCAGGACTCATTTACCCGAGAATATCGGTGTCGAATGGAGCGGTTTGTCTTATCAGGAGAAAAAAGCCGAGGGACAGCTGGGGCTGGTATTGACTCTGGTATTCCTGTTCGTCTTCCTCTTTCTGGCTGCTTTATACGAAAGTTGGCTGGTGCCGGTGGCTGTCTTGCTGTCGTTGCCCGTTGCTGCTTTGGGGGCTTATCTGGGCATTCTGGGATTTGGGCTCGAGAACGATATCTATTTCCAGATCGGTTTGGTGACTTTGATCGGTCTGGCTGCTAAAAATGCGATTTTGATTGTGGAGTTTGCCAAGATGGAAGTCGACAAAGGGGTCGATGTGGTTGTCGCTGCCAAAAATGCGGCCATGTTGCGTTTCCGTCCGATCCTGATGACTTCGCTGGCCTTTGTGTTGGGTATGTTGCCTCTGGTCATGGCATCCGGACCGGGATCGGCCAGCCGCCATTCGATCGGGACCGGTGTGTTCTTCGGTATGATTGCAGCCATTACCATCGGAATAGTATTGGTACCTTTCTTCTTTGTAATGGTCTATAAATTCAAAGAAAAGATTAGAGTAAAAACGAAAAGCGTAAAATGATGAAGAAAATTTATACCCTCGCTATTGTATTGCTGGTATTGGGAGTGAGTTCATGTAAACTGGGAAAGCATTACTCCCGGCCCGAACTCCGCTTGCCGGAACAGATCGAAGGAACGGTGCCCGATTCGGTTTCGGCCGGTGATATCCGATGGACCGATTTATATACCGATCCGGTACTCCGGCAGTTGATCCGGAAAACATTGGAAGGAAACAAAGACCTGATGATCGCTGCGGCCAAAGTGAAAGAATCGATGGAACTCCGTCGTATCGCTAAAGCCGACCTTTTCCCCAAGGCAGAGGCTACCGTGTCTGCCGAGCGGGAATACGATGAAACGCCTGGGAATACTTTTGAAGGAAAAGTGTTGGCATCCTGGGAAGTCGATTTGTGGGGAAAACTACGTTGGGCCGGTCAGGCCGCTCTGGCCGAATATTTGCAGAGCGTCGAAGGCAGGCAGGCTTTGCAGTCGGCTCTGGTTGCCCAGGTGGCGCAGGCTTATTTCGAGTTGATCGCTTTAGATCAGGAACTGGCCATCGTACGGCAGACACTGGCGGCCCGGCAGGAAGGAGTACGTCTGGCAAAGCTCAGGTTCGAGGGAGGATTGACTTCCGAAAATCCCTTGCGTCAGGCACAGGTCGAATTGGCCAGAACCCAAACCCTGGTACCGGGATTAGAGAGGGAGATTCGCCTCAAAGAGAATCAGATTACTTTACTGGCCGGAGAATATCCCGGAGAAGTGGCGAGAGGGAAAAGTATCGGTCAGCAGCAGTTGATGACCGCTCTGCCGGTGGGATTATCTTCCCGAATCCTGGAAAGACGGCCCGACATCCGCCAGGCCGAATATCGGTTGAAAGCGGCTCATGCCAAAGTCGGTGTGGCTTATACCAGCATGTTCCCGAAATTTACTTTAACCGGACATTATGACCTCGAGAGCAGCGATCTGACCGATTTTCTGAAAGCACCTTACTTTTTTGTCGGTGGTGAATTATTAGCACCGGTGTTTAATCTGGGAAAAAACAGAGCGCGTTTAAAAGCTTCCAGAGCTGTGCAGGAACAGGAAACCTACAATTATCAGAAAGTGGTGCTCCAGGCTTTCACCGAAGTGAGCAATGCCTTGGTCAACTCCCGTAAAAGTCGTGAAATCCGTGAATCCCGCGAACATCTCGAACAGTCGGCCCGTTCTAATCTCGATCTGGCTACTTTGCAATACATCAACGGAGTGATCAGTTATCTCGATGTATTGGATGCCCAGCGTGGATATTTCGATGCCCAGATCGGGCTCAATACGGCTATCCGCGACGAATTACTGGCTACGGTACAATTGTATCAGGTATTGGGAGGCGGTTGTTCATAGGGATGTCAAAAAATGTACATCGGGAGTGTCCCCTGATCAGGATTTCCGGGATTCGATCTCCCGGAGATTCTCCATTTTTTTCTTTCGCAGGAATCCGTTGATATCTTCCAGGTGTTCGGTGACTTTACCGTTTCCGAATTCGTAGACCTTTTGGGCCAGTCCGTTGAGGAAATCCCGGTCATGGGATACGACGATCAGTGTGCCGTCGAAATCGATCAAAGCATTTTTCAGTATATCTTTCGTTTTCAGGTCCAGGTGGTTGGTCGGTTCGTCGAGGATCAACAGGTTGACCGGTTGAAGAAGCAGTTTGATCATAGCCAGACGGGTGCGCTCTCCGCCCGAAAGTACCTTCACTTTTTTGTCGATATCGTCTCCGCTGAACATAAAAGCACCCAGCAGGTTTTTGGTATTACTTTTCAGCTCCGAAGGGGTAACGTCATCCACCGTCTGGAAAACAGTCAGTTCTTCGTCCAGAAGAGAGGCCTGGTTTTGGGCGAAATAACCGATTTGTACATTGTGGCCGAGTGTGAGTTTACCGGTATAATCCGTAATCTCCCCCATAATACATTTTACGAGCGTAGATTTTCCTTCCCCGTTGCGTCCTACGAAAGCCACCTTTTCTCCTCTTTGAATGGTGAACCCCGCCTCTTTGAACACCAGATGATCCCCGTAATATTTCGACAATTCCTGGGCGATTACCGGATAGCTGCCCGAACGGGGAGAAGGAGGAAATTTCAGGCGCAGGGCAGAGGTATCTTCTTCGTCCACTTCGATCAGCTCTAGCTTTTCGAGCATCTTTACCCGCGATTGCACTTGCAGGGTTTTAGAGTAAGTGCCTTTAAACCGCTCGATAAAATCTTTGGTTTCGGCGATCATTTTTTGTTGTTCGTCATAGGCTTTTTGTTGTTGGGCCCGGCGGTCTTTACGTAGCTCCAGGTACTTGGAGTAATTCACCTTATAATCGTAGATCCGTCCCATCGTGACTTCGATGGTCCGGGTGGTGATGTTATCGACGAATGTACGGTCGTGAGAAATAACGACGACAGCTTTTCCGTTGCTGATCAGAAATTCTTCCAGCCATTGGATCGAGTCGATATCCAGATGATTGGTGGGTTCGTCTAAAAGCAGGACATCCGGATTTTTGAGTAACATTTTGGCCAGTTCGATCCGCATCCGCCAGCCTCCGCTGAAATCGCTGGTCTGACGTTGCAGGTCTTCCCGTTTGAATCCCAGCCCTAGCAGTGTTTTTTCGACATCTGCTTCGAAATGGGTGAGGTCGATACTATAATATTTCTCGCTCAGAGCAGAAACCTCTTCGATCAATTTATAATATTCGGGTGAGTCGTAATCGGTACGCTCGGTCAGCTGACGGTTCAGGTCGTCGATCCTTTTCTCCATTGCGAAAAGAGGGGCAAAAGCCTGCGAAGCTTCTTCGTATACGGTGCGTCCGTCTTCGGTCATCAGATGCTGCGGGAGATAGGCGATCACGGTATCTTTCGGCGCCGATACATTGCCCCGGCTCGGTTTGCGCTGGCCTGCCAGGATTTTCAGAAGGGTGGATTTCCCTGCACCGTTTTTTCCCATCAGGGCTATCCGGTCTTTCTCATTGATCTGAAAGGAAATATCTTTAAAGAGGGCTCTGTCACCGAATTCTACCGTAAGTCCGTCTACTGAAATCATTTTTTATCTGTCGAAAATTTTTAAATCCATCTTTCCCTCTTCTTTTTCCTGCCCCTCTGTTCTTTTTATCCTGCCGCAAAGATAGAAAGAAGTCGAATAAAAATGCCGGAATAAGGATAAATAAAGTAAATAGTTATCTTCCCCGGATTATCCGATAAATTTACCTTCCTTCCAGATGCCCGAATTCCGGGTACCGTCGGCCCAGGTATAGGTCCCCTGTCCGTGTCGTCTGTCATTCATCCATTGGCCTGTATATTTATCTCCGTTATTCCAGGTGAACGTCCCTTGTCCTTGTTTCATATCGTTTACCCATTGCCCTTCATATTTATTTCCGTCGGCATGATAATAAATACCCTGACCGTGCATACGATCATTCATCCATTGTCCTACGTATTTATCCCCATTGACCCACGTGAACGTCCCTTGTCCCTGTTTCTTATCGTCGAACCATTGTCCTTCATACCGACAACCATTGGCATAATAATAAATCCCCTCTCCTTGTTGTTTGTCATTCACCCATTGTCCCTTATATTTGCTACCATCGGGATGATAAAGTGTTCCCTGACCGTGCATACAATCATTTTTCCATTGCCCTTCATACCTGCTTCCACTTTTCCACTGGTAAGTTCCCTGTCCTTGTTTTTTGCCGTTCTCCCATTGTCCGTCGTATTTACTGCCATCGGCAAAATAATAAATGCCTGGTCCTTGTTTGTGATCATTCTCCCATTGTCCGTCGTATTTATCCCCGTTGGCATAATAAAAAACGCCTTGACCATGCATATAGTCACCATTCCATTGCCCTTCGTACCTGCTTCCGTCTTGCCAGTCGTAAGTTCCCCAGCCTTGTTTCTTATCGTTTACCCAATCTCCTTTATATTTGCTTCCGTTGGCATAATAAAAAATACCCCGTCCGTGCATATTCCCGTTTTTCCATTGTCCTTCATATCTACCCCCGTCGGTCCAGCAATAAGTCCCCTGTCCGTTGAATTTTCCATCTGCCATTTCTCCGGTATAGCTCCCATTGTCGAACTTATGGGTTTCCATCTTTGAAGTATTGGAAGCCGTAGAGGAGGAGGTAAAAGTATTCGAAATAGGAGTGCTTCCCGAAGTGCCGGATGTTGTCGAAGACGGAGTTAACCCACGTCCGAGGCATTGGGCGATCGAGGCGACAAGCTCTTGAATATGATGGCTTTCGAATGGACAAGCATCTATCCGGTCCAATTTCAATAAGTGATAGGTCATATCGCTGGGTCCCAACTTCTTGGAGATCTTAAACGGGACGATATTTTTCTCGAATTCCAGTGCCAGGCTAATCTCGTTCGCCGTATTCTCGGAATTATTCGAATGCTCCGACCATATAAAAAGTAAAATCTTACTATTATACACAGCTTGTGAGATCGCTTTAGCATAAGAGGTCCCTCTTTTTATCTCCTCTTTATCTATCCAATAAGATATATTCGCTTGCGTCAATGCAGCTCTGATCTTTTTCACCAATTCTTCGTCTTTTCTCGAATAACTGATAAATACATCATGTTCCATATCGGTTTGATTTTTCATTATTTTAAACTACAAAGAAATAAAAACATATCCATTTCCGGGTCGGCATTTTCCAATATTTCCGGATTTTGTATCAACTGCCTGTCTTTTGCTGTCAAACGTTCCAGCTCGTAACCCGATAAAAAGATCATCAACTTACCGTCTTGTGTGAAGCCTTTGAGTTTTTTGGCATACCATTCCGGACGATTGCTTACCTTGGGGGCGGGTTGATTGTCGGCGATCAGTTTATTTTCTTCTGCACGTTGGCGGATCCAGTTCCATTTACCGTTATGCCGTTCCTTGATGCCCAATAGGTAATAACACTCCGAATCCTCCATCCCGGTTTGCTGATTGAGTTCCGTGACGATATAATCGTCGTTCATCATAAAACCGGCGATACTTATAAATCCTTTCTGACTTAAATCTGTAAATGCCTGCATGGCATTTTCCGTTTCCCAATAACTTTCCGGGACGTTATATTTCCCAAAATCGAATTTCAGGAAAGGAACGGCACTGCCGGGGATAATCCGGTAAATCACCGGTTCGAGGGCGGTGAAAAGATAAGCTTCGTTTCGATGCTGGGTGAGCAAAGGGCCGATACTGGCTTCCAGTGTCCTGGTTTCCATCGGAAGGTATTTCCCCATCACTTGCAAAGCCGAATCGGTCTGTGTCAGTCGTTCAGGATATTTTCCATTGTTATACCCCTCGTAAAACCAGAATTGCGGACCTAGTTTGATAAAACTCTGTGTTCTGTCCGGGACCTCTCTTTGGTCTATGAACCGACCGTTTTTATGATAGCGGTAGAGTTGCACATCTTGTCCCGACAAAATATAGAGCTCGTCTGTTTCGGGATCACTGTAAAAGTCGCTCAATCCCAGGTATTCGCCCGGTGCTCTTCCGATTTTTCCGATAGAATCTAAAAATTCTCCCTTCCTGTCGAACCGGTAAACAAGATTACTCCCGTTCAGCATGTCACCGACATAAAAACTATTACTGTCCGAACGAATCGCATTATATGCCCCCACCGTGATCGATTCCCGGTGGTCCAGTTTGATCACTTCTATCGATTCGATAAAAGTCCTTAGCGAAGAAGCATTGGGCCCG
>OGUN01002458.1_pt1 | contig 11023 bp, 22 predicted proteins | sample 1553621 | NCBI WGS metagenome assembly OGUN01 (sample SAMEA2580300, study PRJEB22360) | human gut metagenome | biome: human gut; feature: human-associated habitat; material: faeces | place: Denmark | collected 2008/2010
GCAGGTCTCCGGCGATGCGCAGGTCTACGGCAATGCGTGGGTCTCCGGCAATGCGCAGGTCTCCGGCGATGCGCAGGTCTACGGCAATGCGTGGGTCTCCGGCAATGCGGACTTTGCCGTCGTTACAGGCTTTGGCAGATATTCCCGCGCGACCACATTTTTCTGCTGCAAGGATAAAATTCTCCGCGTACAGTGTGGTTGCTTTTATGGTGATTTGGCTCAGTTCCGTAAGATCGTCAAGAAAACCCACGGCAACAACAAATACGCCAAAGAGTACCTCGCAATCGCCGACTTGATGGAGCTTCATTTTTCTGGTGAGAAAGAAAAGCAGGAGGCCACCGAATGACCAGCTTCTGGGGGCATCAAGACAACCCCTTCCCGCCTGACGAACCCCGCCGCCCCCGCTGCCCGGTATGCGGCGATGAATGCACCATCATTTATAAGCAAGGAAACGAGGTTCTTGGATGTGAGAACTGCATCACCCAGGACGACGCCTGGGAAGAACCTGCCTGCATGGAGGATGACAGATGACACAATTAGAAAAAGCGAATATTGCGCTACAGTTATACTCGCAGCTTTTATCGGTAGCAAAAATTGTAAAGTATGTGGCTAATCGCCCACGAATCTACAGCATAACAGGATTTGGAACGACTTTGTCTAGCCTTACAAAAGAGGAAATTGAAGCGCTGGAAGATGCTTTTAAGCTGCGCTTTTTTTCCAGCGGCAGTCGCCGCAACATGACAATTTTTACGTTCGTGGATGGTGAATACATTGAAAAGCCTGTAGTTCGTGCCGTTCTGCTTGAGCATATTTGCCCGCCGGAGTGCTACCGCATCCACCTCACCACCCCCGACCCGGAAGGAGAAGCCATCTAATGTTTAACGAAAAAAAGACGGAGTATTCTATTAAATCCCGTCAAGAGGTTCCTGTTATCCAGAGCACAAAATACATTGCAAGCCGAGACAAAGCATTAAAGGCCATCAATGATAGACCGTACCTAAAAGAGTCTGATTTCTGGATTTTAATGAACGAGACCAAAACCGGCAAAATGATGTACACCGGCTTGATTATTAGCCACAACGCCTGCTTGAAGATTAACGATAACATGCCAGAAAAAGACAAGTTCAACCCGGATTGCGTATCCGTTGATAAATCTGGATATGGAAACTCTCTTGTGTTCACTTACGCCAACAAGCAGCAGGGGCTTTACGAAGTTGGCGAAGCATCCGCGCAGAACTGTAAGAACGCTTACCCTTACGCAATGGCATACAAACGCTTGTTTGACCGTGTTGTTTTGAAAATCTGTAAACTTGCGTTTGACGGCATCTATTCCGATAGCGAAGCAGACGAATTTAAGGAACGTTATGAAGATGAGCCGGGGCAGCCTCCCGCACCGCAGCAGGAAAAGCCAACCCCCGCCGCCGCCCGCCTTGCCGCCCGCGCCGAGTGTCAGCGTGCTGTCAAAGCCTACTGCCAGAAGAACAACGCCGATGAAGCTGACGCGTGGAAGCTTATCGCAGACACCATCGGCAAACCCTCTAAGGACTTCACCGCAGAGGACTGGAAGCAGGGCCAGCAGATTGCAGAGGCGTGGAAATGAAGCAACAAATCTCCATCAAGACAGCCGTTGTTATCGGCAACACAATCACGCTGGAATGTTCCCCGGCTGACTGCGATAAAGTCCGCGCCGTCATTGACGGGGGCAAGCCCCTTGCCGCCGTCATCGGCACGGCCTCACAAAAGCGCAGCTTGCCTGCCAACGCTTACGCATGGACGCTCATGAACCAGCTTGCCTCCAAGATCAATCGCCCTGTGCTGGACATATACCGGGATTTGATACGTGACATAGGCGGCAGTTCCGCCCTTGTCACCCTCCGCGCCGATGCTGCAAAAGCATTCAAAAACGGCTGGGAGAGCAAGGGCGAGGGCTGGCAGGTTCACAAGCTCGATGAAATGACAACCCCGCAGGGGACTTTCTACAACCTGCAATGCTGGTACGGCTCTTCCCAGTTCGACCCCTCCCAGATGCACCGCTTGATTGAACTGATCGTGCAGGAATGCCAGCAGCAAGGCATCCCCACCATGACCCCGGAAGAAATAGCAAAACTGAAAGGACTGACAGACGATACGCCAGAAAAAGTATAACGAATACGGCGTTAAGCTGGACAAGAACGGCTATGCACCGTCGCTGCTCCCACATGAACCGTTCCGCTGCTATAACTGTGGCCGATTCGGGGAAACCGCCCGGCATGAGATTTTTGGCGGCTCCCGCCGCAGCGCAAGCAAGGCTTTAGGCCTTTGGGTTAATGTTTGCCCCGACTGCCACAATGCTATCCACGCCAGCGGCTTATTGCAATACCACTACCACAGAAAAGGCCAGCTTTTGGCCGAAGCCTACTACCATTGGAACCACGACGACTTCCGCCGCCGCTTTTACAAAAACTATTTGGAGGACTAACCTATGTTGAATGTTGTTGCTATCATTGGCCGCATGGTCAAAGACCCGGAACTCAAAACCACGAACAGCGGCAAGTCCGTCTGTTCTTTCCTCATCGCCAACGATTCTGGCTATAAGGATGCCAGCGGTCAGAGCCAAACGAACTGGCTTGACGTTACTGCCTGGGGCAAAACCGCAGAGTTTGTCTGCAAATACTTCCCCAAAGGTGCGCTGATCGCCATTGATGGCCGCTTGCAGACGCGCCAATATCAGGACAAGAACGGCCAGAACCACACAGCCGTTGAAATCGTGGCCCAGAACGTGAGTTTCTGCGGCAGTAAGGAAAATACCAGTCCCGCCCCGCAGAACGCCGCACAGCGCCCCGCAGCCGCATCACAGCGCACGCAGGGCGAACCCGATGCAGACTACGCCCTCATTGAAGATGACGGCGATTTGCCGTTCTGAGGTGCTACCATGAATGACGAGAAAGAAAAGAAAGAACGCATCCCATCACAGATAGACCGGATTTTAGCCGTGCTGGAATCCGGCGGCACATTGACCGCCCTGGACGCGCTGGAAGATTTCGGGTGCAGCCGCCTTGCCTCCCGCATCACGGATATCAAGCGCAGGGGCTACCCGGTAGCCTCCCGCATGGTACAGCGCCGCAACCGCTACGGCAGACTGTGCCGCGTCGCTGAATATTACATGGAGTGTTGAAAAATGGCCAACGAGGGTTACATAAAGCTGTACCGCCGCATGATGAAGTGGGGCTGGTATACCGATACCCCCACAAAATGCGTGTTTCTGCACTTGCTGTTTCTGGCTTGCTATGAACCTTGCTACTACAAAGGCGTTCAACTAGAACCCGGTCAGGCCGTTTCCTCTATCCGTCAAATTGCCACCGACACCGGATTAACAGTCAAACAAGTTCGGACTGCAATAAACCACCTAAAAGAGACACAGGAAGTGGCACAGTCGCCGTGTGGAAAATTTAGCGTATTCACGGTAAATAACTACAACGACTATCAATGCACGGGCACAGACGAGGGCAAACAGAGGGCACAGAGAGGGCACAGTGAGGGCACAGACCCTTATATAAAGAAGAATAAAGAAGTTAAGAATACCCCCCATACCCCCCAAGGGGCCGACGCGGATTCCCCTGCTTTCACCAAGTTTTGGGCCGCTTACCCAAAAAAAGTCGGCAAAGCCGATGCCCGCAAAAAGTTTTCTGCCCTTGTCCCTGATGACGCAACCCTGTCTGCTATCCTGTCCAGCCTTGCTTATCTGAAAACCACGCCGCAGTGGACGAAGGACAACGGTCAGTATATCCCCAACCCCGCAACGTGGCTCAACCAAAAGCGCTGGCAGGATGAAGCATCCCAACCCCAGAAACCTACTGCACCGGAGAAACCCCGCCGCCCGATATTCGACCGGGAGTACACCCGGGAGGAACGTATCAACGGCGTTGTTCCTAAAATCATCGGTTGGGAGGATGTCGAATGAATACCGCCATTGCTGAAAAAGCCGTCATCGGCATCATGCTCATCCAGCCGGATTTGCAGGACGACGCGTTTGCATCCCTCACCTACAAGATGTTCGAACTGCAAGACCTGGGCAACATCTTCCTGCTCTGTAAAGACCTTGCCGAAAAAGGCCAGCGTGCCGACACCGTCTCGGTGATCGCCAAATGCGGCCCCGCCATGAAATCGCTTGCCGTGCAGTGCGTTGAGACTGTCCCCTCCGTAACCGGCTTTCGAACCTACATCAACTGCGTGATGGATGGCTGGCGCAAGCGGGAACTCACCGCCGCACTGCAAAAGATTCTCGCGCAAGACCAGGACGCCGACACGACCAGCGCCGAACTGTTCCGCATCGTGGAACGCCAACAGTATATCATGGCGCACCAAAAGGAACAGAGCGCCAAAGATTTTGCCGACGGCATCAACGACTTCCTCACCTGGCTGCAAAAGCCCAGTGACAGCATCCAGACCGGCTTCAGTAAGCTGGATGCCCTCACCGGCGGGCTGGCCCGCAGCGGCGTCACGGTCATTTCGGCCCGCCCCGGTAAGGGCAAATCCACCCTGGCATTGCAAATTGCGTGCCAAATATCCCAAAACGCGCTCACGCTGTACCAGTCTTTGGAGATGAGCCGCGAACAGCTTTACACCGTCATTTTCTCCCGGTGGGAGCAAATTGATTCCACCCGCATTGCCAACCACAAGCTCACGCCGGAAGAGACGCAGCACATTGCCGAAGATGCCGAACTTCTCAAAAAGCGATACAAGCTCATCTTGGACGATTCCAGCCTTGCCGGGCTGGCCGATGTCGAACAGACCATCAAAGACCGCAAGCCGGAAGTCGTTGTCATCGACCATCTGGGGCTCGTCGCACCGCCAAACGCAAAAGAAAAGCGTAACGACGAGCTGGCAGCCCTCACACGCGGTTTAAAACAGCTTGCCATGAAATATCATATCTGCATTATCGAGCTCGTACAGGCCGCGAGAGCCGCCGATACAGGCATGATAAAAATGTCCGATATGTTCGGCTCTGCCACCATCGAACATGATGCCGATATGATTCTTGCCATCAACCCCGGTCAGTATACCAAAGAGCGCGAAAAGTATGAACTCGACCCGCCAGGAGAAAGCGACGTTGTGCTGGAGGTCGTCAAGAACCGGCACGGCGCTTGCGGTCAAATCGACTACGCATGGGCCAAACCATTCCATCTGTTTTGTGAGGTGACAAAAAATGTCTGATAAAGATTTTCTGCTCAAGCTTGCGTCTGCCGAGCTTGCCTATGCAGCCAACCTCCTGCGCAGCGACGCGAAAGTGAAACTTGAAAAGGCAGCAGAGATTATGGACAGCGCGCAAAAGCACCTGCAAGAGGCTATGAACACCGATGAAGTATGAAATCATCACCTATTCCCGCTCTACCGGCGACATCACCCACTCCAAGCGCCTGTATTCCACGCATTGGAACGCCGAAGCAGCCCTGCGCACAGCAGGTTACACCAAAAATCCTCGCTTGCCGGATATTTGGTACAGCGAGAAGTACTACGCGAAAGTAAAGGAGATAGCACCGTGAAAGTATTAGTTGCCTGTGAAGAATCGCAGACAGTCTGCAAGGCGTTCCGAGAACGCGGACATGAAGCATACAGCTGCGACATCCAGGAACCGTCGGGTGGACACCCGGAATGGCATATTTTAGGAGATGCCCTAAAAGCAATCGAGGGGGGGCAAATCGTAACTATGGACGGTAAAACGCACGAAATCGGGAAATGGGATTTGCTGATTGCGCATCCGCCTTGCACATATCTTAGTAATGTCGCAACGCGCAGCTTTTCCCTACGGTGTACACCTTCAGAAAAAGTGGTTGCACGTTGGGCTGAAAGAGCAAAGGGCGCTGTGTTTTTTATGCAATTCTTAACAGCAAACGCAGAACGAATTGCAATAGAAAACCCCGTCGGGTTTATGAATACAGCATATCGCAAGCCAGACCAAACGGTTTCGCCGTATATGTTCGCAAAGTCCACAGATGATACGGAAAATTACGTCACAAAAGCAACGTCGTTATGGCTTGTCAACCTTCCACCGCTGCGCGGAACTGGTCTGCCAAAGCCAGACAACGCCGCAATGTTTGGTGTGATGCCGAGCGGAAAAGCAAGAACATGGGAAGACACTTTCAGCCGCTCGGCAAAAGTGAGGAGCAAAACATTCCCTGGTATCGCCACTGCAATGGCAGAACAGTGGGGCAGTTTATGAGATGCAAGTACACCATTAGCCTTCCCCCCATCACCAAAAAGAACAGCCCCCGCATCGGATACGTAGGCGCTCACTGTCCGGTATGCCATAAGGGCAAGTACGCAAAAGTTCTGCCAAGCGCAGCCTACTTGAAGTACGCAAGAGCTGCCAAGATGTATTTAAACCCGGCGCCAAAAAATCCGCTGGACGGCCGCTACAACGTCAAGTGCTTGTACTATATGCCTACACGCCGCAAGGTTGATAAAACAAACCTCGAAAGCGCCATCATGGATATTCTGGTTGATGCCAGGATTTTGAAGGACGACAACAGTAGCATTGTAGCAGCAACGGACGGTTCCCGCGTGATGTACGACAAAGAAAACCCACGCACAGAAATTTTTATTGAAGAATTGGAGGATGAAGCCGATGCCCATCTGCGAACTTTACCATGATAATTTTCAAAACTACAAGTGCTACGGCATTCCACACGCCCAGCTTGTAATTGTTGATATTCCCTATAACATCGGGGCCGATGCCTACGCCAGCAATCCGGTGTGGTACAACGGCGGTGACAACAAAAACGGTGAGAGCAAACTTGCCAAAAAGAACTTTTTCAACACCGATGGCCGTTTCAAAATTGCAGAGTATATGCACTTTTGCTCCAAACTGCTTGTTAAAGAGCCGAAGGAACGCAACAAGGCTCCGGCCATGATTGTGTTCTGCGCGTTTGAGCAAATGCAGGAAATCGCTGAATGGGGCAAAAAGTACGGATTCATGGAATCCTACCCGCTGTTTTTCGTAAAAAACTACTCTGCCCAGGGGCTCAAAGCCAATATGCGCATCGTTGGCGCTGCCGAGTTTGCCGTTGTGCTCTACCGCGATAAGCTCCCAAAATTCAACGGCGGCGGCCACATGGTTTATAACTGGTTTGAGTGGCGGCGAGATTCCGGAAAGGAATACCCAAAAATTCATCCAACCCAAAAGCCGGTAAACCTGCTGCGCCGTCTGATTGAAATTTTCACAGACCCCGGCGACGTTGTGATTGACCCATGCGCCGGTTCCGGCTCCACGCTCCGCGCCGCCTATGAATGCGGGCGCGACAGCTACGGTTTTGAGGTTGACCGCAATTTTTACGCCCTCGCCAAAGAAAAAATGCTCGACTTTTCCCAAGAGCAAATGACATTGGAGCAAATCGCAACACGAAAAAAACAGAGGAAGTGTAACCCATGAAATGCTATGCCAAACGCCACGCGCTGGCCTCCGACGCCATGAACGCTGCGCAGCTCGTCACAAAGGAGCTGCTAGAGGAACAGTCAGACCGCATCGCGGCACGCTGTTATAACGAGGCCTGGTGCGCCATGCTGCAAGCCAACCTGTCCCCCAGAACTATTGCCCACGTTCAGAAAGCCCTCGCCGAAGCTGTATTGCCTAAGCTCGATGGTATCTACACCCCGGAGAATAAAAAGCAGCTTGACAATGTGCAGAATGTCGCGGACGCCGATTTGTGGGTAAAAGCCTATTTGACCGACCACGGCGTGCAAGTCTGGGCGGCAAAGGAGAAAAGCAAATGATTTTTGTAACAAAACCATGCCAGTGCTGCGGCAACATTATGATAAACGTCAACCGGCAGACGCGATTTTGCGAGGAGTGCAAGCGCATCAAAGGAAACGCCGCCGCCCGTGCCGCATATCACAAAAACCGCGAGAAAGTTTTAAAGCGGCGCAGGGAAAGGCGCATTGCTAAAAATGCTGAAAAGCCGAAGAAAGTCGTGGTGTCAAAAGAAATCAAGAGAATAAAACCGATCGAACAATGTACCCGCGAAGCCGACGCCCTGGGCCTGACCTATGGGCAGTATGTAGCCCGCGGACTGGATAAGGAGTGATTGTATGCCGATTGGTACCTGGATAGCAGTAATTATTTTACTTTGTCTAATTATTGGGATTGCTGCCTATATCATGTATGCCATTGATACCCCGACCGCAACGACTATCGGGACGTTAGTAACTATAGCGATTTGTGTTGCCACAATTTTTGGCTTTCGTTGGTATTATGCAAATACAGCTGCCGGGCAACGCGCCATGTTAGACCAAAAAAGCAATCTGCAAAATGGCATTGAGCGCACCGTGACCGTTTACACAGCCGACGGAAAGCAACTCGCTCAGTATAAAGGCAAAATTGATATAAGCGATAACGACGGTTTCGTGAAATTCGACTTTGACGGAAAGCGGTATATCTACTACAACTGCTTTGTGGAAAGCATTGCAGATATTGAATAAGGAGTGATCGCAATGGGATTAGATATTACAGTCAGCCGCTACGATGTGGGCAAATGCCCACACTGCGGCAAACCTATCAAAGGAGATATGATCGATCATGAAGATTCGGGCGGCTACGCATGGAAAGATTGGCTAGAAAAAATCGGCTACCATGTGCCGTACGAAGACAGAACCCCGGATAACGACTGGTACGGTAAAGATATGACATTGACTCTCGAACAGGCGAAAGACCTTGCATCGTTCGCAGAAAACGCCAACGTGTACCACTGGGATTATATCAGCGCATTGGTCAATGATGCCATAATGTACGACAGCTATGTTGTTATCAACGCAGATTGGTAAGGAGTGAGACTATGGACGTTGTTAAATTTGTCAAGTCGGTAAACAGGTTATGCAAAAATCAAAGTGGATGCGCGAAATGTCCTATTTGGGAAAAAGGAATGTGCATGGCTAGGTTCGGCGACTATTCAGTTGAAAACATTGAAGAAACGATTTCAAAAGTTGAGCAATGGGCAAAAGACCATCCGCTCAAGACCCGCCAGAGTGAGTTCTTGAAGCGGTTTCCAAATGCGGATTTAACTCGTTTGCAGCCTTGCATGATTGAGAAAGACAAACGCCCAATGTGGTGCGGGAAGTATGCGGATTTTGGAGCGAATGGCTGCTGTGATGAATGCCGCTATGCCTACTGGAACGAGGAGGTTGACAACTAATGGACGCTGTTGAATTTTATAAGGCATTTAAACGTATGTGCGACAAAACTGATTGTAAAGATTGTCTACTTGACCAGAAGTGCCGTCCAAGCGCAAATGTCGAGCCTGAAGAAGTAGTAGAGCTAGTCGAGGAATGGGCGAAAGAGCACCCCGTCAAAACACGTCAAAGCGAGTTGCTGAAGATGTTTCCAAAAGTAGCCGTTCGTGATGACGTGATTTCCGTATGTCCACTATTCTACTGTGTGAACTTTCTCGGAACGAATTTTCAAGGGTACTGCCATAATAATAGAACTAATTGCAACAAATGCTGCCGCGAATACTGGCTTGCAGAGGTGACCGACAATGACTAACATCACAACCCTGCGCCCCGGCGAACACTTCATGTTCAAAAATTTCGAGTGGGTCTGTCTTGACCCGAACCACCCTGACGGCGGCGTACTGGCCATTATGGCAAAGCCGTTGGTAAAAAAAGTAAAGTTCTGCCCAAGTGATAAATTTGCCGATGAAAAAGGCAACTGGAATAACTACCGCACCAGTAATGTGCGCGGGGTTCTATCTGATATGGCGAACGTTGTTTTTGGTGGTAAAGGTCTGTTGCCACATATTGTTGACCTTGTTGCAGACAACGGAGACCGCGCCTATGGAACGGTGAAAGACGCCGTTTTTATCTTGACTTGCGACGAGTATCGCAAATACCGCGAGTTCACCCCACACTACGACAGCTGGATTTGGACTGCTACGCCATGGTGTTGCGGTGACGATGATTCAGATGCGGGCCACGCTAGCAGCGTTCATGTCGTGTACACTACGGGGCAGTTTAACGAACTCTGTGCGTACTACGATTATTCCGTCGCCCCGGCTTGCATTCTCAATCCCGCAGCCCTCAATCTGCGCCAGAGCATGGCCTATGTAGAGGAGATAGCACATGTTACTCACTGGATGCCGCTCCCCGAACCCCCGGAGGTGACCTCATGACCATTATCCTTGTTATCGCCGCCGTCTGTGTTTACGACCTGTGCGGCCTGCTCGCCGTCCTGTACATCAACCATACAGACCGAATGGACACCGTAGACGGCGCAGACAACGTTATTGCCCTTGTTTTCTGGCCGCTGCTGGTCGCAACCCGTATCGGCATTGCACTTTATCGCATCTTTAGGAGACTCACAAAATGATATACACCACTCTATTTATTTTGTAATAAAAAAAGGAGAAACCTTATGGACGCTTTTCAATATGAAATGTATCGAGCTCAGCTTTGCAATATGTACAATGGCGTTTGCGCAGCATGTCCGCTAAACAGTTATGGCAAAAGTCCGGGCTGTGCTTTATGCAACTATGATACAATAGAGGTTGTAGAACGTACACAAAAGCTAATCGAATGGGCGGAAAAATGGCCGCGCACAAGACAAGATGTTTTGAAAAGGTATTTTTCAGATGCACCAATGAAAAACGGCATTATAAATATATGCCCTAAAAAGATTGATAAACCATATAAAACCAAATGTGTAAGGGATGGTAAACCATGTGAACAGTGCAAAAAAGATTACTGGTTGGAGGGAATCAGCAATGGAAAATAATGTACCCTGCGGCAACACCCAGCGCCAAAAATGGATGGAAAAATACGCCGCCTATCAGAAAGCCTTTATCGAGGCCCGCGATAAATTCTATGAATCCAACGCCGCCATGTCGGCTCACCCTGCCGATGGTATGCCCAAAGGAAACGCCCACTCTGACCCGGTAGCCCGCCTGGCAGAGCGGTACGATAAAGCCTATGCCCGGTACTGCCGCGCCCAAGCAGAGATGAACACAGCCTATTGCAAGCGGCACGAAGCTATGACCCCCCTCAATTCCGACCAGCA
>OGUN01002461.1_pt1 | contig 11014 bp, 10 predicted proteins | sample 1553621 | NCBI WGS metagenome assembly OGUN01 (sample SAMEA2580300, study PRJEB22360) | human gut metagenome | biome: human gut; feature: human-associated habitat; material: faeces | place: Denmark | collected 2008/2010
CAGGATATGGGAGCTACTCATTATACGCATTGGTTTCAACCCTTGACGGGAGGAACTGCGGAGAAACACGATGCTTTTATCGAGGCCGATCACGAAGGAGGAGTGTTGGAAGAGTTCACAGGAAAGTTGCTGATACAACAAGAACCGGATGCTTCCAGTTTTCCGAGCGGTGGTCTTCGCAATACATTTGAAGCCCGGGGATATAGTGCCTGGGATCCTAGTTCTCCGGCCTTTATTGTCGATACGACCCTTTGTATACCGACTATCTTTATTGCTTATACGGGGGAGGCCCTGGATTTCAAGGCCCCTCTTTTGAGGGCACTCGAGGCAGTAAACCGTGCGGCTGTGGATATTTGCCGGTATTTCGACCCGAAGGTGGAAAAAGTGTTCTCTTATCTGGGATGGGAGCAGGAATATTTTTTGGTAGACGAAAGCCTGTGGGCGGCCCGTCCTGATCTGGTACTTACCGGCCGGACGATGATGGGACATGAAAGTGCTAAAAATCAACAGCTGGATGATCATTATTTCGGTTCTATACCGACTCGGGTGATTGCTTTTATGAAGGATCTGGAATACGAATGTCAGCAATTGGGAATCCCGGTAAAAACCCGCCACAATGAGGTGGCTCCGAACCAGTTCGAACTTGCTCCGGTTTTCGAAGAGACCAATCTGGCTAATGACCACAATCAGTTGTTGATGTCTACCATGAAAGTGGTGGCGAGGCGTCATTGTTTCCGGGTACTTTTGCACGAAAAACCTTTCAAGGGGATCAACGGTTCGGGCAAACACAACAACTGGTCTTTGGGTACCGATACGGGAGTGAATCTGTTATCTCCGGGACGTTCTGCTGCAGAGAATCTGCAATTTATCACCTTTCTGGTGAATATCCTGATGGCGGTCTATCGACGGAATGGCTTATTGAAAGCCTCTGTGATGAGTGCAGGCAATGCCCATCGTTTAGGAGCTAACGAAGCTCCTCCTGCTATTTTGTCGGTATTCCTGGGGACTCAGTTGTCGGCTATTCTGGATAAAATCGAATTCAGCCAATCGGATGAAGCGATTCAGTTGGATAAAAAGACCGGGTTCAGGATGGACGGGATTACGCATATCCCTGAACTATTCAGGGATACGACCGATCGTAACCGGACATCACCGTTTGCATTTACCGGTAACCGGTTCGAATTCCGTGCCGTCGGTTCCTCGGATAATTGTGCCGATGCCATGATCACTTTGAATACGGCAGTGGCTTATCAGTTAAAAGAGTTTAAAGCTGATATTGATAAACTCATCGCTGAAGGACATACGAAAGAAAATGCTATCTTTACGGTGTTAAAACGGTATACGGTGGCATGCAAACCGATTCGGTTCGAGGGGAATGGATATAGTGATGAATGGAAGGCTGAAGCTGCCCGGCGTGGGTTGGATTGTGAGACCAGCGTTCCCCTGATCTTCGACCGTCTGTTAGCACAGGAGGACATCCGGATGTTCGGAGAAACCGGTGTATTGAACGAAGTGGAACTGCATGCCCGGGCTGAAGTGAAATGGGAGACATATACTGAAAAGGTACAGATCGAAGCCCGTATATTGGGAGATTTGGCTATGAATCATATCTTACCGGTGGCTTCGCGTTACCAGAGTATGTTGCTGGATAAGGTAAGCAAGTTTATGGCGATTTTCCCGAAAGAGAAAGCCAGGGTTTTGGCCGAACAAGACTTAGAATTGATAGAGAAGATAGCCCGGCATATGACCTGTATTCAGACCCAGGTGGAGGCAATGGTGGAAACCCGGAAAGTGATCAATAAGATGGGGGATATACGGGAAAAAGCGATTGCTTATCACGACCGGATAGCCCCGACCTTCGATGAGATCCGGGCTCATATCGATAAATTGGAATTGATTGTCGATAATGAAATGTGGACGTTGCCGAAATATCGGGAACTTTTGTTTTTGAGATAACGAACAGGAATGGAAATGTTATGAGTGACGCAATTAAACATGAATGTGGGATTGCCATGGTGAGGTTGTTGAAACCTTTGGAATACTACCGGAAAAAATACGGAGATGTTTTTTGGGGGATGAATAAGCTTTACCTGCTGATGGAAAAACAGCACAACCGTGGACAGGAAGGAGCCGGAATGGCTTCGGTAAAGTTGAATGCCCGTCCGGGCGAAGAATATATCTTCCGGGAGAGGGCGGAAGGAACGGGGGCTATTCAGGATATTTTTTCTGCTGTCCACCGGGCGATTACCGAATGCCGGAGGATAGAACCGGAGGTGCCCGACGAGGAGTTGCCTTTTATCGGCGAGATGTACATGGGGCATTTGCGTTACAGTACAACGGGGCGTTCGGGGATTTCATACCTGCATCCTTTTTTGCGTCGTAATAATTGGCGGAGCCGGAATCTTTCGTTGGCCGGAAATTTCAACCTGACCAATGTGGACGAAATATTGCAGTATATCGTGGAACGGGGACAACATCCCCGGCATAATGCGGATACTTTTATTATACTGGAGCAATTAGGGTATTTACTGGATTATGAGGTGGAACACCTCTACCGGAGATTCAAGGCCGAGGGCCTGGCCGGTCAGGCGATGAACGATGCGATCGAAGAGAATATCGATATCGAACATATTTTGCAGGAAGCTTCGGCACGCTGGGACGGAGGATATGTCATTACCGGTTTGTTGGGAAGCGGGGATCTTTTCGCTTTCCGGGATCCTCATGGAATCCGGCCTGCTTTTTATTATGCCAGCGATGAGGTGATCGTCGTTGCTTCCGAGCGTCCGGTTATTCAGACGGTTTTCGATTTGCCGGTAACAGAGGTGAAAGAATTGATGCCCGGACAGAGTATCGTTGTGAAACGGAACGGTAATATGAAAGTAAGTACGATCCATCCGGCCGTTGAGGTAACTCCCTGTTCTTTTGAACGGATTTATTTCTCCCGGGGAAGTGATTGCGATATTTATAACGAACGGAAGGAACTGGGGCGTCTGTTGACCGAAAATATTTTGAAAAGTGTCGGATATGATGTGGATCACACTATCTTTTCTTTTATCCCTAATACGGCAGAAATCGCTTATTATGGGATGATGCAGGGCTTGGAAGCCTGGTTGGACCGGCAGAAGAGTGAAGAGATCTGTGCCCGGAACGGACAACTGAGCAGCGCGCAGATCCGGGAAATCCTGTCGCGGCAGATCCGGACCGAGAAGTTGGCCATCAAGGATATCAAACTGAGGACTTTTATCGCTGAAGGAAATAGCCGGAATGATTTAGCCGCCCACGTGTACGACACCACTTATGGGACAGTACGGGAAGGGGTGGATTCGATCGTCGTTATCGACGATAGTATTGTCCGGGGTACTACCTTGAGGCAAAGTATAATCAAAATCCTTTGCCGGCAGAAACCCAAAAAGATTGTGATTGTCTCCTCTTCGCCTCAAATCCGTTATCCGGATTGTTATGGCATCGATATGTCGAAGATGGGAGAGTTTATCGCTTTTCATGCTGCTATCGCTTTGCTGAAAGAGAGGAGATTAGAACGGGTGATCGATGAGGTGTATACCAAAAGTAAGGCTCAGATAGCATTACCCAAAGAAAAGGTCGTGAATTATGTCAAAGAAATTTATGCTCCTTTTACAGACGAAGAGATTTCTGCTAAGATTGCCGAAATGATCACCCCTGAGAATTGCCCTTCGGAAATAGCTGTGGTATATCAGACGATAGATCATTTACACCAGGCTTGTCCGAATCATTCCGGGGATTGGTATTTTTCGGGTGATTATCCCACTCCGGGCGGAAACCGTCTGGTGAACGGGGCTTTTGTGGAATGGTATGAGAAAAGGTTTAATTCCTAAATCCGTTTGTCGTGTTACAAAAGATAAAGACCTGGATGCTTCCGCTGGCCATGTTGTCGGGAGCATTTTTTTATGAATTCTTTCAACAGTTGGCTTTTTTAACGCCCTACCTGATTTTCAGTATGTTGTTTATTACATATTGTAAATTGTCTTTTCGCGATTTGAAGTTCAGTGGTTTGCATCTGTGGTTGCTGGCTGTTCAGGTTGTCGGGTGTTTGGTGGTTTACGGTGGATTGGTGTGGTTCGATCCGGTCGTGGCACAGGGAGGTCTGATTTGTGTTTTGGCGCCGACTGCAACGGCTGCTGCAGTGATCACGGGAATGCTCGGAGGAAGTGTCGCCTGTCTGGCGGCATATACTTTGATGAGTAGTTTGGTGGTAGCTGTCGTATCTCCCTTGATCTTTACTCTGTTGGGAGAACATAGCGATATGACCTTCTGGAATTCCGTACTTTCCATTTGCCGGCAAGTCATGCCTATCCTGATATTACCTTTTGCATTGGCCCTGTTTTTGGAGAAAGCTTTGCCGTCTCTCCACCGGCAGTTGAAAAAACTGCAAATTCTTTCCTTTTATCTTTGGGCGTTGGGATTGACTATTGTAACCGGGAAAACGGTTTATTTTATCGTGTATCAGGAGAATGCCGATATTACGGAAGAGTGGTGGATGGCCGCATTAGCATTGGTGATCTGTGTCCTGCAGTTTATCCTGGGCAGGCGTATCGGACGGCGGTATGGCGATCCTGTTTCGGGAGGGCAGGGACTCGGACAGAAAAATACCATCCTGGCTATCTGGATGGCACAGGTATATCTGAACCCTCTTTCCTCCATCGCTCCTGCTTCGTATGTGCTGTGGCAAAATATGATCAATAGCTGGCAGTTGTGGAAAAAAGGAAAATAAGAACAGAAGGCTACTCTATTGCTCTGGCTGCAGGAACGATATCTTCCCGCGCCACTTTCGTTGTAATGATGTTTTTCGGTCCGGGGATCAGGGGACTATTTTCCAATACATGGCGTACCCGGTTGTATTGATTGGCGGTAAACCGGTTTTGGTAGGAATGGAAATAGTCCATGACGTTGGTAGATATAAAGCTTTCTCCTTCACATCCGTTTCTTGTGAATACTTCCTGTGTGTAAGGTTTGGAAAGTGTATTCAGCCATTCGGTATAGGTATTACGGTCATAATTGGGGGTATCCTCACAATAATCCGTTTCGTTGCACCCTTGCTCGGAGAATATGTGGAATAACCCCAGATAGTGTCCCAGCTCATGAGCTAAAGTCACATAAATGTTATCCTCGGTGATATAGGTATTGTTGATAGAAATACAATGGGTATAGGAAGGCATGTTCGAGAAATAGTGGTTATTCGCAGTCAGGCCCGGAAGACTGTTTTCACGGGGGGTGTATGGGAGGTGGGAGATGCCTGCCGTGGTCTCCTCTTTAAAGGTATATACAAATACATTGATGTATTTATTCAGGTCCCAAACGAATGAATTGAACGAAGTATTGCTTTGAGCCATGAAATCCTCACAGCTCATGACTGCTGCCGGGGTTTTCAGGATGCGTTCGATGCCGGGTTCGGCCAGGGGATTACCGGCAGGATCTTCGGTAGCCGCCACCAATTTCAGGTTCATAGGAATACTATTGGTACCTGTATTGTATAAACGGTTACATTCGTCGATCATTTTGGTGAAGAATTCTCCGGAAGCATTTTGCAAACTGTCGGTTTCATCCGCATAGAATAAATGAAAAATAACGGGCAGTTCATAATAATAGTTGTTGCCGCTTGTATCCTGATATACATGTACTTCAGCCTCTTTCTGGTCACAGGTAAAAGTAAAACGGGTATCTCTTTCGGCTTTGGTGTCGTTGGTATCTACCTGAATTAATATTTCGGCCGTTTTACTGCCTTCCATTTTATCGGTTGTACACCAGGTATCCCCTCCTGTAATTTTCCATTCACAGTTACTGTTGACCGTTAATTTCCATACACCGCCGTTACCGGAAAACCGGAGGGTGTTTTCGGAAATTTTCAATACCTGGGGTGAAGGGTGATCGGTCACACAGGCGAACATTACGATCGTTGTGAAAATCAGAAATATAAGTCGTTGTATTTTCATCGGAATCTTTTTTATTGAATGCAAATGTATAAAAAAGACTTTATATACTTGACACTTTAAGTTGTTTTAAAGATTGTTTTCACACAGCCTGTAAAAATAGATTTTGGTGTACGGAATTGGAACATATACGATCGGTGACTTCGGAAAGCGACCGATCGTAGCCTCATAGCAGGCTGACTTCAGGATAAAACCGTTACTTTTAAGCGGTCTGTCCATTTTTTTATTCTGGTATCGGTTCGGTCCGATTCATTATTATCGTCGATCGGGAGCCCGACAAATTTACCGTCGATAACTCCACCGGAACCATCGAAACGATATTCAGAGGGGTCTACTTCTCCCGTAAAAGTACAACCGGTGTGCTGAAGCTCGTGATAGATGACACCCAAAGCATCACAAAAACTGGAACTAAAACTGACCGAATCTCCGCATCCGAACAAGGCGACGGTTTTGTTTTTCAGATCCATATCTTTGAGTTTGAAAAGGAAATCATTCCAGTCGTCCTGCATTTCCCCGACTCCCCAGGTCGAACAACCTAATAACAATACTTCGTAGGGTTGTACGGCATGGGGCGTTGTATCGGCGACATTGTGTACATCTTCTTTCCCGATCCCCAATTGAATAGCGATTTTATTCGCTACAGATTCGGTATCACCGTTGGTGGAACCGTAAAAAATACCTGTTTTTTTCATAAAAATAGTGATTTAAAGTTATTATAAGTCAAATGTTTATCTATTCTGTGCAGATCACTGTTCTGTTTACGGAGCGGAAGAGAAATGGGGTGGCTTATTATGTCGAAAAAATTTTAATTGTGGTTAAACTAATGGGCTGATTATTGAAAAATACCTAAAAATAGGGATTGGTTGGAATCGGATAAAATGTTTATTTTGCATGATTAAATTTATTTAGAATGAATAAGCGTTTAAAATATTCCGGTACAGATAAGATGAGTGATCTGATTTGTGAGAATTATAACCTGTTACTGGTGATGAGTCGGTTCGGGTTATCCTTGGGATTCGGTGACCAGACTGTACAGCAGGTATGTGAACGTCAGGGGGTGCATACGGGTACTTTTCTGGCTGTTGTGAATTTTATGGATGGGGAATGTTGTGTGTCCGAAGAGTTTCATGACCAGATATCGGTTGAAGCCCTGATGGAATATTTGAAGCAGGCTCATTCTTATTTTCTGGATTATAATCTGCCGGTGATCCGGCGGAGGTTAATAGATGCCATCGATTGTTCGCAGGATGACGTTGCTTTTCTGATTTTGAAATTTTACGATGAATATGTCAACGAGGTGCGGGCACATATGGGATATGAGAATGAGGTGGTTTTTAAATATGTGAATGCACTATTGCAGGGTGAGGATACCGGGCGATATAATATCGGTGTTTTTGTTGCACGTCATAACCAGATCGAGACTAAACTGACCGAACTCAAGAATATTATTGTCAAATATTATCCTTCCAGGGCGAATAATAATCTGTTGAATACCGTATTGTTCGATATTTATTCTTGTGAAAAAGATTTGTGTTCACATTGCCGGGTAGAAGATTATATGTTTGTTCCTCTGATTGCAGAATTGGAAAAGAAAGTACAGGAAAATGCAGGAAGATGAAGTTTTAAAGATTGCTATAGCCGAGACATCGATGATCGTCCGTAGTGGATTGGCATTGGTCTTGAAGCGGATTCAGGGATTGAAAATTCTTCCGATAGAGTTAGTCTCCGAAGAATCGTTGGATGAATGTGTACGATTTCATAAGCCTGAAATTCTGATTGTAAATCCGTCATTTACCGGATATTTCGATGTGCGTAAATTTAAAGAAACGCCTCATAATGCGGGTGTGAAATGTATTGCTTTGATGTGTTCGGTGGCCGATCAGGGTGTGTTGCGGAATTACGATGAGTCTCTGACTATATATGACGATGCGGATACGATCAGGGAAAAATTGAATCGCCTGTTGAATGTTCCCGGGGAAGAGACAGAAGAAGAATTAGCCGGACAGGAAGTGTTGAGTAGCCGGGAAAAAGAAATTATTACTTGTGTCGTCAAAGGGATGACTAATAAAGAAATTGCAGATGCCTTGTATTTGTCGGCCCATACGGTGATTACTCACCGACGGAATATAGCCCGTAAGTTACAGATTCATAGTCCGGCAGGCCTGACTATTTATGCGATTGTAAATAAATTGGTGGAGTTGCAGGATATCAAAGAATATTTGTAATAAAAAATCCCGGAAACAATCCGGGATTTTTTATTATTTGATTTCAATCGTTCGTCCGTTTTTTTCTTCCGGAATTACCGTTTGTTTCGGGATATCGATGGTCAATACACCGTGTTCCATCCTAGCCTGAATCTTCTCTTTTACCACATCATCGGGCAAGATCATCGCTTGCTGGAAGCGGGTATATGAAAATTCACGTCTCAGATAGCGTCCCTCTTCTTTTTTATCTTCTTTCTGTTCGTGTTTCTTTTCCATACTGACCACCAACTGGTTGTTGTTTTCGATTTTGATGGTAAAATCCTCACGGGTCATACCCGGTGCAGCAACTTCGATTTCGTAATTTGTTTCGGTTTCCCGAATATTGATTGCCGGTGCAGTAGCATTGGTTTTTTCCATCCACGTGTTATCGAAGAAATCATTGAAGATATCCGGTAACCAAGTCTGTGTTCTTCTTACAGGTACCATAATTTAATCCTCCTATTATTTAAGTTTAACATATTCATTGGGTAGAACCGGTATTTTAAACCGTGTTCGTTTTAGGAGATTGCAATCGGTATGCCGCAATTCGTGGGGAAATACGTATTTTTTTTGTAGATTATGTGTAATTTGTTGATAATAAATAAGAAAGAAGAAAGAGATGCTTTGTGTGTTAAATTACTTGTAATGAGTGTGTTATGTTGTTTTGGCAGAATAAAGGAAAAATTGTCATAAAATCTGTTTGGAGGTCTGCCAAATCTTCATGGTTTTGTAACAAACCCGTGGGCTTTTAATGAGGGGATATCAGCTTTATTCTTTATTTTTGCCTTATTAATAAAAGAATAATACCGATGAAAATGCTCTTACCCGTATTGTTGATGCTGGCGACCGGGAAAACGATATTGCCCGGAGAGGTAAAAGTAAAGACTTTACCTCCTGAATCCCGTGAAGTTTTGGATTATTTACCCCGGAATATTGTTATAGCCCATCGGGGTACGACGTATTGGGCTCCGGAGGAAACCGAAGCCGCCATGCGTTGGGCCCGTAATATCGGAGCCGATTACCTGGAACTGGATTTACAACGAACGAAAGATGGGGTATTGATTGCTCTGCACGATGTCAATCTGAGGCGTACGACGAATGTTGAAACCGTATTTCCGGATCGGGCCGACTCGCCTGTTTCGGAATTTACCCTGGAAGAGCTGAGACAACTGGATGCCGGTTCGTGGTTTAACAAAGCGAATCCGGATCGGGCCAGAAAAGCATTCGAAGGCTTAGACATACTGACCTTGGAAGATGTCGTGCGTATAGCCGAGGGCTATCGCATAGTCAGAGACCGGGCAGGAAAAAGAGTGTACGATATCGACGGGCAGGGGAGAAAGCACACCCGTTACGAAAAAGATCCTGACGATAACGGTAATCGTCCCGGTATTTATCCCGAAACCAAAGAACCTCATTTGTTTCCGGGTATGGAAAAAGATTTGGTGATAGAATTACAAAGACTGGGGTGGTATCATCCGGATGCCGGACAAATGAAACAAATTCCGGTAACCGCGGGCAAAGTAGCTATTGCAAATTCGTCGGCCCGGGTGATTTTGCAGACTTTCTCGGACGAGAGCCTGGTAAAACTGAAAGAAGCTTTCCCACGACGGATTCCTACCTGCTTTTTATTGTGGTTAGGGAATGACGTTTCTGACTTAAAACAAAATACCCCCGAGCAATATGCTGCCAAAATCAATTTCGGTATAGAAAACGGGGCTGTGATTATGGGGCCTAGTATTGCAGGGGCACCTAATCATTATGATGAACTTTTGTCTCCCGGAAACGGTGAATTGATTTACCGTTCGGGTATGGCCATTCATCCCTATAGTTTCGATACGGTGGAGCAGATGGAGGAATATACCGGATTGAAAGCCGGACAGCCGGCACAAAACCGGGCCGATGGAATGTTTACCAATAAGTCGGATATGACTATCCGGTTTTATCAGGAAACGTTGCCCGCAAAATATCTGAAGTCGAATGCAACCTCAGGCCTGCCGGATCATTTACAGCAAAAAAAGAAGCTGGAAAAGGCTGAAAAAGTATTGGAACAATTAGGGTATTACAACTGACCGGATTTAGGGAGGGTAGATTCGTTGCCCTCCTGTATAGCTGTAATGCGGGGATATGATTTCTATACCTGCCTCATTATAACGATCCTGAATATTTTGATGAAGGTTTCCGAATAGATCTCCCGGTCTATCGGACGACAAACAACTTCTTTGGCCGTAGTACGTATAAAAAGAACAAAATGAACTAAACACTAAAATTATGGCTAAAGAGAGTGTAAAAATCCTGCAAGGAAAATTGGATGTGGAAAGCTTGATTTCACAGTTAAACGCAGCATTGGCTGAAGAATGGTTGGCATACTATCAGTATTGGATCGGTGCTTTGGTTGTCGAAGGTGCTATGCGTCCGAATGTACAGAGTGAGTTTGAAGAACACGCCAATGAAGAACGCAAGCATGCCGAAATGATTGCTAAACGTATCATCGAACTGGAAGGCGTTCCTGTTTTGGATCCCCAAAAGTGGTCGGAACTGGCAAGATGCAAATACGATACTCCACAAGACTTTGATTCTGTTTGTCTGCTGAATGACAATGTGGCTTCCGAGCGTTGTGCCATACTGAGGTATCAGGAAATTGCCGACTTTACAAATGGTAAAGATTTTACGACCTGTGATATGGCGAAAAAAATTCTGGCCGAGGAGGAAGAGCATGAACAGGATCTTCAGGACTATCTGACCGATATTGCCCGGATGAAAAAATCGATCCTTGGTAAATAGTTTATTGTAATCAGGGGGACGGGG
>OGUN01002464.1_pt1 | contig 11009 bp, 10 predicted proteins | sample 1553621 | NCBI WGS metagenome assembly OGUN01 (sample SAMEA2580300, study PRJEB22360) | human gut metagenome | biome: human gut; feature: human-associated habitat; material: faeces | place: Denmark | collected 2008/2010
CGCTGACCGTGATGTTCACCATGCCGCGTTCCATCGGCTTCAATTCGCCCGCGCGGTCGGTGTAGCGGATGCGGATGTAGCACAGGCGGCCGGGTTTCGTTTTCTTTTCCTCCGGCACGGCGCGCAGAACCGTGTCCGCCCCGGCCGTTTGCAGCTTGCAGCGCCCCAGCACGCGATCAATCGCGTCATAGGACACGGCTTCCAGCGTGCCGGATTGGTACGGAATGGGGAATTTCGCCAAGCAGTCGTTCTTCAGCTGCCTTGCCGTTCAGCAGCAAAGCGACCTTCGCCGCGCGCGCGTAGACCTCAATGTGCGCCTTCTTGCCCTCGCAGCCAGCCCAGCTCCACGACGGCATGGCGTCCGTCATCTTCCATGCGGACGGCGAATGCTTCTCGCCGGAGAACATGACCGGGCGAACCGCGATGTACGGCCCGATTTCCTGCTCCAGCGCGACGCGGGTGTACAGCGCTTCGCCCAGCGGACGGCCGTTCAGGTCGATGCGCCCCGAACCCGCCGTCGTCCAGCCCAGCCCGCTGAACTGCGTCGCGTACGCCTTGTATTCCCACGACCCAACGCCGACTTCACCCAGATAGTCCATCCCCGCCCAGACGAAATCGCCCACCAGACGCGGGTTCTTCTTCGCCTGCTCGCGGAAGCGGTACGCATCGTTGCAGAACGTCTCGCTGCCCAGAATCAGCCGGTTCGGATACTTCTTCAGGTCGCGCTTGTAGCGGTAGATGCCGTAGTTGTAGCCCGCAATGTCCATGTTGGCAAACGCGTCGCGCGTGCGCACGTCACAGCCGTGCAAAGTCGCGCCGCGCTTCATGAACTCGTCGCCCATCAGACCCGCGAGGTCGTTGAAGAACTTGCTGCCGACGGCCTTCTTCTTCTGCGGCTGCACCCCGGCGGCGCGCAGCTTCTCCGCCTTTTCGGCTTCCTTCTTCGCCTTCTCGTCGCTGTACACGCCAAAGCCGATGGAGGACAGGAAGTTGAAGAAGATGTTGATGCCGCAGGTGACGGGGCGGGTATTATCCAGCGAATGCAGGTAGTCCGTCAGCTCGCGGGTGAGCTGGATGCCCTTCTTCTGCGCCGTTTCGCTGACCTCGTTGCCCGTGGAGTACAGGATGACGCACGGGTGGTTGTAGTCCTTGTCCACCATGTCGGCGATGTCCTGCTTCCACCACTTGTCAAAGTACGGCACATAGTCGTATTCCGTTTTGTGGATGTACCAGTGGTCGATGTACTCGTCCATCATCAGCATACCGAGGCGGTCGCACGCGTCCAGCAGCGCCTTCGAGCAGGGATTGTGCGCGCTGCGGACGGCGTTGTAGCCGTTTTCCTTCAGCAGGCGAACGCGGCGCTCCTCGCCCTGCGCATAGCAGCGCGCGCCGAGGATGCCCTGGTCGTGGTGGATGCACGCGCCTTGCACAATGACGCGCTCGCCGTTGAGCAGGATGCCCTTTTTGCCCCACGAAAGGGTGCGGATGCCGAAGGTCTGCAAGTCCTCGTCGCTGCCGAAGCGGACGCGGCAGGTGTAGAGGTTCGGGTGCTCCACGTCCCACAGCTTTGCGTTGGGGACAGTCAGCGTCAGTGTGATTTCCCCCGTCGTGTCCGCGGCGGCGGATGCAGCCTGCTTCTCGCCCGCAAGCACATCCACCGACACGCGCCCCGCGCCGACGGTGCGCACGGCGACTTCGACTGTCGCGGGATTGATGGACACCGTGCGGATGCGAACGCCGTTCAGGGCGATATGCTGCTGCCTATCCGCCGTCCACAGCACCACCGGGCGATAGATGCCCGCGCCGGAATACCAGCGGCTGTTGGGCTGATCGCTGTTGCGGGCAATCACGCGCAGTTCGTTTTCCTCGTCAAAGCGGACGCGGTCGGTCAAATCCGCATAGAAATTCGTGTAGCCGTACGGGCGCTCGGCAATCTTCTCGCCGTTCAGGTACACCTCCGCCAGATGGTACACACCCTCAAATTCCAGCATCAGCGTCTTGCTGCGCAGGGACTTATCCGGCGTAAAGCGGCGGATGTACTCATAGTCGCGCCCCTCGTACCAGCCGCCGTTGATGCCGTTTGCGGACAGCTCCGTGCGGGGTTCCGCCTGCATGGCGTCGTGCGGGAGGGTGACGGGGACGAAGTTTTCCTGGCTGTCCAAATGGCGGAAGAGCCAGCCGGTGTTCCAAGCGGTTGCTTTCATCGGGAAAATCATCCTTCCTAATAAATTGTTTTATACTATTTCCAAATGAAAATACGTTGTCGTGTTCTCATTTGGAAATAGTATTTTCTGCACGAAAACCCCACCCGAAGCAGGACGCTCCGGGTGGGGCGGAATACAGGCCTATCCCGCATTCCGAAACGATGGGATTATTCCTTGCACGAGAACGCCTTGACCGTCACGGTCACGAAGGAAATCAGGTACAGCGCCACGCCAGCCAGCGAGCAGTACAGCGCCACATCCTCCGTTGCGGGGCGGTTGACGGGGATGAACCACACGTCCGCCGCCAGCTTCACGCGGTCCATCGCGAAGAAGGAGATGCAGCCGATTAGCGCAAAGCCAGTCAGCACAATCACGATGTCCTTCAAGGCGGAGGGCTTCTTCATCTTGTCTGCCGCGAAGAGCAGCACAATGGCGGCGACCGTCAGCACGACGGGCCAGATGTTCATCGCCTTGCCAGCCATAAAGCCGGTCAGCGACGTTACCAGATAAATCACCAGGGCGGCAAGCGCCGTCACTGTGGCGAAAATGCTCGTCTTTTTCATGCCTTTTTGCCTCCCTTGGAAGTTGCCTTGCTCACAACCCAGAACACGAGGCTCAGCGCCGCCAGCGCACCAAAGGCGTATTCGCAGGCGGTGTACGCCACGCGCCACGGGGTCATGACTTCAACCGTGCTGACAACGGTGGTGGACTTCACGCCGTTGAGCATCGCGGAGTTCGCCAGCGCGTACAGGGCATTGTGGATGTCGTTCTTAATCGCCAGCAGCATCGCACGGTCACCAGAGAGCGCTTCCGCGTTCCAGTAATCGACGCTCGCGCCGAAGCCGCAGAAGTTGGTCGTGCCCGCCATCAGGGATTCCTTCGGCGCCGCCTTGAGCGAAACGCCGGTGAAGTCCGTCACGTTGTAGCCGTGGAAGCCCCATTCACCCTGCAGGATGTTGACCATCGTCGCCACGTTTGCGCTCGCGGCCACCGCGCCGTGGCGGTTGTAGGAGGTCATCACGCCGCGCGCGCCGGAGGTGTAGGTGTTGTCCTTCGTCGCGTCGCCCTCAAAGGAAGCGGGCTTGCCGTTGCCTTCAAACGCCTGCTGCAGGTTGCGCAGCTCCAGCTCACGCGCCTTCTGTTCGTTCATGAACACGGCGACGCCGGAACGGTTGATTTCCTGATCGTTGAAGCCCATGTGCTTGATGTTGACGAGCGTGCCCTTGCTCTGCGCGCCCTGCACCACCGCGCTGCCGACATAGCCGGACAGAATCGGGTCTTCGGAGTAGTATTCCACGCCGCGGGCGTTGTACGCGTGACGGTGGATGTTCATGCCCGGGCCAATCATAATCGGCAGATCCAGCACGAGGGTAGATTCGCCGAGGATGATTTCGCCGTTTTCAAACGCCAGTTCCTTGTTCCAAGCGTAGGCGAGGTTCACAGGAGAGGGCGCAACGCGCGTGCCGGAGGTGTAATCCGCCGCATCCGCGTAGGGCACGCCCTGATAGCCGCCTTCGTTCAGGTAGTGGGAGTCAGAGCCGCCGGGGCCGTCGTCCGCAGCCTTCTGCGGCATGTTGACGGAAGCGATGCCCTGAATGTTATGGAACGCATTGGCGGAGAAATCAAGGAATTCCGCGACCGTAACCTTGTTGACCAGCTCTTCCCAGCGCGGGTCATCGTAAGGCGCGTTCTTCATGTCGTTGATGGTGAGCGTAGACGTGGTGTCGCCGAAGATGAGGTCGGACACATCGTCATCGGTTTTGAGGGTATACAGGTCGTTGTTCAGCAAGCGGGAAACCGTCGCGTTCGCGGTCAGACCGGAATAGGTCTTGGGGAACGTGCCGTTCCAGTCGGCGCGGCTCAGGTAGGTCACCGTGCCGGGCTCAAAGGCGTTGTAATCCATGGCGTAGTCGCCTTCGGTCAGCTGGTTGGTGATGGCCGTGCCGTTCTTGCTCACGGCGAAGGTGGTCTTGTCCACATCGCCCGTCCACGTCCACTTGTAGGTCTTTGCCGCGTTGCCGTCAGCGGTCATGCCGTCCGCGACAGTCTTGCCCTGCGCCGCAAGCACGTTGTTCAGCGCGTCATGCGCGTCCGTGCCGATGGCGAAGTAGTAGTCGCCGGGGTCAACGATGTAGGTCTTGGCGCCATTGGCGTCGTAGGAGGCGAGGTTCGCCAGATCAACCTTCATGGTGATGGTCTGGGATGCACCGGGCTGCAGCGTAGAAGTCTTTTCAAAGTCCATCAGCTGCACGGCGGCCTTTTCCACGCCGTTCTGGCGGTCATAGTCGGTGTAAGGCACGCTGGCGTACACTTCCACAACGCTCTTGCCCGCCACGTCGCCGGTGTTCTTCACAGTCACGGTGACGGTCGCGGTCTTTTTGTCGTCCGCAATGGTCACGCTGTCCAGCGTCTGCTCGAAGGTGGTGTAGGACAGACCGTAGCCGAAGGGATAAACGACTTCGTTGGCGTAATTCCATGTGCCGTCCTCGGTGGCGACGGTGCCGTCAGCGTTGGCGTAGGTGCCAGCCTTGGCTTCCGCGCCGCCGTTGCCCAGCACAATATCGGCATAGCGGGTTTCGTAGTAGCGGTAGCCGGCGTAGATGCCTTCCGCCTCAATCAGGTAGGAGTTGACATTCGCTTCCGCCGCGAAGTCCGCCGCGTTCGTCCACGGGATGTTGCCGTAGTTCGCCATAGCGGGCGCGAGGGCGCTGTTCTTCGCCATCACATCGCCAAGGTGCGCGGAGGGAGAGACGGTGCCGTTGAGCACGTCCGCCACGCCATAGAAGCCGTACGCACCGGGGAAGCCGATCCAGACGATTGCGTCGATGTCCGGGTCGTCCTTCAGGTTGGCGATTTCCATCGGGTTCGTGGCGTTGACCAGCACGATGACCTTGTCGAAGTTTGCCTTCGCCTCGTTAATCATCGCCATTTCCTCGTCCGACAGGGAGAGGATATTGCCGGTAACGGTGCTGACGCCTTCCGCCAGACCGTCCTTGCCGGGATAGTAGCCATTGCCGGCGCTGGCCGGCAACAAACCGGGACCACCCACCGTCTCCCCGCCAGCCCGCCGTTGCGGGGATAGTAGCCATTGCCGGCTTCGCTGCCGGGGCGGCCGACGACGACGATTGCCGCGTCGCTGTATTCCGCGTAGTCCTTGCGGAAATCAGCGTTCAGGGCGGTCAGCTCGTCTAGCGTCAGTTCGCTCGGGTCATTGTACGCGGTAATCTCGGCATATTCCGGGATGATGCCGCCGCCGAAACGGGGCTTCGTCCACGTCTTATCCGCAAAATACTTCGCATACGCCGCCTGCACGGACGGGTTCAGCTGGAAGCCGCGCTCGGTGAAGCAGTCGAAAATCTGCACGGTCGCGTTGCCGTCGGTAATCGAGCCGCCGGAGGAGCCGTACACGGGCGCGTAGCTGCGCACGCCCAGCATGGTGATTTTCGCATCCTTGCTCAGCGGAAGCGCGTTGCCGTCATTCTTGAGCAGCGCAACCGTTTCCTGCGATTCGCGGATGGCAAACTCCTTCAGGCCCTCGAAGGCTTCCTTGGCCGTCTTAAACTTGGAGACGTACGACCACGCCTCGCCAGTTTCGTCAACTTCGGTCACCGTCAGCTGACTGCGCGTGTTGAAAAACGCATCAACGGATGTACGATACGTCTCCAGAATAGAACCAGCCATCAGCGAGATGGCCAGCAGCAGGGAAAACACAAGCGTTAATCCCCGCCAGAGAGAAGAACGTTTGAACATGGATATCCTCCTTTTACGGAAAATGAATGGAGCAGGGGAACACAAAAGCACCCATCCAAGCGAATTAGACAGGCTGCCCCTGTATTCCAAATTCGGCGTAGATCCCCCTTCGATCACCCGCCGCCTATGTAAATTGTAACACGAAAACAACCGTTTTTGCCATGTCCTTTTTTGCTGGTTTCGTGAATGTTGAATCATTCCTTAACTTATGTTGCGAATCAGTTGATTTTTGTGAATTTTGCTCGAAGAATAACGGATTTTCCGCCGCCAAATATTTCGATGCGCCCGTGCAAATCTTCTTGCAGGGTTCATTTTTCTGTGTTATAATTCTATCATATTATATTATCCGGAAAGGAGCACGCACCCCTCCATGAAAAAATCGCCCAAATCCGCCAAATTCTTCGCTTCCCACTGGTCAGCCTTCCTCCAGCAGTTCAAGAACCTCCACCTCCGTGGGGATCGTTTCGTCATGCTGACCGTTGCGGGTCTAATCAACGCGTTCGGCGTCAGCGTTTTCCTTTATCCCGTCAATCTTTATGACTCCGGCATCTCCGGCACGGCGATGCTGCTGGCGCAAATCACCCCCGATTGGTGCAGCCTGTCGCTGATTTTGCTGCTGCTCAACGTGCCGCTGTTCCTCTTCGGGCTGAAGCGGCAGGGCGTGCAGTTCACCATTTACGCCGTGTATTCCGTGTTCATTTACTCCCTCGGCACGTGGCTGATTCAGGGGCCTTTGCCGCTTGACGTCAGCATTTCCTCGCCGCTGGCAGGGACAGACCTGCTGCTCTGTGCGCTCTTCGGCGGATTGATTTCGGGCGTCGGCAGCGGGCTTGCCATCCGCGGCGGCGGCGCGATGGACGGCATGGAGGTCATGGCGGTCATTTTCGCCCGCAAGCTCGGCATGACCGTCGGCACGTTCGTCATGAGCTACAACGTCGTGCTGTACATCCTCGCCGGACTGCTCCGTTCCAGCTGGATTCTCCCCCTGTATTCCATTATCGCCTACGCCGTCGGGCTGAAAGTCGTCGATTTTGTAATCGAAGGCATCGACCGCAGCAAAGCGGCGCTGATTGTCACCCGCAACCCGGACGCCATCTGCCGCGCGCTGGGCGAGGCGTTCGGCACAGGCATGACGTGCATCCCGGCGCAGGGCGGTTTTTCGCACGAGGAAATGACGATTGTGTACTTCGTCGTCAACCGCTTCCAAATCAGCCGGATGAAGGACATTGTGCATGACCTCGATGATCGCGCGTACATCACCATCAGCGAGGTGGCGGATGTGTTCAAGCTCAATCAGGACAAGCTGTCGCAGAAGGTGGATAATCAGCCGCTCCTGCCGAGGCGGAGGAAATGAAGCCGCCCTTATCCCCCGGCTGGGGGATTTTGATGTGCTTGTTCGCTGCTTGCGCGTTATTTTGCAACGATATGGATTACGTTGCAGGGGATTTCGCTCCTGCGGGAGCGACCAAAGGGCTTTCCGCTCGCCCTTTGGAAACCTTCGGTGCACATCCTTGTTTATTGAGCTTTATCGGAAGTTTTTTAGTTCGTGTACCGCTCATTCCACTTTAATTTCCCCCCCACACACGCGGCGCACAAGTCCTCACCGACCTGTGCGCCGCGTTTCTCTATTCTCCTCACTTTTCCCTGACCCAATAATACTCGAACCTTTCCCCATGGTGTCCCATCACCGGCTTGTCGCTCCGCACGAATCCGCATTCCGTCAGCGTCGCCACACGCGCAACCGCATACGGCGCGGCTTTCGTCATCAGCGTGCGGCAGTTTAGCAGCGCGTACGCATCGGGCAGAAGCGCGTCCATCACTGCCGCCAGCACGTCCGACTTCTCCCACGCGCTGCCGACATCCACGCGCAGGATGCCCATGCCGCTGTACGGGTCATCCGGCGACTCCTCGCGGCGGCAAAGCTCCACCGTGCCAATGACCTCGCTGCGCAATGCAATCGCCCAGCGCACAAACCAGCCCTGCTCCCACGACGTGCGCCAGAAGTCCATCGCACGGCGCATCTTCTCCGGCGTGTCGTAATAGAAAATGTCACCGTGGCAGTTGTCGCTGTTGAAGAACGGCAGCGCCAGCGGGTCGCCGTAGACGCGCAGAAGCGCCGCTTCATCCTCCGCCGTCACCGGGCGCAGGCGGATTTCGCCCTTCTCCATCGTCGGGATGGATTCGTATACATTCATGCCTTTTTCTCCTTCCGGATGCCCAACACCAGATAGCGAATCCCCGGAATCCGGCAGATGACCTCCGACAGTCCCAGCGTCGCGCCGAAGCCAATCACCAGCGTGAGCAAATACATCAGCGCTGCCGGAAGCGTCGTCCGCTCGGTCAGCAGACTCGCCGTCAGCAGCAGTACGGGGTAATGCACGACATACAGCGCGTAACTCCGCTGGGTGAAGAAGCGCGACACCGCTCTCTCCTGATGGAGATAATGGCGCGCATTGCCCAGAATCGCCAGCACCGCCGCCCACAGGTACACATTCGCCCACAGGCTTTGCAGGTACGCCGCGTCGGTGAAATTCTGCCCGTTTGTCCACACGCCATACGCCGCCGCGCCGATGACCGCCGCCGCCAGCGTCCCCCAGCGCATCCGCTCCACGCGTTCCATCACCGATTCGTGCGCGAACACCGCGTAGCCCAGCAGGAACGCCGTCAGGTAAATCCCGATGCGGTAGGTGGTGATGACGGGCATGTTGCCGACCTGCGCCGCGCCCCAAATCAGCAGGGCAAAGGCGCAAATCAGCCACGACGGGGTGCGTTCGCCGAGGCGGAAAAGATGGCCATTCCGGTCGATTCTGCGAATCAGCACCAAAATCGCGCTGAACAAAAACAGCAGCTGCACAAACCACAGCGGCCCGATGCCCGACAGCACCGAAATCGGGTACAGCAAGGGCTTCGGGATGGTATCCACCGCGCCGCCCATGCGGATATTGAGATACCCCGTCACCCAGTGCAGCACGAACAGCCCCAAGGTTGACGGCACAAGCAGCTTCCGCGCCCGATTGCGCAGGAACGTGCGATTCCCCTGCTGGACAAGTGCGAACCGGGCGCACATGCCCGCCACAACGAACAGCAGCACCATGAACCACGGGTGGTACACCGTGCCGGAAATGGTATCCAGAAACGGCAGGGTTCGCGCATTCGGCACACCGCCGAAGATGCCGACCCCGTTGAAGAGGTAGCAGACGTGGTAAACGATGACCAGCAAAACCGTCATCCAACGAATATGGTCAAGATACGCATAGCGGCGCATGGGGATTTTCCTCCTTTATAATAGCATGAATCCGTATTTTTGTGAAGGCGAACACGCACATTTATTCGTCATTGCTCATTGCTCGTTCTTCTGAAATCTGCTCTTGATGCCCTCAAACCCGTCCGTCAGCATCCGGCTGATGAGCGCGTCGTCCCAATTCTGCTGCCCGGACGCGCACAGCACCGCAATGCCGTGGACGTACGCCCACATTTCGATGTGCAGGAGCGTCGCGTCCTCACGGGTGAGGGATAGTTTCGCCATCAGGAAGTCCACCAGCACAGCGATGTTCTCCGCGTCGCCGCTGTGATCCTCCCGGCGGCGGTCGCGCATGTAGAGCAGGTGGAAGAGGTTCGGCTCGTTTCGGGCGAAGCGGATGTACGCCGTGCCGACGGCTTTGTAGGGCGGATCGGCAGAATCGCGGACAAAATCAGCGCTGTAAGCACGGTATTGTGCGTCCGCGGCATCAATCGTGGCGGCAAGCAGCTCATCCATCCCCGAAAAGGCGCTGAAAATCACCTTGGAGGACGAATGCAGGGTATCGGCAATAGCGCGGGCAGTGACGGCGTCGAAGCCGCGCTCGCGGGTGATGGCAAGGGCGGCGGCGACAATTTGCTCGCGGGTGAATCGGCAGGCGGGCGGCATGGGGCATCTCCTTTCGGCAACATACGTTGCGCAACGTGTGTTGCTATTGTAGCAAACAAAATACCCTGTGTCAAGGGTAAGTTTGCAATTTATTCATGGATTTTCAGCAAAGCGTCACATTTCCTTCATCCTGACGTCATGCTGGGCGGGTAGAATCAATACTGTCAGGCGGGAAGCACAGAAAGGAGGCGCCTATGAAGCTGCTGATGGAACCGCTGGTCGTCGCGGCCATCCTGATGAAGGAATTGCCGGATAAACAAGTGGGTTCCGCCGAATCCACGAAGGACGCTTCTGCTGCACCAGAAGTTTCAGCGCGCATCGCGGCGGAATAAGGATTTCAGCGGACGCGGCGCATCGCCCTCTGCGCCCTGCATGACATGGTTTTCACTCCTTTTCTCCTCCTTTTTCCTTTCCCTTTCCTTCCTTGGGGCGCGGAGTCAGCAACCTCCCGCACCCCGGAGACAGCCCGAATTTCAGCAGATTCGGGCTGTTTTCTGTTGGGGGATTTGGGGCTTACAGCTTCGCGACTTCCGCCTTGAACTCCGGAATCGTGTCCACAAAATGGTACGGCGCATATTCGCCATACGCGGACGGGCGGCTGATGGTGACAAACTGGATATGCTTGCTGAGATACTGGTCGTTCATTTCCTCTTTCAGCTGAACAACCGCTTTGCCAAGTTTCATGCGAATAGCGACGCTTCCGATTTTATTGGCATTCTTCGCAACAACGTAACACATGGGCTAATTCCTCCTGAAATTCTGATTCATTCTTGATTTTTCCCTGCTCATAGAGAGCGCGCATTTGAGCGCCAGCAGCAAGAGGATAGTTCAGCGTCATGCCGAGGCTGCGCGCGACTTCCTCCAGCGGCATAGTATCCCCCTTGTCCGGGTCGTTGAGGTAGGACTGGTAGCGTGCTTCGCAGAATGCGTCATCATCCTCGACTTCCGGCAGGTGCTTTCGTTCATAGACGGTAGATCCCTTTCGTTGGCTGTTATCATGATGATAGCAGAATTTTCTTGATTTTTCAAGGTGGATTTGGACGGTCGTTATCGCGGCGGGGTTCGTTTTACGCGTCTTGATTTTGCATGTCACAGAGGGTTTCGCGTCTGCGGACGCGAGCCCAAGGGGGTTCTGTCGGGCGCTTTCA
>OGUN01002467.1_pt1 | contig 11005 bp, 9 predicted proteins | sample 1553621 | NCBI WGS metagenome assembly OGUN01 (sample SAMEA2580300, study PRJEB22360) | human gut metagenome | biome: human gut; feature: human-associated habitat; material: faeces | place: Denmark | collected 2008/2010
GTCAATGGATATAAACGTGTACCGGAACCTCCGGCTAAAATAATTCCCTTCATAATTTTTTCTCTCTTTCCGTTAGCTTGTTATTTCTCAATAATTTTATATATTTCAACTTATTTGTATCTTTGTGATAACCACTATTTATATTGTACATATATATATAATTATTGCAAGTCAAGAAATGTCATTAATATTTTTTATTCTAATTTTTCTCCCCTTATTTTATCCAACACAATTTTGTGATCAAATCCAGGCGGTGTCGTCTTAAATCCCTTATCTTTCGTTTGTAAATTATAGTCTTTTAATTGAATTTCCCTAATTTTTTTGATGTAATTTCATGCAACTCTACTAACACAGAATTTTGCGTATCTAATTTATCCATTACATCAACATAACTATACATATTTCTTTATCCGCTTTCTATTGACAACTCCTCAATAATAGACCTGGCTTCTTTAATATATTCATTTTTTCCCCAAACTTCTATATTTCCGACCATGTAAAACCTGTACTTGGCTCTAGTTGCTGCTACATTAACAATATTACTATTTACAAAGCCTTTTACAGCATATCCATTTCTTGTCGACTCATCACACCCAAGAACAAAGATAACCTCATCTGCTTCTTTACCCTGGAATTTATGAACCGTGCCAATATTGTCATTCAACCATCCACCAAGGGATGTACTGATTGCCAAGGCACTGTTTTTGTTTTCCTTTGCATATGTCCCAATCGCCCGCCGTAAACCTCTCACTACACTGGTAAACGGAGTAATAATGTACAAATTAGGCTTAGCACAAACCTTCATTCCTGATATGTTAATTGCTTTCAGAAAAGCATAATTTACCATTCTACAGACAACCTCTCCCTGTTTAGATACATAATGATCTCCGCAACCATTTTCGGTTCCAATTACATTTATCCACTGCGATTTAGAGTAAATAAAGGACTCACTCTTAGTATCTGACGGTAATAAGGTTTGTTGCTTCATAATTCCATTATACGAAATGCGATTTGAGATTTCATACATAGGCGAGATACATCTTCTATGCACAAGTAGCGGGCAGCCAACCCAATCAGGATAATTCGTTCCATTATCATAAAACGTTCCAAAAGGATTTATTATATCTGCACAACTTTGTACAGACAGTGCCTTGTTTTTATAATTTCCCAATACAGGATCCCTATATATATCTCTCAACAACTTAAGATCATCTGTCACTACTGGCTCCACTTGTTTGGGATCACCTACTATTATTGCTTTTCTCGCTCTATATAATGCTCCAACAGCCATCTGAGGCTGAGCCTGTCCGGCTTCATCAATCACTAATGTTCCTATGCTTCCTGGTTTTTTCATATCCTTAAGTAATCTTCCAACGGAAGCAAACGTAGAAGATATGACCGGTGTAAGCAAAAACAATGTCTGGAATAATGATTCTATCATGGCCTCACTATCCTGCTTATCAAATTTAATCTTATCTGTCCCATTTTCTGTTTTAAGTCCCCAATATTGACCTAAAATACACAAATTTGCCCTACACGACTTAGAACTTAAAACAAACTCCTTTGTCATTTGAAGTGCTAAATAAAATAGTTTTTCTCGTTCTCGATTAAATTCTTCTGTAGACCAAGGATTAGTAATCTGTGCTTTCGTAGACACTTCATTATTTTTAGAAAGGATTTCCTCAATAAATGCAATATCTAGAATCCTACCTGTCTGTGTATCGTCACCACTAAGATATTCCATTAGACGGCTTTTACAATTTCTTCTATCTCTCTCTGCTATATATTGCGCTTTATCAATCTCTCCTTTCAACCCAAGCATCTTGTCTTGAGTATTCAATTTCATTTTTTCTATCCTTTTTACCTCTTGCTGTAGTTCATGTAATTGAGCCGAAACACTATCTTTACCACGGCGAAATTTTTCAACATCTCTTTTTTCTGCAAAATTTTTTTGTGAGACTTGATAAAACGCATTCTTACATTCTTGCGCTCTCACTCTATACGATTCTGCCAGATCAAGTGCTAACCGATATTTACTTTTTCTAAAAAATTTTGTAAAAAAATTAACCGAATTTTCCGTATCTAAAGCCAACTTTTTATAAACAATTTCCTGCTCTGTTAAAACTTTCATGTTGTTCTCAGATTCATTCACCTTGTACAACGCTTGCGAATATAATGTTTCAAAATTTCTAAAATCGGAAATCGTTTTTTTTATTTTTAAATTTATACAATCTATCTCTTTATCAAAAGATTTAACATCCTCCTCACACCTAGCAATCATCGAGATGTTTTTTGTTTGTAATTGTTTAAATGTTCTATATGACCGATGTGCTTCAAGAGAAATGTCGCTATAACTTTTTAACTTTTTTTGAAGAGAATTAACTAATTCCAGTTGCTTGATAAAAGCGTTCTTTGCTTTTCTATACTCGGAAACTCTGCCTTCAATATCTTCATTTTTCAACAAAAAATCCTGCCAGATTGGATTCAATACATCATAATAAAATCCGCTTATGTTAGATTTTTTGCCCAGTGGAGCTGCAATCAATCCCCACGCTGCCACATCATTATTATCATTTCCCAAAAATTTTTGGGCATATCCAGTAAAATATATTTCTGGATATTCTCCCACTCGCTTATTATCCTTTTGATATATGTATAATGTTTTCTCCGTTCCAGAAACAGAAAACAGATTACGAATTTCATCCAATTCCTGAGCCATCTTGGGACTATCCGACTTATCTCCATCAAAAATAATATTCAAGTTATCAAGAATTCCCTTTTCTAGAGGAAGTTCCTTTGTTATATTCTCCACGGCTGTATTATTGCTGGATGTAACAAGTACCCCAAAATCTGTAATATGTTCATCTTTAAACCTAAACCACTTCGGATAATACCTGTTATATGCTCCATTCATCTTCCCACCCACGAACTTTACACCTACAAAAGCTTCGTCTGGAATATCATACCGACTGAGAATTTTTGCTTTTTCAACAATGTTATTGGCTATTATTTCTTTCAACAACGTTGTCTTACCAGTGCCCGGAGGACCATTCACAGAAAAAATTTTTCCCTTTTCCCCTAATATTCCACTGTTACAATTCGATATTGCTATATTTACCGCAACTTGTTGCATTAACGCTGGCATATACCTAGACGGCCATTTCCCAAGCGGAGCATTTTTTATATTTAGGATTTCAGCTATTTCCTCATAAAACGTCTCTTTATTTTGTGGTCTAACAAAATCATGCCGCTTTCTTTCTTTTTCATCATTATAAGGAGCACAGATATAATCAATTAATTCGGGAAACATACCTGTCAAACAATTGTCGGATCCTTTTTCTATAAAATCTTTGACCATCTTCAGATCCTCAGAAAAGAAATCATGTTTCAATCCAGTATAATTATCGTCGTCATATTTATCTTTGGCCTTTGAGTCCTTGAACAATTGATATTTAATTCCATTTTTTTCTTCAATTGCATTTTCGGCAAAAAGTTTCCCATACATTCTCACAATTTCAGAATGTATACTCATAACTTTCGAAATTGCTATGGCATTATCATCAAAAAAAGGCATTTCCTTTAAATTTAACATAGTACCAGCTTCCTCAAAAGTATTCCGTTCGCTCTTATCATCTGATCCAAAGAACTTCTCTTCCAGCATTTCTATCGTATCTGCGTATTCTTCACTTGATAGCGTATCCGAAAGATTTCCCTTTGTTTTTCCCTCCATCTGTGATATCGCCCATATAATTGTAGATAAAGAAAGTGTATGTTCCACATAAGTACCATGCATAGTGCACTGGAAACTAAGTATTGGTATATACTCTGAACTATTCTCCACCTGTTCTAACTTTATTCCCAGTCCTTGAGCAAGTTTTTCTATGCATGTCTGCCTACATATTCTACCGATATAGAACGTCAGGTTTCCCCAAATCGTCATACCACATTTTTGGGCTCGATTTACAATTTGCGAATATATGTCGTGTTCGCTATTTATAAGCTCAAAGATAGATATTTGTCTTCGCCTATCTTTCATAAATTGACCAGCTTTTTCAAACTGTTTTAGTTCACGAGCAAGTTTGCATTCCTCGGTACATACATCATAGGAATCCTGTCCCAAAAATTCAATTGCATACCAATAATCTAATACTCGACTGACTACCTGTTTATTTCCCATCATATAATTTTCTCCAGCATTCTTCGTCTCTTTCATATCTGTCTACATGCAAAAACCTCCAAACAAAGTAATTTTACTTACATAAGTCTGGAGGCACCCATATCAATTCCACCACAAAATTATATATCGTCCTCCGCTCATTAGATACTTAGATCTAACAACGAGACATGGATGGCACAATTCCTGCAACATTACTGTTTTGTTCTATCTAAAATCAGATATTGAACAAACTCTAATTCATCTTTAATTTCGTCATGCTCATTCATTAGCGCATTTAATTTCTGATCAATAGATGCTAAATATCTAAAATGAACAGTCTCTTTTATTTGATTTCTACTATTCGAAAAAATTCCCCAAATACAATCTGTTATTTTATCGGGCAATTTCCCTTTTTGTGAAAAAATTGATTTAAACCATCTCTCAGAAATACATTTTCCAATTATTAGATATTCTGCATAATTTATGACATACTGTAATTCAGTAGAATATAATTTATCTACTTTTTCTTTAGAAAACACATAATTATAACTTTCATAATTAAAATAAATATATCTAAAAACAGTCTCTATTAGGGAACAGATATAATTAAAATTTGCTTTTCTAATATGCTTTGTTTTCATAAATAACGACGTCTCCGAAAGTATATCATCCTCTAAATCTCGGGTAATATCTTGTGATACTATCTTGTCAACTACTTGAGACAGTATTTTATAACTTTCATTTTCATACACATCTTCAATTACTATTGTTTTTAATTCATTCAAATTATTTTCTAAATCCTGTTCATCATTAATTTTCTCTACCAATTTTAGAATTGCGTTTGTCATATAATCGCCTCCTTCTTTTCATGTTATCGCTAAAACTCACTTTAAAAGATGAATCAATATATTCACCACTAAAATCATTTGGCAAAATATTTTCATTATGTTCAGACTCCCATTTTTTTTTCGCCACATTGACTTTAACAATACAGGCCTTCACATACTCATCCCGTTTTTCATAAATCTTTTGAATTTGGATTCCCAACATCGATGATTTTTTTATATTTATATTTTCTTTTTGAGAAATTTCCCGTAATATATCCAACACATCAGGGTGATCCACGTCCATTTTTTTTGCCAACATCTCTGTGTATGTTACCAGCATTTCCTCAACATCATCTTCATCTTCCACAACTGATTTCTCTTTATATTGCTCATACACTTTCTCACCCAGTGGTGTAAGCATATATAGTGAATATTTCCCAATTCGCTCATTTTCCCAAAGTCCAAGTTTTTTCGCACGAGACATTACGTTTGTTAATGCATGGCGTTCTACATTTATATATTTTGCAATCATAGCTACCGACAAAGGACCGTAATCATACAATGTCTGAATTACATTCAAAACATATTTATATCGAATATATTTTTCAACATTTATCGGTTGTCTCTGTACCATGCTCCTAGTCAAGTTCGCAATAGTATCTATAGCGGCCAAATTATAAATCTTTCTTTTTTCATCATCGCTTTCTACTCCAAAATGTTCTTTCAGAGAATCCAATGCATACTCATATTGCTTACTTTCTTCCCAGAATGATGTTAAAGTTTTCTTAAAACAAGCTTGTAAAAAATAATTCTTATACTCATCTACATAGTTATCTTCTTCTTTTGATTCTCCTTTGAAAACAGAGATTAAATTTTCCTTTCCAAAAACATCCATTTCCAATCCCCTTTCACCATTTCATGTAACGAATATGTAACGTTCTTATATATTACAACAATCAGGCATATTGGTCAATATGTCTATAAAAGCAACGCTTATCAACTTTCACCCCTGTTTTATTACCTTCATACGTCTGTCTCTCATCTATATTTATTTCAAATATATGTATACACGAACAAAAACTATTTTCCGGGCAATTTTCATCGCAACTATATTCTTCGCAATGTCCATCCAAAGCATTTCGGTGTCCGCAAACTGGATAGCCAACAAATCCAACACTAATAGAATCTGAAATCATCTTCCGCGCCGAACAAGAATTAGACATTGCACTAAATACTTTAAAATTTCCAGCCAAGCTATCTGCTAGTCTTGTAAAATCTTGCAGCCCCGATGAACACGCAGAAATAACATTAAAGTTATTTCTATACTTGCCTGTTATTTCCATTATATCCTCTATAATAATCGAGTCTTTACAAATATCATAATATATTCTACCCAGACCAGAAATATCCATCATCGTAATTATCTTTGAAAAATTCCCAAGTTTTTCTCTATGTATATTTCCATGAGAATCCCTATATTCAAATGCATTTCTTTTATCGTTTGTAAGCAATTGTCTTCCATTTCCCGCTAATAGAGCACATCTATTTACATTATTTTCATAATAGGAACCCAAGAATATCAATTTCGTATTAGACTGCGCCCCAAATTTCTTATTCAGCCATTTCCGTATTCTATCTTTTAACTCTAGCGTCATAACCAACTCCGGGAATACGACAATATCAACACTTTCCCGTTCAAGTTTTTCTAATAAAGATATACAACACTTATATACATATTCCTCATTTTCATATGGCGTATATTCCTTTACTCCATTTTGGAGTTCAACGAACATATTTTTTCTAGAAAAAGGAACCATCGCAATTTTCAAACTTCTTTTGACCTGTTTATTCTTTTGATTTTTTATCCAATCCACATTATATCTGTCGATGTAAATTTCATAATCCTGCATATTCGAATGTCCAATCACTTTATAATTTTTTATATATTGCCATACTCCCTTATTTATTTTTTTGTCTCTAACCTGGTCCATAACCGCTCCATCCATGATAAAATTGTCTCTAAATATTGGAACATAAGTCCATTCTGAATCTATCGTACTTAACTTATCATATGGAATTATAGTATCCAAACCATGCCTTTCTGATTCCTGTCTTAACAATAATAAATCGAACTGCAACATCACAAAGATACAGTAAAATGGAGCCATTTCGGTTTTTTCCTCCATCTTAAACTCGAGGAATTCATAAATCTGTAATGGTGAAAACAATTTATTAATGACCGTATTACGTAAATACGATAAAATTTCACTTCGATCCTCTAACATTTTTTGATCCGAGATGAATTCATCAAAATAGCGTTGCAAATACACTTCCTCTCCATAAGCTTTGAGAATCAAATACATACAGACTATCACATCATAAATTGTTTTTATTTCTGCTTTATTAACATTTTTTCGTTCAAACATATGTCTCCTTTATTTTTATAACTAACCTACTGTCTAACACTTACTGGGAATGCTGTCATAAACTAACCACTCTTAGAAACTCAAATATAATAGACCTAAAATAATAATAGAGAATAAATAATAGAAATATATCTGCTATATAGAACATCCCAATCCCCATAAACTCACACATCCCCTTCGATGTGCTATAAATAATATTCTACATAAAATTACAAATTTTGCAAGGTTGTATTTCAAATTTACATCCCTTTCAACCATCATTGTAGCTTTTTTACAAGTTTCCATATTCACTTTGAATTTTAACATAAATATGATATATCAAATCAAAAACTTATATTTCCCCCAATATAATGAAAAGATTTTAATAATTGCAAAAAATAACGGTCGCAACCCTGAGACAACATCCCAGTGCAACGACCGTTATATTAAAATCTCTTACAACTCCCACCAATTCATCTTCAGCAACTCCCTCGCCATATCCAGCGAGTCCTTACCTTCCTTATTCTTGATCGGTGCAAATTTCTTCTCGCGCTCAATCTCAAAAGCCAGGCATGAATCCATCATATGTATCAAATCCAACGCGAGCGTCTCGTACTTATACGCATTCAACTCGGAAGATTCTACATATCTGCCATCCTTATAATAACGCTTCACGTTCTTTTTAACCTTATGAATTGGCATGTCAACTGACAACGTCTTCCCTAGTTCTGACACCCGGAACAAATAGTTCAACGTTACTCCATAATTAAACATCGCATCATCCAATTCTATATATTCACTCTTCAGATCATCCAGCTCATAATATTCAATAATGCATGGACTTCCTTTCAATGTACATATCGCTCCGACGCGTTCCTCCGGATATGCCTTACGGATTACCTTCGACCCACATGCATAACCACTTTCTATCGTCGCTCCAAGGAACACAGGGTCCGCGATTCCCTGCCCTCCAGCAAGTAGTACCAATACAAGCTTACCTTCAACAATCGACCTCAAACCAACACGTTCATACTTCTCAGACATCCTCTGCTAATCCAACATTTCACTGACAGCAATTTTACCAAGATCTCGTATTTCTATCTTATTATCCTTTGAATTCTTCTGCATCATAATTTTTCTCCGCCTCATTTTTTTGGTTGGCAAGTTCATCATTTCTTATTTCAACTCCACCGAATTCGGTGCGGTTCCATAATCATAATATTGTTTTCCCTCATCAACCAAATGCTGGTGGAGTTCTCCAATCGGGTGAGACTCATAAAATTCCGGAGTGATATCTGCGAAGTAAGCTTTTGCATTCATTCTGTCATAATCTTCCGTCCCAAATCCCCAATTTCCATGATGGCTCAACTGAACATAATCGCCCGTCAGCTCGTCTCCATATGTCTCAAATAAATATTTATTCATGTCTGCCTTGACATCACCTGTATACAAAAAACTTTCATCCTGATTCGTAATTTTCATACACAAGGAACCATCATTCTGATAATCTAAATCTTGACCAACATTCTGCTTCACAATATCGTCAAATGCATTATACACATGTACCCGAAGTCCGCACACTTCAAGCTCCTCATCTCTTCTCAAATGAATAATATTATCTGCATCCTTTGTTAGATTATGAAATGTCTCCAGAGGTTCCAATCCCATACTGTCATACGGTTCCCCCACTTCCTTAATAAATTCGTAATCGTAGCCATTATCATATATCCTATCTATAGTCATTCCCTGTGGGTCCGCATAAATCACATTAAATGCACCAACGTGATCACTATGTGTATGAGAGATAAACCATGCATCAACATGATTCCCATTCTGGGCAATAACCTTTCTTAATGCCGGGGCATTCTCAGCCCATCCACCATCTATAATAATCAAATGTCCACTGTTCGTAATTGTATAACAATTCGCCTGTCTTCCCGTCACATCTGAATATTGTGTGATTATGCATCCATCGGTATTCATTTTCTCTTGATTTCCTGTTTTATTATGCATATGAACCGCTGCGGAAATACCTCCCAGCGCTAATACACATAGCAAAGCAAAAATTACGATTCTTCTATTCATAGTTCACAATATCCTTAGATTAATATTTCTTCCTTCACACCCTTAAATTCCACTTTATCATCTTGGCATTATAATTGCAAGGTTCATTGTGACATGGTACAATATTATTGATATTATACGATAGAGGTAACAACATGAACAAATTAAAACACTTCCTATTAAATAGTAAAAATATTAACAAATCCAGTTTCATCTGGAATATGGCAGGAAGCATGCTCATGGCGTTTCAGTCTGTTATCATGCTGATGATTATTACTCGTACATTAAATCTATATGAGGCAGGGGTATTTACACTCGCCTATGCAAGTGCTAATCTCTTCCTGAATATTGGAAAATACGGCATGCGTAATTTCCAAGTGTCCGACGTCAAGCGCCAGTTTAACTTCAAAGAATATAATACCTCGCGTATTATTACAACCGTATTAATGTTGATTGTTTCACTCGTTTACGTCGTAATCGCCAAAAGCAAAAATGATTATAACATGAACAAAACATGGATCATCATATGGATGTGTCTGTTTAAGATTGTTGATTCTATCGAAGACGCCTATCTGGGGTATTACCAGCAAGAAAACCGGCTTGATGTAGCTGGAAAAATGCTAACTCTACGCATGATATTAACCATACTGGTATTTGGTCTGGGACTGATATTCCTACGTGATCAGTTAATATCACTGATGATCGCAACTATATTTACTACACTACTTTTAATAATGTTTGTGACACTTACTTACCCAGCTTTTCGAAAAGAAGAATCTGTCCACAAAGGAAAAGTCTGGGAATTGTTACGCGTTTGTTTTCCTCTATTTCTAGGCTGTTTCCTCGCCTTTTATATTGGAAATGCACCCAAATATGCGATTGACAGTTTACTCAGCGACGAAATGCAGGCATGCTATGGTTTTATAGCCATGCCGGTATTTGTGATTGGATTGCTAAACAACTTTATATTCAGTCCGATGATTGCAAGAATGTCTATGATGTGGAAAGAACGACAAAATAAAGATTTCTTTCGATTATTTTGGATACAGATTTTAATCATTGGAATTATTACTATTGTCTGCGAGGCAGGAGCTTTCGTTCTTGGAGTACCAGTATTATCCATGCTATATAACACAGATCTTGCACCATACAAAACAGAGTTGCTTGTGTTATTATTGGGCGGTGGCTTCCTTGCTTTATCCGGGTTATTCGTCACAATCATGACTATCATCCGGATTCAGAACAGTCAGGCAATCGGATATGGTATTGTAGCAGTTTGTGCATATATTCTATCCCCAATCTTTGTGCGGAAATATGCTGTTATGGGAGCCTCTGTTCTCTATCTTCTGCTTATGATCCTGTTATGCATTATCTTTGCGATCATGATGATGATTGGATTCAAAAAGAAAAGATCCGACGCATAAAGCACCAGATCTTTTCTTTTTATAATTCATCAACTTATCTCAACGCATCCAGATATTTTCCATCCAAAACATCTTTCAAGTACTGTCCATACTGATTCTTCTTCAGAAGCTCGTACACTTCCAATACTT
>OGUN01002468.1_pt1 | contig 11003 bp, 9 predicted proteins | sample 1553621 | NCBI WGS metagenome assembly OGUN01 (sample SAMEA2580300, study PRJEB22360) | human gut metagenome | biome: human gut; feature: human-associated habitat; material: faeces | place: Denmark | collected 2008/2010
AGCTCCCAGTCTTCCCAGCTCTCTCAGCTCTCCCAGCTCTCCCTGTCTTCTTGTCACCAAAGCTTAATTATTTTAATCTTTGCTGACTATTTGTCACTGTTTGTCGTGGTTTGGCGTGTTTTTTGTCGGGTGGCACGTTAGTTGCACTTACGTTATCGGGAGTTGCGAGCAAAAGCGAGGGCTTCCAGCAGGCCGAGGGGCCGGGCCGTATGGTTGGGCTGCCGGGGCCGCTACATTAACAACAAAGGGCAAAACAAAAAATAGGAGGATTGATTATGTTACCAGTATTGAACAGAAACTCATGGATACCTGATGTGTTCAGTGATTTCTTTGACACCGACTTCATGCCGCGCACCAAGGCTACGGCACCGGCCATCAACGTGAAGGAGACCGACAAGGCTTACGTGGTTGAGGTGGCTGCGCCGGGATTGAAGAAGGAAGACTTTGAGGTCAACATCGACGATGACGGCAACCTGCACATCAAGATGGAGAGCAAAACCGAGAAAAAGGATGAGGACAAGAAGGAGCACTACCTGCGCCGTGAGTTCGCTTACAGCAAGTATGAGCAGACGCTGCTGTTGCCCGACGACGTGGTGAAGGACAAGGTGGCTGCGCATGTCGACAATGGCGTGCTTACCATCGACCTGCCTAAATGCGAGGAGGCTGCCAAGAAGGCCTGCCGCAAGATTGAGATTGGTTGACGCCATGGCCTTTTGGCCTGGGCCAGGATGGTAAGGCGTGGTTTTCTTGACTGGGTTTTTAAGTTATATATGGTGCTTTCCCCGCTGCGGACATCGTTCCGCGGCGGGGATTTTTCATTCCAAACGGCATTCGGCCACCACTGTTCGTCCTGTTGCCGTCGACCGGCATGTGGCTTGAAGCATGGGTGTGGCGGCGTTGGCCCATGGCTCTTTATTGTCATTCCAGCCTAAAAAACGCGCAGTGGCTTGCCTGTTTGGTGTCATTGTGCTAACTTTGCGCCCGCTATGATGAAATATGCTTTCTCGAGGCATTATTCGCCTTTGATTTCGCTTGGGGTGCCAATTGTTGTAGGGCAGATAGGCAACATCGTGCTTGGTTTTGCCGACACGCTCATGGTGGGGCACCACAGCATGGAAGAGCTGGCGGCAGCCAGTTTTGTAAACACCATGTTCATGCTTTTCGTTATCTTTGCCATGGGCTTCTCGTACGGTCTGACGCCCTTGGTGGGCTACAGTCACGGGCGTGGCGAGACGGCGGCCATAGGGGCCACGGTGCGCGCCGGGCTTGTGGGCAGTACTCTGCTGGCGGTGCTGCTGCTTGTTGTGCTGTCGGGCCTTTACTTTGGGCTCCACCTGTTGGGCCAGCCCGACGAACTGTTGCCGCTGATGCGCCCTTATCTGTTGGTTAACATGGTTTCGCTCCCTTTTGTGTGCTGGATGAACACTTTCAAGCAGTTTTTCGATGCCGTGGGTGACACGAAGACCCCCATGGCCGTGCTTGTTGGCGGCAATGTGGTGAACATTGCAGGCAACTGGCTTCTCATATACGGTGTAGGGCCGTTCCCTGAGCTTGGGCTGCTCGGTGCCGGCATCTCGACGCTGGTATCCCGCGTGGGCATGGCCGCGGCCTTCGCCCTGCTGTTCTTTTTCTCACCGCGGTGTTCGGCCTACAGCGAGGGGTTCCGTGCGGGCGGCCTCGACAGGCATCTGTTGTGGCGTGTCAACGCCCTGGGTTGGCCTCTGGCCTTGCAGATGGGCATGGAGTCGGCTGCATTCTCGCTCTCGGCGATACTGGTGGGGTGGATAGGGACTACGGCGCTCGCCGCCCACCAGGTGATGCTCACGGTGTCGCAGCTGTTCTACATGGTGTACTACGGCATGGGGGCAGCCGTGGCCGTGCGCGTGAGTTACTTCAGGGGGCAGGGCGACCTGTCGGCGGCGCGGGCCACGGCGTCGGCCGGTTTCCGCATAATCCTTGTCATTGCTTGTGTGGTGGCTGTGCCCATATTCCTGTTGCGCGGTCAGCTGAGCCTTTGGTTCACCGACAGTGGTGAGGTGTGTGCCCTGGTGGCACAGACGGTGATACCGCTCATGGCTTATCAGTTTGGCGACGGGTTGCAGTGCACGTTTGCCAACGCCTTGCGCGGCATGGCGCACGTAAAGCCTATGATGTATATTGCCTTTTTCTCTTATTTCATTGTGTCGCTGCCGCTTGGCTGGTTTCTTGGCATAAGGCTGGGGTATGGCCTGGTGGGGGTGTGGTGGGCTTTCCCGGTGTGCCTGACGTGCGCCGGGGTGCTTTATAGGATGACTTTTGAGAGGAGGCTGAGGGAAGGATGAGAGTGATGGGAGAGCTGGGAGGACTGGGAGAGCTGGGAGGACTAGGAGAGCTGAGAGCTCTGGGAGTACTGGGAGTGCTGGCTACCTCATCATCAAAATGCAGCTTTATGGCGTTATGCCGCAAGGCAAATTCGTCTTGGCTTTTCTTTTATTGGCTTATTTGTATGGTTTTTGCGGCTTGGGTGTATTTTCTAAAGAAAAAAGCTTTGCTGTTGCTTGATTTTGGCTATATTTGCATATTGTGTCTGACAATCTTAATGTTAACGAAATCAATGTCTTATGCCGAATGCTTTCATACCGCAGTTGGGACATTATGAGGAGCTGATAGCTTACAAGAAGGCTGAGTGTATATATGATGTCACTTACTTTTTTGTAAACCACTATCTTTCCAGGGGAGACCGGACGGTTGACCAGATGTTGCAGGCTGCACGCAGCGGCAAGCAGAACATTGTGGAGGGCAGTGCGGCGGCAACGGCATCGCGAGAGACTGAAATTAAGCTGTACAATGTGGCCAAGGCCAGTCTGCAGGAGTTGCTGGCCGACTATGCTGACTATCTGCGTGTGCGCAACCTTGAACTGTGGCACAAGGAATCGCCAAAGGCTGTGCAGACGAGGAGGGTGTGCAGGGAGCACCCTGACTCGGCTTTCTACCGTGAGCGGATGGAGGGGCGCTCGCCCGGGGCTATTGCTAACATTGCCATTGTGCTCATCCACCAGGCTGACTATCTGCTGGCCAGGCTTATCGATGCCGCCAAGAAACGATTCCTGGAGGAAGGGGGGATAAGGGAACAGATGACCCGGGCCCGACTGGAATACAGGAAGGGAAAGAGGGGGTGAGGAGTGCTGGGAGAGCTGGGAGCTCTGGGAGGACTGGGAGCTCTGGGAGACCGGATGGTGGGGCTTTGAGCTCTGAAACCATAAACTACTGTCATGAATCAAGAAACTTTATCATTTATCAATGAACATGCCGGTGACGATGTGCGCCGGCTGGCTTTGCAGGGCGGGCGGCATCCGGGGGTGGACATGCCTTTTGCCCTTGACCAGATTGCCGGGCGGCAGATGGCGCGGCGCAAGTTGCCGTCGTGGGCTGCCGTTGACGGCATTGTATATCCGCCTCACCTGTCGATGGAGCAATGCTCGGGCGAGGCTGCTGCTGCATACAAGGCTTCTGTGGCACGCAGGGTGGCCGGCGGCGGGCGGTTGGTGGACCTCACCGGCGGCTTTGGCGTCGACTTTGCCTTCATTGGCCCCGGCCACGTCGTGGAGCGGCAGCCTGGGCTGTGTGCCATTGCCTCGGCCAATTTCGGGCTGCTGGGCCTTGGCCAGGCGGAGGTGGTGTGCGCCGATTCCGCCGAATATCTGGAGCGCATGGGCCCGGCGGGCCTGATATATGTTGACCCTGCCCGCCGTGATGCGGTTGGCGGGCGCACTTTTGCCGTGAGCGACTGCACGCCCGACGTGGCCGCGCTGCGCGGCACGATGCTTGCCAAGGCCGACAGTGTGATGGTGAAGCTGTCGCCCATGCTCGACTGGCGCAAGGCCGTGGCCGACATGGGTGGCGAGGTGGGCGAGGTGCACATTGTGTCGGTGGGCGGCGAGTGCAAGGAGCTGCTGCTTGTGATGGGCAAGGGCTGTGGCGTCGGGTTGTCTGTGCATTGCGTGAACGACGGTTCGGACTTTGCTTTCGATGCCTCAGGGATTGGCCCCGTGCCGTCCACGCCCTGCGGCTTTGCAAGTCTTGATGGGCTTCGGGGCATGATGGTCTACGAGCCCAACGCATCGGTGATGAAAGCCGGTTGCTTCGGGCTGTTGGAGCGTCGCTTCGGTGTGAGAGCCCTGGGCCGCGACAGTCACCTGTTTGTGTCGGGCGGGCCCGTTGACGGTTTTCCGGGGCGCGGCTTCGTGATAGAGCGGGCCACGACGATGAACAAGCGATTGTTGCGCGAGGCGTTGTCGGGCATCGGCCGTGCCAACGTGGCTGTGAGGAACTTCCCCTTGACTGTGGCCGAGTTGCGCCGCCGGCTGAAACTGGGCGAGGGTGGCGGCGTTTATGTCTTCGCCACCACCCTCGCAGACAGGACCCACGTCCTGCTCGTGTGTTCAAAGGCCACCCCGGTCAGGGGCTGACCTCAGCGTGTTGCCTTTTCGGTGTCACTTTACCGGTCCGATGATTATTACGCAGCGGTTCTTGTCGTTGTCGGCAAACGGCTGCACAGTGTCGCCCTTGGCGTCGGTGATTATCCGTGAGGCATTGATGCCATAGTTCTTCACCAGTTCGTCCTTGAACTTGTTGGCGCGCTCCTGCGAGTACTTCTTGTTTATCCTGGCGTTGCCGGTTCCCTTGTCGGCGTATCCCGTAATGCTCACCTTGGCCTCGGGGTTGCGCTTCATGAACTCGGCCACGGCCTTGAGCTCTTCGGTAGCCTTTGCCGGGTCGGACTGGCGTATCTGGTAGAACACCTCCTCCTTCAGCGTCTCGGGCTTGGGCTCTGGCTTTGGCTCAGGCTTCGGTGCCGGTGTGGGCTGGGGCTTGGGCGCCGGTGTGGGCTGCGGCTTGGGCTCCGGAGCGGGTTCGGGCGCAGCCTTGCGCTGGTTGTACTTGTGGCCGAAGCGGAAGCTTACGCCGAGCTGTGCCGTAATCATCCAGTCGTCGCTGTTGTTGTATTTTGAGTTGAACCTGTCGTCGAGGCTGTTTGCCGTCACCTCGAGCGACACGCCCACGGGTTTCGTCACGTCGGTCTCGATCCTTATTCCGGCCCTGATGTTATGGCTCAGCCGGGTGCCGTCCCATGCGAATGGCATGTTGAGCTCCGGGTTGTCGGCCAGCTTGAGAGCCTCGTCGTTGCCCCACGAGGTGTTCAGTCCGACACCTCCGATGAGCATGGCGTTGACGGCGTGGTTTTTCTTGCTGAAAAGCTTGTTGAGGTTAAGCATCAGGTCGATGTCGGTGGTAATGTAGTTCCACTTGTAGTAAGAGCTCAGCCCGGCCCTCTCGAATCCGCTCTTGCCCTGCCATCCGCTCACGTGCAGCCTGGCTCCCACGGCAGGGGCGAAAAACCTTCCGAACGACAGCGATGTCATCGGCGTTATCAACTTGCTGTTCTTTGCATCGGTGGGCGTGAACTGCATGCCGCCCTGCGCCTCCACGAAATTGTAGGATTTCAGCCCTTCGTTGCCGTTGTCCTGCGCCATTGCCGGTGCGGATAAGAGCAAGCCAAGAGCAAGCGCGAACATAGTCTTGTTATTCATTGTCCCAAATTTTGATGTTGTTTCGCAATCGTCTTGTTTGGCTACAAAAATACTCTAAAATGTTGAAATTTCCAAATATTTCTTTCTCTTTTTGATTTTTATGCCTACCTTTGCAGTGGGCGCGGCGGAATCGTCAAGCTTCCCCATGCGCCACGTGTTTTAAAAGTAAACATTGCTTTCAAAATGTCATCAGTAAGAATTGTAAAAGTGGCCGACCGCAAGGGCCTCGAGGAATTCATCCAGTTTCACTATGACCTGTACCGGGGCGACCCTTATGATGTACCCAACCTTAGGAGCGACGAGCTGCGCACCCTGTCGAGGGACAAGAACGCCGCTTTCGACTTCTGCGAGGCAGACTATTTCCTGGCCTACAAAGACGGTCGCGTGGCGGGCCGCGTGGCAGCCATCGTCAACAACCGCGCCAACGAGCGCTGGCAGCGCAAGAGCGTGCGCTTCGGCTGGATTGACTTCGTCGACGACCGCGAGGTGTCGTCGGCCCTGTTGAAGGCTGTCGAAGACTGGGGCCGCGAGAGGGGCATGACCGAGATAGTGGGCCCGCTGGGCTTCACCGACATGGACCCCGAGGGCATGCTGACCGAAGGCTTCGACCAGCTGGGCACCCAGGCCACCATATACAACTACCCCTACTACCCGCAGCACATCGAGTCCATGGGCGGATGGGAGAAGGACAACGACTACGTGGAGTTCAAGATGTTCGTGCCCGACGAGATACCCGACAAGTACACCAAGGTGGCCCGTATGGTTGAGCAGCGCTACAACCTGCACGTGAAGAAGCTCACCCGCCGCGAGGTGCTGCGCGAGGGCTACGGCCAGAAGATATTCGAGGTGATAAACGAGACATTCAAGGACCTTTACGGTTACTCGCAGCTCACCCCGAGGCAGATAGACCAGTATGTGGACATGTACCTGCCCATGGCCGACCTCAACCTCATCACCCTGGTGGAAGACTGGAACGCCGACCGTAAGCTGGTGGGTGTGGGCATCACCATCCCGTCGCTGTCGAGGGCATTCCAGAAGTGCCGCGACGGCAGGCTGTGGCCATTTGGCTGGTGGCACGTGCTGCGGGCCCTGAAGTTCCACAAGACCGAAGGTGTCGACCTGCTGCTCATGGGCGTGCTGCCTGAGTACCGCATGAAAGGGGCCAATGCCCTGATGTTTGCCGACCTGATACCTTGGTACAGGAAGTACGGCTTCAAGTGGGGCGAGAGCCAGGTGGAGATGGAGACCAACGAGAACGTGCAGAGCCAGTGGCAGTATCTGGACAAGGTGCAGCACAAGCGCCGGAGGTGCTATAGGAAGGGATTGTGAGAGGACTGGAAGTGCTGGGGGCTTTGGGAGTTCTGAGAGGGCTGAGAGTTCTGGGAGCCCTGGGAGCTTTGGGAGTTCTGGGAGCTCTGAAACAGATTGAGCGGCGTAAACAGCTCTCTCAGCACTCCCAGCTCTCTCAGCACTCCCAGCTCTCTCAGAACTCTCAGTCTTCCCAGCTCTCCCAGTCCTCCCATCAATTAGCCTTCTCTATCAAATAACCAGCAAGCATGAATGAAAACGACATAAACACAGACATCATTGGAAATGGCGGGCAACAGCCCGTGGAATACACAGACGACAACATACGCCACCTGTCCGACATGGAGCATGTGAGGACAAGGCCGGGCATGTATATAGGGCGGCTTGGCGACGGCTCGCTGCCCGAGGACGGCATCTATGTGCTGCTCAAGGAAGTCATCGACAACTCCATCGACGAGTTCAAGATGCACGCCGGCGACCGCATAGAGGTTGACATCGAAGACAACCTCCGCGTCAGCGTGCGCGACTACGGCCGCGGCATACCGCAGGGCAAGCTCATCGAGGCCGTCAGCGTGCTCAACACCGGCGGCAAGTATGACTCCAAGGCTTTCAAGAAGAGCGTGGGGCTAAACGGCGTGGGCGTCAAGGCCGTCAACGCGCTCAGCTCGCGCTTCGAGGTGAGGTCGTACCGCGACGGAAAGGTGCGCCGGGCCACGTTTGAGCGTGGCGTGCTCACCTCAGACTCCACCGAGGACAGTACCGACGAGAACGGCACGTACATATTCTTCGAGCCTGACGCCACACTGTTCACGGGCTACTCCTTCCACGCCGACATCGTGGAGACGATGCTCCGCAACTACACATACCTGAACACCGGGCTGGCAATAATGCACAATGGCCGCCGCATACTCAGCCGCCACGGCCTCAAGGACCTGCTCAACGACACCATGACCACCGACGGCATATACCCCATCATACACCTGACGGGCGAGGACATCGAGATTGCCTTCACCCACACCAACCAGTATGGCGAGGAGTACCACTCGTTTGTCAACGGACAGCACACCACGCAGGGAGGCACCCACCAGAGCGCGTTCAAGGAGCACATTGCCCGCACCATCAAGGAGTTCTACGGCAAGAACTTCGAGTACACCGACATACGCAACGGGCTCGTGGCCGCCATAGCCATCAACGTTGAGGAGCCCATGTTTGAGAGCCAGACAAAAATAAAGCTCGGTTCGCTCACCATGGCGCCGGGCGGCGGGGTGAGCATAAACAAGTATGTGGGCGACTTCGTGAAGACCGAGGTGGACAACTACCTGCACAAGCACGCCGACGTGGCCGACGCCATGCTTCAGAAGATACAGGAGAGCGAGAAAGAGCGCAAGGCCATGGCCGGGGTGACCAAGCTGGCCAGGGAGAGGGCCAAGAAGGCCAACCTGCACAACCGCAAGCTGCGCGACTGCCGCATACACTTCAGCGACGCCAAGAACGACCGCAAGGAGGAGAGCTGCATCTTCATCACCGAGGGCGACTCGGCCAGCGGGAGCATCACCAAGAGCCGCGACGTAAACACCCAGGCCGTGTTCTCGCTGCGCGGCAAGCCCCTCAACTCGTTCGGGCTCACCAAGAAGGTGGTTTACGAAAACGAGGAGTTCAACCTGCTGCAGGCCGCGCTCGACATCGAGGACGGCCTTGACACGCTGCGCTACAACAAGGTGATTGTGGCCACCGACGCCGACGTGGACGGCATGCACATACGGTTGCTCATCATCACCTTCTTCCTGCAGTTTTTCCCCGACCTGATAAAGAAAGGCCATGTCTACGTGCTCCAGACACCGCTGTTCCGCGTGCGCAACAGGCGCACCAAGATAAAGAACCGCGCCGTGGTGGCCGCTGCCGACGCCAGGGCCGACGCGGGCAAGAAGACAGACTTCATCACCCGCTACTGCTACACTGAAGACGAGCGGGTGCGCGCCATTGCCGACCTTGGCCCCGACCCGGAGATAACTCGCTTCAAGGGTCTTGGCGAAATATCGCCCGACGAGTTCAAGCACTTCATCGGGCCCGACATGCGCCTCGAGCAGGTCACTCTGCACAAGACAGACCAAGTGCAGAAGCTGCTTGAATATTACATGGGCAAGAACACGCCCGAGCGCCAGAACTTTATCATAGAGAACCTTGTAATAGAGGAAGACCGCCCGGAGGAAGAGGATTAAGTATTAAGTGATTAATGATTAAGGATTAAGGGGGATAATGGGAAGTATTAAGTATTAATGATTAAGGGGAAGATAATGGGAAGTATTGAGTATTAATGATTAAGGGGAAAAAGGGGAGGAAGCCGTGCCGGCGGATAGTTGCGGCCCTAAGTCGAAACTATTGTCTTAACTCCCTAACTCCCTGACTCCTTAACTCCAAAATAACTCATTCTAACTCCTTCTAACTCCCCAAATAGCTCCTTCTAACTCCAAAATAACTCCTTCAGGCTCCTTAAAACGAAACCAATGAAACCATCAAAGATAATAGCCGCCGCACTGCTGTTGCCATCTCTTGCCTCGGCCCAGTTGCGGATAAACATGGGGCCCGACAGCCCTATGCGCAAGCTACAGATAGCCGAGGTAGCCATAAACAGCCTATACGTAGACAGCGTCGACGAGCACAAGCTCGTAGAAGACGGCATACGAGGCATGATAGAAAAGCTGGACCCCCACTCATCATACTCCACGGCCAAGGAAGTGAAGGCACTCAACGAACCGCTGGCCGGCAACTTCGAGGGCATAGGCGTTCAGTTCAACATGATAGAAGACACCCTGCTCGTCATCCAGCCCGTCAGCGGAGGGCCTTCTGAGCGCGTGGGCATCGTTGCCGGCGACCGCATCGTGACAGTCAACGACACCGCCATAGCAGGCGTCAAGATGCCCCGCGAGGAAATAATGAAGCGCCTGCGCGGCCCCAAGGGCACACAGGTGCGCCTCGGCGTGACAAGGCGCGGCATCTCCGGCCTGCTGTCGTTCACCGTCACCCGCGACAAGATACCCGTCGAGACCATCGACGCCGCCTACATCATACGTCCCGGTGTGGGGTATGTGCGCATAGGCAGCTTCGGCGCCACCACCCACGCCGAGCTCACCTCGGCCATGCAGCGGCTGCGCAAGGAAGGCATGGAGAGCCTCGTGCTCGACTTGCAGGACAACGGCGGCGGCTATCTGCAGGCAGCCGTCGACGTGGCCAACGAGTTCCTGGCCAAGGGCGACCTCATCGTCTACACCTCCGGCCGCGCGGCCCCCCGCGTAGACTACAAGGCCAAGGGCGACGGCAGCTTCACCAGCGGCCGCGTGGTGGCCCTGGTCAACGAGTACACGGCCTCGGCGGCCGAGATTGTCACCGGAGCGCTGCAAGACCAGGACCGCGGCACCGTGGTGGGCCGCCGCACCTTCGGCAAGGGCCTCGTGCAGCGCCCCATCGACCTGCCCGACGGTTCGATGATACGCCTCACCGTGGCCCACTACTACACGCCGGCCGGCCGGTGCATACAGAAGCCCTACGTGAAGGGCGACGCCAAGGACTACGCCATGGACGTTTACAACCGCCTGAAGCACGGCGAGCTGACCAATGCCGACAGCATACACTTTGCCGACTCGCTCAAGTGCTACACCCTCCGCCGCCACCGCACCGTGTATGGCGGGGGCGGCATCATGCCCGACCTCTTCGTGCCGCTCGACACCACCGTTTACACACGCCTGCACCGCGAGCTCTCGGCCAAGAGCATAGTGCTCAACGCATACCTGCACTATGTAGACCGCCACCGCAAGTCGCTGAAGTCTGCCTACAAGACGTTTGCCGCCTTCAACAAGTCGTATGCCGTGCCCGGTGCCCTCACCGACAGCATCATCAGCCAGGGGCGCCGCCAGGGCATCGAGCCCAAGGACACGGCCGAACTGGAGCGCACGCTGCCATACCTGAGGCTGCAGCTCAAGGCGCTCGTGGCTCGCGACCTGTGGACCATGAGCGAGTATTTCGCAGTGATGAACGAGCAGAACCCCATTGTGCTCGAGGCCGTCAGGCTGCTGGAAAAAGAGGACGACTGACGGCTGTCGTGCCGGGTTTCACAGCCGGTCGACGTAC
>OGUN01002471.1_pt1 | contig 10998 bp, 10 predicted proteins | sample 1553621 | NCBI WGS metagenome assembly OGUN01 (sample SAMEA2580300, study PRJEB22360) | human gut metagenome | biome: human gut; feature: human-associated habitat; material: faeces | place: Denmark | collected 2008/2010
TGCAGGGCTTGCGGCTTCCTCATGCGCCATGTCTGTTTGCGGTGCTGAAGGACGCGCCGGACGGCAAAGAACCGCACATTACATTCTACAACGGAGGTCAACATGGAAAAGAAAACACCGTCCCCGTTTAAGCGGGATATAGACCGCGCCTACAAGCGGCTGCAGCTTGCTTCCATGGTGCTAGGAAATGTCAGCGAAGCATACGACACGGGCGATTTGAAGGAAGCCTATCGGAACGCTTTCGAGTTCGCATACCACGCGGAACGGCTCACACTGCTCGCAAGGTCGCTTCCTGCTTTGACCGGATCGCCCGCCGCAAGGCCGAAGATGATGTGGTCACACGTCTTTTGCCAGCCCACAGGGGGCGGGCACTCGGCCTCATCCAGAATGACGGCCCTGCAGCCGCAGAAATTCAGAAAACTGGCCAGCTCCTCGGGGTTGGCGTGGCCTGCCGCCCAAGCCGTGCGGCCGCCGATGTCCAGCGCCAGCGTCGGCCCGGCAAAAAAACGGCCCGGCTGGGCTTTGCCCAGCAGCTGCAGCGCCAGCGGCAGGGTGGCCCCGCAGCAGAGCTTCCCCCGGCAGGCGTTCAAAAAGCGCTGACGCTGGCGGGGCGTGTTTACCTGTGCGATCACTTGAGCTCGTTGACGATCTTCTTGAACTCGTGGCCGCGCGCCTCAAAGTTGGGGTAGAGGTCAAAGGAGGCGCTGGCGGGCGAGAGAATGATCTCATCGCCAGGGTGAGCGGCGGCTCGGGCCAGCTCCACAGCATGCTGCATGTTATCAGCGTGCTCGATGACGAGGCCGCTGGCGGCAAAATCCGGATGCTCCCGCACCACTTTTTCAATGCGGGGGCCGGTAGCGCCCATGAGGATCAGGGTCTTGACATGCCGGATGACCTCCGGTGCCAGAGGCTCATAGGGGATGTGCTTGTCGTAGCCGCCCGCGATGAGGATGAGCTTCTGGTTGAAGCTGCGCAGGCCCGCGATGGTACGGGTGGGGCTGGTGCCGATGGAGTCATTATAATAAGTAACGCCGTCCAGCACACGGACCGGCTCAATGCGGTGCTCCACACCCGTAAAGGTGCTGCCCACTTTCTGGATGGCTTCTACCGGCACCTCGCCCCAGACGGCAGCGGCAGCTGCCAGCAGATTCTCGATGTTGTGCAGGCCCCGCAGCTTGACGTCTTTCTGGGCCAGGAACGGTGTCACAACGCCGTCCTCGGCCATGCAGAGCATTCCGTCATCCCGCAGGAACGCACCATTGTCGGTCTCGTGCAGGCGGGTGAACCAGACCTGCTTGCCCTTGCAGTCGGCCTGCATCCCACGGGTGATCTCGTTCTCATAGCCCAGCACCTCGCGGCAGGGCGGCACCTGATGGATGAGGATGTTCCGCTTGGCGTCGATGTACTCCTGCATATCCTTGTGGTGGTCCAGATGGTTGGGGGTAACGTTGGTGACCACCGCGATCTTCGGGCTCTTGTGCATACTGATCAGCTGGAAGCTGGACAGCTCCACAACCGCCACATCCTCCGGAGCCACCTCGGGCAGCATGGGCAGCAGAGCGGCGCCGATGTTGCCACCCAGGTGCACCTTGCGGCCAGCGGCCTCATAGAACTTGGAGATGAGGGTGGTGGTGGTGGTCTTGCCGTCGGAGCCGGTCACGCCCACGATCTCACAGGGGCAGAAATCAAAGAAAAGCTCCACCTCGCTGGTGACCATGGTACCCGCCGCCATAGCGTCCTGCAGGGGCTTTTCAAAATAGCCCACAAAGCCGGGGGTACGCATGATGATGTCCTGGCCTTTGAAGCCTTCGAGGTAGTTTTCGCCCAGGCTCAGGTCAACGCCCAGCTCCCGGATGGTGGCAGCGTAATCGCCAAAATCGTCCACGGACTTCTTCTGGTCGCAGAGGGTCACATGAGCGCCCAGCTCCACAAACTCCTTGATGAGTGCCTTATGGCTGACGCCGGCACCAATGAATGCAACCTTTTTGCCCTTGATCAGTGCGGCAAGCTGCTGCTGTTCTTTCTGCATAAATCAGGTTCCTCCCAAATTATATAGATATCGTAAACTACTGCGTGATTTTTTACGCGGCTCGCCCTCTCCGTCATCGCTTACGCGATGCCACCTCTCCCAAAGTGAGAGGCCTTGGCAGTCCATGCAAAGAGCACCTCTTTGCCAAGGGCTCCCCCTTTGGGGGAGCTGGACGCCGAAAAGGCGGCCTGAGAGGGCTAGGCCGTTAATCATTTTACACCTTTTCGGTCTGCTTGGCAACGGAAAACCGCCAAACGGAGCAACAAAATCCCCTGAGAAATTCACAAAAAGGCAATTGTCTTTTCCCCTGCTTTCTGCTACACTTACAGTGCGCCTTTTTTCGACGCTGCATCAACGGGTTATTCCGGCCCGTGCCCTGCAGCGCCCGGCACACGCAAAACGGGGGCCTAGAGCCCTGAAAGGAACTTTCCCTTTGAAACGATCTACCAAACAAAATCTTTCCCACGGCCCGCGCCGGTTGCTCTGTGCCCTCCTCGCTGCCGTGTTTGTGCTCAGTCTGGCCGGGTGCGGCTCGGGCTCGGCCAGTTTTACCTGGTTCGTGGATACCATCCCGTCAAACCTCGACCCGCAGGTAGCCTCCACGGCTTCGGACGTCATCGCCTGCGAGAACCTTTACAGCGGCCTTGTCCGTAAGGACGCCAGCGGCAAGCTCGTCCCCGCCCTTGCGGAACACTGGGAAGTCTCCCCGGACCGCCGCACCTACACCTTTACGTTAAAGAGCGGCCTGACCTATGCCGCCACCAAGGGCGCAGCCACCGATTACGCCATCACAGCCGAGGATTTCGTGTTCGCGTTCCGGCGGATGTTCCGGGCCGATACTGCTTCTCCCTATGCGGTGGAATTTTCCGCCATTGAGAACAGCGCCGCCGTGCTGGCAGGCCAGCTGCCCGAGACAGCCCTCGGCGTTCAGGCGCGTGGGGATGCCACCCTTGTGTTCTGCCTGAGCGAGCCGGACGAGAATTTTCTCTCCAAGCTCACCCTGCCCGGCGCCATGCCCTGCGACGAGGACTTTTTCAACAACACCCGGGGTACTTATGGCCTGAGCGCCGCCTCCACCCTTTCCAGCGGCAGCTTTTACCTTTATAACTGGACCGCCAGCGGCCTGTTCCTCCGCCGGGAACCCAGCGGGACCCGCATCGACAGCCTGCGGCTGGTACAGAATACCGGTGCCTCCGGCCAGTCGGCAGCCCAGCTCATTGCCAATGAAAAATGCTCCGCGGCTCTGGACGAAACCGGCGAGGCCACCAGCCTGCAGAGCATCTCCTACTCGGATACCACCTGGAGCCTGCTCTTCAACTGCAATTCCGTGTTTGGCTCTACCCCGTTGCGGCAGGCACTGGCCGAGGTGGCCCGCACCGCCGCCAGTACCCCGGACTCCGGGCTGTTCGCACCGGTCACGGGGCTCATCCCGGACGGACTGACCGTGGACGGCATCGATTACCGCGACGCCGCAGGCGACCCCACCCCTGCCCCGGTCGATGCCGTCAGCCTCTACCGTGAGGCCCGGCAGGGAATGTCCAACTCTGATTTCAACAATGTCACCCTCCTGCTGCCCGCCGGCAGCGGCCTGACTCAGGCAGCCGAGGAGATCAACGGCGAGTGGCAGAAACAGTTTTCCCTCTTCTTCTCGCTGGAAGAAGTGGAGCCGGAGGAATTTGAAAAGCGGCTTGCCGAGGGCAATTACACCATTGCGCTGGCCCCCATCAGCGCCGAGAGCGGCAGCGTATACAACGTGCTGGCCCAGTTCACCGCCCAGGGCGGCGGGCTGACGGGCTACGCCAACTCCCTTTACGCCACCCAGCTTGCCGCCAGCAGCACCGCCACGGGCAGCGCCCGGTGTTCCCTGCTGGCCGACTGTGAGCGCCAGCTGCTGAGTGACTGTGCCGTGGTACCGCTGTTCAGCCAGCAGAAGCGGCTGCTCATCGCAAGCGGCATCCAGGGACTGGTGTTTGACCCCTTTGGCCCGGTGCTGGACCTGACCGAGACCACGCTGAAAAAGTAACGCAATTTCTTTCGGAGGAGGCTTTGTTGTGGACACCAACGTTTTCCGATATGTGCTGGAAGTAGACAAATGCAAAAACATCACGTTGGCGGCAAAGCACCTGTTCATCTCCCAGCCTGCCCTCACCAAGCAGTTGAGCAAGCTGGAAAAAGAGCTGGGCTTCCAGCTGTTTGACCGCGCCCACACGCCCATCACCACCACGCCGCAGGGGGAGCTTTTTCTGGATTTTGCCCGGCGGTATCAGGAGCTGGAGCAGGACTTTCAAAACGACATCGCTCTCAGCCGCCATACCCCGGCGGTCCCGGTCCGCATTGCCACCACCCACCGGGGCGGCGGATACGCCGGCATCCACACCGCCGCCTTTATGGCCGCTTACCCCAACATCTGCCTGGAATATCTGGACACGAGCGCCCGTAAATGCGAGGAACTGCTGGAAGAAGAGCAGGTAGACCTTGCCATTTACACCGACCCCATCCTCTCCAGCAAACTTGAATATATGCCTTTGGAAGAGGACCCTCTGGTCTTCGTTATCCCGCAAAGCTCTCCCCTTCTGGCTGGGCTGGACCTCTCCGGCAATTCTTTGGAGCACCCCGTGGAGATCGAGTCCCGGCGCTTCCGCGACCCCTCGCTGCGGTACATTCTTGCCACCCCCGGGCAGGGGCTGTATTACGCGGAGAATGCTTTCTTCAAAAAATATCGTGTCACTCCACTGGACCCTCTCCGGGTGGAATACGTCGATACCCGCTACTCGGTCGTGCAGAGCGGTTGCGGCATCGCATTGTTCCCGCACACCACGGTCATCCAGCACTCTCATGGCAACAGCCAACCGCCGCTTTATGGCATCCCGAAAGGTGACGCTTTATACCGCTACATCATCATTGCCCGGAAAAAGGGCCGCACCCTCTCCCCCGATGCAGAAGCCGTCTGGCGTTTTATGGTGAACCAGCAGCTGGAAGCCAATCACCATTTGGAATCCACTCCATAACCATCCCGCATTGCCCGAACCGAGCCGACGTCTTTCCGGCCCGGTTCGTTTCGTTTGAAAGCGTTCTCGCTTTTTCGCGCGATTCCAAATGGTTATCGGCCCGGCGAAAACGCGGAATCGAGGAAGTATTGCATAATTCATTCTCCACGTCGTATAATGCAATTGTTAGATTTGCTAGCAAATAAATCGGACAACCTGAAAGAAATGAAATGGAGGACGCAAAGTGAAAACGTTAAAAGAAACCAAGATCCTTGGTTTTCCCCTTTGGATGTTCCTGATTCTGGCGGCTCTGATGATGGTGATGGCGGCCAACGACTGGATGCTGACCAACATGGTCGGTGCACTGGCCTTCGCTATGGTCGTCGGCACCCTGCTGGGCTGGGTGGGCGATCACATCCCCGTCTGGAAGACCTGGTTCGGCGGCGGCATGCTCTTCGCCTGCCTTGTGGCCGGTGCCTTCAATACCTTCAATCTCATCGGTGAGGGCTCCAAGGAAGCCCTGAACACCTTCAACGGCACTACTGGTTTTCTGGACCTGTACATTCTGATCCTGATTACCGGCTCTGTGCTCTCGGTGGACCGTAAAATGCTTCTCAAATCCTTTGTGGGTTATATTCCCACCATCCTTGCCGGTATCGTCGGCGCGCTGGCGTTGGCCGGTGTTGTGGGCGCTGTGACCGGCGTGGGCGCCATCGAGGCCATCACCGGCTATGCCATCCCCGTCATGGGCGGCGGCAACGGCGCAGGCATCCAGCCCATGAGCAAGATGTGGGCGGCTGCCACCGGCGGCGATGCTTCCACCTGGTATGCGTCTGCCTTCGCCATCATCAGCATCGGAAACCTCGTGGCCGTCATCATGAGTGCACTGCTCAATAAGCTGGGCAATGCTCATCCCTCTCTCACCGGCAACGGGCAGCTCATGAAGGGCATGGAAAATGCAAAGGCTTCCACTGCCGAAGAATACAAGCCCACTGTGGCCGATTACGCCACGGGTCTGGCCCTCGGCGTTGTCTGCTATAACGTTGCCAACCTCTATTCCAAGCATATTTCCATCATCAACAACCATCTGGACCTTGGCTTCTCCATCCACACCTTCGCCTTCATGGTCATCCTGATTGCTATCCTCAACATCTCCAACATCCTGCCGGAGAATGTCAAGGCTGGTGCCAAGGGGATGCAGCAGTTCTTCGTTAAGTATATGTCCTTCCCCCTGATGATCACCGTCGGCATCGGCACCAACCTGTCGGACTACGCCAAGGTCTTCACCAACCCTGCCTACATTCTCATCATTGCAGCCACTGTCATCGGCGCCATGATCGGCACTTTCCTGATGGGCAAGCTGTTTGGCTTCTATCCCGTCGAGGGTATGCTGACCGCCGGCCTGTGCATGGCCAATGGCGGCGGTTCCGGCGACGTCCAGTGCCTTGGCGCCGCACACCGCATGGAGCTGATGTCCTATGCACAGATCTCTTCCCGTATCGGCGGCGCCATCATGCTGGTGGTGGCAAGCTTCTTCTTCGGCAAATTCCTGTAAATCGAATTGTGAGGTACAACTATTATGGCAAAAGAAAATCCCCTTGCTTCCAACCTGACGTTGGAACAGCAGAAAAATCTGTTTGGCAACGCCTACCTGAATATGCTCTGGCACTGTCCCACCGACCAGCGCTTTCCCTACTGGGTCCATCTGCCGGACTGTTATTATGATGAAAAAGACCCGCACTATAAGCTGCTGGTCATCATCCACGGCACCGGCTGCGCGGTGGAAGATTACGTCCGCCACGCCAAAGAGCTGGCCGACCGAGACCATGTGGCGGTTCTGGCTCCCCTCTTTCCCGGCGGCCTCATCCAGCGGGATGATTTCAACAGCTATAAGCTTCTTTCCTGCGACGGCGTCCGCTATGACCAGATCCTGCTGGACATGATCGACGACATGGCCAAGCGTTATCCCGGTGTGGAGACAGACAAGTTCTTCCTGTTCGGCCACTCGGGCGGCGGCCAGTTCGTCAACCGCTTTCTCTTCGCACATCCCGAAAAACTGCGTGCCTGCGCCATCGGTGCACCGGGCCGTCCCACCTTCCTGAACCCGGACGAGGATTATTTCTGGGGCACCCGGGATTTCAAGAACTACTTCGGGCATGACGTTGACCTTGCAGCGGTCCAGAAAGTCCCCGTTCTGGTCATCGTCGGCGAAAACGACACCAAGTTCATCGGCGATTCGCCTTACGGCGACAACCGCGTGGCCCGCATGAAGAGCCTGCAAAAGAACCTGCAAGACCACGGGGTGCACACCGAGTTGACCATCCTTCCCGGCTTTGCCCATGAGGGCGGCGAGAAGGAGCGGGTGCAGGCGGCTCAGCATTTCTTTGAAGCTTATCTCTGATTTCTGAATCAACCCAAATAACTATAAACGCCGGAGCTTCTGTTCACGCAGAGGCCCCGGCGTTTCCTTCATTTTATGCTGTTTTATCGCTTATTTTATTTCTTTGCCTCTACCGACGGGCGAACCACACTGGTGAGCGGGTGCGGCACATAGAGCTCTTCCAGATACTCCACCTCTTCCGGCGTCAGAGTCACATCCAGCGCGATCTGGCTCATCTTGCAGCCGATGCAGACCTTAGAGACATTGAGGTCGGAGTTTCCCAGTTTGGTGTATTGCATTGCAAAAACCTTCTCATGATCGATGGATTTCCTCATACAACTTTTAGATTGCCGTGCCTTTTGTCGGCACAAAAAAGCGGCTCATGTCCACATGCTCCAGCTGCAGCAGGCGCACTTTTTTCTCAATGCCCCCGGCATAGCCTGTCAGGCTGCCGCTGGTTCCCACCACCCGGTGGCAGGGGATGATGATGGAGATTTCATTGTGGCCTACCGCCCCGCCGACTGCCTGTGCTGACATCCGGGTCTTGCCCTGTTTTGCAGCCAGCTGCTGTGCCAGCGCGCCGTAGGTCGTGGTCTGGCCGTAAGGGATCTGGAGCAGCAGCTCCCACACGGCCCGCCGGAACGGCGACCCAACGGGGTGGAGCGGTGGGGTAAAATCCGGCTCCCGGCCGCTGAAATAAACATCCAGCCAGCGCTTTGCCGTTTGTAAGGCAGGCGTCTCTCGCTCCTGCTGTTCCGGACCAAGGATATTGGCGAAATATTTTTCTCCCTCAAACCAGAGGCCGGTCAGGCCCACCTCATCCGCCGCCAGCAGGATGCCGCCCAGCGGGGAATCGTAATGCAGGGTGTACATCCTGTTGCATTCTTCTTTCTGGCTCAGGCAGGCAGTCTCTCCCACTCCATCCTGAAATCGCATTTACATCTCACTCCCTATTTGAATGGCTCCCTGCTCCCGCAGTTTCAGGCGGTAACAGCTGCCCGGGCCAAACACGCTCTCGATGGCCGCGCAGTAAGCTTCCAGCAGCGGGGCAGGCACAAAGGCCTGGATCGTCCCCGCAAAACCGCCGCCCTGCATCCGCCAGGCTCCGCCGCCCGCTTCGAGGATGCTCTGGCTCAGCGCCAGCGCGATGCTCAGCCCCTGATGCCGCGGGTCGGAGGCGCAGTAGACGTTCTGACAAGACTCAAACGAGGAATGGCCATTTGCCCGGATGAGATGCAGAAACTCCGCAAAGTCTCCTCGTTGCAGGGCATTCTTCTGGGCCAGCGCCCGGGCGTTTTCCTGATAATAATGAATGGCCCGCAGGACAGCTCGATCCCCGCATTGAGTGCGCAGCCGGGGCAGCGCCTGCCAGAATGCTGTTTCCGGCACCCGCCCCAGCACATTCTGGCCCAGACAGGCCGCCACAGCCTCCATTTCCCGGCGAATGGCCGCGAATTCCCCGGTCAACTCGCTGTGGCTGGCCTGGGGATCGGTCACGCAAAGAGTAACCCCCTCCGGCAGCAGACCCGCCGCGTGGATTTTTTCAATTTCAGGGGCACAGGGGTCCGCAAAATTTGCAAAGATGACGCCGCCCACGGCACTGGTCAGCTGGTCCAGCAGGCCGCAGGGCTTGCCGAAATAAGTATTCTCCGCATACTGACAGATCTTTGCCATCTCCGGCCCCGAGAGGCCACAGCCATACTCCCCGTTGAGGACGACGGCCATTCCCATCTCAAACGCCGCCGAGCTGGAAAGGCCGGACCCCCGCAGAACATCGCTGGCGGTGTAGGCATCAAAGCCGCCGGTCTCTTTCCCCAGCGCCCGGAATCCCTCCGCAATGCCCCGGATCAGGCTGGCGGAATGGGTGCTCTCCCCCTGTTGGGGCTCCGGCTCGCTCAGGTCAATGACGTCCAGCTTGTTGAACCCCCGGGATTTGACCCGGATGAACCCGTCATCGCTGGGGGACGCCACCGCGATCAGATCCAGTGTCACCGCCGCCGCCAGCCCATAACCGTGCTGGTGGTCGGTGTGGTTGCCGCCCAGCTCGGTCCGGCCCGGGGCCGAGTACAGCCGCACCTGCCGCCCCGGCCCAAAGTAGAGCTCAAACTGTTCCAGTGCCGCCGCATAGCGTGCCCGCTGCCGCCGCAGCTCTGCCGCACCGCCGCCGTACAGCGCCCCCAGTGTCTCGTCCCATTTCCCCGCCAGAATTTCGTCCCGGACCTGTGCACTCGTTGCCATCGCAGAACCTCCCCGCAAAATTCCTCCATGCTGGTTTGATACAACTATTTTAATGCATCGACGCCCGATTTTCAATTCGATTGCCGAAAAAAGCATTTTTTTGGTGTCCAGCCCAAAGAATAAGATGTACTTTTGTTGAATTTGCAAGGGCAATTGTGGTATACTGGCACCAGAAATCTGACAGGCGGGAGGGAGCCACAATGGCAGACGTTTATAAACAGTCGTTCAAGCAGAGCGACACCAATAATATTGAACTTTCCATCTTCAACTGTGGTTTGGAGCGCTGCGCCCCCGGCCAGACCTGGGGGCCCGGCATCCGCGACCATTACCTCATCCACCTGGTCGTCTCCGGCCGGGGCGTATTTGAGGTGGGCGGCAAGACCTTTGCGGTCGCGCCGGGCGATCTGTTCTTTGCCAAGCCCAGCCAGCTCATCCGGTATACGGCGGATGAGCAGCAGCCCTGGGAGTACAGCTGGGTCGGCTTCAACGGTGCCTGCGCCCATAAGCTGGCCGCTCAGCTCCCCTTTACCGATGAAGCACCTGTCCACCACACGCAGGACCCGGAGGGGATGCGGGCCGCCCTGACCAACATCTACTCCTCCCGCGGGCTGCAGCCTCAGGACGAGGCTGCCATGGTGGGCTATCTCTACCTGTTCATCTCCGCCCTCATGCGGGAGACCAGCGAGTCCAAGCCCCACAGCACTTCTTCCTCCAGCCAGTATGTGCTCAACGCCATCAAATACATCCAGTTCAACTACTCCCACGACATTTCCATCGACGATGTGGCCAAGAGCGTGGGAGTTTCCCGCAGCCATCTGTACCGGGTGTTCATGCTCAACGTGGGCCAGAGCCCCATTGATTACCTGACCGAATACCGCATCAACGAGGCCTGCAAGCTGCTGCGGGCAGGCAACCTGTCCATTGCAGAGGTGGCCATCTCGGTAGGCTTCTTTGATCAATTCTATTTTTCGCGGGTGTTCAAGCGCGCCAAGGGCGTGCCGCCCAGCAAATACATGGCCACCCAGACCGATCCTGCCGCCGCCGCGCCGCAGGAAAAACCATAAGGAGACCGTTCCAACATGCCTTTACAGAAAAATCAATTCCTGACCCTCCGCATTGAGCGCCTTTCCAGCGACGGCAGCGGCGTGGCCCACTCCGCGGACGGCGAGGCCGTTTTCGTACCCAACACTGCCCCCGGCGATGAAGCGCGGGTCAAGATCGTCAAAGACTGCGGCCGCTACGCGTTTGGCATTCTGGACCAACTGCTCACCCCCTCGCCCGACCGCGTGGAGGTAGACTGCCCGGCCGCCGGTCCCTGCGGCGGGCGGCGCCGCCCGCCCTGCGCCCCTTTATGGTTGCCGATC
>OGUN01002475.1_pt1 | contig 10993 bp, 9 predicted proteins | sample 1553621 | NCBI WGS metagenome assembly OGUN01 (sample SAMEA2580300, study PRJEB22360) | human gut metagenome | biome: human gut; feature: human-associated habitat; material: faeces | place: Denmark | collected 2008/2010
ATCTGGCAGATTCACGGATAGAAGAAAACCAGGTGAAAGAACTGAACCAGCTTAGTACTTCGTATAACAAAATGCTGGAACGCCTTTCGGATGCCTTTGAGATACAAAGACAATTTACTGCAAATGCAGCGCATGAGCTTCGGACCCCGCTGTCTTTAATGCAGGTACAGCTTGATTTATATAATTCCACCAGACATCCGGGCAATGATACGGATACTTTACAGACGATAAAGATGGTTACGGAACAGAATGACAGACTCAGCAGGATGGTAAAGACACTTCTTGACATGAGCGAACTTCAGACGGTGGGGAGAGATGAGAAAATTGCAGTTGATGCTCTTATTGATGAGGTACTGGCAGATTTGGAACCTCTGGCACAGGAAAAAAATATAAAGCTTGCTGGAAAATGCAAGAACACAACAATGGTCGGAAGTGATATTCTTATTTACAGGCTGGTATATAATCTTGTTGAAAATGCAATAAAATATAATCATTCAGGTGGACAGGTTACAGTTACTGCGTATCAGAAGGAAAAGCATGTTTATCTGTCAGTAGAGGATACAGGAAACGGAATCCCGGAGGAACTACGGGAGCGCGTGTTTGACCCATTCTTTCGTGTGGATAAATCCAGAAGCAGGGAACTGGGGGGCGTAGGTCTGGGACTTGCTCTGGTTCATGAAATTGTGAGAGTGCATGATGGCAGTATAACAGTTAAGTCCAGTCCGTCTGGCGGGACGATTTTTGATGTGATTTTTTAAAGAGAATAAATATACCTGATGTGCTTTTGAACAGCATGAAATGGGAGGAAAGAAGATGCTGGAACGAAAAAAAGTCCGTGCAGCCAATGAAGATTTACCGGTAATTATGGAAATGAATGCAGCCAGTAAAATGAAACTGGAAAAAAGAATGATAAACCTGTCCTTTATTGGAAGTGTACTCTTTGTAGTGGCAGAAGGAGTTATGGCATATATCAGCCATTCCCATGCAATACTGATGGACTGCGTATTTGATGTGACAGATTTAATAATGATAGGACCGTTTCTGGTGCTGGTGCCACTGTTGTACCGTCCGGTAACGGAACGCAGACCGTATGGATTTTCCCAGGTGGAATCTTTATTTCTGGTAATCAAGTATAGTGTACTTTTAGTAGTTACCATCCAGCTTTTAATCGACAGTGTGCAAAGCATCCTGCATGGCGGACATATGGTAAATGCCAGCCAGCTTGCAGGCTTTGAGTTTGGTGTGTTTGCCGGCTGTCTTATCATCTATTTCCTGCTTCATTATTTCAGTAAACGATATGCATCTGTGGTAGTAAAAGCAGAAATGTATAACTGGAAATTAGATGTGGTCAGCAGCTTTGGCGTATTCGCCGCATTCTTCGGACAGTTCCTTCTGCAGAAGACACCGTACGAATGGCTGGCACCGTACATAGACCCGGTAGTAGCAATTGTGATGGCATTAATCCTAATTGTAGAACCGGTGAAAATGATATTGCATGGACTCAGGGAGCTGGTGCTCTTTGCACCGGAGCAGGAAGTGATGGACCAGATACGTTCCATTGCAGAACAATATATGCAGACCTGTTCCTATACGATAGAATTTTTGGATGTCATCCAGACCGGACGAAAAACCTGGGTGGAAATATACATAGACAGCCCCAACGATATTATTACAATGCAGTCCCTCACCAGAATCAGAAATGGAATCCGGGAAGAATTAAAGAAAAACTTTGACCAGATTTATGTAGAACTGATACCGGATTTGCCGGAGTAAAAATAATACCGGACACAGGTGCCGGAGTGTATAAAAAGTGCCGATGGAATATTCCACCGGCACTTTTTATGAAACGGAGATGGCGGGATTCGAACCCGCGTGCCCCGGAGGGCTAACGCATTTCGAGTGCGCCCCGTTATGACCACTTCGATACATCTCCAGATAAAAAAGAGTGCATACACTTTGTTGGATTCGTGTGGTAAAGTGTTTTGCACAATAACACATATATCATACAATATTTTCCTGCCGGATGCAAGCAGATTTCATTGACAGACTTGGAAAATGCCCGTATAATAATATTTATATTGGTTATAGTGACCATAACTAGGAGGATTAGACAAATGAATAATGAAAAAGAGTTCAAGCCGTATATTCCGGCAGACAAAGTTTTACCGGAACTTACGCCAGTCTCTATTATTCTGGGTATTCTGCTTGCCGTAGTTTTCGGTGGGGCAAACGCATACTTAGGACTTAGAGTAGGAATGACAGTGTCGGCATCAATACCGGCAGCGGTAATTTCCATGGGAATTATCCGCGTAATTTTAAGAAGGGACTCCATTCTGGAGAATAACATGGTACAGACCATCGGTTCTGCCGGAGAGTCTCTTGCAGCAGGAGCAATCTTTACACTCCCGGCTCTGTTCATGTGGGCAGAGGAAGGTGGTACAAGCATGCCATCTTTAGTGGAAATCGCATTGATTGCATTAATCGGTGGTGTCATCGGAGTTATGTTCATGATTCCACTTCGTAGTGCATTAATCGTACAGGAGCATGGAAAGCTTCCTTATCCGGAAGGAAAAGCCTGTGCAGAAGTACTGGTAGCCGGAGAAGAAGGCGGAGCAAAAGCAAGTACCGTATTTGCCGGTCTGGGAATTGCAGCAGCATACAAATTCATCACAGATGGTTTGAAAGTATTCCCGAGTGAAGTGACTTATGAAATCAAATCTTACAAGGGTTCCGGAGTCGGAATGGATGTACTTCCGGCACTTCTTGGAGTTGGTTATATCTGTGGAGCCAGAGTATCTTCCTACATTTTTGCGGGTGGAGTAATCGGCTGGTTCGTACTGATGCCGTTAATCGCACTCTTTGGTGCAGACCTTACCATTTTCCCGGCAAGCGTTCCGGTATCTGAACTTGGCGCATCAGGAATCTGGTCAAACTATATCCGTTACATTGGAGCAGGAGCAGTTGCAGCAGGCGGAATCATCAGCCTGGTAAAGAATCTGCCACTTATCGCAAAGACCTTCCGTCAGGCATTAAAGAGCTACGGAAGCAAAGGAAATGGTGACAACAGCCGCCTCAATAAAGATATTCCAATGAATATCGTAATTCTTACGATTGGAATCATGGCTATTATTATGTGGCTGGTTCCGGCAGTTCCGGTAAGCCTTCTTGGAGCAATTATTATCGTAATCTTCGGATTCTTCTTTGCAACCGTATCATCCAGAATGGTTGGTATTGTAGGAAGTTCCAATAACCCGGTATCCGGAATGGCAATTGCAACACTGCTTATCACAACGATGATTTTAAAAGCAACCGGAACCATCGGAATGCCTGGAATGGTAGCTTCTATTGCAATCGGTTCTGTCATCTGTATCATCGCAGCAATCGCCGGAGATACATCACAGGATTTAAAGACCGGTTATCTGGTAGGAGCAACACCTTGGAAACAGCAGGTTGGTGAAATCATCGGTGTAGCAGCATCTGCTATTGCAATCGGTGGAGTATTATATCTGTTAAATGCAGCATGGAGCTATGGTTCCTCAGCAATCCCTGCACCGCAGGCAACCTTGATGAAGATGGTAGTAGAAGGAGTTATGGGCGGAAACCTTCCTTGGGTACTGGTATTTGCAGGCGTTGGTATTGCAGTAGTAGTAGAAATCCTTGGAATTCCGGTATTGCCATTTGCAGTAGGTCTTTACCTTCCGATTTACTTAAGCACACCAATGATCGTTGGTGGATTAATCCGCTTATACTTCGATAAGAAGAAGGGTGAATCCGAAGAAGAGAAGAAACGTAAAGTGGAAAACGGAGTGCTTTACTCATCCGGTCTGATTGCCGGAGAGGGACTGGTAGGAATTCTCCTTGCAGTCTGTGCAGTCATTCCATTCAAGGGAGAGACCTTTGCAGATGCATTTAACTTATCTGCAATATTCGGTTTCAGCTTAGGAAACATTGGCGGACTGGTATTCTTTGCATTACTTGCCGTAACTTTAATCCTTTTCATCCGTGGAAAGAAGAAAAAAGAAAATTAAAAACAGAATAAAGTAGTTCTTACATCTGCCGTCTTGCGAAAAGGCGGCAGATGTTTTATACTGCTAGCGAAGATAACAGGAGGCAATATGGCAAAGAAAAAAGACAATTATTTAGATTATATCCCACGTCCGAATACATTATTTGAATGTAATAAGAACAAAGATGGCAAAATAGAAATAAAAATGCATAACAAAGGTGTGTTTAACAAAATCGCACAGGTGTTATTTAAGAAACCGAAATACAGCTATATCGAGCTGGATGAATTCGGCAGCTTCGTGTGGGAGCAGATGGATGGAAAGAAAACCATCTATGAGATTGGTACACTGGTAAAAGAAAGATTCGGTGACAAGGCAGAACCTCTTTACGAGAGACTGTCCCAGTATATCAAGATTCTGCATAACAACCATTTTATCGTATATGAGAATAAATTAAGAAAGAAGGAATCATAATGAGCGCATTAGCAGGCTTAGAACCAAAAGAGGTATTTCATTATTTTGAAGAAATCAGCAATATTCCCCGCCCATCCTATAAAGAGGAGAAAATCAGCAATTATCTGGTAAACTTCGCAAAGGAACGGAACTTAGAATATTATCAGGATGAAGTAAAAAATGTCATTATCATCAAAGAGGCAGCACCGGGCTATGAAGACGTTGCACCACTGATGATTCAGGGACATATGGACATGGTGTGTGAGAAAGAACCGGGCAGCACCATCGATTTTGAAAATGACGGACTGACACTGGAAGTAAACGGAGATTATATCAGTGCAAAGGGAACAACCCTTGGCGGCGACGATGGAATTGCAGTTGCATATGCACTGGCAATCTTAGACTCTGATAGTATTGCGCATCCGCGTATCGAATTTATCTGTACCGTGTCCGAAGAGGTTGGCATGGAAGGTGCCGTAGCACTGGATGTCTCCCACTTGAAAGCAAAGAAGCTTCTGAACCTGGATTCTGAAAATGAAGGAATTATGCTGGTAAGCTGTGCCGGTGGATGCAGCACCGTATGTGAACTTCCGGTGGAATGGGAAAAGAGCGCAGGAAATCTTGTTTCTATTCATGTGGCAGGCTTAAAGGGCGGACATTCCGGCGTGGAAATTGACAAAGGAAGAGCCAACTCCAATATTTTACTGGGAAGAATTCTTTTGGAATTAAAAGATGAATACCACTATCAGATAGCAGCATTATCCGGCGGAAATAAGCAGAATGCCATTCCAAGAGAAAGTGCAGCAGAGCTTATGGTACAGGAAGATGCCACACAGCTTGTCCATAAAATAGAAGAAATTGCAGAGAAAATCACCCATGAATTTTCCACCAGTGACCCGGATATCCAGATATCCGTAGCAGTAGAAGAAAACTGTGAGAAGGAAGTATTAACAGAAGCTGCGGCAAGAAAAACAGTGCTTTTAATCAACCTGCTTCCAAATGGAATTCTTCGCATGAGTGATGACATCAAGGGACTGGTAGAGACTTCTTTAAACCTCGGCGTTCTGACTCTGGAAAAAGACAAGCTGACTCTGCAGTATGCCGTAAGAAGTGCAGTGGGAACCGCAAAAGAATATCTTTTGAAACGTATTGCTGCGCTGGTGGAAGAGTTTGGTGGAAGAGTCACCAATACCGGTAATTATCCTGCGTGGGAATACCGCAGGGATTCTGTGCTCCGGGATGATATGGTCCGCATTTTCAAGGAAATGTATGGAAAAGAGCCGACCGTAGAAGCAATTCATGCCGGACTTGAGTGTGGCATTTTAGCAGGTAAGATTGACGGACTGGATGCTGTCTCCATCGGACCGGATATGATTGCTATTCATACCACAGAGGAGAAATTAAGCATTTCTTCCACAAAGAGAGTATGGGATTATATCTTAAAAGTAATTGCCTGTAAATAAATTGCTTAAGCAGGCATTATAGCTTGTACCCTAAAAAAAAATATATTATAATATATTTTGGATGTGTGGGCGTATGCACAACAATAAGCAAAGAAAGGGATGCAGCAAATGAAAAGAATAGGTATGTTGACCAGCGGCGGAGACTGTCAGGCATTAAATGCAGCAATGCGCGGCGTGGTAAAAGGATTAAGTCATAATGTGGATGAGTTGGAAATCTACGGTTTTTATAATGGTTACAAGGGATTGATTTATGGCGATTACCGCTTGCTTACATCAAAGGATTTTTCGGGAATCCTTACCAAGGGCGGAACCATCTTAGGTTCTTCTAGACAGCCATTTAAACTGATGCGTGTGCCGGATGAGAACGGGCTGGATAAGGTGGAAGCAATGAAGCAGACCTATCATAAACTGAAACTGGATTGTCTGGTAATCCTTGGCGGAAACGGAACACAGAAGACTGCCAATCTCCTTCGGGAAGAGGGATTAAATGTCATCCATCTGCCGAAGACCATCGACAATGATATCTATGGAACAGATATTACCTTTGGCTTTTACAGTGCAATCAACGTGGCGTGTGCAGCCATTGATTGTATACACACAACAGCAGCATCCCATAATCGTGTCTTTATCGTAGAAGTCATGGGACATAAAGTGGGCTGGCTGACCCTGTACGCAGGTGTTGCCAGTGGAGCAGATATCATATTACTGCCGGAAATCCCATATGATATTGATAAAGTCATCAAAGCAATAGATAAGAGAACCAGGGATGGAAAAGGCTTTACCATTCTTGCGGTAGCAGAGGGTGCTATTTCCAAGGAAGATGCAGCACTTTCCAAGAAAGAATACAAAGAGAAGCTAAAGAATTATAAATATCCGTCTGTATCCTATGAGATTGCAGACCAGATTGAGAAACGCAGTGGCACCGAAGTACGTGTAACCGTACCGGGCCATACCCAGCGTGGCGGAACCCCATGCCCATATGACCGTGCACTCTGTACACGACTTGGTGCAGCAGCAGCCCAGGCAATCATTGATGAAGATTACGGATACATGATTGCGATGATTAATGATAAGACAAAGCGTGTTCCACTGAAGGATGTGGCTGGCAAGTTAAAGACTGTTGACCCGGATTGTCAGATGATTAAAGAAGCAAAGACCATTGGAATCAGCTTTGGAGATTAAGAGAAGCGAGGATGGAATAGATGTCATACATGGCACTTTACCGTAAGTTCCGCCCACAGGAATTCGCGGATGTCAAAGGACAGGAGCATATAGTAACAACCTTAAAGAACCAGATAAAGGCAGACCGTATCGGCCATGCATATCTGTTCTGTGGAACGAGAGGAACCGGTAAGACAACCATCGCAAAAATATTTGCCAAGGCAGTCAACTGCGAACATCCCGTAGATGGAAGCCCTTGTGGAGAATGTGCAAGCTGTAAAGCAATTGCGGCAGGAAGTTCCATGAATGTTATCGAAATTGATGCGGCATCCAATAACGGTGTAGATAATATCCGTGAAATCCGGGAAGAGGTAGCATACCGCCCGACAGAAGGAAAATACAAAGTTTATATCATAGACGAGGTGCACATGCTCTCCATCGGAGCCTTTAACGCTTTGTTGAAGACCCTGGAAGAGCCGCCTTCCTATGTCATTTTTATACTGGCAACTACGGAAGCCCATAAGATACCGATTACGATTCTTTCGAGATGTCAGCGGTATGATTTCCGGAGAATTTCCATTGAAACCATATCAGACCGCCTGATGGAACTGATGGAAAAGGAAAATGTGGAAGTGGAAGAACGGGCAATCCGCTATATTGCCAAAGCGGCAGACGGATCCATGCGGGATGCCTTAAGCCTTTTAGACCAGTGCATCGCCTTTTATCTGGGACAGAAGCTGACCTATGACCATGTGTTAGAGGTGCTGGGTGCGGTAGATACGGAAGTCTTTTCTAAATTACTGCGGAAAGTGCTGGCAGAAGATGTGGCAGGAGCCATTTCACAGTTAGAAGAGCTGGTCATCGAGGGAAGAGATTTAGGACAGTTTGTCAATGACTTTACCTGGTATTTAAGAAACCTGCTTTTGTTAAAAGGCTCAGACGATATGGAAGAAGTCTTGGATATGTCTTCTGAGAACATGGCACTTTTAAAAGAAGAAGCCCGTTTGGTAGAAGCAGATGTGCTGATGCGGTATATCCGGATTTTCTCCGAACTGTCCAATCAGGTAAAATATTCTTCTCAGAAACGAATCTTAATTGAAATTGCAATAATTAAATTATGTAAACCTGCAATGGAGACTAACATGGATTCCATTACAGACCGGTTAGCAAAGTTAGAAAAGAAGATGGAGCAGGGAATTCCCACGGCAGCACCGGTGAATACCGCGACACAGCCGGCCGAGGCAGCAGCACCGCCAATGCCAAAAGCAATCCCGGAAGATGTGGAACAGATTGTAAAGAACTGGAATTCCATTCTGCCGAAGATGAGCGGCGTGGTGCGCACCTATCTTAAGTCGGCACATTTAAGTCTTGGCGGAGATGACCGTCTGATGATTGTATTGGATGACCCGGTTGCAGCAGGCTACGTGGAAGAGGAAGACCACAGAAATGAAATCCGACAGGTGATTTCTGATTATATAGAAAAAGAAGTGGAGATTCAGATTCAGCAGAATCAGTCGAATCGTCCGTTTGAAGAATCCTATGTGGATTTGTCACAGATAATCAATATGGATATAACCATTGAAGATGAATAAAATACAGGAGGAAATGGAAACATGGCAAAAAGAGGCGGAGGATTTCCGGGCGGAATGCCGGGAAATATGGGAAACCTTATGAAACAGGCACAGAAGATGCAGCGCCAGATGGAAGAGGCATCCAAGGAGTTAGAGGAGAAAGAAGTAACAGCCGCAGCAGGTGGCGGTGCAGTAGAAGTTACAGTCTCCGGTAAGAAAGAAGTAACCAAAGTAAAGATTGATCCGGAAGCAGTTGACCCGGATGATGTAGAAATGTTAGAAGACATGATTATGGCAGCAACCAATGAGGCACTGCGCCAGATAGAAGAATATTCCCAGCAGTCCATGTCCAAGATTACCGGCGGCATGGGTGGACTTGGCGGTGGATTCCCATTCTAATCAGCTGAAGGAGAAGAGGAAACAGAATGGACTATTACAGCAGCCAGATAAGCCGTCTGATAGAACAACTTTCCGGCTTGCCGGGAATTGGACCAAAGTCGGCGCAGAGACTGGCATTTCATATTTTGAATATGCCGGAAGAAAATGTGGAAAAATTAAGTCGTTCCATATTAGATGCAAGACAGAATATACACTACTGCAAAGAGTGCCTGACCCTGACCGATGATGAACTCTGCCCGATATGCAAAAATCCCCAGCGGGATCACAGCGTAATCATGGTAGTAGAGGACACCAGGGATCTGGCAGCTTATGAGAAAACTGGAAAATATGAAGGAGTATATCATGTACTTCATGGGGCAATATCTCCGATGCTTGGAATCGGACCGAATGACATTAAGCTCAAGGAGCTGATACATCGGCTGGAGGGTGATGTAAGAGAAGTCATTATTGCCACCAATTCAAGTTTAGAGGGAGAGACAACAGCAATGTATATCAGCAAGCTGGTGAAACCGACCGGAATCAAGGTCTCAAGAATTGCTAGCGGCGTCCCTGTGGGAGGGGATTTGGAATACATTGACGAGGTAACATTACTTCGCGCGTTAGAGGGACGTGTGGAGTTGTAATGGATACAAACAAGCTTATTCATGAGAAAGGTTAAGTAAAATGACGAATGCAGAGTTGGAAAAAAAGGCAAATGAAGTAAGACAAAGTATTGTTACGGCATTGCACAGTGCAAAATCCGGACATCCAGGCGGATCGCTTTCCGCAGCAGATATTATGACATATCTGTATTTTGAAGAGATGAATGTGGATCCGAAGAATCCGAAGATGGCAGACCGCGACAGATTTGTGCTGTCGAAAGGACATGTAGCTCCGGCATTATATTCTGTACTGGCACACAAAGGATATTTTCCTGTAGAAGATCTTGTGACACTGCGTCATACAGGTTCTTATTTACAGGGACATCCGGACATGAAACATATTCCGGGTGTTGATATGTCTGCAGGTTCCTTAGGACAGGGACTGTCCTGCGCAGTAGGAATGGCACAGGCTGGTAAGATGGATGATAAGGATTACCAGGTATATGCAATGTGTGGTGATGGTGAGATTCAGGAAGGACAAATCTGGGAAGCTGCTATGTGGGCAGGCGCACATCACTTAGACAACCTGACCGTAATCGTAGATAACAATAACCTTCAGATAGATGGAACGGTAGAAGAAGTATGTTCTCCATATCCGATTGATAAGAAATTTGAAGCATTCAATTTCCATGTAATCAATATCAATGGAAATGATATGGAAGAAATCCGTAATGCCTTTGCAGAAGCAAAGAAAGTAAAAGGCATGCCGGTTGCAATCATCGCAAAGACCACCAAAGGAAAAGGAGTTTCCTTTATGGAAAATCAGGTGGGCTGGCATGGAAAAGCTCCAAATGACGAGCAGTACGAACAGGCAATGGAAGAATTGAAGAAAGCAGGTGAAGCATTATGTCAGAAGTAAAGAAGATTGCAACAAGAGAAAGCTACGGTAATGCTTTAGTAGAACTGGGCAGGGAACACACAGACCTTGTAGTATTAGATGCCGATTTGGCAGGTGCAACCAAGACGGAAATCTTCAAGAAAGCATTTCCGGAACGTTTCTTGGACTGTGGAATTGCAGAAGCAAATATGGCTGGAATCGCAGCAGGACTTTCTACCTGCGGTAAAGTTCCATTCATGAGCTCCTTTGCAATGTTTGCAGCAGGACGTGCTTATGAGCAGGTGCGTAATGCAATCGGATATCCACACCTGAATGTAAAAATCGGTGCAACCCATGCAGGAATCTCTGTAGGAGAAGACGGTGCAACCCACCAGTGCTTAGAAGACCTTGCACTGATGCGTGAAATTCCTGGAATGGTAGTGATCAATCCGAGTGATGATATTGAAGCAAAAGCTGCAGTAAA
>OGUN01002484.1_pt1 | contig 10962 bp, 5 predicted proteins | sample 1553621 | NCBI WGS metagenome assembly OGUN01 (sample SAMEA2580300, study PRJEB22360) | human gut metagenome | biome: human gut; feature: human-associated habitat; material: faeces | place: Denmark | collected 2008/2010
CCTTTTTCTGTCTTCTATTTTATCATACTTGTCCACTTTTTTATTATATATCCAAAAAAAGCTCGCAAAAGAGCTAAAACGCTTGAGCTTATACAAAATGAAGTTTTAAGTATTGTGCCAGAAGCTCAATCTAAGACTTCAAATGATAACTTAAATGAAAAAATTCCTCCGAAAAATATTGAAAACGATACTGACGAAGATGAGTTCGATGTTACTCCAGAGCCGGATATAGATAGCATTGGATAAGGAAAGGAAAATGTAATATGTTAAACAAAGTAATGTTACAGGGCAGACTAACAGACTACCCTGAACTAAAGCATACAAAATCAAACAAAGCTGTTGTTGATTTTTTCTTAGCAGTTGAAGAAAACCGAGCCGTCAATGGAGAAAGAAATTCAAATTTCTTTCGATGTGAAGCTTGGGGAAGCACTGCAGAATTTATCTGTAAATACTTTGAAAAGGGGCAGCAAATTATTGTTGATGGTAGGCTCTCATCAAATACATATACTGACAAGGATAATGTAAAACGCACAAATATATTCATAGTAGTTGAGGGTGTGAATTTTTGCGGAGCTAAAAGTTCAGAAGCTCAACAAAAAGAATTTGAAAATTCTTTTGATACTGATATGGATGTAATAAGTTAAAAATTTATTGAAAGGGAAAGATGATATGAGTAGATATGATGATAAAATAAAAAGTAATTTGGAGAAGATAGCAAAGCTGCAAGATGAGATTGAAAAAAGAAAAGCTAAGATTATTAACTTGCAGACTGAAAACAAACAGCTTCAAGCAGAAAAGGATAACGAATTTAGCCAAACTCTTCTCAAGAAACTTGCAGAGCTTGGAATAAATTCTCCAGAGGACAGAGTAGCACTTATGAGCAAACTTGAAGATTTTGCACTGGAACAGGAAATTGCAAAATCCGAAACAAAGACTCAAAATGAAAATTCTTTGTCTTCTCCTGATTCAGAAACTTTACAGAAAACTGAAAAGTTTTCAACAACTGCTCAATCAAAAGAAGATTAAAATCGTGAGATTGCCAGAATGACACTCTTACGATTTTTTTCATTTTTACAGTTTCGGAATTTGGAACAAATTTCAGAAATCTGTAAATCTGGTGAGCGAAAGCGATTTTAGAATTTTGCAAAATGCAAAATTTAGGGTTTTAGGGTTATCCCCTAACAAGCGATTTTGTAAAGCATTTTGCTTTACAAAATCTAAGCTTGCGACCTTGAATTTTGCGAGCAAAATTCAATCTGTTTTTCTGAGGAAAAACAGACCGCCGGAGGCGGGGTCCGTTTCTGTTTCGTCCACCTTTTTAAAGGTGGCAGGGTCAAGGGACAGCGTTCCTTGTTGTTCGCAGGGCGAACATTTCTTATGAATGGTGGTGATAATTATGGTAAATGGAGAACTTGGTTCTACCGACAACGGCAAAAAAGTTCTGATTAACTTTAGGATTTCATTAGAAGAAAAGAAAAAATTACAAGCAAAAGCTAAACAGGCCCATATGAGTATTTCAAGTTATATAATTGCATTATCGGAAAACAAAAAAATTACTGTTGCAGAAAATATTCCAGAATTATTACTTGAGATAACTCGTATTGGTACGAATATAAATCAAATTGCACATATTGGCAATTCACAGAAATATGTCAATAAGCAACAACTTGATGAGGTTTTGAATTTGCTTGAAGATATAGAATCCATAATGCAAAAAATACTCTCTGAGATATTTAATGAAGATGAACATACTTTTAGAAGTCTGGAACGAAAAATAGATATGCTATTAGAAAAGGTTGATAAAAATGGCAGTGGTTGAGCCGATTAGAAAACCAATTAAAGCTCATCAGTATGTTTTTGATTCTATTGCATATATTTTATCTCCTGAAAATCGAAACGGTGATGAAAAATGCTTTCAGGCAACTTGCTTAAATTGTGAAAACAACGGAGCAGACAGTTTAGCAAAGCAATTCTATGTTGTCAGAAAAGCATTTAATAAAGATAGTAAAATTTTATCTCACCATTATGTTCAGAGTTTTTCACCAAATGAAAAAATCACACCTGAGCTTGCACATAGAATTGGTGTAGAGCTTGCTCAAAAAATTGCTCCGGGATTTCAAGTTATTGTTTCAACTCATATTGATAAAGACCATATACACAACCATTTCATTATAAACTCTGTCAGTATGAAAACAGGCAGAAAATGGGAGGGTAATAAAACCACCTTAGAAAAAAATATGCAGCCTGAAAGTGACAGGATTTGTAAATCTTACGGTTTAACAACGATTGAAAATAAATCTGGACTGCGTGGAATAGACCAAGCAACTCAAAAACTTGCAGAACAAGGTAAGTCTTGGAAAGTAGAATTATGCAAGGCTCTTGATGAAGCAACTAAGATATGTAACAGCAAAAAAGAATTTGTTGAGTTTATGAAACGCAAGAATTTCATTATAACCCGATATGAAAAAGATATAACATTTCAAAAGGTCGGTGAGAAAAAGAAAATCAGAGCCAGCAGACTTGCGAGAGAATTCGGAGATTGTTATATAAAAGAAAATCTTGAAAAGCTGATGGGCTTTTATCGTTTGCCTAAGAAATCAGAGATTTCTAAACCATCCGAAAAGAAAAAAGTTCAAACAAATTTCAAAAGTGAATTTGAAAAATATGAGCAAAATTATTTCAGAAAAAATCCACCGCCTGCTAAAGTACAAGAATTGAAAACTTTGAAAAGACTGATTAAAAATTCTCGTAATCCTCTTTTAATGTTGCTCTTTATCATTATGATACTGCTTATAAGACAAAGGAAGCAACGAAACAGGCTCGATAGAAAATACAGTCTGCTTCATATATATAGCAGGCAAGCGAAATATAAAGTAAAGAAAATCTCGTTAGAGGAAAAACTTGATAAGATAGAAAAAATACAAACCACTGCCGGAAACATACCTTATAAAAATCTTATCGAATCACAAGGCGAAAATTATCGTGTCAAGCTTGCACTTTCTGCTGTGCCAAAGCTTTATGCTTATCCGTTTTTCTTTTCCGCAAAACTGTATAAAGATTATGCTCTTGTTACTATTAAAGAAAAAGACAAGAAGTTACTACAGACCGCACTTGAGGTCGAAGATATACAAGTTTTAGAAAAACATAATAAGCACTACACTCCGTTGAATGATTATTATGAGTTAAAAGCACGAGCTGAAAAATTTGGAGTCAAAGTAGAATTTTTGAATATTCAAAAGGAGCAGTTAAGCAAACTTGATGATGAAAAGGATAGATTTGTTGCGATTGAAACAAAAGAAGGAAAAATTCGTTTAGCATTTCTTCCGCAAAATAAAGATTATATATTACATACTCTTTATCCTGAAAAGTATAAAGATAGTAATTTATTTTCTGTTGTAAGAAATTCAAAGGTTAATACAAGACTTCGCAGTGAAGCATTGCTTGAAGGTCAAGAAATGCATTATCGTTTTTTGACAAAATCACAAGTTGAACAACTTGCAGCAAGTGGCAATGATGAACTTTTTGCAGTCTTTAATAAAAATGCAAAAGGTGAAAGCTTAGGCGAAAGTTATAATATTGCATTTAAGGAGAGTGACGAACAGAAAATTAATGAAGCATTAAATCATACAAATAAAAGAAAATTATAACAATAGATTTTTGAAAAATTTCCCTGTGAAATGTTGACTTTTTCACTTTAAAGTGATAAAATCTTAATTAGAGGAGGATATTCAAGTGGCGATAAAATATCGTGAAGCAGAAGACTTAAGAATGGCTACAAGACAAGAGCTTACCTCATCACCTGAAAATTGGTTGAAGTTTTTAAGGACAGCTTCAAACACTTACAAATATAATTTTTTTGACCAGCTACTTATATTTGCACAGTTTCCTAATGCAAAAGCTGTTGCGGTATTTGATGTGTGGTCGAAAACATTTGGAAGAAAAATTCGTGAAGGCGAAAAAGGTATAGGCTTAATTGATGATAAAGGAGAATATCCAAGAATTAAATATGTTTTCGATATTTCTCAAAGTTCACCTATACAACCTAAAAAACAGCAGCCATATATATGGGAGCTTACAGAAGAAAATCATCAGGAAGTTGCTTTTCTTCTTTCTTCTGATAAAAACAAGTCTATTGAAAATGCTTTAGCAGATACAGTAGAAGATACTGTTAATGAGATGATTGATGATTATGTCAATAATTCACTTAATGAAGATAACTCTATTAAACCTGAAAAATTCCGTCAGCTTGTTTGTGATAGTGTCAAATATATGGTATTGCAACGCTGTGGACTTGATACATCTTCATATATTGATAGCGATATATTTAGTAGCCTGAATGAATTTTCAAATCCTGATGTTATAGATATACTTGGCGAATCAATAAGCAATATATCAGAACAAGCTTTAAGAAAAGTTGAACAAACAGTTAAAACTATTGAGAGGAGAAATCAGAATGAGCGAAACAATGCCCAAAACAAAAATGATAGACGGGGTGGAACATCTTCTGTGCGAGTCGAACATGACATATTATCCAACGACAACAGTGGACAAGACAACTGGTCTAAGCTACACACTCGACCCGGAAACATTCATATATCTCCCGGCTCTAAGCGTAGAGGAGGATACGAGGGACGTTGGTCGCTGGGGTCGACTTCGCCACAAGTATCTCAGGGAGAACAAGCGAATATTGTTGATGAATCTAATCGACACATACAAGCTGACAGACCATTTGATAGAGGTCAACGAAGCAGCGGAGAAGCAGATGGAGCAGCTCGAAGCGGAGATGATGGAAGCAGAGGGGGTAACAGAAGAACTCAAAGCAGCAGACCAAATGAAGTGGGTACAGAAGATGAACTCAATCAGAGCAAGAGCAGAGGAAATAGTTCTGAACAATCTGATATACGCATAACACAAGAAAATACAGTAACGCAAACGGCAGAGGATAATTCCCCTGCCGTTTTTTCATTTGAACAGATAGGCTTTTTCGATTCTAAAACAGAACAACAAAGCGAAGTTGATAAATTTGTCAATGCTGTATTGATGAAAGGCACTGGAACTGAGGACGGCAAATTCAGAGTAAATGACTTCTTCTCAGAGAATCATACAGAAAAAGAAAAAATTGATTTTCTTAAAGATGAATTTGGTTGGTATGGTCGCTACACTTCAAGTGAGAGTCTGGAATCTCAGCCGAGCAAGGGACTGACGCTTACTCGCACAGACAAAGAAAATCCTGAAAATAACTTGAATATTCATCTCTCTTGGAAAGAAGTAGTTGAACATTTAGATAGTATGGTTTCAGGAAAAACATATATTACAGAAAAAGATATTGCCGAAAGACAAAGACACGCTTTATATGTTCTGAAAAACTATTCCAGTGATAATCCAAATGATGTTTATGCTATACAAAAGGCAAAAGAAACTCTTGATAGCTATAATATTGACTATAACGATATTCTTGTTTCTTCCAATTTTAAAAAAATAGACCAAAGTGAATTTATAAATTTCGCCTCAGACATTATAAAAGACAAGCAAAGAGTTATAAATGCACATAAAAATTCTAATGAACAGGAGTATAGACTTGAAATCGAGATTGCCTTAAACGAGCTTGTAACAGAATTGGTAACAGCTTCTATGGCAGATGAAGATTTTGTCATTACTGGGTATACGGCAAAAGAAACTATCAATTTTTTGAATCAGTATCATAATGATACTGAAATGCAAAAATATGTATTAGATACTGTTTCAGAAAATACTGATGTTGTTCTTTCAAAAATTGAAGAAACAAGACAAGCTGCCGCAAAAATAGGTATGGCTTTTTCTGATAAGTTATACGACTCTGAAAATGATTTTGACCCCTTTGTTTATGATGGTAGTATGAGTATTGAAGATTTTCGTAAAGTACAAGACAGTATTCTATCAGAACAAAAAGAAAACGAAAAAACTTTTGCTGAACAAGTTGATGATGTTATTTCTGGAAAATCTAATCATTACAATGATTTTAAAGTATGCATTACTTGCGAATGGAGCGAAAGTCCTGCGTTTGAGGATGGTAAAACATATACTGTTGCTGAATTTGACAGTATAATGAAGCAAGCCGATGATGATTGGGTTAAACGAAGGCAGTATGAAATTGATACTTACGGTGATGATATTGATAAAATCTATGAAGCTTTTGAAAAAGGTGAAATAGAAAACGTACATCAAGGATACGCTAAAACGAAGTTCAATGTGAATATGCCTGATGGAACGGTTCATACATTCCGACAAGATATTGGTGACGGTGATGGTGGAGTTATTGATTTTCTAAAGCAATATCCTCAATATTCTGAAGTTGTTAGAATACTCGAAGCGGATATATATCTTGAAAATCATAGTGATGAGCTATTGAAGCCTACGCTTGCTTTCGATGAAGAAATTGCAATAACAGATGAGTTTTTCAATTTTGAAAAAGCATGGCATAATGTTGATTCTGGTATACCAGAAATTGCTGAAAGATATAGAGATGGCGAAGATATAAGCATTAACCTTGCAAAGTATTTTATAAATCATTATGTAAATTTAAATAATTTCAATGATTATGGAAAATTTGAGATTCATTCTGATGATAACGAGGTGACAATTCAAAATGGAGAGATTTCTAAAAGCTACTCTTGGAATGAATTAGGTGAACATTACCTTGGCTATCTGAAAGATACCTTTATCAGCATACAAACTGAACGAGTTTCGGAATATCCTGAAACAAAAGATGAAGTAGAAAGACTCATTGCAAGTGTTAAAGCAGAACAAAAGTCAGAAAATAAAACAGCAAAATCTACTGATAAAACATTTGCCGAACAAGTTGATGATGTAATTTCTGGAAAAATTGACCGTTTTAGTGGTAACTTAAAGGTTTGTAACACACCTCAAATACTGCTTGATGTAGGTTGCAGCCAGTTACCTATGTTTTATACAAGAAATCATCTTAAAAAAGCCATATTACCAAAAGATAGAAAAAAACATCAGCATGGTCTTACAGTTGAGCAAATTAAAAAGATTCCTGATGAATTGATTTCGCCTGCTATTATAATGGATTCATTAACTCAGAATGATAGTATTATTGTTGTTTTATCTGATATTGATTCTGAAAATAATCCAGTTATTGCTTCCATAAAACCAAACGGTCAAGGATTTTATGAACTTGAAATGCAAGAAAGTAATTTTATAACAAGCATTTATGGTAGAGAAAATTTTAAAGAATTTATCAATCGTGCTATCAATAACAATAAAATACTTTTTATTGATAAACAAAAAAGTCAAGAACTGTTCAGTGTGCTTGGACTAGAATTCTCCAAGGGCTTAAACAGTCTTGACTTTAATACTATTATACACCAAAGTCGCAACATTGTCAACGAAAATATTGTCGAGGAAAAATATACCTCTACTCAATCTGAAGAAAAAGAAACAATCCAAATTAAGCCTGAAAACTATCATATTTCAGACTTATCGCTCGGACAGAGAAAACCTCTCGAAAAATATCAAGATAATATAGCAGCCATTAAAACATTAAAACAGCTTGAAGCCGAAAACAGAAACGCAACTCCAGAGGAACAGGAAATACTTTCAAAGTATACCGGCTGGGGCGGTATGGCAAAAGTCTTTGAGCTTGGTAATAGTCACTATGACGAGGTTAAAGGATTGCTTACAAATGATGAGTATGCAGCTGCAAGAAAATCGGCTATGAGTGCCTTTTATACCTCCCCTGTTATCATTAAAGAAATATATTCCAAGCTTTCTGATATGGGATTTTCAAAAGGAAAGTTGCTTGAACCGAGCTGTGGAGTAGGTAATTTTATTGGTATGATACCCGAAGATATGCAAGCTAAGGTTACAGGTATAGAGCTTGATAGTCTGACAGGCAGAATTGCTAAAAAACTATATCCTGAAGCTCAGATACAAATATGTGGTTTTGAAAACTCAAATTTGAAAAGTGAAAGCTTTGATGTTGCAGTTGGTAATGTTCCTTTCGGCGATATAAGAGTTTATGATAAAAAATACAATAAGGAAAATCTGCTTATACACGATTACTTCTTCTCTAAGTCACTTGATATGGTAAAGCCTGGCGGTGTAGTTGCATTTATTACATCAAAAGGCACACTTGATAAACGCAATGACACAGCTCGTCGGTTACTTGCTGAAAAAGCGGATTTTTTAGGGGCTGTAAGGCTGCCTAACAACGCTTTTAAGGCTAATGCAGGCACAGAGGTTACCTCAGATATTATCTTCTTACAGAAGCGTACAGAGCCAATTACGATAACATCAGAAAATGAACCTTTATGGATTAAAACCACAAAAGACGAAAACGGCATTGAAATGAATGCTTATTTCACCCAGAAACCACAACAAATATGCGGAAGTATGGAAATGGTAAGCGGTCAATTTGGTATGGAAAGCACTTGTGTGCCAAACAGAGATACAAAGCTTTCTGAGCAAATACGAAACGCTATGGAAAATATACAAGGCAATATTTCTACAAAAGATACTAAGCTTGACAATGTAGATTTCGTAGATGAACAGGTTGAAATACCTGATTCACTCAGAACCGGAAGTTATTTTCTTTCTTCTGATAAGGTTTATTTCTTTGAGTATGGAACTGCAACAGAAGTAAAATTACCAAAATCGAACAGAAAACAAAATCTTGAAAGAATGGCAGGGCTTATCGCCATTCGTGATACAGTAAGACAACTGCTTGAAATGCAGCTTGATGATAAAGTAACGGACGATGAAATTAAGGATGTTCAGTCTGTTCTATCTTCACTCTATGATGATTTTGCAAGCAAATATGGAAGAATACATGACGATGTAAACAGTTCAATCTTTAAAAACGATTCATCATTGCCATTACTTCGTTCGCTTGAAAAGTTCGATAAAGACAAATACATCGGCAAAGCTGATATATTTACTAAAAGAACAGTTAATGCAAATAAAGAAATAACATCTGTACCAACTGCTGTTGATGCTCTTGCGGTATCCTTGAGTGATACCGCAAAGGTTAATCTTAAGTATATGTCTAAGCTTACCGGTTTAGACAAAGAAAAACTTATTGAAGATTTGCAAGGTTCTATTTATCGTATTCCAAACACTGATAAATATGTAACCGCAGACGAGTATCTTTCTGGAAACATACTGCAAAAACTCGAAGAAGCACAAAATGCTTTTGATAAAGGCGATAGTAGCCTTGCAATCAATATACAAGCACTTAAAAAAGCTATGCCAGAGAAAATACAGGCAAGTGATATTGATGTAAGACTTGGTGCAACTTGGATAAATCCTGAGTATGTGAGAGATTTTGTTTATGAGCTTTTAGACACCCGTAATTATCATAAGAACCCTCTTTTTAAAAAGGACTTTATTGATGTTCAGTATTCAGAGCTTTCCGGAAAATGGTATATAACAAATAAATCTTCTGATAAGAATAATGTTCAGGCTACTGTTACATACGGTACAAAAGACAGAACAGCATATGAACTTATAGAGGATATACTCAATCTAAGAGCTACTCAAATTAAAAGTATGCAGGTTGTTGACGGCAAAGAAAAACCTGTTGTTGACAATAAAAAGACTGCACAGGTCAGAGCAAAGCAAGAAATTATTCAGCAAAAATTTCAAGAATGGATTTTCTCGGATAAAACAAGGCGTGACGATATTGTAGATACATACAATAAGATATTTAATGTTAATCGTCCGAGAGAATATGACGGTAAATATCTGAATTTTGTCGGAATGAATCCTGAAATACAGCTCAGACCGCACCAGCTTAACGCTGTTGCTCGTTGTCTGTATGGTGGTAATACACTTCTGGCACACGAGGTTGGAGCCGGTAAGACATTTGAAATGATTGCCGCCGCAATGGAGGGAAAGCGTTTAGGTCTACATAACAAAAGCCTTATGTGTGTTCCTAATCATCTCACAGAGCAGATGGGAGAAGATTTCTTAAAACTGTATCCAAATGCAAACATACTTGTCGCTAAAAAGAAAGATTTTGTAGGTGATGCTCGCAGAGCTTTAATGGCTAAGATTGCTACAGGCAACTATGATGCAGTTATAATCGGTCATAGTCAGCTCGCTAAAATTCCACTGTCAGCCGAAAATCAAGAGCGTTTCATACAAAACCAGATTGATGAGCTTATAAAGAATATAGAGGAAATGAAAGCTCATAACGGACAAAATTTTCAGGTTAAGCAAGCTGAACGAACTAAGGCTAATCTTGAAGCAAAACTGAAAAAGTTACTTGATACTCCAAAGGATGATACAGTAACCTTCGAGGAGCTTGGAGTAGATAAACTATTTTTGGACGAAGCTCATTATTTTAAGAATCTTTTTCTTTCGACAAAAATGACGAATGTTTCAGGTATTGCAACATCAGATAATGTAAGCAAGACAGCAGACTTATATATGAAAACACAATATCTTGATGAAATAACAAATGGCAAAGGCTTAGTATTTGCAACAGGAACACCAGTTTCTAATACCATTTGCGAAATATACAATATGATGAAATATCTGCAATCCGATTTGCTCAAAGAAAAGAATTTGTGGCACTTCGATTCTTGGGCAAGCACATTTGGCGAAAGTGTAACACAAATGGAACTTGCACCAGAGGGCTATACTTTAATAGGACGATAAAATTAACTGTCCTAAATTGAAAATACATAAGGAAGGAGGTTAAGAGAATGTCAAGGGCTTCAAAGATTACGGCACTTTACGAGAGATTATCAAGAGATGATGATTTGAATGGCGAGAGTAATTCTATTACCAATCAGAAAAAATATCTTGAAGATTATGCCCGTAGGAATGGCTTTGAGAATATCCGCCATTTTACTGACGATGGTTTTTCGGGTGTGAATTTCAATCGCCCCGGCTTTCAAGCGTTGATAAAAGAAGTTGAAGCAGGCAATGTCGGAACATTGATTGTTAAGGATATGA
>OGUN01002486.1_pt1 | contig 10955 bp, 15 predicted proteins | sample 1553621 | NCBI WGS metagenome assembly OGUN01 (sample SAMEA2580300, study PRJEB22360) | human gut metagenome | biome: human gut; feature: human-associated habitat; material: faeces | place: Denmark | collected 2008/2010
TTTGTTACTTGGCAGTAATCTTTCGGATTGCAACACCTTGTACTCAATTTTGAAAGTCAAGGTCAATCTGTGCAGCCAGATTGTCCGTGGTATTGATGGCCTGAACCTTTCGGACATGGCTGGTGCCGGTGCCGCATGGAAGAAGCTTTTCTGGGGACGGGATGAGCAGCGGGAAAAACGAAAATTGACCTTGCCGGACGGTTTTTATAGGCTGACATATAAAGGGCTGTCAAAAACCAGCAACCGGTTAGGCTACTTTATCTATACGGACAAAGGGGTTGACGAACCGCAACATTGCGTGCTTCATACCAACCGTATATTTCAGGTTCCCGGTGGTACTTTGGAAGGTCTGTTCACTATCGGTGATGAAATCACCGCCCAAGTGTTCTCTTGTGAAGAGTTCAGCGGTTACCAGATAGACTTGCGCAACCAGATACAGCACAATCTGGCCAGTCAGATAGAGGCCGGCGATGTGTTCATTGCCAAAGGTCTGGAGAGAAAGGACGGTAGGTTCTATCTATATGAGTGCTATGTTCCTGTCCTGATGCCGACAGTTGGGTTGTCGGCAAATACTATCAGGTGATTGTCTCACACAGGAACCTGTTCACCGCACCGGATATTGACGTGGATATTTGGGGAGAGGATTATCAGCCGTTTGACGCGCTGGAAGTGAACAACCAGATGATCAAGAATTTCCTGGAGAAACATGCCAGATGTCCCTATTCACGGATCTCCCGTGTCTTCGCTACAGAACTTATGTTCTCGCTCGACCGCATCGCGGACTTTGCCGGTATGGACAGGAAGCGTTATTCCTTCTATCAGTTCATCAAGCTGATAGCCTGCATAGAGCATTCCAAGCTTTCCTATCTCTATGACCATATACTGTTGATCATGGAAAAGCATCAGAAGGGCCAGCGCATTCTTGCGGAAGAGCTGCCCGAAGACTTTGTTACCAAGTATCTCCGGTTATTGAAGATGTCATTAAAAAATCCGCTATGCTCACGCACGGCGGATCAACAAAATAACTAATTTATAATTCACGGGTATTCTTCACATAGAATCAAACAATCATGTATAATGATATTTACGACTCATTTCATTACTTGATGATTACCGCACGGCTCAATGCCGGGTCATTGTAGAACATATTGTCCACGCCACCCTTCACGTCTACACGCAGCATGGTTGCGGGTACACCGAACTCTTCAACCAGGCATTTCTTAACGGTTTTCAGCACGTTGCGAAGACAGACGTTTATCACTCCCATACAGAAAGGCGTTGTAGGCGCAGCCAATCTGAACATGGCTTTGCAATCGGCACTGAACATTTCTCGGTTGGCATTGAACCGTGGCGGTTACTCGTTCCGGCAGGGTGACCTGGTGATGTAGCTGCGCAACAACTACAACAAGGATATATTCAGCAGCGATTTGGGCTATGTCGAGCACGGCTCTTTCATTTAAACTTGGAATAGACTGACAACCACTGATTATGTTGAGTTTACTTTAGTTCCAAAATGTACCATTAAGTCAATATTATGTCAAAAGTTGTGTTGAGCTGGTCTAAATGTCTATCTGTCACAAACATTAGATATTCAAATCATTTTTAAATGAAAGAGCCGTGATTTTGTCTGATTTTCAAAGTGTAACCTTCCCCAATCTTACTTCATCTGACAGTTCCTCGAATCTTTCCTCGACTTTCAGTACCTCGTCACAGATGCCCTTGCACCCCTGATTGTTCACTCTCATGAAGTTGCTCCGTGAGGTAACCTGGCACACTCTGCTTTGTGATAATCCTATATAGTTCCCTATATCCTGTTGTTTGAATCTCAGCTTGATACATCCAACATAGCAGAACACATGTTTGGCAAAAGCTATCTTGTGTGTCTTGGATTTATGCTGACGCAACGTAGCGGTATCTATGTTGGTGACTTCTGCTACGGCATGTAGCAATACTTTCAGTTTATCATTCATAAACAATACCCTCCTTGATTAAATCCTTATACTTGCTTTCATCGTCACAAATCCACCCGGTATTCGGTGTCATCAGGCAAGATAACCAGTACTTGTGTGTAATCCTGATTGTAATCTGCTGTTTTGACATTCGTGATGGACGCTAACTTGTTTATTAATTCCTGCAGCAGTAATTTTTTGGTTTCTTCTCCGGAGGATTTGATTTTCTTCCGATAATTCTCCACCTCAAATTCGACTTCCAGCAAGGCAAGTCTGTATTCCATATTTTTGAGCTTGCGAACCTTTACCTTGTTTTTTTTCTTTTTCTGTGCTGGTTTCTCAGTCACCACAACCGTTTTACTCTCGGTCACCTCTGTGTTATTATGTAGCCGGAATGTATGTTGGCTACGGATGGTGTCAGACACACTTGTCTGGGCGTTTGCATACACGCACCCGCCCAACAGCAAAGCTGTAACTATCAGTTTTATTTTCATAGCAAAGAAAATTTTGATTTTGTATTTGTTATTTATACGATGTGTTCAAGTCTGATTCTGCCCCGTCCTCCCAAGGGACGATATTGACTCCCTTCAGGTACAGGTTTTCTTCTGCCACATCAAATCCCAGCCAGAAGTTCTGTACCATGCCCGGGTCAAAATTCAGATCCTTGACAGGTAATGTATAGGTCCTGCCATTTACGATGACTGTAATGTTGATGGCCATCCCTTGGCAGGGAATCATGTACAATAAGGCTTTTTGTCCTGTCTCGTCAATCTCGCATTCCATTTCTCCGTCCAAAACGTGCAAGGAACCCGTTTCATCGGTAAACATATTGATTTGTCCAGTAGAGTAAATCGGATGCACGGGATCGGCCCCCTCTATATAGATGTGAGATACGGTGCATCCCTGTTCCAGAATGGGCCGTATATCCAGTTTCAGCATACACATCGCATGCCGCATCTTGATGTCCGCAATAGGCTGGGCGTAGTTGATGTATCCGTATTCTTCGATATCATGGACCCCATACATGTAGTCCGTCTTGCCGGTATTGATACGGAGCCATTCGTCCGACTGCATGTTCGGGTCGTGTGGATAATAAGCATATACGTTGACACTGTCCTCTCCAAGCCTTACCTCACGGTTCTTGTCTAGATACCATTCGGAACCGTTGGATATTGCCTTTTGGTTATTCAACAGATTGGTCCGGTTCATGTTCTTGTCTAAGGAGAACAACCCGACGGCGTGCGTTGAAGGATATTTGTCCGGTTGGTCCGGAGCCAGGAACGAATGGCTGCTGACCAGTAATTTGAGCGTGTTGGTCTTTTCACGTACCTCGTCATGGTCCGTGCATGAGCCGGCTAAAATTACGGCAAGCAAAACGCCGACTGTCTTGATGTAATTAGAAAGTATTTTCATATCTTGCTATACTGTTATCTGTAAATCTCAAGCGCCCCATTACACTGATCGTCGTTAAACTGGCCCTCTCTCAGCAGTCCAATCAGGAAGTCGGCGCAACCTTCCGCAAGTTCGTGATAGTTGTAGTCTCTGGGGCAGAACGACATATTGACCGTATCATCATCGGTCAGGTTCATGTTCATGATTTCGTTTTGGAGTATCTGCATAAGCTGTGACAGTTCGAATGCCGCATACATGTTCTCTACCAGTTGCTCGACATCGACACCTGAATTATGCAGCGCTTCTGCCCGCTCGTCTCCTGTCAGATATTGGGGATAGGTATCCTCGTCCGCTATCAGGAAGAGACCCCAGCACTGTTGTCCCTCATGAAGGATTTCACCCCAGAAGAACATGGACACGTTTTGGTCGATATTCAGATTGAACAACTCCACAGCCTGTTTCGGTGTGATAAACATTGATTGCATGATGAAATTTTTGTTCATAGTCATTTATTATTAGTTGTTACACATTTATTGTTTCCAAAAAGCAATTGCCTGGACATAGTATCCAGCAGTTCGGTCACCTTGATACCATAGTTGTCAGACACGACATAGATGACTTGTTCCTTCTCCGTTGCAGTTTCCAGCTCCAAATTCTGCAGTTTCTCCTTGGTCAAGGAAGGGTAAGCCACCAGAATCTTGTACCGGCTGTTGTCTATTAACGAGAAGGCATCCACCAAAAAACCGTAATCCGTTACCTGGAAAGTATAGTCTCGGGGCAGGGACACCGCCACTGAGTGAACGATACGCAAGGCGTCGGATATGATTCTCAGGTATTCTGAATTCTTCATGTCTGCCAAAAACAAGTGATACTCTCCCCTGCCCCTGGCCTGCAGCCAGTCGGCCGCTATTTTCTTCAGGTTGCACAGCTCGTACCCGTACAGCAAGACGGTCCTTTGCAACAGTGATGCCGCAATCATATTGGAGACTGAACCCAGCAGAAACAAAGTGGCCAGAAGGGAATAGGTTGTGTTGACGGTTCCTGTCTGCAAGTAAGAGAACACCATGACCAATATACCGGAAACCAGCCCCAACAGTCCCCATCCGGTGTAAGCCTCGCTTTTACGTTTAAGGACAGCACCGGTAATGCCGTGAATGGAACCCCATGCGGCAATGAAGAAAAGTGCATATATACAAATGGTTCCCATACCTGTTATTTCGTACCGTTAATCCATCCATTCAAGCGGGAAGGATTCAATGTAGCCCTTTGGTCACCTGCTGCCGTTGGGACAGGAGCATCTGTATATTGTTTCTTTACGGAATCTTCCACACGGGCAGGTTGGAACTGAAAGGAAATCGGTTCCTGTTCCTTGTTCTGTGGAACTTGTTGGCCAAGGCCGTTGGCCGTATTGTTCGTAATGGGTTTGTCGGCACTTTTCTTGAAAGCGCGTGACAACATGGGTATTCCGGTTGGCATTGTCTGTTTTGGTTAAAAGTTTAATAATACAAAAATAACCTATTATCCGTTGATTTACAAGCAATCTCAATAAAATTTCCGATAAAATGCCCGTATACCGTTATCTGCGCCGTTTCCGTGCCTTCTTATTTGGCTTGGCAGGCAGCTGTGACTTATGCACGACAACACTGTATCCCGGTTGGATATCCGGGTCAAATTCCAGCATGGACTTCATTGCGTTTTCAACGAGCCGTACATATTCAGGCAGATAGCCCTTCTCCATTTTACCCCGCATGAACGGGATTTCTTCAGTGTATCGGATCAGGCACTTGACTTTATCGACTGCCTTTTCTCGGTTGTCTTTTTCAAGGGCCCGGACAGCATTGTCATAATACCCCAGAATCGCCTTTATCTTCCGTTGGTAGGCAATCTTGTCCTTTTCCTTGATTGCTTCCTGAAAATTGAGATACCCCTGCCGGACACAGTAGCGGGCATTGATGCTGTTGAACACCTGCTCGAAGGAAACCCCGTTGCCTACATTGAACCTTTCCTCCGTATTGGCGAACTCCGGTATCTCGATAGTGAAAGAACCGTTCTCGGATTCGGAAACCGGTGCACCGGATTCGGGCAATGAGGAGTATTTGTGTATTACCGCCCCGTTGGACAGCTTGCAATAGCCGATTGTCTCGATGCCGTTATCCACTACCCTATAGGTGCGGTACTGCGCATTTGCTGTATGAAAAGCCGCTGTCAGGAAAGCAGGCAATATCAGTTTGAGTATCCTGTGCATGATTTCTTATTTTAGAGTGACACATTTATATTGATCATCAAAGCCGTCTTCCAGGCAGATGCATGATTTCATGATTTTGTAGTTGATGGAGTAGTATTCGTCGAACTGTAATTTGGCGAGTCCGTAGTCTGCGTTCGTCCTGATAGCTTCAATGAGGGTCAGCAGGCGGTCCACTTCTGAAGCCGACGCATCATTACCCAGCTTCAGGAACAGTTCTTTCCCTTTTTGGTAGTACTTTTTTGATTCATCCAGCATACGACCGTGTGCGGCAGTGTTGACAGCGCAATAGCGGGTTCCTGTCTGAAAATAACCTTGCGCGATTGTCAGGTATTGTTTTGCGAGCATGGCATCCCACAAGAACACTTCATCCAGTCCGTCAGGGATGGAGAAAGATTCCATCACAGTCAGGGTCACCGGTTCGACATAGCGATCCAAGGCCGCCCCTTTGGGGGTAGTGACCTGCAGGCTGGAGCGGATAATCACTCTTGAGCCCATACATCGCACCTTCCCGATATAGGTAACCTGTCCGAGGCGATAAGAAAAATCCTTCATGACAAGATCCTGACCGAACAATAGGGCCGGTAGCCAGGCAATGAGAAACAGCCCTGTTTTGATAGTCCTGTTAAGATTTTGATACATAGTTTTGATTTTAGTCCGCGTAAACACCATTCAGGTGTTTGACGTTCAAATTTTTAGGTAAAGTTAAAGGATCTCTCTCTAATATCCAAGCAAGTACAAAAAATATTCAAACTGAAGCCACTGTCACTCACGTGTGTTGAATGAATGACAGCAGTTGTACCTTTTGAATAAGCGACAGGCTGTTCCAAGCGGACACATATTTTTCGGTGTGGCATTCTTCGACCCAATCGGCATCGGCATCCCCTTTGTGGCATGTGGGAAACGGTATCCTCATGGAGTCTGCGTGGTGGTTGTTTGTATAGTCGAGAAACTGTATGATGCAGTCCTCTTTGTCATTGTAGCCGGGTGACCAGAGTTCGGTTTCCTGCAGGATCACTGAAATAACAAGAGGAATAAAGCAAATCCCTGATAATCAATCGTTATAAGGGATTTTATTTTCTCCAAATACTGCATTTCACCGCAAAAAACAGTGATGATCACAGGTGAAATAGGTGGACTTGACATCTACCTGAAAAAGTCCACCGAATTAGATCATATTTCATTGATTTTCCGAATTTTGCGTGGTTCGAAACCGACTCGTAAAAATTAATTTTGTAACATCATTTTTTTGAGTATGGCTATGCAGAGAAACTACTTTACGATTCTTTTCTTCATCAAGAAGTCTAAACTCCTAAAAAACGGAGAGGCACCCATTTGTATGCGTATAACGGTTAACGGGCAACGGGCCGAGATACAGATTAAAAGAAGCGTGGACATTTCCAAGTGGAATTCCCAAAAGGAATGTGTCATAGGTAAGGAAAGGAAATCTATGGAATTGAACCATTATCTGGATACGGTCCGTATGAAAGTTTTACAGATCCACAGGGAACTGGAGCAGGACGGGAAGCCGATCACGGCCGATGTCTTAAAAAGACGTTATTACGGGGAGGGGGACTCTCCGAAGATGCTACTGGAGGTTTTCCGGGAACATAACCGAAAGTACAGGGAGTTGATGGGCAAGGATTATGTCGCCGGGACTGTCCTGCGCTATGAACGGACCGCGAAGTATCTGGGTGAACTGCTGCAAAAGGAATACAGGATGAACGATATACCTTTGAAAGAGATAAACCATGAGTTCATCGCCCGGTTTGAGCACTATATAAAAACAGAAAAATCATATGCCCAGAATGCCACGGTAAAATATCTGAAAAACTTCAAGAAGATAATAAAAATGGCGCTTGTGAACAAATGGATAACGGACGATCCTTTTCTGGAGATTCATTTTAAACAAACAAAAACGAACCGGGCGTTCCTTACGGAAGAAGAATTGAATATACTTCTGAAAAAGGAATTCACCATTCCCCGCCTGCAAACGGTCAGGGACATATTCGTGTTTTGTGCGCTGACCGGGCTAGCCTTTACCGATGTACAGCACTTGCGATATGAACACATAATAAAGGATGTCAATGGCGAGTACTGGATAAGAAAAGCCCGGGAAAAGACGGACAACATGTGTGACATTCCACTGTTGGACATTCCACGGATGATTTTGGAGAAGTACAAGACACATCCGGAATGCCTGAAAAAAGGAGTGGTCTTGCCGGTACCCAGTAACCTGCGGATGAATAGCTATTGTGCGCCCGTAAAGGTAGCGTAATGAATGTCTCTTTAGCAAGAGACTAGACTAGATTCTAAGTCTACTTCCAACCGACTTATCCAGCGGGGAAACCCAATGGGGAGTGTCGCATGTCGGTTACAGCATGGCCGCCCTAATTGCCAAGGTCGAGTGCATCGCAGGGGAGAAAGACAGACACGAGGATGAAGCTTATACTGGTTGAACGATAGTTCAGTGAGGCATGTTGGACTTGTGACGAAAGGCAGTTGTATTGTCACACCGTGGCTCTCTCGTTTGTCAGGTAGCCTTAGAGAGCATAGAATATAGCTACGGCACAACCGCAATAAGCGGAGAAAAGAACGAAAGTCGCATCCGACAGTCTGTCGCGCTAATAGTCATTACGAAACTAAACGGGGATTTCCTAAATCGGGATGCCTATGGAAACATGGGCTATGTATAAAGAAACTGAATACCCGATATGGAAACGGAGCTTCCGTAGTAGTCCGAGCAAGGTAACGCCTTGCACATGGCGAAGGGAAGCAGTTGTCAACTTAATACAAACTAAGGAAAACGTGTGAGACGTATGAGAGATCCACAGCAAGTATTAAACGCTTTATGCGAACATAGCAAAGATTCGGATTACCGATACGAAAGACTCTATCGAATTCTGTTTAATGAGGAGATGTTCTTCATTGCCTATCAGCATAAATATGCCAACCAAGGTAATATGACGCCCGGCACCGATGGTAGAACCATCGACCGAATGAGCATTGACCGTATACAGAAAATAGTGGCGAGTCTGAGGGATGAATCTTATAAGCCCCACCCGGCACGTCGAGTGTATATTCCTAGAAAGAATGGGAAGAATCGCCCTCTAGGCATTCCATCTTTTGAGGATAAACTCGTACAAGAGGTTGTGCATATGATTCTGGAAGCCATTTACGAGGGACACTTTGAAGATACCTTGCATGGATTCCGCCCCAATAGAAGTTGCCACACTGCATTAAGAGACATAAAGGCGACATTCAAAGGAACACGATGGTTTATTGAAGGCGACATCAAAGGCTTCTTTGACAATATTGACCATAACATTATGATTGATATCTTCAGAGAGCGCATCTCCGATGAACGGTTCCTGCGATTAATCCGCAAATTCTTAAATGCAGGCTATATGGAGAAATGGACATACAACAATACTTACTCGGGAACACCACAAGGTGGTATCATCAGCCCTATATTGGCTAATATCTACCTTGATAAATTCGACAAGTACATAAAAGAGTATGCCGAAAATTTCAATAAAGGCAAAGGACGGAGGCTAACCTGTGAATATCAACGTAATCGGAATCAGAGAAATGCATTGCGATGGAAACTGGAAGACGAAACGGATGAAAACCGTAAAGCTGAACTGAAATCAAAAATTGCCCGGCTGCGCAAGCAGATGTTGGATATTCCTGCAACAAGGGACATGGATGATACATTCAAAAGATTGAAGTATGTAAGGTATGCTGATGACTTTCTTATTGGAATGATTGGCAGCAAGGAGGAATGCAAGATTGTCAAAGCCGACATTACGACTTTCATGAGAGAAAAGCTCAAACTGGAGATGTCGCAGGAGAAGACTTTAATCACCAATGCACAAGAGCCTGCAAAATTCCTTGGATATGAAATCATGGCACGTCGTTCTATGGATCATACACGCACACGGAGTGGGTTACAACGCCGTCCGTGGCTGGGAACAATTGTGTTGAATGTATCTACGAAACCGTACTTAAGCGCCTTCAATCCTATGATGCTGTGCGTATCACACAAGTTAATAGGAAAGAGACTCTTAAGCCTTCGTCTCGTAAGTATATGGTAAATAGACAAGACGCAGATATTCTGGCGCAATACAATCTTGAATTGCGGGGATTCTACAACTACTATTCCATTGCGGACAATATCAGTTATTGGGGGTGGAAGTTCAATTATTTCATGAAGTACAGCATGCTTAAAACGCTCGGTCGAAAACACAAAAGAACTGTTGGACAAATACTCGAAAAGTATAGGGACGGGACGGATGTGGTTATCCCTTATAAGGATAATAAAGGAAACGAGAAACAAAGAGTATGGTATAACGGTGGGTTCAGATGCAAACGTTTCACAAACATCTATGAGGATAACCATTACGACAATATACCGAACACGATGTATCTTCCTGCCCCCACACTTGTGGAAAGGCTCAAAGGGAGAAGGTGTGAACTATGTGGAAAAATGGGAGACCTTGTGATGCATCACGTACGTAACATCAATCAACTGAAAGCTGATACAAGATGGAATACCATGATGATTAAACGACATCGTAAAACATTAGCGGTCTGTCACGACTGTGATGCATTAATCCACAAAAGCTATGGAAACTAGAGTTATGTTGACAATGGAGAGCCGTATACATGGAGACATGTACGTACGGTTCGGGGGCAGGTTAGTGGAAACTTCCCACCGCAAGGTGGCAAAGCGCTACTGGCCTAGCCTACTGAAGGAGATCGCCGACATATGCGGTATCACTAAGCCACTGAGCACGCATGTCAGGAAACATAACATTTTGTTTATTTAATTGAGTGTGAAATAGTTATCATGTTATTAACAAATAATAGGTAATGGTTTAGAAACGAGTGAAATTCAACCGATTATTTTATTTTGCATACATTCAAAGAACATTTTTGTAACGCAAATATAAGATTACCCGTTGGCAGAATTAAATTAGCGCATATTTAACTCTACCAATGGGTTTGTTGTTAATAATATTGTAGGATTGTAAGTGCGCTAATCTTTCCGACAATCCGGGCAAACAATCCGTCTGTATCTTTCGCATAATTCCTTATAATCATAAACTGGTCACATAGTTGCGAGAATATGGTTTCAATCCTTTTTCTCGCTTTGGCAAAAGCCGGAAATATCGGCTTCCATCCTTTTTGGTTACGTCTGTATGGCACTTCCAATCTGATATTGGCTGTTTCAAACAGATCCAATTGTACCTGAGCACTTATATATCCTTTGTCCCCTATGACAGTAGAATTACTATAGTCCACCTTCACATCCTTCAGGTAATGAATGTCATGCACACTTGCCTTGGTGAGGTCAAAGGAATGGAAGA
>OGUN01002487.1_pt1 | contig 10950 bp, 9 predicted proteins | sample 1553621 | NCBI WGS metagenome assembly OGUN01 (sample SAMEA2580300, study PRJEB22360) | human gut metagenome | biome: human gut; feature: human-associated habitat; material: faeces | place: Denmark | collected 2008/2010
GTCTTGCGCCTGGCGAATCAGCTTGCTTCCGGAATCGAGCAGCCGCTGAGCCGATTCCAGAGTCCCGGAGTACATCTCCACGACGTCGGCAACGCGATTCGTATCCTCCGACATCGCGTTGATATGATCTGCCAGGGCGGCGATCTGCCCATGTACGTCCATGTCATCGGCATAGCGCGAGACGGATTCCGCGACCGAGAGCATCACCTCGGAGATGGACTGCGCGAAGACGGTGTTCACCTTCTCGGAAACCGTATCGGCTCCGGTCATCGTGATCTTGGGCGAGATGGCGTTCTTCTTCTCGTTCGAATAGTAGGTGATCTGCGCGCGCTCGGAATCGTCCATGTAGAAACGCAGCATGTCGCGACTGAAATCCTTGGGTATCACGACCGCGGCGTAGTATTTGCCGCTTTTCGCTCCGTCGACCGCCTCCTCCTCACTCACGATGCGCCAGCCGATCTGGTCGTTGGCACGCAGTTCCGAGACGAGCATGTCTCCGACGTTGACGCGTATGGGCACGAGGTCGCTTTCGTAGCCCTCGTCCTCGTTGGCGACCGCGACGGTGAGATGGCCCGTGTTGTCGAAGACATCCCAGCACGCGATCAGGTTGTACCACGCGAATATGGACGGCATGACGACCAGGCCAATCGTGATGATGGTGCTCACGACGTTGGCGAAGAGGTGCCGCAAATCGCTCTTGAACAGGGTCCAGATGTTATGCATCGCGATCACCGCCCGATGCCGAGTACCTTCCGCCCTGCGGATGCGACGAGGGCTCGTCGTCTTCGTCCGCGTCTGCTATCTGGGGCGTGGTCGCGCCGTGGACGATGTCGGCGTGTTCGAGATGATTGCGCGACAGATAGAGTTCGCGTAGCTGCTCGTCGCTCATTTTGTCGAGGCGCAGCTGACGCTCGAAGCTCGAGCGCAGGCTCTCCACCACGATGAGGAACACGAAGACGAACGCGGTCCATCCGAGGAACAGCGTGAGGAGCACGACCTTGCCCGTCATGCCGAGCGAGAACAGCACGAGGACGATGATGGGCACGGCGATGCCAACGATGACGGCACCGCGTATGAGACGCGGATATATCCGCTGAAAGCGCGTGTAACGCCGAATGAGCGCCTTGCGGTACTCGTCGCGATCGGCGAGCGCGCGCAGCACCTGCGAGAAGCGAAAGCGTCGCATGGGCACCTCGACGCTCTCGCCGTTGAAGATGCCACTTTGCTTTATCTCGCGTGCGACCAGGCGATTGACGTTGGAGAGCCATGGGCGCACGAGTATGCCGACAGCCATGGACACGACGAGGAAACCCAGCAATATGCAGATGTCACGTAGGTAATGCAGCCCGTAGAAGCCGCAAATGGCCTCGCGCATCGCATTGATGCCGTAGGTGAACGGAAACAGTGGGTAGATCGCCTGGAAGAACGGGGACGTCATTTCGATGGGGTACAGGCCAGTCGCGGCCGGTATCTGCACGAAGACGAGGACGATGCAGATGCCCTTGCCCAGATGCTGCAAGGTCACCGAAAGCGCGTAGATGATGCTGAGATAGGACAGCGCAGCGACGATTGACGCGAAGAACAGCGCCGGCAGGTTGACCACGTGCATGCCGATAACGGGCAGGCCCGCGCAGCAGACGACGGCCTGCAAGATCACGAGCAGGGCATAGAGCAGGAAGCGCCCGAGATAGCGCTGCGTGAGCGTGAGCTTGCGTATGCCGCTCGAATCGACCTCTTGGCGCAGCACCACCATCAACATGAAGGCACCGATCCAGAAGGTGAGGTTCATGAACAGCGGTGCCATGGCCGCGCCGTAGGTGTCGACCGGATAGAGCTGCACGGTATCCAGACGCGTCGGCGCGCTGATGAACTCCGCGACCTTCTCCGCATCGAACCCGTCTTCGCCGACGAAGTTCTTGAGCACGTCGGAACCCGCGAGCATCATCGCGTCGGTGTGCACACGGTCGATCTCGTCGACCAGGCTGTCCAGAAGCGCCTGGGTCTTGCCGAGGGCGATGCCTGCCTCATCTCGCGGCAGGATGCGCCGGACGTCGAGGTGCTCCAATACGTGCATATCACGAATATGCTTGATGATGTGGTTTCCGCCGAATATGGATGGTGGTACCCTGAATCGGTCGAGGATGGTCCCGATTTCGACAAGTGCCTCGAATCGAACATCAACTGGCTCACGCGCGGTACCGTCGAGGGTATGCGCGAGCCGCTTATCGGGACGTGGATTTACAACGGCATACCCTGCCGCATCAGAAAGAAGGAGTAGCATCCATGCAGAAGAAGTACGCGATCCTCATCTTCTCCAAGCCGCCGATTCCAGGTCTGGTCAAGACGCGCCTCACCATCGAGCGCGGTGGCGGGTTCACGCAGGAGCAGGCCGCCCAGTTCTTCAAGCGCAGCCTTTGGGACGTGACCGAGCTCGCCATGTGGTGCATGGATGACCTCGACGCGCTCAACGCGGCCGAGCGCGAGGCGGATCCGAGCGCGCCGGAGCGCAGCTACGACCTCTTCATCTCGACGACGCCCGAGAAGAACGTCGCCCTCATGAAGGAGACGATCGAGGAAATCGGACAGTGGCCGCGCGAGATTCACTACATGTACGATCGCGGCGCCACCTTCGACGATCACTTCGATATGGCGTTTCAGGAGATCTTCGACCAGGGCTACGAGGCCATCGTCTCCATCGGCGCCGACATTCCCACGCTACCCCGCGCACATGTGACCCAGGCCTTCCAGTGGCTCATCTACTTTGCCGAGGTGCTGGGCACGCCCGGCTTCGTGCAGGCACCGTGCCAGGAATGCGGCACCTCGCTCGTGGGCTTCAACTTCGACACGCCCATCAACCATCAGGGCATCTACTACAACATGACCGGCAGGCCAGCGCTCGACGGATACGTCGAGAAGCTCGTCGAGGAGGGCATTCCCAACGCGTATCTTGCACCCGTCGCCGACGTCGACGAGGTCGAGGACCTGGCGCACTGCCTGTCCTGCGCTCGTGCGCTGCGCACGGCATCGGAGTACCAGACGGGCATCTACGTGCCCAAGCGCGTCCTGCAGTGGGCCGACTTCCTGGGGCTCAAGCCACATGCCGCACCCAACGAGAATCACGACCCGCGCCAGTATCTCGATGACGTGGAGGATGGTGCCGACGCACCCGCGCACGAGCCCGAGGAGACCGAAGGGATACTCCGGTAGCTCTTTTTCAAACACGCTCCGCACCTGTCAATGCTTTTCGCTCGGCTGCTGCGGACGGACTGGGGGGGTCAAGGGGTCGCGGGTTCGAATCCTGTTTTTCCTGTCCCAGTTCGTCCGTGACGAAATCAAAATGAGACAACGTCCCTGAGCAACTGTCTCATTCGAAGGAACGGTTATGACTGATAGACGAACTCTCCATACGGCGCATGCGCTGTGCCCGCACTGCCTCAGGCAGCTAAAGGCCGACATCTACGCGGACGACGGCGGTAAGGTCTGGATGACGCGCACATGCCCCGAGCACGGCGAGACCGTCACCTACGTGTGGCCAGATGCCAAACACTACGAATGGCTGCGCTCGATGCGCGTCGCGCCGACGGCTCCCAAGTGCCGTGACTATCTCATCGACGACGAATGCCCCAAGAGCTGCGGGCTGTGTAAGCGCCATCTGCGCCGTGGCACGTTGGTGGAAATCGAGGTCACGCGCCGCTGCAACGCGAAGTGTCCCGTGTGCTTCATGAGTGCCGACTTCCCGAGCGACGGCATCACTTTCGACGAGATCGAAGGGCTCATTGCGACGCTTGCCGAGAAGGTCGGTCCCGAGACGGGACTGCAGATCACCGGTGGCGAGCCCACGGTGCGCAGCGACCTGCCCGAGATCGTCATGTGCGCGCGTCGCCATGGCTTTACCGGCATCGAGATCAACACGAACGGCATTGTCATCGGTCGCTCGAAGAAGTACCTGCAGGAGCTCGTCGACGCGGGCATCACGGGTATCTACCTCTCCTTCGACGGCATTGACGAGGAGCCCTACGAGGCCATATGCGGCAAGGCCGCGATGCTCGCCGATAAGATGGCCTGCATCGAGAACTGCCGCGAGGTGGGCATTCAGGTCGTTCTGTGCATGACGATCGTCAAGGGCGTCAACGACGACCGCGTTGGCGAGGTCATCGACTTTGCGTGGGAGAACTCCGACGTGGTGATCGGCGTGGCGCTGCAACCCGCGTTCACTTCGGGACGTTTCGAGCCGAGCGAGTACGCACCGTACACGGCCGGTGACACCATCTACGCGCTCGAGGAGCAGACAGGCGGACGCATCAAGGTCGCAGACATCATGCCGCTCGGGTGCTCGCACCCGCTGTGCGATACGGGCACCTTCCTCATGCCGGACGAAAATGGCAGCTATATCCCGGCCACGCGCGGCCTGTCGAGCGAGGAGTACATGCAGTACTACGACCCGACGTCCCCGCAGGGCTCGGTATTGCCCGACATCCTCTACAAGAAGGGCGTCAACCTCTATCGCGGCATCAGCGTCATTATCATGAACTACATGGACGCGATGACGACCACGACCGAACGCATGGCGGAATGCTCGATGACGGTGGCGATGAAGGACGGGCGCGTGATTCCGTTTTGCAGCTACCAGATGACGAATTCCGCCGGTGAGCGTATCTACGAGATGTGGGGAACCGGCCCCACTGCCTAATGCGACAAGGAGCAGTCCATGAGCGCTGACTACGAGTTCATACACGATGCGGATCGCTGCGTTGCCTGCGGCCTATGCGTGGCGTTTTGCCCGCAGTACTGCCTCGAGGTGGACGATAACGGCATGCCGAGGGCCGTCGATATGGAGGTGTGCGTCGGCTGCACGACCTGCTCGGGGCAATGCCCGCAACGCGCCATCGTGATCAAGTCGCTGCCCGGCGCCGCAGCCTTCGATCCGTATGCCGGCGAGGAGCGCGCCGAGCCCATTTCCGCCGAGGAGCAGCAGCATTACGCCGAGGCGGAGAAGGCCATCATGGAAGCGCTCGACCTGCGCTGGCATCCGGTGGCCGTCGGGCTCATCGATATCGACGAGCCACTGCCCGATGTTCCCATGCCCACCGAGAAGCTGCGCTACTGCCAGAGCATGAACGCGGCGCGCCGCGGCGCATCGATACTCATGCCGCCCCATTGCCACGCCTGTCCCGACGGCACCTCGATCTTCGGCATGACCGGCGTGCCCGACAAGCTCGCCACCGGCGAGATCTACGTGCTCTTCCACAAGGTCGTGGATGCCGAGGCCGCGGCCAAGATGGTGGCCGAGCGCCCCACGTTACCGCCCAACTCCAAGCGCGCCACCCTCGTGCAGCCACTCGGCGCATGCACGCGCCATCCCGAGGTCATCGTCTTCACGGGTACGCCCGAGCAGATGATGTGGCTGTCGATGAGCATGTCGTACTTCGATGGACACCGCCACGATTTCCACGCGTCGGGTTTCAACGCGCAATGCGTGGAGGCAACGCTGCTGCCGCTCATGAACGACGAGCCGAACATCTCGTTTGGCTGCTATGGCGGCCGCGCGTCAAGCGACATTGGCGAGGACATGATGTACATGGGTGTGCCGGCAAATCGCCTCGACACCATCGTCGAGGGTTGCCAGGAGCTTGCCAAGCGCGCCATTCCGCAGTCGCGCATGAAGATCTACGTGCCGCCCATCATGTAGATGCGATGACCGGGAAAATGAGACAACGTCCCTGAGCAACTGTCTCATTGAGGAGATTGTAATGACGAAGTCGTTTAGCAAGCTGACCGGCAACGAGATTGCCACGCTACTCGTTCCCACGACCGTGACACTCGTCACGGCTCGTGACGCCACGGGCATGGACAAGGTCGCGACCATCGCATGGGTCATGCCCATTTCGCATGAGCCGAGTCTCATCGCCGTCGCCATTCGTCCCGGCGGGCAGACCGCGTGCGCCATGCGTGAGTCGGGATGCTTCGTCGTGAACGTGCTCGGCGCCGACGAGGATGCCGCGCGCATCGCGATGGCGTGCGGTAAGAAGCACGGCGTCGAAGATCGCTTCGCCGAAGCGGGACTCACGGCGTGTCCGGCTGCTCATATTGACGCCGCCCGTATCGAGCAGGCAATTTCGTGGATCGAGTGCGAGCTGGTGGAATCGCGCGTGCATGGGGATCACGAGCTCTTCGTCGGTAGGACGCTCGTCGCCGAGACGCGCGGCGAACTCGACGGCAACGGCAAGCTCGAGCCGTGTTCGGCGCTGCTCATGGGGCAGCGCGGGCGTTTCGGGCGCTTCGAGAAAGGATTCAACGCATGATCGCACCCGAATACCACATCCGCGATTGCGTCGAGGCGGACATGGATCTCATCCGGTACCTGTTTTCGGTCGAGGGCTTCAGCGACCTCACGAGTCCCGAGGGAATACGCGTCGCCGTGACGCCGGACAACACGATGTACGGTGCCTGCCGCCTGGAGCAGGGCAGCGACGGTTCGTGGAACGTGCGCCCCATCGTCGTCTTCGACATCGTCCAGGGCAAGGGCGTGGGACGTGCATTGCTCAAGGATGCCCTGCGCCTCCATCCCGACTTGCGCCTCGTCGCCCGTGGCGAGATCGAACCCTTCTACCTGTCCTGTGGTTTCGAGCGATGCGGTTGGGACGCGATCGCCCCCGAGTATCGCGCGGAATGCGATGCCTGTCCCGACAAGGCCACCTGCGGGCCGCTGCCGTTTCGCTCGCTTCCCATCGAACGCACCTTCACCTTCCTGGGAACGAGCTCGGGATGCGGCGTCCCGGCGTTCTTCTGCCATTGCCCGGCCTGCGAGGCGGCTCGCAGGGACCCCTCCAAGCGTCGGGGCTGCACGGGCGTGGCCCTGCGTGGCCATGGAACGACCATCATCGACGCTCCTCCCGACATTCGCCATCAGCTCAACCGCGAGGGCATCGACGTCATCGACGACTTCTTTCTCACCCATGCCCATTACGACCACATGGGCGGCCTGGGCGAATTCGAGTACTTCATCCGTCTGTACCTCATGGACGTCCTGCCCTTCCATGCGAGCGATTACGCGATCGCCGAGACGCTCAAGGAATATGCCTACATGGACGACTGCTTTGCCCTGGACGTCATGGGGCCCTATGACACGCGCGAGGTCGACGGCCTCGAAATCCAGGCACTGCCGCTCAAGCACGCACCCGGAACCTACGGTTACCTCATCACTACGCCGCAGGGTCGCCGCACCTTCTACGCTCCCGATACGAGCGATCTTAAACCCGAGGTCATCGATATCCTCAAAGGCGTGGACAACCTCGTCATGGATTCGACCTTCTGGGAAAACCACGGCACGGCGCGCTCCCATCACGACGTGCGACAGACCGTGCACGAAGGCATCGACATACTCGATGCCGGTCACGTCTACCTCACGCATCTCGCACCGCATATGAGCGAGGCGGGCGTGAACGAGATCGACGAGATGTACCGGTTCGCCGAGCGCTTCGACGGGCGTGTCATCGTCGCCGAAGATGGCATGCAGTTCACGCTGTAAGCTGGTACCATACGCGCTATGGATAACGAGTATCGACTTTCGGCCAGGCAGATTCTCACGCGCATCATCTCGGTGATCGTTGCGGGCGTCGGCGGTTCGGCATGCGGATTCAGCTTGCTCATGCAGGTGCAGGAAATCGGGACGATCATCGCGTCGATTACCTGGTTCTCCGGGTTGCTCGCCGTGGTTTTCGCCCTGGCAGGGTATGCCGTCTCCTGCGATCCGGGAAAGGGCAAGAGCTATATTCCGCTCGCCGTCGTCATCGGGGCGGTTCTCGTCATCACCGGGTCCGCGTTGGCGCGCATATATCTCTACGCGCACATGGTGATCGTCATCGCGCTCATCGCCGCGGCTGTCGAGGGCGTCGTGCTCATCATCTATCACTTCATCTTGAAACGCGAGGATCCCGAGGCGTTGTAGCTGGCGCCAGTCACGGGGAGGGGATTGCATGGTTTCCAAGCTGGTGCTCGTACGACATGCCAAGACGCAGACGCGCTCTCTCGAGCTCGCCGACAGGGATCGTCAGCTCACGCGCGCGGGTCGCCGTAGCGTCGAGGCGCGCTTTCCCGTGACGTTGCGGTTGGTGGAGGACGTTTCCGCCGCGGATCTGAAGGTCTGGAGTAGCCCGGCCCCGCGCGCATTGCAGACGGCCGAGGTCGTCGCGCGCGTGCTCGGCATCGATGGCATCGAGGTCAAGGAGTCGCTCTACACCCAGGATGCCGAGCGCTTCGAGGCCGAACTCGTCGAGGAGTCGGGATGCGTCATCGCCGTGGGGCACAATCCGTTCATGGAGGAGCTATGCGGACGGCTTGATGGCATGGTGCAGCCCATGAAACCGGGAGCGATGGCAGCATTTGCGTTCGAGGCCGGGGGTGTCGCGACGCTTGCCGGCGCTCGACTGGAGTGGTTCGTGCAGGGCCCGCGTGCCGAGAACTGGCAGACTCTCGTTGACGTGGAGGACGGGATCTCCGATGCGGCCAAGCGTATAGAGCGTTGCGGTGCGGAGCTGCTCGAAAACCCCGATGACCCCGAGTCGCTTCATCAATACCGCATCTCGTTGCGCGTGATGCGCTCGTTGCTGGGTTTCCTGCGCCCGTATTGCAAGCGCGGGATCCTCAAGGGGGAGATGCGCGCTATCAAGAAGCTGCAAGACCCCACGTCGCGGCTGCGCGAGCTCGACATGCTACTTGCCGCGCTCGATTCGCAAACGGACGAGGCCGGCATGGTCCGTGCGGAGTGCTCGGAGGAGCGCGAGGCGTTCATCGAGCAGTTTGGCTCCGAGGCAACGCAGCGCTCGCTCAGGCGCGTCGTCAAGCGCGTCAGGGAGTTGCCGTGGCGTCGAGCTGTCTGGCAGTGTGGCATCGAGCCCGACGAGCTCGTCGGGCGCGTGAACGAGATGCGCGCGGCGTACGAGGTGGAGATGGCACGCGTCGACTATGACGACCAGGAAGCCGTGCATGATGTGCGCAAGCGGGCCAAGGCGCTGCGCTACGTGACGCGCGAGCTCGCAGATTGCCTGCCCGACAATGCCGGCAGCACCAACGTGCGCGCCAAAGCCGTGCAGGACAAGCTCGGCGAGCTGTGCGATTGCTGGAATAACGCACAGCTCCTCGTCGAGATTTGCGGGCCGCAGGCGGTGCAGGCCGCATCGCGCTTCATCGTGCGTGCCGACGAAATCGTCACTGACCTGAAGACGAGCCGCACGTACGGACTCGCGATAGGCGATTCGTAAGCTTTAGGATACGTTGGAAGAAGGACAAGGTGTTCCAATGACAGACAAGTTGTCTTCTATTTGAAAAGTAAGGTGTTTCCACCCGTTTTCGTTGTGGTAACATAGCAACTCGCGTGCGAGGCACGTATCCAATCGGGTGGTGGCGCAGTTTGGTAGCGCACTTGACTGGGGGTCAAGGGGTCGCAGGTTCGAATCCTGTCCACCCGACCAGCAAATGCAAAGGTCAGCGGGTTTTCTCGCTGGCCTTTTTATCTTGTTGCGAGATAACTCCTGCCCGAAACCCGTTCACGATGCAACACGGTGACGCTGATATGTCATTCACACGTCGTGACTAACCCTCACCTCTCATCCCCAGAACCGTGCCCAGAGGGTCATGTCCGTGATTGCCGCCCTTTCTAGACTTTCTCATGCCCGGTGACACCGGAAAGCAATGAAGGCGTGGAGGAAGCGGGGACGTTTCGTGATTCAACCGAAGTACCAGAACCATTTTGTCGTGAGCCTTTCGGTATTGGCCGTTGGGGTGACCATGGCAATGGTCCAATACAAGGTTCCCACGATCATGATCGCCATCATGGAGCAGTATGCCATGTCGGCAAGCGGGGGCTCGTGGCTCATGTCCATCTTCACGCTCATGATGGCCGTGACGGCGATCGCCATAGGCGAGTTATCGGTCCGCATGAGTCCGAAGAGAATCATCGTGTTCGCGACATGCCTCATCGTTCTCGGCTCTGTTATGGGGGCATTCGCGCCCAATGGCATCGTCTTGCTCGTGTCGCGCGGCATAGAGGGTATAGCACTCACGGCGGTGACCACATGCGGCCCACTGGTCATACAGGAAAGCGTGGCGCCAGGGCGTATCGGCACTTCCATGGGCATCTGGGGCATGTGGGGATCTCTGGGTTCCGCCATCGCCGCGTTTCTGACGCCAATGGTCTTCGCGTTCGCGGGGCTCACCTCCCTTTGGCTTTTCTACTGTGCGTTGGTCGTGATCGCCACTGTCATCATGTGCATTTGCGTGAGAGATCCCTTCAAGAATGCCTCGTCTGCAGCACTCGAGGACGCGGTCGCCACGCCTGGCGAGGTAGCCGGCTCGCAAGCGGGGTCGAAGCCCTCGTATCGCGAGCTTCTGACGAAGGACGTCCTGCTTTTCTTCTGCGGTTTCATCGCGTTTAACATATGCCTGCTCGCGGTCCTGAGCCTGGTTCCTTCGATTTTGCAGACGCGCGGAATGGACGTGAGTCTATCGGGTTTCGTAAGCACATTGCCGATGATAATCTCGGTCGCCTCTTCTCCTCTCTTTGGAATGTTGTCTGACAAAACCGGCAAAACCAAATGGCTGCTCGTGTTCTGCCTCTTCTTCCTGGGGCCGTGCACCTTCGTTCTCTATAACTTCGAGGGTGCCGTGATGTGGATAGGAGCGGTGGTCATGGGCGTGATTGGAATGGGCACCACCGGCCTCATGATAACCGCCTTCATGAAGGTGATCAGTAGACCGGAGCTTGCGACCATCGGTATGGGCGTTCTTATCTGCGTCCAGGGAATCGGACAGTTCCTGGGTACGTTCCTTGTCCAGGGCTTATTAGGCCCATCGTTCGAGAACACGCTTCTCGCTGGCAGCGTCGTCATGGTCATCGGGCTTGTCGGCACGCTGTGCACGGCGCTCTGCAAGATGCGGTAAGGAGAGAGAGCT
>OGUN01002488.1_pt1 | contig 10947 bp, 8 predicted proteins | sample 1553621 | NCBI WGS metagenome assembly OGUN01 (sample SAMEA2580300, study PRJEB22360) | human gut metagenome | biome: human gut; feature: human-associated habitat; material: faeces | place: Denmark | collected 2008/2010
AGGACCGACACGCCGGAGCATTTCATGGACGACCTGAAAAAGTACGGTTACATCACGGGGTGAGAAATCCGCTCCTTTATTATTGCGATTCCCGCCAGTTTTTGTGTGAAGATTTTTCCTTTTTACGGTATCGGATGTCCGCCGTATCCTGTTTTCCAGTGAGGGGGTCTGGCTCCGTGCCTGTTGCACAACTCAAAATTATTAAACAAGCAATCCCTTTTGTTGCATATATTATTAATTATTAGTATATTAGAGACAAAAAGTAATTATGCAAGGTTACAAATCATACGAAGAAAAACTGTTTTATACATTCCGTTTATCGGAACGCGTTCCGGTCAACAATTTCTATCGCCGTTTAAAGGATGTTCTGGACCTATCCTTTATTCGTAAATATACTCAGGAGTACTATGGGAAAGAGGGACAGACCAGCATTGATCCGGTTGTTTTTTTCAAGCTGATGCTTATTGGATATCTGGAGAACATACCTTCCGACCGGAAGATTGTGGAACAGGCCGGAATGAGACTGGACATGCTCTATTTTTTAAATTATAATATTGACGAGCCGCTTCCATGGCACAGTACGCTTTCCCGTACCCGTAAACTTTATGGTGAGGAGCTTTTCTTGAAGGTGTTCAACCATATTCTGGAGTTGTGCATAAAGACCGGTATGGTTGATGGCAGAACTCAAGCAATAGACAGTACCTTGATAAAGGCGAATGCGTCCATGGCAAGTTTGAGTGTGAACCTGAAAATTGCCGGCCAGGAATACTATAACAAATTGAAGAACAACTCTGAAGAATCTGAAGAAGATAATACAAAATATCCCCCCAAGTCAAAAGATCCCAGGCGCCAAGAAAATGAAAGAAGGGTCAGTCTCACCGATCCGGACTCGAAGATGGCTACTAAATCTGGACGTTCGCTAAGCTTGTGCTACCAGGCACAAATAAGTGTGGATACGGCATCCCATATCATATGCGGGGCATTGGGTCTATATGCCAATATACGGGACAGTCAATGTCTGCCATTTATTTTAAACCAGGCAGCCGCGAACTTGTCCCGGCATGATATCCGCGTGGAGAATGTGCTGGCAGATACAAATTATTCCGGAGGTCCTACTCTTAAGTATCTGGAGGAAGCAGGAATAAAAAGTTATATTCCTTGTATAGGCAACTATAAAAATGAGCATAAGGATTTTTCTTATGACAGCCAAAGTGATTGTTTTATCTGTAGGATGAATAAAAAACTGAGCTTCATAAAAATACATAAACCCACCACAAGATCCTATGAATCAAAAATATATCGAAGTTCACAGAAAGACTGTTCGGTTTGTCCACTGAAAGGACAATGCATCAAAAATAAAACGTATCCTGTCAAGGAACTCTCCACAACTATTTATAAACCTTACTATGAGAACGCGTACAAAAGGGTACATTCACCAATAGGACGGAAAATGAAAAAGTTACGTTCCAGCACGGTCGAACCGGTTCTGGGCACATTACTTGATTTTAGAGCCATGAGAAAAGTGCGTACCAGAGGTATAAGACTTGCGAACAAACATGTCTTACTGGCAGCCATGGCCTATAATCTGAAAAAGTTAATGAGACATGTTTGTTATAAATCCGCAATCTCAGTTGCCAAAGCTACCAACAATTGGTTGGATTATATAAAATTAGTAACCTTCAACTTTTCTGATAAATTTTTCTTATCAGAACATCCCACAAAAGAGAGTTTTTACAATTTAATGCTAACTGTTCTAAAAAATATTCTTCCTTGAGGAAAATTGCGCAACAGACACCGCACGCAGCCCCCTTAGGGGTTAGTATGTTATAACCTTTTGCAGAGGTAGCCTTCTGGACGGGATTTGCAAGCGGTCAGTATGTGTTCCGGGTGTGCTTGAAACTTGAAAAGAGAAGCCGGAGAAAAGAGAAAAAGATACAAAGCATGATAAAAATCATTGGTCGGGGAGCGCCGTACGGCAATAGGGGCAGCAACCCTCATCGGGAGTGTTGCTGTTAGCCATGTGAACAGAAAAATAAATGTGTACCAAAATGGATATCATAACAATAAAAGTATTATCTTTGCATATGACTAAAAAAATGATAGTATGATAGTAGTAAGTGGTAGAGAATTCAGAGCCAATCAAGGTAAATACATTGACATGGTTGTTGATGGTCGTGACCTTGTTTTGAAATTCCGTGGAAAGGGATGTTTTAAGATCGTTCCGGTTAATGAGGATGATACGTTAATGAGTAAAGAGGAATTTTATGCAAAAATAGATCATTCTATAAAACAAGTAGAGGAAGGAAAGGTAACACGCCAGCGTGATGGTGAATCGGTAAAAGAATTTATAGATCGTCTTTTATGTACAGATTAGTATTTACGGATGATGCCAAAAAGGACTTGTTGCAGCTCCAAAAGAAAGCACCTATGGCACTCAAAAAGTTAAATGCATTATTGGAAGAGATTAGGGAGCATCCGACTACTGGTACTGGTCAAGTAGAAATGTTGAGACATTATAAAGAAGAAACATGGTCTAGGCGTATCAATAAGGAACACAGACTAGTTTATCGTGTATATGAGGATTTAGTAGAGGTTCTTATTATTTCTGCATACGGTCATTACAAATAATCCAGCCTTCATCTAAATTTGATCTTGGGAACTTGCACTGCGGTTTTCTTTACTTTCTTAACCTAGTATTGCTTTTGGTTGCTCCAATATATTCCATTCTTTTCGAGAACTTTATCAAAAGCCTTTTGGCTTTCCTTGTCTTCAAGTCCTGCATAGTTCCAATCCATTTCATCATCCTAGCCAGTACTTGAATTGAAATAATTGTTCTGTTCATATTCTACGACTGTTTTTTAATTAGTAACTTTACCGAAAATATCAATCTAAAATTTTACAATTATGAAAGCAATGGAAGAATGGATTATGAATACCTGATTAGAGCAGTATTCAAATGTGGACGTACAAGAAGATTTGGAGCTGATGCTGATATTTTTCGTGGATTAGAAAGAGCATCTGTACCATTTCCAGGACAGAAGTCGATTGACCAGTATAAACTTGGCTTCAAAATAGGAGAAGTGACAGCATACTTGTATACAGCATTATATGAAGTGCAAGAACAATATAAAGAGAATAAAGAGTTTACCTCAAAAATAGATAAATGTCTTGAGTATCTATGTAAGCCTTCAATAGAAAATATAGATAAATGCATCGAAGAAGCATGGGGCGCGTTCAAAGAAATTGGATTATGCGCAGGATAAAAAGAAAAATAGCGGGAATAGCTATCAAGGTTATTCCCGTTACTATTTTCAGTTATTATAAATCAGACAAACCGATTTGGAGTATTACCGTAAATAATCACCTTTGAAAAAATACACGACAAAAAGCTATATATAATTCAATTGTACCACTTTTGTAAGTGGATTCTACAAAATAGGATGCAATACATTCCAGAAGGAGTTAAGATTGAAATAAGCTGTCGTTCTCTCATAGAACCGTCTGAAAAGATAGAAATTCATTCGATGATAGAGGATGCTTATCCTGATGAAGATTTTTCATTATCTATATTTGCCGTTCCGACAGTCGTTCCCGGACGTACATTTTTAGAGAAAGTTTTTGTTGCACGAAGAGTTCAACCGTACAAATTGTTACCAAGAGCATACAGGTCGATTATATGGTCAGCAATACCTTCTGTCACAATAGTCTCACGTTTCGTGATTTTATTAAGGAGAAATGTCTTTGCGGAACTGAAAAGGCCAAGATATTCAATATGAAAAAACTTTGTTTCTAGACTATTTCTGAAGATTTGATATGCGGTATGACTGCATAACTTAGAAACTTTATTGACCGATAGCACTGTGATTTACTTCCTTGATGGCACTAAATCATTGAAGGATAGGATTACCGAAGGGTTGTATTACTTTAATGATGAAAAAAATGTGTAATATAAAAACAAAATTCAACCGCTTATCTGTGAATATTGCCACTTATCCATAAATGAGTACATTGCTTGATCCACAATAATTGTTTTGATTTCAAAATGTACATACTTTAGTACTTAAATTACAAAGGATGATAGTGTGTTTTAATGGGAAAAATCAGAATAATATCAGCAGTATAAACAGGGCTACATCCATGTTAATGAGAAACTAGCATACCAAACTATTATGGCAACAAAGAATAACATTCTTTTCTATTAATTCACGCGTCAACGTCTTAATTGAAGAAGCGAACAACTGCCTCTATAAAATAAATATGAATTATCTGCACAATTTCGTCTGCAATATTGTAAAAGTATCAGATGAATATCAGCTGGAAACCATTGAAAATGTCTTAAACATTGAAGAAATTGATGGCAGGAGGTATTGGGTAAACTATGGGATTCCATAATTTCTTCTATAACCTGTCCCAAAACATCATAAACAGAATTAATATTATTACTAACTATATTTCAATACTTTAATGCTTATGCATAGATTTACTATTTTTAAAAGAACAGCCCTTCTCATGCTAATGTGCATGGCGGCGGCATGGTGCTTGCCGGTGAAGGCGGCAGTAGTGGAGAGTAATGGATATCGTATTGAAGGTTTTTCCGAAGATACCTATTTAAGCTACAACTGGGAACAATCTGACAAATTTTGTTCGATCTACGTACCGGAAGGTGCGCCTGAAAATGTGTATTTATCATTTAAATTAGATGATCCTTCTTGGGGCTCCGATTTCCGGTTGTCCATAATGGACAAGGGGGAATCCGATTCAAAAGGGGAATTACTGGTGCCCTTTTCTCTTGATGGAGACCACTATAGTTTCCATTACTCCATTTTCCAGACCGTTGGAAAAGAGATGATCGGTCGGAAGTATTCCTATACGGTTTCTCTGTATGGAACCCAAGACACAACCGCTTCCGAACCGCTGGCCTCTTTTGCCGGGAGCTACGAGATCAAAATGCCTGTGCAAGTATCCGTTTCTCCCAACAATATGAGAGGCGAGTTGAACAAAGCGATTCCCTTCACTGTAAGAATAACAGCCAATCAGTTTGCCGGGCAGAAAGCCATGTTGAACTTTGTGAAATTAGACGGCATGGCAATTACCTGCGACGAATTGACGGATCAAAACAAATCGGATAAATGGGCTTTTGCCATTAACAGCTTGCAGGATGCAATTTACCATTTTACACTGACATGTACAACCGAGACACGGCAAGGATTTGAAGCGCGATTGGAAAACGAAGAAGGTAATTTGTTGTTGGTCGAGGGGAATAACTGGATCTCGGTTTCAATACCTTTCGCCATCTCCGATGGAGACATTGCCGGGTTACAGAAAATAGCAGATGACAACAATAGCGATTTCTTGAAAGAGTATATCACCAATAAAGGATATATGAGTCCCGAAAATGACTCTATCCAAATCGATTTAGATGAAAATATCTCACCTGCCCGCATCAACAATCTGCACCTCATGATGCACAGTCTTAGAACTTTGGATGTTTTGGCTTTCGATTCGCTGGAGTATCTGACAATCAACAGGGCCGCCATCACCTCTTTGGATCTGAGTACATTAAAACGGCTGAAAAGCGTAGGTTTGTACAATACTGGCATCACGAATCTGAACGATGTGAAACTACCGGATAATCCTGAATTGGAAGTCAGAGGCAATATAAATCTGCCGGTTGGCGAACAAGTCAGCGAATATGAATACCAACTGATATCCGGTACGCAGGTAGACCTTTCGGCCTACGCCACCATGAACGGAGAACCGGCAAACTTTGTCTGGAAAAAGCGTGTGGAGGGTAGGGAAACCATTGTCGAGTGGAAACAGACTGCTCCCGGTATATTCACCGTACCCAATCCGGACGAGGCAGACGAAGGGAAGTATGTCCGCTACTGGTGCGAGATATCTTCTTCCAAATATCCGGAGTGGAAAATCCGTACCTATGACATCCAACTTGTGCGCGGTGCCATCAACTATAGCGAAGATGATATTCAACTACTGAAAAACCTCGTCGCCGCTAACCCGGACTGCCATGAATTACAGCAATTCGTGGCTGACAATGTAAAAGGCTGGGAAGAGAAATGGGATGACAACTTCAATGGAGACCCGAACCGTAAGGTGGCAGTAGACTGGAACTATGCAACACCGGCACGCATCTCCAAGCTGCGTATACGGGAGATGGGTACTGTGAAGAATCTGGATCTTTCCGGTTTCACCGAATTGACCTATATTGACGTATGTGACCTGGCCCAGTGGATAAACGGTGCAAATGTCGGTTTGGAAACGCTCGATCTCACCAAAAACACGAAACTTCGTTATTTAAAAGCGAATGGAAATGATGCGCTTCAGGTATTAAACTTGTCCGGACTGACCGTCTTGGAAGAAGTGTCGGTAAGAAGTTGCGACAAACTGGAGAATCTGGATTTGTCGGCAAGCAAATCCACTTTGAAGGGGTTGAACATCGGTTTTTGTGATAAATTAACCATCAATCTTGCTGAGCTATCCGCCCTCGAATATTGCGATATCAGTAGTACGACACAATATGCTGACTATATCGCGAATCTTCCACAAAGCATACAGAGGCTTGAATGCAATTACACCAACTATCCGTTGTTGGACTTCGCAAAATACCCGAACCTAAAAAGCTACGGCATTCCACAAGATGTAGAGACGCTTGACATATCGCAAACAAAGCTCGAGAGTGTGACTATGAATGGTTCTAAGGTGCGTTATTCCACTTTTACCCCTAACCAATATGCAGAGCAATATAATTGCCAAGGGGGGAGCCGCATTACGATTCCGGATCTAAAAGAATCGGCAGAAAGCCAGAAAGAAACCATCTATGACATCGCTGTAGGTGATACAGTCGACCTTTCGTCCGAAGCCAAGGTTAACGGAGTTCAATCCCAATACATCTGGGTGGACGGATATGATGGGACCGAATCGACCGGTGTCTTCATTCCCGTACCCGATGAACCGGGTAAGTTTGTCTATAACGGCGGAGGCCGTCCCGGAGTTTATTACTTCTGTATCATCTCGAACCAGAAATATTGCAGATATTCGGAAATCAACCAATGGAGCGGCTGGCGACTGGAGACTTTCCCCATCAAACTTCCTGAAATTGAAGCCGATTATGCCCAAGCCGAAGTGGATGCTTTGAAAGCCATCGTTGACAACACCGACAGCCCAGCATTGAAGCAGTGGTGGGAAAGCGAAAAATGGAAGAACGGTGAAAGCGAAGATATGCGTTTTGCTGCCTATTGGATGTTAGACGAAGGGACAAATACCTATCATCTGGATTATTTGAAAATCAATGGATTGGTCGATACACTTACGACTTTTGACATTTCGGCATTCACAGAAATGAGTGGTTTCACTTGCGAGAATAACGAGCTGATAGAACTCTCCTTGCAGACAAACAAGAACCTGAGACGCTTACAAGTCTATTCTTGTCCGAGCCTAAAGACATTGATACTTCCGGATGAAAAGACGAATTTACAAGCCTTGTATTGTCTATATAACAATGGCTTGGAAACCTTAAATGTAGCCGATTATACAAATCTGAGGACTCTGGACCTGCGCAGTTGCGGAAGCCTGACCTCTGCCGGCGATCTGTCTCGGTTGACAAATCTGGAAGAGTTGTGGCTAAACTACACGATGCTCGAACCGATTGATATCAACAACTATCCGAACATAAAAGAGCTGGGCGTGCCGAGAAAAACGAAGACGATCGACATCAGCGGAGCGGGGCAGTTGACAAGACTCGATGTTGATGGATCACTGCTGAAATACTCGACCGTTACACCGAAGGAGGATATGAACTGTACGATAGTGGGATTGACGTACATGGACGACATCCCGGGAGCGTTATCCAAGGCGCCCGGATATTCCGAAATCCAGCCTTATTACCTCTTCCCGGCAGACAAGACGTTCAACATCGGTGCCGAATTCGGAAAATTCGATAACACCGAAACCACAGCTACTGCTCGCAAGGCATACAGTGGTGAACCCGCCCGGAGTGTGGTTGTTGTCGACAAACCCGGCGACATGCAGAGCTACAGCATAGAAGGTGGCAAAATCCATGACGAAGTCGAAATCGTCTTCACCAATACGACTTACCCGAATTGGAAGATGTCACTCTCCGGCCAGATCATCTCCTGTGATGGCGATGCCAACCTCGATACGAAAGTCGATGTGCGTGACGTGCCGGTCACAGTGAACCATATCACCCAAAGCGAGGATGCTCTCCCGGATGACCGGTTCGGTTTCTACGAAGCAGACTTGAACAACGACAATGAAGTGGATGTTACTGACCTGCAAGGCATCATCAACCTGATCCTGCAACCGCAAACAAAAGGCGCGAACACATTGGCAGACGGCTATATTCCGACTGTCGAGCTTTCTGCCGAAAACGGTTACCTCTATATGGATGCCGAAGTGCCGGTCGCTTCTTTGCAACTTGAACTGACCGGAATGACGCAGGCTGAACCGCTCCTTGGAAAGGCTGCTGCACTTACGCAAGCTTCGACCGTGGGCGACACGACACGTATCATCGGCTACAGCTTGAAGAACGTGACCATCCCCGCCGGAAAGTCCATCCTTATGAAGTTCCCCGAAGGCGCACGCCTCGCCAAGGCTGTCTTTGCCGATGAAAAGGCACGAAGCCTCGAAGTCCGGACGAAAGGCGACATCGCCACTTCGAACAAGACAATCCGCGTAACCGGTTCGCATGAGGTGGCCAACTACCCGAACCCGTTCCGCACGACGACAACCCTGGCCTACACGCTTGACGCGGATGCGGATGCCGTCGAACTCCAGGTTTATAGCCTCAACGGCACGCTGGTTGATATCGTACAGGGATTGGGCGCACAGGCAGGTGAAAACCGTTTCGCTTACACGACGCGCCTCGGCTCCAGCATGTATGTCTACCGTTTGGCAATCAGCCGACAGGGTACGACCCGTTATAGCAAGTCTAACACGTTTATCATTAAATAGAGAATAAAAACATGAACACCATAAAAAGAAGTCTGACTATGGGGTTACTGCTGCTGTCAGCAGCAGTAACCGCCCCTGCCCAGAATGTCTTCAGCATGAAAGACACGACAATACAGGCAAACACACCCGTGGCTACGCTTGAACTGGCACTGGACAATACTGACAAGGTCACAGCCATGCAGTTTGACCTCGTCTTCCCGAAGTCGCTGACATTTGAATCCGACGCTGTGCAACTCAACAGCGAACGCGCGAATGGGCACGAATTGGAAATGGCCAAACAGGCTGACGATTCCTGGCGTTTTGTGATCGTAGGAACCGATAACAATCCGTTAGAAAAGAACAGTGGCACGTTGCTCTCCTTACCGGTATCCTTTGAAGAAGGGTTCACAAACGGGAAACTGACTATGAAGAACGTGATGCTGACCAATCACGTAGGCGATTCACTCTACTGCGAAAACAGATTGGGTACCATCTTCCTGCAAACCATCCAAAAGAAATCAATCGAGATCCTGGGATTGGAGCAGATCGTAAGCACAGAAAAACCGGCAAAGATCAGTTGGAAACCAGCAAATATTCAGTTGAATCCGATGTATTACACAGATGAAAACTGTACGACTCAGGCATCAGACGAGGAGCTGAAGATGGTCGGAACCAAATATGTCGTGGTCAACTTTGCCGGTAATGATACACTCTATGCCCTCGAGGATACTTTCGCACTGGTCATCACTAACAAGAAACAGATCGACCTCACTGCGAGTGGGACGGTACTGCCGACCGCTTCGCCGATCTTGCAAGGTCAGCCTTTGTCGACTTCTATCCTTTCAGACGGCTACGCAATCATTGCTTCCGCTACCGATACATTCCCGCTGCACGGTTCTTTCACATGGGTTAACGGGAACGAATCGGTACAGTCGTCCGGACAATATGCGATAATCTTCACGCCCGAAGATGATGCCTATGCACAGGCTGATGCAGAGATTCCTTTGACGGTCATACCGGTCTATGATGTCTTTGTCCAGAACCCGGAAAACGGGTCGATCTCCGCGACGGGTTTGAACAGCAATAACCGGTACGCTCATGGACAAAAGTTGAAATTGAAAGCATTCCCGAATGCCAACTATAAGTTTGCCAATTGGTCGAACGGAGTGACAACCGACACGACAACCTGGACCATTTCAGGAAACGGCTCGATCTCTGCGACATTCGCACCGATCATGCATACAGTATCCTTCAGTGTCACCGGAAACGGGGAACTCTCCATCAAAGAGGCTGGTGGCAGTGAAGTTGTCTCCGGCTCGCAGGTACAGCAGGGAACGGAATTGCTCATTACGCTGGAACCTGGCTATGACGAAAAGACTGATACGGATTACAAATTGGAAAGCCTGACATTGAATGGGGAACCGTTCACCTCCGGCAAATTTATCCTCGGACAAGAGGACGTTTCGTTCGCCGCCTCGTTCGTGGTGGCTGAGAATGAATCTCCGGTAGTCGTGAACGAGACTCAAAACGGCGTGCTGCGCCTTTACAAGGCTGATGGTACGGCTATTCCCTCCGGCACGGCAATGAAAGACGGCGAGACAGTGCAGGTGATGGCATTGCCGAATGCCGGGTATGAAGTGGAAGAGGTTTGTATTAATGAAGAGCCGATCCAGCCGGATGCGGGCACGCCCAATATCTTTACGTTTACCACTGACGATGGGGCGCTTGTCGAAGCATCATTCTCCCCCAAGACATTCCATTTGACCTTGGCAGGCGAGAACGGCTCAATAACAGTAAAAAATGGTGATCAAACATTGGCGAACGGTGCCGAGATCACTTACGGATCGACAGTTACGATTGAGCAGCCGGAGGTCAGTGATGATGGATACGTGTTCCGCTCATTGGTTGTCAACGGACGGAAGATCGAGACATTCCCGTATGCCTGGACAGTCGGTAGCGACGTGAATGTGGCTGCCGTAT
>OGUN01002489.1_pt1 | contig 10947 bp, 10 predicted proteins | sample 1553621 | NCBI WGS metagenome assembly OGUN01 (sample SAMEA2580300, study PRJEB22360) | human gut metagenome | biome: human gut; feature: human-associated habitat; material: faeces | place: Denmark | collected 2008/2010
ATAAACTTAATTTTCCTTTGGTTATTGTGAAGAAGGGGGTTTGAATTGCACCGAATTCACGGAAAAAACGTTCGACTCCCGGAATCATAGAACCTTCGAAATCGAATGTGTCGGTGTATTGTGAAACATAACGGATACATTCCCATAATATTAGGCTATGAGCTCCGGACTCCCGAAGAATCGGATTTCCTCCACCTGCCAGATACCAGGCGGAACTTTCTTGCCAGACGATAAAAGCGACAGCATGCAAACGTCCTTGTTCGTCATAACCGCCCCATAAATCTCCCTGGTCCCGTTTTCGGCAAATATTGATCAGTTTGATTAAAACTTCCATATCTTCTTTGTTGGTGATCTGTTGACGTTTGAAGGTTTGTGCCTGTACCAACAAGAACTCTTCTATAGAAATTCCTTTTTTTACTGTGATATGATATTTGTCTCTGGCTTTTGTGATGTTCCGTCGGATATTGAAACTCATATTTCCCAATATTGCTTTTGTGTTTCGGATATCCTTCAACATATAGGTGTAGCGTGTTGTTTGTCGGTAACCTTCCCAATAGAATGGTAGCCAGTCGGTGATTCCGTAATGAAAATTTTGCATAAAATACGGATAGCTTTTAAGCGTGTTTAGCAGTTGTTTGCATAAAACTTGCCGGTGGCCTAAAGTTTTGGTGTATTTGGTATCTTTGGATTCCGGTGCGAACCAAGGACCCATTGTTTGTGTGTAAGATGGCATTGAAATAATACCTTGTCGAGGACAATAAAGTGGCATCGCTGCCGTAATCCTTTCTTTTTCTTCAACCAATAAGACTTTCCATTTATCTTTGCCACAAACCGTATCGAGCCACCAGTCACGGGAAAAGATGGGAATACTAGTTTCAGTGTTGCAAAGCAAATGGTATTTGTCTTTTGTGTTCATGAATGATTTTCTGTATAATCATGGACACAGATGACTACAGACTTGATCCGTATCATCTGTGTGCCATTGATTTTATCCTTTTAACGCTTCGAAGATCAGGTTGGACAATTCGTCTGCCAGTTCAGGATTGTCGGCAACGCATTGTTTGGCGGCATCACGTCCCTGTCCTAATTTAGTGTCGTTGTAACTGTACCACGAACCGCTTTTCTTAATGATGTTCAGTTCTGCACCTAGGTCGATTATCTCACCGGCTTTGGAGATACCTTCACCAAACATGATATCGAACTCTGCTTTCCGGAAAGGAGGAGCAACCTTGTTCTTGACTACTTTTACGCGCACTTGGTTACCTTTGATATCGTCGCCGTCTTTCAATTTACCGATGCTGCGGATATCCAGGCGGACAGAGGCATAAAACTTCAACGCATTACCGCCGGTTGTCGTTTCGGGATTGCCAAACATCACGCCGATCTTGTCACGCAACTGGTTGATGAATATACACGTCGTGTTTGTCTTATTGATCGCTGCCGTCAACTTACGAAGTGCTTGGGACATCAGTCGTGCTTGTAGCCCCATCTTGCTGTCACCCATATCGCCTTCGATTTCCGCTTTCGGAGTCAGAGCGGCAACTGAGTCTATTACGATAATATCCACGGCGGACGAACGGATCAGCTGTTCGGCAATTTCTAACGCCTGCTCGCCATTGTCCGGTTGGGAAATCCACAAGTTTTCGACATCTACTCCTAACTTTTCTGCATAAAAACGGTCGAAAGCATGTTCTGCATCGATAAATGCCGCAATACCACCGCTTTTCTGTGCCTCGGCAATCGCATGGATCGCAAGGGTCGTCTTACCAGATGATTCCGGTCCATAGATCTCAATCACACGGCCTTTTGGATAACCTCCTACGCCTAATGCTGCGTTCAAGGCTATGGAACCTGTTGGGATCACTTCGATATTTTCGACACTTTCGTCACCCAATTTCATGATCGAACCTTTGCCGTAGTTTTTTTCGATCTTGTCCATTGCTGCGCGAAGTGCTTTCAATTTGTCTGCGTTTACAGCCGGTTTCTCGGCTGCAGGCTGCTTGCCTTCTTCGAATAAATCTTCTTTTGCCATTTCCTTTTATAGATTAAGGATTTGATTAGCATGGTCTTTAGTCTTCACCTCTTTCGGGCCGATGATATTAGTGACGATACCATCTTCATCTATAATAAAGGTGGTACGGAGAGTCCCCATGTATGAACGTCCGTACAATTTCTTTTCTGCCCAAACCCCGAACTGCTGTTGCAGGGTCGTATCCGTATCAGCGATGAGGCTGAAAGGGAGTTCCTGTTTTGCGATAAATCCCTGATGAGACTTGGCACTGTCTTTGCTGACACCCACTACTTCGTAGCCGGCAGCTTGCAATTCCTTGTAGCCATCCCGCAGACTGCACGCTTCAGCTGTACAACCGCTGGTATTGTCTTTCGGGTAGAAATAGAGCGCCAACTTCTTACCTTTGAAATCGCTTAGCTTTATCTCTTTCCCGTTCTGGTCAAGTCCCAGAACTTCGGGAGCTTTATCTCCTATTTGTATTGCCATATATTTATTTACTTGATGTTATAGTTCATCTTGCGTGTTACATCCGCTTTCCGGCGGGCTTTTCGTCCGAAGACCTTCCAAAGCAGTTTTCTTCCCATGTGATGGGCAGCAGCATATGACTCGAATGTCTCCGTCCGGTAATCGAATTCATCTTGCCAGCATTCTTGGGGAGAAACATAGCAGTATGTAATCTTTTCGATACTGTTGTCGTCTGCGTCGTTTTCCTCCAGCACGATGATGTTCTGCTTGTCGGGAGCCAGGCAGGTGATATGCTTGCGGCGGCATTCTTCTATTAGCGGAACCAGTATGGCATCGTACCTCGCATAGATATTAGTCAGATCGAAATCCTGGTATTCGCTCTCTCCGATCTTTTGTATCGGGCGGAGTTGCAGAATATCCAGTTCGTCTCCGACGACTTCCCATATCCGGTTTAGTTCTTCGAGATTGTCGTTGTTGATCGTATAATTGATGCGCAACTTGAACTGCGGATGTTGTTTCTTTATTTCTGCGACGTCGGCGAGCAGCCTGCGGAACAAGTCGAATTTACCGTTTGTCATCAGATGCTCGTATGTTTCGCGGGTAAAACCATGTGCCGATAGTGTCAACTCGTCCAACCCGTTTTCTACAGCAACGGCTAACTGCTCTTTTGTCAGCAGATTTCCGTTTGTCGTGAGTGAAATGTAAGGGACGTTGTATCGTTTACCCAGTGCAATGATTTTTACCAGATCCTTATGCAAAGTCGGTTCCGCTCCGCAACCGATCTGAAGTTTCAAGGCACGGTGGAACAGGCTTCCGGCAATGGCTTCTATTTCTTCATATTTCAGTGTACCTCGCAGACTTTTCCTTTTTTCCTCGTCGCTGAAATAACACATCTTACAGCGGAAGTTACAGGCCAGTACCGGATCGAGAAAAACGCCGATATACCGTTTGCCTAACACATGAAATAGCCAAATACCCAATAGTTTGAGTCTTCTGCTTTTGATTTGTGTACCAAGCCGTAATATGTTATAGATGTTACGAGTCATTTAATTAATTGAGAATTGAGAATTGCCAGTTATCAATTCTCAATTGTCCATTGTTTACAGTTCCAGATCTATATTGAACAGTTCGTGCCAAGGCAGACCTTGTTCGTTCAGCTCCTTCATGAACGGATCGGGATCGAACTCTTCAACGTTCCAAACTCCCGGTTTTTTCCAAACTCCCTGCATGAACAGTTTAGCTCCGATCATGGCCGGAACACCGGTTGTGTAGCTTACGCCTTGTGCTCCCGTTTCCTGGTAAGCAGCCTGGTGACTACAGTTATTATAAACATAGTAGGTCATTTCCTTGCCATCCTTGATTCCGCGGATACGGCAACCGATGGAAGTTTCGCCTGTATAGTTTTCACCCAGATCCCCCGGATTAGGCAGCACGGCTTTCAGGAATTGGATCGGAACGATTTCCTGTCCGTTATACATAATCGGATCGATGCGAGACATACCAATGTTCTGTATCACGCGCAGGTGAGTCAGATATTCCTGTCCGAAAGTCATCCAGAAGCGGGCACGTTTGATTGTAGGGAAGTTTTTGGTCAGGCTTTCCAACTCTTCGTGGTACATCAGGTAAGATTCTCTCGGACCGACATTCGGATAGTTCAACGGTTTGTGTACAGACAGTGGATCTGTCTCTTTCCATTCTCCGTCTTCGAAATATTTACCTCGTTGGGTAATTTCGCGGATGTTGATTTCCGGGTTGAAATTAGTAGCAAATGCTTTGTGATGGTCTCCGGCGTTGCAGTCTACAATATCCAGGTATTGTATTTCGTCGAAGTGATGTTTGGCTGCATAAGCCGTATATACACCCGTTACACCCGGATCGAATCCACAACCCAGGATAGCGGTCAGGCCGGCATCTTCGAAGCGTTTCTTGTATGCCCACTGCCAGCTGTATTGGTATTTAGCTTCGTCCAGCGGTTCGTAATTGGCCGTGTCGAGATAGCTGACACCGTATGCCAGACAGGCATCCATGATGTGGAGGTCCTGATAGGGCAAAGCCAGATTTACTACCAAGTCCGGTTTGAAGGTGTTGAACAAGCGGACGAGTTCTTCCACGTTGTCTGCATCGACCTGTGCTGTTTGTACCTTTACATTCTTAATATCGGCGGCGATCTGGTCGCACTTGCTTTTCGTGCGGCTGGCAACCATGATATCGGTAAAGACATCCGCGTTCATCGCGATCTTCTTAACAGCAACGGTACTAACGCCCCCTGCACCAATAACTAATACTCTTCCCATTTACTAATAGAATTAATCTTGTTAATATACAGTTTACAAGGTTTTAAACCTAACGACAAATATACGATGAATCTTTGAATAATCGGGCAAGGTAGGGGGAGAAAAACAGTTTCATTGGCATGAAACAATAGTTCCCTCGGCGGGGAACTGGAGTTTCCTTAGAGGGAAACTTTTGTTCCATGTCTATGGAACAGGTTCCGGTTAACCGAGTTTGCGCCTGTAGTATTGCGGAGAGATACCGATGTGCTTCTTGAAATACCGGCCGAAAAACGATTGGTCCGGAAACTGGAGGCGGTTGGCTATTTCCTGTATGCTTAGGTCGGTCGATTCCAACAATACCTTTATTTCGAGTATGACATGCTTGTCGATGATGTTTTTTGCCGTCTCTCCGGCAACGACCTGCGTAATGGCCGATAGATAGCGGGGAGTGATGAACATCTTTTGGGCGTAGAATGATACTTCACGCTGGTTGAGGCAGTGTTTGTGTATTAATTGGATGAACCGTTTGAACAATTCTTCCTGCCGGCTGATTCCTTCCGGGCGGTTCTGCTCGAAGATGCGGTGTGTTTTATCATAAATGTCCAAAAGGAAACTTTGTATGTAGTTGCGAAGGATTTGCAGTCGGAAACAGTTTTCTTTATCCTTATAGAGATCTTCCAGTGCGATGATGAGTCCGTTAATGGTGCGTGTACGCTCGACTGGTAGCGTGACGACTGGATTCTCTTTCAGAAAATGAAAAAAAGAAGGATCGAGCCGGACTGTCGCTTCTTGGAAAAACGCATTGGAAAATGTTATATAAGAGATGGAGAGATCTGGACTGGCATATGAATAATTGATGATGCTGTTGGGTAGGAATATGATCTGTGTATTAGGCGTGATGTCATATTCCAACAAGTCGATTTCGATCCGAGCTTCTCCGCTATGGCAGAAAAAGATGCAGGCATCTTCCAGTTTGAAAAGATGGTGGGGCATATCGGAACAATTGATTGTCCCGACGAAAAAGGGATCTTCGGCGGTTGTGCGTAAAACTTCCATTTTATTCTTGTTTTGGTTACAAATATACCGGTTTCTTCTTGAAATAAAGAAGATATGTTCCTGTTTTGAACAATATGGGCTAACTCTTGAACTCTGTCGCTTGACAAATCACCTCTATCTTTGCTGTGAATTAAAGATTGGGAAATGAAAAGATGAATGCAACTTTTAGGTGTTATCAGTTGCGCAGCGTTAGTGGTGTCTTGCAAGCGCCATCAATAGAAATGGAAGCAGAGTACACGGTATTGCAGGTACAACCTTCTGATAAAGTAATCGACTTATTCGGCGACAATCCATGGGCGGCAGGATATCAATATCTATCAGTCCTTTGAGGTAGGTCTGATTTATTGCCGTCCCTCAACGAAAAGGTAAAAAGAAGTATTTTTCCTATTTGCTGGAGGACGACTGTTTTAAAATGTTTGTTTTTCTGTTCATTTCACTCCTGAATGGCTGCCCGTAACTTATCGACGGCGACAGAGATCGGTTCGCTTTTCAATAATTGTATGAATTTGCTTCCTATAATAGCCCCTGATGAGTTAATAACTGCTGCATCGAAGGTTGCTTTGTTCGATATGCCGAAACCGACCAGGCGCGGATTCCGGAGTCCCATCCCGTTGATGCGGTGGAAATAAGCCTGCTTCTGCTCGTTGAAACTCTGCTGCGCTCCGGTAGTGGAGGCGCTCGACACCATATAGATGAAACCGCTTGTATGTTCATCGATCAGGCGGATGCGTTCTTCGGAGGTTTCAGGTGTGATGAGCATGATCATTTTGAGGTTATTCCGTTCGGCGATGGCTTTATACTCTTTCATATAATCGGCAAAAGGCAGGTCCGGAATGATCATACCGTCCACACCTGTCAGTGCACATTTCCGGCAGAATGCTTCGAAGCCATATTGCATGATCGGATTCAGATAGCCCATCAGGATAATCGGGATATGCACATCCTGACGGATATCTTCTAACTGTTCGAACAGAACATGCAATGACATCCCGTTTCGTAACGCGGCAGTAGAGGCTTCCTGGATCACGGGGCCGTCTGCCATCGGGTCGGAGAAGGGAATACCGATCTCTACCATGTCTATTCCTTTGTCTTCTAACTCTTTTAATATCTTTGTCGTGTCATCCAGGTTCGGATATCCGGCGGTGAAGAAGACGGATAGGATTCCATTCTTCTTTGTGTTGAATAAATTTGTGATACGGTTCATCTTTTGATTTCAGATTTATGAATTATGATTTTGAATTTCTTTTAAAAACTCCTTTAGCTTTTCTATGTCTTTCCGCCCCGGCTCGATCTCGAATCCGCTATTCAGATCGATCCCGGCAAAGCGGGGATGCCGGAAAGAGCGTATTGCCTCGACACTTTCCGGCCGGATACCTCCGCTTAACAGAAAAGGTGTCTTTCCCTGATAAGCTTCAAGTATGGACCAATCGAATTGCTTGCCGGAACCTCCATAACTGTTGCTTTTGGTGTCGAAGAGGAAGTAATCGACACGCCCTTCATAATTGGTAGTTTGTTCAAGATCGCAAGCTGTTGCAATCTGAAATGCCTTGATCAGCGAGTAACCACGCTTTTGCAAGGCATGGCAATCGTCCGGTGTCTCATTTCCGTGCAGTTGCAGGTAATCGAGTCGGAAAAATGCCGCTGTTTCTACCAACTCTTCAAAGGAAGTGTTGACAAAAACACCGACCTTTTTTAATGGACAATTGATAATTGACAATTGACAATCGGAATACCGCTTGCCGCCATTGTCAATAGTTAATTGTCCATTGTTAGTTATTCTTCGTGGGCTTCTCGCGAAAAATATCAGTCCTATCCAGTCAACCCCTAAGGCTGCAACTTCCCGTATATTTTCGGGATCACGCATTCCGCATACTTTGATGATCATGATAATCCTTCTATGAATTGTGCGAGAGTGTCGCCTGGTACATCGGTTTTCATGAATGTCTCTCCGATCAGGAATCCATGAAAACCAGCTTCTCTGAGGTTCGATACGGTGGTTGTGGTCGAAATACCGCTTTCTGATACTAACAAAGGAGAAAGATTTCTTTCATGAGCGACCGTTTGCATTGCTTTTGCCAGACGGAAGGAGTTTTCCACATCAGTATGAAATGTTCCGAGGTTGCGGTTATTCACTCCCAACATATCGACAAATGGATTGAGGTGGTCAAGCTCTTCTTCGGAATGGATTTCCAACAGTACTTCCATGTTGAGGGTATGAGCTAACTCTGCAAACATAAGACATTGTTCTGGGGTAAGGCAGGCGGCAATCAACAGGACGGCATCGGCACCCATCACGCGTGCTTGATAGAGTTGATATTCGTCAATGATGAAGTCCTTCCTCAATAAGGGCAGACCCACCAGGCTGCGTGCTTTGCAAAGGTCACCTAAGGATCCCCCGAAAAAGTTCGAATCGGTCAGGACAGAACAGGCGGAAGCACCTCCCTTCTCATAGGCGGGCAAGACATCGGCTATAGCTGCATCGGGATGTAACCAGCCTTTCGAAGGACTTTTTCTCTTAAACTCGGCAATGATGCCCGATGAAGATGCTGCGAGAGCCGCCCGCATGGAACGGGCAGGATGTTCGAGTCGTTCACCGCCCATCCCCAGTAAGGTCTGCAACCGGACAGCTTGTTTTTGTCGCTCCACTTCGATACGCTTATTCGCTATAATATCTTGTAATATATCTTTCATATTCGTTGTTTCATTGTAATTTGTCATTCAAACTGATAAACGTATTGAATGTCTGCAATGCTTTACCACTATCCAATGCTTCTCGGGCTTCCTCCAGGCATTCTGAGATTCTCTTTTCCGGGCAGATGACTTGGATGGCGAAAGCGGAGTTGGCGATTACGCAATTCTTTTGTGCCGGAGTCGCCCGGTTATTCAGGACATCGTCAAAGATGCAGGCTGCTTCGGCGACTGTCTCACCGCCATCCAGTTCCGCTTCCGTTGTGCGGGAGAAACCTAACATTTCCGGTGTGTAGAGCTTCTCTTTTTCCGGCATTGCTACCTTAAATTCTGCAGTCAGCGAGATTTCGTCATACCCGTCGAGGCTATGTACAACGGCAAAACGCGTTCCGCTCTCCTGGTAGGTATAGCTGTAAAGCCTGAGCAATGGCAGGTTGTACACACCTAACAACTGGTAGGTCGGCATTACCGGATTGACCAGCGGGCCGAGCATATTGAAGAAGCTGCGCACTCCTAAACTTTTCCGTATCGGAGCCACAGCCTTCAGTGCCGGATTGAATAGCGGCGCATGCAGGTAGGCAATGTGGCAGGCTTCCATCGAGCGGCGCAACCGGTCGATATCGGTCGTAAATTTCACGCCATGCTGCTCCATTACGTTGCTGGCGCCGCTGACCGAGGTCGCCCCATAGTTTCCATGTTTCACAACGTTATATCCGGCACCGGCTACGACAAAGCAGGAGGCTGTGCTGATATTAAACGTATTCTTTCCATCGCCTCCCGTCCCCACAATATCGATCGGCTTAAACTCCGACAAATCTACCGGGACACGCATTTCGAGTAGCGCTTCGCGGAAACCTGTCAACTCTTCTACGGAGATATTGCGCATCAGGTATACCGTTATCAGGCTGGCAATCTGTGAATCGTTATACTTGCCTGCCGCAATATTCTGAAGAATCGTTCGTGCCTCGTCATGTCCTAAATACTGATGTTCGAATAACCTGTATAATACATCTTTCATCTTCCCTAATTTATTAATTCTTGATTGTTAATTGTTAATTATCAATTGCCCATTGCTATCGGCAATCCAGTTCCATATGATTGTCTTTCCTTTAGGTGTCAGTATGGATTCCGGATGGAACTGGATGCCGCGAACATCATATTCACGATGCCGGAGCGCCATAATCTGCCCTTCCTCCACATCTTCCGCCGTGATCTCCAGACAGTCGGGGAAATTCTCTTTTGAGACCACCCACGAATGGTAGCGACCGGCGCGGAAACCCGATTCCAGATCGGTGAACAATGGGTCTGGAACTTTCACCCGTATATCCGAACAGACTCCGTGATGCACATCCGTTAAGTTGGTAAGCATTGCACCGAACGCTTCCCCGATGGCTTGCTCTCCGAGGCAAACACCCAAAATACTCTTGGTCGGAGCATAGCGGCGGATTAATGGCAGCAAGATACCTGCCTCCTCTGGGATACCCGGACCTGGTGACAAAAGAATCTTGTCAAAACGTTCTACTTCGTCTAATGATATCTTGTCATTGCGATGTACTTCTACATCCACATCTAATTCCTTTAATATGTGCAACAGGTTGTAGGTAAAGGAATCATAATTATCGAATAGTAATACTTTCATAAAAACTCTATTTATTTTTATTATCAATTATCCATTGTCAATTGATTAACGTTGTTGCAAGGTCGATCGCTTTCTTCAGAGCACCTAACTTATTATTCACTTCCTGCAATTCCCGCTCATCATTGCTTTTGGCGACTATGCCGGCTCCTGCCTGATAGTACAGAACATTTCCACGACTGACGAATGTACGGATCGTGATCGCTTGGTTCAAGTCTCCATCAAAGCCGATAAACCCGATGCAACCGCCATAAGCGCCTCGGTTATGTTTTTCTATATCTGTAATCAATTGCATGGCGCGTACCTTCGGTGCTCCGCTCAATGTTCCGGCAGGAAATGTATCTATATAGGTTTTGACCGGATTACTATCGGTGTTGATCTCACCGCTGACACGCGATACCAGATGAATGACATGGCTGTAGTATTGCACTTCCTTGTAGAAATCGACCTGTACGTCATGTGCATTGCGCGAAAGGTCGTTACGAGCGAGGTCGACTAACATTACATGCTCAGCGTTCTCTTTCGGATCGGCAAGCAGGGCTTCGGTACGTTGTCTGTCCAATGCAACATCCCCTGTGCGGAAAGCCGTGCCTGCAATCGGGTCGATGCTTGCATGTCCGTCGGCTACCTTGCAGTGCGTTTCAGGTGAGGAACCGAAGATACGGAACCCTCCGAAGTCGAAATAAAACAGATAGGGGGAAGGATTGATACTCCGGAGGGCCCGGTAAACCTTGAAGTCGTCTCCTTTGAACGGTTGCTCGAACCGGCGGCTCAATACGATCTGGAATACGTCTCCACGGAGGCAGTGGCGGATACCT
>OGUN01002503.1_pt1 | contig 10880 bp, 10 predicted proteins | sample 1553621 | NCBI WGS metagenome assembly OGUN01 (sample SAMEA2580300, study PRJEB22360) | human gut metagenome | biome: human gut; feature: human-associated habitat; material: faeces | place: Denmark | collected 2008/2010
CTCCTTGGGTGACCCCCCGCCTGCCGCAACTGCGAGTAACGGCAATATCCGGCATGAAAAAACGGCGGCGACATCGACAGCGCCGCCGTTTTCATCTGTTATGGCACAATTATTTCCTGCTATTATTTGGCAACTTGCCCCGAAGTGCGTACCTTTGATGGCTTAAGAAGCCATTTTTCTAAAAATGGTGGCGGAAAATCGCTTTTGAGCCGTGAATGCCGGGCAACGTCCCTGAAAAACGACGATAAAAACAACTAAACTTTATAACAATCGTATGAAAGTAGAACAAAACAAAATGGTCGGCGTAGACTACAAGCTCACCGTCGACGGACAGATCGCGGATCAGTCGCGTCCGGGCCAGCCGCTCGAATTCATCTTCGGAACGGGCATGCTGCTCCCCAAATTCGAGGAGGCGATCCTGGGCAAGGAGATCGGCGAATCGGTTTCGTTCACGCTCGAGGCCAAGGACGGCTACGGCGAAGTGATCGCCGACGCCATCGTCGACCTGCCGAAAGACATATTCATGGTCGACGGCAAGCTCGCCGAGGACATCCTCTTCGAGGGCAGCCAGGTTCCGATGAGCGACGCCCAGGGCAACCGCATGATGGGCATCGTCAAGGAGGTCGGCGAATCGACCGTGAAGATGGACTTCAACCACCCGATGGCGGGCAAGACGCTCAACTTCGACGTGGAGGTGGTTTCGGTGCGCGACGTGACGCCCGAGGACCTGCAGGGCGGATGTTCGTGCGGCGAGTGCGGCGGTGACTGCGGCGAAGGCTGCGGAGACCACGACGGCCATTGCAATTGCCATTAGCAGACGCAGGCGTAAGAGGCCTGTTTTCGGGGCGGCCGCAAGCCGGAACGCTTTCGGAGAGAGGCTGCGCCTTCGGGCGAACAGATACCATCCAACGAAAAAGCCGGGCCTTCGGGTCCGGTTTTTTAGCGAATTTTCGTAACTTGCGCCGTCGTCCGACAAGTCGGACGACGTTAAAAATCCGATTCCCGCCACGTGTTTACCCTCCGTCAATACCTGCTGGCTCTTCTCGACTCCCGCGGCCTGACGCGCACGCTGGGTGAAATCGACGTGTGCCGCGACGAACAGGGCCGCCCCTGCTTCAGCGCCGGCAACTCCGCCGCCGTATTCCGCATCCGCCTCGGCGGACGCATCCGCTCGCTGCGCTGTTACCTGCGCCCGATGCGCCACCTGAAGGAGATCTACGGCCAGCGGCTTCTCGAAAAGGAGCTTTACCTGCACACCTCGCCCGAAACCGGCGTCTGGGTCGATACGGTCCTCGGCGACTGGATCGAAGGCTCCACCCTGCACGAAACCGTGGCGCAGGCCGCCGCCCTCCGGGACCGCGAGAGTCTGCAAATCCTCGTCCGGCTGTTCGACCGGCTGGCCCTCGCGCTGGTCACGGACGACCGCGCCCACGGCGACCTGAAACCCGAGAATATCATCGTCGGCGACGACGGCACGCTCTGCCCGATCGACTTCGACGCCTCGTACCTGCCCGCCTTCGCCGGGGAGATCAGCCCCGAACTGGGCACGGCGGCCTACCAGCACCCGGCCCGCACGGCGGCCGACTTCGACGAACGGATCGACGACTACCCCGCGGCGCTGATCTCGACGGCGCTGCACGCGCTGGCCGAGGACCCTACGCTCTGGGACCGTTACGGAAGCTCCGACGGATTGCTGTACACGCCCCAGCGGATCGCCTCCGACCCGGCCTACCGGGAGACGCTCGCGCTGTTCGAAAAACGCGGCATGGCCGTTCAGTACCGCATCGCGCAACTGCTCACGGCACCCACCCTGCGGCTCTTCGGACTTGCGGAGCTGCTCGCCGAAGCGGTCCGGGAGAAACCCGCCGCCCGGAGCGGGACGGAGGCCGAAACGCCCGAACTCTTCGTCGAAAACGGACGCTGGGGCTACCGCACGGCGGAGCGGGTCGTCGTCGCGCCGCTCTACGACAACGGGTTCGACTTCACCGAGGGACTGGCCGCCGTTCAGCTCGGCGGCACGTGGCACTACATCGACACGGCGGGCCGCACGCGCCTAAGCTGCCCGGGCTGTGCGGCGGTGAAGCCGTTCCGCGGCGGAAAGGCGCAGGTCGTGCGCAACGGCGAACGGCAGGAGATCGCACATCCGCTGAAAACGCCCCGATACCAGTGAGGCAGGGCAGCGGAAAGAGCGGGATCAAAAATCGCTTTCGGGCAAAATCCGCCCCCGCAGGCACGCCGCTGCGGCCCGCGCAAACCCGCCCCGGAACGGTCCCGGCCGGAAGAAAAGACGAGTTCCCCAAAAGGGTTCATGCAATTTAAATGCAATTTGTTATATTTGCATCTAAATAACTCCACAATCAATGACTCCATTCAGAAAATTAACCTCCGCGGAGACCGCCGCACTCGAAGCACTCGGCAATTCGGCCGAAGATTGGTCGAAGGTGCTGGTCTCGGAGGATTTCAAACCCTTTCAGCTGTTGCAAAGCCACCTGGAAGGAGATGTAGAAATAGCCGCGGAGGCCCGCATCGTCCGCTCGCGCGTGGCAAACTACCGCATCGGAACCGGCTCGCTCGTAGAAGGCGTCACAGCCCTCGAATGCCGCCGCCGCTCGGCCTTCGGCAACGGCGTCGGCGTGGCCACGATGAACGAATGCGGCGGCCGCACGGTGAAGATATTCGACCGTCTGTCGGCACAGGTCGCCTACGTCATGGCCGTTTACCGCCACCGCCCGCAGACCATCGCCGCACTCGAAAAAATGGTCGACGCCTACGCCGAGGAACGCTCGTCGGAGATCGGCGAGGTGGGAAGCGACTGCCGCATCGTCGGGGCGCGCTTCATCCGCGAGGTCCGCATCGGCAACGGAGTCGAAATCGACGGCGCCTCGATCCTCGAAAACGCGACGCTCTGCGACGGCGCGCGCGTCGGCGTGGACGTCAAGGCCTACGACCTGATCGCCGCCGAAGGGTCGGTCATCGACAACGGCTCGATCGTCGAACGCTGCTTCGTCGGCGAAAGCTGCCGGCTGGACAAGGGTTTCACAGCCGCAGAGTCGCTGTTCTTCGCCAACTCGCACTGCGAAAACGGCGAGGCCGCCTCGATCTTCGCAGGTCCCTACACCGTCTCGCACCACAAATCGTCGCTGCTGATCGCCGGCATGTTCTCGTTCTTCAACGCCGGGAGCGGCTCCAACCAGAGCAACCACCTCTTCAAGAGCGGCGCCGTACACCAGTCGGTGCATCTGCGCGGCTGCAAGTTCGCCAGCGGGGCCTACATCATGTCGCCGGCGCTCGAAGGGGCCTTCACGATGATCATGGGACACCACTCGTACCACCACGACACGTCGGCGTTTCCCTACTCCTACCTGATCGAGAAGGAGGGCCGCACGACGCTCATGCCGGGCGCGAACCTCACCAGCTACGGCGCCGTGCGCGACATCGAGAAGTGGCCGGCGCGCGACCGCCGCGAACGCAAACGCGACGTCATCAACTTCGAAGAATACAACCCTTACATAACCGAAGCGATGCTCAGGGCCGTGGACACGCTCCACACGCTGGCCGAAGAGGACCCCGACGCGCCGTCGTACGTCTACCGCAAGGCGGTCATCCGCGCCGCGGCCCTCAAACGGGGCATCGGACTTTACAACAAATTCGTCGTCGCGGCGCTGGGCGCCATGCTCGACCGCGGCGAATCGGCCTCACGCTACGACGGCAGTGGCCGCTGGCTCGACGTGGCGGGGCAGTACGTCACCAAACGCGAGGTCGAAGCGATCCTCGACGCCGTGGACCGCGGCGAGCTGACAACGCCCGAAGAGGTGGACAACCGTTTCAGGGTCTTTTTCGTGCATTACGACGACTACGCCCACAGCTGGGCCGAAGGGATTTACGCCTCGCTGCTGGGGCGCGTGCCCACCGCGGCAGAGATCGGCGACGCGATCGAGGCGGGGCGCAACGCAAGGGAGGCGATGCGCCGCACGACCGACGCCGACCGCGAGCGCGACTGTTCGCTCGACATGGCCGTCAGCTACGGTCTGGACAGCGACGACGAGCGCGAAGTACGCGACGACTATTACTCGGTCCGGGGATTAAAATAGACGCAACATGTATACACAAAGCATCACACGCAACCACCGCACGGCATTCATACTGGCCATAGACTGTTCGGGATCGATGGCCGAAAGCATCCTCTTCCGGGGACGCAGGCTCACCAAGGCCGAGGCGGTGGCAGGCATCACCAACGACCTGCTCTTCGAGCTGGTAGAACGCGCCCGCCGCAGCGACGGCATACGCGACTATTACGACATCGCCGTGATCGGCTATTCGGGCGACGACGAGGTGCGCTCGCTGCTGCCCGACGGCGAAGAGCTGGTGCCGGTGAGCGCCCTCGCGGCGCGGGAGATGCCGGTGCGTACGGAGGTGATCGAACACCGTCTTCCCGACGGCAGCATCGCCCTGCGCGAGATTCCCGCACCGTCGTGGATCGAGCCGCCGGCGGCAGGACCGACGCCCATGTGCGAAGCGCTGCGCCGAGTGCGCGACATCGCCGCCGAATGGACAGCACGCGCGGCCAACGCCGAGAGTTTCCCGCCCGTGGTATTCAACATCACCGACGGCGAGGCGACCGACTGCGACGACGAGGAGCTGCGTGCGGTATGCAACCAGATCAAGGCGCTGGAGACCGCCGACGGCAACGTGCTGCTGATAAACATCCACATCGCCGCAGGCGACGCCGGGCGGCACGTATTCTTTCCCGAAGCCGACGAAGCCAACTACACGAACCGCTATGCGGCGCTGCTGTACGACTGTTCGAGCGAAATGCCGGCGGTATTCAACGAAGCCATACGCGAAGCCAAAGGCCCCGCCGCGGCGCCCCCGTTCCGGGGCATGAGCTACAACGCATCGGCGGCCCAGCTGGTCACCATGCTCAACATAGGTTCCATCAGCGTCAAAACCGAATAGCCATGACAGCGACCATCCAACACTTCACCCGTGCGCTGCTGACGCCCGACCTGTCGCTGGCGACGCTCTCCGACGCCCGCGCCGTCACCGACCGCAACGGCATGCCGCGCATGGTACGCACCACGCGGTTCGCCGAAGCCGAAATCGAATGGCGCGGCGAGCGGTGGCTCGCAGCCATGCCCCTGACGCCCGCAGCACTGCCCCGCATCGAACGCACGGCTTCGGTCCTGCGGCGCATGAACACCGAACACCTGACGCAATTCCGCATCCTGCCGGAGGAAATGCGCTGGACCGACGCGCTGGGCAACGAGCGGCGCACGGGACTCGTCCTGCAGCAGCTTCCGGGCCGGGAGTTCGCCGAAGCGCTGCTCACGGAGGACAAAACGGTCCTGCTCGCGGCGCTCGACACGCTGCGCGAAGCGCTGCGGGAGCTGGAATTCACGCACAACAACCTTCGGGAAAGCAACCTCCGCTGGCACCGGGGACGAATCATACCGATCCGTTATTACGACGCCCGCATAGGCGCGGCGGAAAACGGCGGGGCCGATGCGGAGGCGTTCGAGGCCCTGAAACGCCGGATCGCCGAGGCGCCCATGCCCCGGCAGTCGGTAAACGACGTCGAAGCGGTCTACAATCCGGTGCGGAAGCTGACCGGGCACCGCTGGACGAGCCACGTATTCGAAGGGCTGGTATGCGTCGAGGACGAAGGCGGATTCGGATTCGTCGATACGGACAACAACCCGGTGATTCCGTCGCAGTTCCTCTGGGCGGGCGACTTCCACGAAGGCCGCGCCGAGGTTCAGACGCGGACCGGCATGGGGCTGATCGACCGCGAGGGAGGCTACGTCATCCCGCCCGAATACGAAATCGTCGATTACGACCCGGCGGTCAGCATCGTGCACGTCCGCCACGGCGGACGCTGGGCGCTGTTCGACTATCTGGGCCGCCGTCTGACGGAGTTCGGCCGGGAGGATATGCAGGAGCCTGTCCGGCAGGAGCCGTGCAGGTCCGAAATTTGCAGATAACAACGTCACAAAACATACGACAATGGAAGAAACGATCAAATGCCTGATTATCGGCAGCGGCCCCGCAGGGTACACCGCAGCTATCTATACTTCGCGCGCCAACCTCCGGCCCGTACTCTACGAGGGTATCGAGCCGGGCGGGCAGCTCACGACCACGACCGACGTGGAGAATTTTCCGGGCTATCCCGACGGCGTCAGTGGCCAGCAGATGATGGCCGACATGCGCCGTCAGGCCGAACGCTTCGGAGCCGACATCCGCATCGGAACCGTGACGAGCGCGGACCTCTCGTCGCGTCCGTTCCACGTGGTGATCGACGGCACGACGCAGCTCAAGGCCGAGACGCTCATCATCGCCACGGGAGCATCGGCAAAATACCTCGGCCTGCCTTCGGAAACGAAATTCCGCGGCATGGGCGTCAGCGCATGCGCCACGTGCGACGGATTCTTCTACCGCAAGAAGGACGTGGCCGTGGTCGGCGGCGGCGACACGGCCTGCGAGGAGGCCACCTATCTGGCCTCGATCTGCCGCAAGGTCTACATGATCGTGCGCAAGCCCCACCTGCGCGCTTCGAAGGCCATGCAGGAGCGGGTGTTCAACACCACCAACATCGAAGTGATGTTCAACCACAACACCGCCGAGGTGCTGGGCGACGAATCGGGCGTGACGGGCGCGCTGCTGCGCTGCAACGACGGCAAGGAGGTCAGGATCGACATAGCGGGATTCTTCCTCGCCATCGGCCACCATCCCAATACGGAGCTTTTCGCCGATCAGCTGACGCTCGACGCGGAAGGGTACATCAAAACGGAAGCGGGCACCTCGAAGACCAATATCGAAGGGGTCTTCGCCGCGGGCGACGTGCGCGACCCGCATTACCGGCAGGCCATAACGGCCGCAGCGTCGGGCTGCATCGCGGCGATCGACTGCGAACGCTTCATCCTGAGCCGCGCAGAGTAAACCGAATCACGCAGAACGAACAAAACAGGTACCCCGCATGAGTTTCAGCGTCACCATACTCGGATCGTCCTCCGCCAAGCCCACCCTGAGCCGCCATCCGTCGGCCCAAGCGGTCAATGTGCACGAGCAGTACTATCTGGTCGATGCGGGCGAGGGGGTGCAGCAACAGCTGATCCGCTGCGGGATCAACCCGCTGAAACTGCGCGCCGTGTTCATCTCGCACCTGCACGGCGACCATGTCTTCGGACTCTTTCCGCTGATCTCGACGCTGGCGCTCTACGGGCGCAAAACCCCGCTGCGGGTATTCGCCCCGGCGCCTTTCGGCGAGATACTGGCCTGCCACCTGCGGTTTTTCGACAGCGAGCTGCCCTATCCGGTGGTCTGGACCGAGGTGGACACGACCAAGCACGCGCTGCTGCTGGAAAACCGCACGCTCGAAGTGTGGAGCATTCCGCTGCGCCACCGGGTGCCGACGGCGGGCTTCCTCTTCCGCGAGAAGGAGCCGCCGCTGAACGTCGAGAAGTTCAAGATCGCGAAATACGGCCTTACGGTCGCGCAGATCACCGCCGCCAAGCGGGGCGAGGAGATCGCGCTCCCGACGGGCGAGGTCATACCCAACGCGGAGCTGACCTACCGCCCCTATGCGCCCCGGTCGTACGCCTACCTCTCGGACACCAACTTCTCGGCGAAGGCCGCGACGCTGGCCAAGGGCGCGGACCTGATGTACCACGAGGCGACCTACGCCGCCGCCGAACAGAAAACGGCCAAGGAGCGGGGCCACTCGACAAGCGCCGACGCGGCCAAAGCCGCCCTAAAGGCCGGAGCCAAGCGGCTGATAATCGGACACTATTCGTCCCGCTACAAGAACGAAAACATATTGGTCGAAGAGGCCCGCGCGATCTTCCCGGAGACCTATCCGGCCACCGAAGGCGTCACCTTCACCATAGAGAAACAACGATGACGAAAGCCGAAATACAACTCGTCCGCGCGCTGGCCGACAAACGCGGACGCACGGAACACGGACTGTTCGTGGCCGAAGGGGAGAAACTCATCGGCGAACTGCGCGGCTCGCACCTGAAGGTCCGCAAGATCTTCGCGCTGGAGGGCGTGTTCGCAGGGCCGGAGGTCGAGACCGTCGCCCCGCGCGACATGGAGCGGCTGTCGCTGCTCAAAACCGCCGCCAACTCGCTGGCAATCGTCGAGACGCCCCGCTACGGGCTGGACATGCGGTCGCTCGCGGGGCGGCTGACGCTGGCGCTCGACGACGTGCAGAACCCCGGCAACCTCGGCACGATCGTCCGGCTGGCCGACTGGTTCGGCATCGCCGACATCGTCTGCTCGGAGGCTTCGGCCGACTGCTTCAACCCGAAGGTCGTGCAGGCCACGATGGGCGCGATTCTGCGGGTGCGGGTTCACTACACCGATCTGGGAGCGTTTCTGCACGACGCGGGAGCCGCCGGGCTGCCCGTTTACGGCACGTTTCTGGAAGGGGAGAATATCTACGGCACGACGCTTACGGAAGAGGGCGTCGTCGTCATGGGCAACGAAGGCCGCGGCATCTCGCAGGCCGCGGCGCGCGCCGTGACGCACAAGCTCTTCATCCCGCCCTACCCCGCCGACCGCCGCGGGTCGGAGTCGCTCAACGTGGCGATGGCCACGGGCATCGTATGCTCGGAATTCCGGCGTCGGGCAGGCATGGGAAGCGGGAAATAGGCCCGCCGCACCACAAATAAAAGACTGCCGGGATTGCTCCCGGCAGTTATTTTTTTTGCGACATCCGGCAAGGCCCGCGGCGCGGGAACCGACTGCGGCACAAGGGAGGTTCGGCAAAGGCAGGCGCGACGCAAAGCAGATTCAGCACAAGGCAGGTCGGCACAAGGCAGGTCGGCACAAGGCAGATTAGACACAAGGCAGATTAGACACAAGTCCGGCGCAACGCAAAACCGATTCAGCGCATGCCGCCCGGCGGCAAACCGATAACAAACCGCGAACAAACCGACAAAGCCCCGCAACAGACAGGCGCCGGCAAAAGGCTCAGCCCACGGCAACGGCGGCATGCTCCTGCACGATGGCGGCGATCCGCCGCACCTGCGCCAGCGCTTCGGCACACTGCCAGCGGGAGAAAAGCGCCTCCGATTCGAGCCGGCCTATGGTCTGCACGAGCCGGTCGACGGCCTGCAAGAGCGTCTGCAGTTCGCCGGGCGAGGCCGAGCGCAAGTCGGTGGCGGCCAGCAGCACGGCAGTCTCCCGGCCGCAGCGTTCGAACTCCGAAAGCGCCGCATTGCTCCGGCGCCGGTCGTAGGGAGCCACCCATAATATTTCGAACATCAGCCGGAAAACCGTATCGACCAGTTCCGGATTGTGTTTTTTAGTCGTCTTTTGTGCGCAAGGTTCCATCTTTCGGGCGGTTTATCGAAAAAAGCGCGGGCAGTATCACCGAATCCACCATCGAGGTATTGGACGACCTGTAACGTAGAATACGGTAAATGCCCACGCCGAAAACAGCGAGAGCATCAACCTTTGTTCCTTACGTTACGCGAAAGTGTCCAATTTTCGACGGTAAGAAAAAAGCCGATGCGCTTTAATCCGAATATGTCATCAGCCCTAACAGGCTGCATAAAACAAAGGTAGGAAAAAATAGTCCATCCGCAAAACATTACGGATCGCCGCAGTGCAAAAAAACATTTTAATTGCATCCGGCCTATTGCAGATTCTGAATAATATGTATCTTTGTAGATTGAAATACTTGTATCCATGTCAGAACAGAAACTTAAAATAGGCATCACGCAGGGCGACACGAACGGCATCGGCTGGGAGGTCATCCTCAAGGCACTGGCCGATCCGCGCATGACGGAGCTTTTCACGCCCGTCGTATACGGCTCGCCCAAGGCCGCGGCCTATTACCGAAATACGCTCGCCCAGACCGAACCGGTGCAGTTCAACGCCGTAACGTCGGCCCGCGACGCCCGCCGCGGCAAAGTGAACCTCGTCGCATGCGGCGACACGGAGCAGATCGAACCGGGCAAAGCTTCGGCCGAAGCTGGGCGCGCCGCCGTCGAGGCGCTGCGCCGCGCGACGCAGGAGCTGAAGGAGGGGCTGCTCGACGCCCTCGTCACAGCACCCTTCAACAAGGAGAGCGTACAGGGCGACGGGTTCCACTTCACGGGGCATACCGAATTCATCGGGGCCGAACTGGGCGGGGAGCCGATGATGATCATGTGCAGCGAGATTCTGCGCGTGGGGCTGGTCACCAAGCACATTCCGGTGTCGGAGATCAGCGGCAGCATCACCGGGGAGAAGATCGTGCGCGACCTGCACACGCTGCGCCGCACGCTGAAAGAGGACTTCGGCATCGTCGAGCCGCGCATCGCCGTGATGGCTCTCAACCCGCATGCCGGGGACGGAGGACTGCTGGGACGCGAGGAGCAGGAGATCATCCGCCCGGCCGTCGTCGAGGCGTTCAATCAGGGCGTGCTGGCGTTCGGGCCGTTTGCCGCCGACGGGCTTTTCGCAGGCGGAGGATACGCAAAATACGACGGCATACTGGCCATGTACCACGATCAGGGGCTGGCGCCGTTCAAGACGCTTTCGCCCGACGGCGTGAACTTCACGGCCGGACTCTCGAAGGTCCGCACCTCGCCCGACCACGGCACGGCCTACGACATCGCCGGGCAGGACAAAGCCGACCCGCAGTCGATGCGCTCGGCGATTTACGCCGCGATCGACATCGTCGAACACCGCCGCGCATGGGCCGAATGGAGCCGCAACCCGCTGCAACGCGCCGAGCGCGAGAAGGGCGGCCGCGACGTCTCGGTCAAGGACCTGCCGCAGACCGAAAAGGAGGATTAGCGCAGGAGCGACGAAAACCGGGATTAGGGCCGGAGGAAGAGGAAGAGGAAGAGGAAGAGGAAGAGGAAGAGGAAGAGGAAGAGGAAGAGGAAGAG
>OGUN01002506.1_pt1 | contig 10873 bp, 10 predicted proteins | sample 1553621 | NCBI WGS metagenome assembly OGUN01 (sample SAMEA2580300, study PRJEB22360) | human gut metagenome | biome: human gut; feature: human-associated habitat; material: faeces | place: Denmark | collected 2008/2010
CGCGCACCCATAGGCTCGCACATACAAAACGTATCTGTTGACCCTATTCAGTTGTCAGCGGGATCGTCAGCCCGCAAAAGCGTATTGAACATAATGCGCTTTTCCAGAATGACGATCAGAAATCTGTCCCAAGTTGGGACGGGTTCTGTGCGGTAATGCGGCCCGAATCGGGACACAATTTTTGAAGCGACGGAGGGCTGCCGTGCAGACTGGGCAGACCGTCCGTCTTATGATAGGCGTCGTGCCGCATAATTCATAGGCTTCAAATCGCGGATGAATCGCGTCTCACCATGAGACGCAATTCGACATATTCGGACTCAAATGTTATTCAGAAGGAACCTATCCCTGACGGTCGCCCCACAGCTTTGCGGAAATCAGGGAAATCAATTCTTTCGCAGTCGGCGGTTCTTCGATCCAGTAGGCCCGTAGTTCCCGTCTGCGGCCATTCTGCCAAATATCCTTGGCTGCGCGGTTCAATGCCCGCGAAACAGCTCCATTCGTTTTCTTTCCCGTTCGGATACGAACCTCGTTGCAGATTGTCTGCATCTTCGGCATGGTCGGCTGGTGCTCGATTGCGATGTCGATTGCATGGCATAAAATGCAGTAACACTCTTTTCCGCGTGTCTCGACGATGGAGTATATAGCGTTCTGAACATCCTTCATGTTATACATTCCTTTCCCGTTCGAGCTGATCTAATCATAATACATTTTTTCGCACTTTTCAGGTTTTCTGCCAAACTTTGACCCACTTGGACAAACTTTGACGGTCAAATCGGTGTGGATGTATCATCTGCTCAATCAGAAATACAGCCTATGGTCTGCGATGGTTATGCGGCCTGAAAATAGCAAAAAGCGCCGCTCCTCTCCTGTTATACGAGAGGAGCGGCGCTTTCTTTTGAGAACTTTTTGCTTATATAAGAAACCTGAAAAACGGAAACGGCAACAGCCAGATTGGACTGTCTGGCTGCCGCCGCAGAATGTGGAGCGTATTTAGCTCAGGGAAATACTTTTTCTCGCGGAGGTTTCAAACATTCTGAGCAGGATGGTCGCAACCTCGCTGCGCTTGATGCTGCTTGCCGGATGGAACGTGCCCTTCGCGTCGGAACCCGTCAGGATACCCGCGCGGTAGAACTCGTAGATATCGGACGCAAACGCATCGCCGCTCTTCACGTCGGGGATCGCATCGTCCGCGACCTGATTGATCGCTTTGTAGGTGCTTTCCGCGCCGTGGAAGATGTGGACAAACTCTGCTCTGGTGATCGAAGCGTTCATATGCGCCGCAGTATATCGCTCAGTTTGCTTTCTTTTCATATAAAGACTGGCAGCTAACGTACTATTCTGTTAGCTGCCAGTTCCTCACAGAGTTCGATTGTTTATTTGGAAAATATACGCTTAGTCCATACACGCGCCGCCAGTCAGGTTCAACGACTGGCCAGTCATATACGAAGACAAATCGCTGGACAGGAACTCTACAAGATTCCAAATATCATCATATTCGCAAAGGCGTCCAAGCGGAGTGTTATGGATAAAGCGCGGCATTACATCGCTGTCAGCAATATGCCGTTTTTTTGCATAATCAGACAACTGTGCGTCCCACATCGGTGTCTGAACGACGCTGGGGCAAATTGCATTGCAGCGAATTTTTTCCGAAGCAAATTCAACAGCAACAGACTGCGTCAGTCCGCGAATGCCGAATTTACTTGCACAGTATGCTTCATAATTGTTAGTGCCTTTCTTACCGGACTGCGAAGAGAAGTTGATAATTGATCCACCATGGCCTTTCATCTTTGTTACAGCCGCTTGGCAGCCCAAGAATGTTCCGGTAAGGTTGATTGCGATTGTGCGATCCCAAATATCCTGTGTGCAATCCAAAAATGGGAGAATTTTTGAATATCCAGCACAGTTTACCCAAATATCGATCTCACCGAAAGTCTGAACAGCTTGATCGGCCGCATGGAAAACCATTTCTCTGTTTGTTACATCGGTGGGAACCGCAATCGCACTATAGCCGTTCGCCACGATTTCGTCTGCGGCAGCTTGAACCACATCCTTGTGAATGTCAAGCATAACAACATTTGCACCGTTTTTAGCGAAACGCTGTGCGAGAGACTTTCCTATACCACTCCCAGCGCCAGTAATTACAGCTGTTTTATTTTTGAAGCTCATAATCATCCTTCTTTTACATTGTGATATTGTCTGATTTTGAAATCTTATTGAAAAGCGTAAGGGAAAGGATTGTAAGTACCGTCAGAATTGAAGCAACGGCAGCAGCTTGACCATAAGTTCCGCGATTTACCAAAGCATAGACCATAATCGTCAATGTCGTTGTTTTTACACTATAAAGCATAATGGACGAGGACAATTCTGTAATAACAGAAACCCAGCTCAGAATTGCACCGGCAATAATACCACTGCTCATCATCGGCACGGTGATACGGAAAAAGGTTTTCGGCTTTGAGGTTCCAAGACTGATCGCGGCTTCCTCGATACTAAGCGGAATTTGCTGCAACGTGGCGACGCTGCTTCGAATCGTATATGGGATACGGCGAATACACATTGCAATGATCATGATCGCGGCAGTACCCGTTAAGGTGAGCCAACCGGATTTGAAGCTTACGATCAACGCAATACCAACAACGGAGCCGGGAATAATATACGGAAGCATGGATACCGTATCGATGGCATTGTTCAGGAAGCTCTTTCGCCGCACGACCAGATATGCGATTAGTATCGCAAACAAAACGATAACGATCAACGTGGTCACGCCGATGAAGATAGTGTTGAAGATCGTATTGTTCATGCGGGCAAACGCCTTCTCATAATTCATCAGAGAGTAGCCATCCACGAAAGCAATGCCGGATTTGGAGCTGTTGCGGAACGAAGTATAAATCAGGTATAGCTGCGGGAGCATGGATATTCCGACGAGACCATAGGCATAAATATGGATCAGAACGTTTGCAAGCGGTTTTGCCTTTTTCCTGCTGATCGGATGCAGCGCATTCATTGTGAATTGGAATTTGCTGTGGGCAAATTTTGGGATCGGGAAAATGATGGCCGTAATGATAACGGCAATGACACTGATCGCAGCCGCAAAATTTTCGTTTGTTCCAGTTTCACCAACGAACTGATTATAGATTTCGACCGGGAAGGTCCGATAGCCTTCGCCAATCATCAGCGGAGTGCCGAAGTCGGCAAATGCACGCATGAAAATCATCAAGGCTGCCGCAAGAATGGAAGGCATACACAGAGAGATGCCGATCTTCCAGAAACGCTTGAAGCCGGTGCAGCCGAGATTTGCAGACGCTTCCAGCAAGGTATTGTCGATATTCTGCATCGCACTGGAAACGTACATAAACGCCAGTGGGAAAAGCCGGGTAGACATTGCCAGAAGGATGCCGCTGAAGCCATAAATGCTGGGGATTTTTATATTGAGTGCGGTTTTCAGGAAAGCTGTAATGACGCCATTATTTCCAAGGAGAAGGATCCATGCGTAGGCGCCAATAAACGGGGCGGACATCGTGCAGAGGACGATAACCATCTGGAGCAGCTTTCGCCCGTGAATTTCATAGATGTTGTAAAAGTATGCGAGCGGAATGCCAAGAATAAGGGATACGGCAGTCGTAGCAATGGAAACCTTGAAGCTGTTCCAAAGCGTAGAAATATAGTATTCCTGCGAGAAAAATGTAATGAAGTATTTCAGCGTAAGCTTTCCATCTTCTACAACAGATCTTCCCAGAACATTAAACATCGGGTAGATCAAAAACAATAGGTAGAGCGCTAAAATGACCACGCTTACCATGATCCAGGGATCGATTCTTTTTGCCCTCTTCATAGCAGCCACCTATCAACAAATCAGCGTTCTGGCACCGTCTTCTGTAAAGATATTGATTTTTTCTTTCTTTACATTCAGATGGATCACAGACCCCTTACGCACCTCGTTTGCAAATGTGGACTCCTGCACAATAATTACATCCTCGCCGGTAGCCAGCTCCGCAAAGTAATGCGTGTTCATTCCGAGGAAGGCGCTGTCCTTTACCGTCGCCTCAATGCCGGTCGGGGCCAGTACAAACTCTTCCGGACGGATAGAGACAATTACGGACTGCCCATTTACAACCGACGCATCCAGATTATCCATGTCAACGCGAGTTCCATTTTCAAATGTGACCCCGCGGCGGTTTCCGTCTGTAAAAATTTTTGCAGGAACAAAATTGGAGCTGCCTACAAAATTTGCAACGAACGTGTTCTGCGGACGCAAATACAATTCTTTTGGCGTACCGATCTGCTGAATTTCACCGTGATTCATAACCGCAATGCGATCAGACACCGCCATAGCTTCTTCCTGGTCATGCGTCACATACACGGTCGTGATCCCTAACTTGTTCTGAATTTCCTTAATGACTTCTCGCATCTCCAAGCGCAGCTTCGCGTCTAGATTAGAAAGCGGCTCATCCATCAGCAGCACATCCGGTTCGATCGCAAGCGCACGTGCAAGCGCGACGCGCTGCTGCTGTCCACCCGAAAGGCGATCTGGCATACGGTCTGCATATTCCTGAATTTTCATTAAATCAAGAAACCGTTCTGTGCGCTGCGCGATCTCTGTACGCTCAAGCTTGCGGTTTTTCAGACCGAACGCAACATTTTTCCGCACAGTCATGTTCGGAAAAATTGCATAGTTCTGAAACACCATACCAATGTTGCGTTTCGCCGGATCCATGTCATTCACGCGCGTATCGTTAAAATAAAAGTCGCCGCCTTCGATCGAATTGAATCCGGCGATCATGCGAAGTAGCGTCGTTTTTCCGCAGCCAGAGGGACCAAGGAGGGTGAAAAATTCACCCTCCTTGATCGTTAAATTCAAGCTGGGAATAATCACGTTATTACCGTATTTCTTTACGGCATTGTCTATCTTGATCTGAACGCTCATAATTCCCTCCGTAAAATCAGCTTATCCGGCAATGTCCACCGTGTTGCTGCCATAAGCGGCAGTCCACAGCTCCGTCCACTTTTCCTGAATTTCAGCCTGATGGGTCGACAGATACTCCTGATCGCTGTCAACAAACTTGATCTCAGAAGCGTCAAGCAGGTTGGGGTTCGTGGTAGGAATGTTCATGTTGGCGCCACGCTGGACCGATGCGGCAAGCATACCCTGGCATTCATCAGAGGTGATCCAGTCGATGAAAACCTTTGCAAGATCCATATTCTTTGCATCTTTGATGATTGCTGCACCAAACGGGGTGACAGTAGTGCCTTCCTTCATATAGACAATATCAATTCCGTCGCCGACACCGTCATCCTTATAGGTGACACAAGGACCTTCATAGGTAATACCAACAGGGTATTCGCCTTCATAGACGCTCTTATAAACCTTGGACGAAGAAGAGCTGATTTTACCATCCAAATTTGCAATCAGCTTCGTCACATAATCCCAGCCAGCATCGCTGGAAGCATCTCCGTTGCCCATGACAGTCAGCATAGCAGCAAGGTTGTTCCAGCCACTAGAAGTACTCGTGGGATCGGCAGCAATAATCTGCCCCTTGAGTTCCGGCTGAAGGAGATCCTCATAGCCGGTGACTTCAACACCGAACTCAGCAAGCTTCTCTTTGTTGATGATCAGGTTAACGACCTGCGTGGTGATCCAGCTGACCTTGCCAGTGGTGTTCTTAACGCTTTCCGGCATATTGGCATCATTCGGAGAGACATACTCTTCAAACAGGTCGCCCTTTGTCAGTGCATCGACATACACAAGACCGCCAAGCATCACATCGCCCTGCGGGTTGCCAGCTTCCTCAGCAATACGAGTCTTCAGCTCACCAGCGCCACCGTTCACGCAGTCAACCGTAACGTTGGGGTATTTTTCAAGGAAAGAGCCGACAAAGAGTTCGTACTCCGCATCGCCCATGGTGCTGTAAACGACAAGATTGCCAGATACGTCTCCCGCCGCCTGCGCGTTATCTTCGGATTCGTTCGTTTCTGCATCAGAAGTTGCACTATTCTGTGTAGTTTCAGTCGGCGCTGTGGTTTCCGTGTCTTTGGTTTCAGCGGGTGCTTCAGCGTTCTGTGCGCAAGCAACCATGCCGAGCAGCATAGTTACTGCTAAAAGTAAAACCAGAATCTTCTTCATTTTTAATCTCCCTTTATTTTTGTTTTATGAAAATTTGCGGTGCAAATTGTCATCATGCATAGTGCTTTGATGTTCGTCATCAATTTCTACAATTTATTATACATATCCGACCTGAAAATTGTTTTCTTTTCCTTGCACATTATGGCTTAGAGGTCTGAAAACATTTTCTATTTCGTCATTGTGCTTAAATTTGATGTGAACGAATGGATATTTATTGTAATTACTTACTCGCATGGTATAGAAAAAGGCAAGGTGACACGCGGACTGGCGCTCACCTTGCCTTGCGTAATTATTTGTTAATCAATTAAATATTCAGTAATCGTCCGCATAATGATGTGTAGTGCTAGTCTTGATGTGCTCTTATACAAGTGATTTGGAACAATCAGAGTAGAATATCCTAATATGAACACATCGGCCAACTTTTCGAGTTCTGTTCCGCTGGTACAGCAGCAAACAACGAGTTTTGCACCTTTTTGCTTGCTGAGTTTGGCGGCTATAGCTAATTCTGGCGTAGAGTTTGCGACAGATAAAACGAATACGACATCCTCATCGGAGACAAACTTGTCAAGTTGTTTGAGCATCTGTGAATCTGAGATTGACCAGACATGGAAACCTTGGCATTGCAGTTGAAATTCAAATTCCTGAACAACAAGGTATGTTACACCACACCCGACAATAAAAATACGTTTAGCTTTACGAATGTACTCAGCCGCAGAGAGAACCGATGGTATCCGGATATTATCGATTGTCTTAATGCACTCTTCATACGACTTGGCAAGAATTTTATTGACTTGCGCTAAGTTATGCTGCATTTTATCGGGAGAAGCAATTTTATAGCGGAGTTCCATTAAATTCTCATATCCACATTTTCGAATGGCGCGAGAAACTGTAGCGGTTGAAACAAAGGCTCGCTCGGCTATTTCTGTAATTGATAATTCTGCAACTAGTTCCGTATTTTGGTTGATGTAATCAATCGCCGTTTGCTCCGTTGCAGTTAATTTTCTACCATCACAGCAACTAATCTTCATGGACTGCAATCACCTCATTTGGAGCTTTTTTATTATTTTATAACAAAAGCGCACCGTTTTCAAGAAATTCGTTAGGACGTAAAGCAATCAGGTTTAGCCACGCTCGTAAAACCTGCCGAGCCGGTGATAACAACACCGTTTGCACCACCGCTGCAATGAACGATCAGGAGATTGCCGTCTGCGTCCTTACCGCCGACGATACCGACATGGGAATCGTCCGGATAGAACACCAAATCGCCCGGCTGTGCGTCGCTCCATGAGATATTCGTGCAATAGCTGTGCTGTGTCGCGGCACCGCCGCCGCGCCCCGGATAGTAGCTGCCATCCGTTGCATTGTAGAATGTCCAATCGACGAAACCGCTGCAATCCAGTCCGAACGGGCGTACCGTGCCGGTGGAGCCGCTGCCTGCGGGTGGGGCTTCCATCGAAGTTCCCCAACGATCATCCCAGCCGAGCGTCAAAGATTTTCCGCCCCAGAAGTACGACACGCGCCCGACAAGCTGTACTGCCGTTTCCACAACGTTTTTTCGTTCCGGGTCAAGATCATCCGGGAGATTTTCAAGCAACCCGATTGCGTCCTCCTGCGAAATGGTCAGCGAACCCATCGGAATATTCATGCTGCCGAGATTTTCGAGCAGAATGTCCAGTGCGTCGTTCTGATATTTTGTAAAAACGTATATCAGACGCATTTGCTCGGCGGTTTTGGCTGTGATCGTGATGGTCAGCGCAATTCCCGTGTGGCTGTCGTCCACATCGTCATCCGGATCACTGTCCGGAACGTCAACGGTCTGCGTTGCCGTCGTGATCTCGCACATATCCCAAAAGACTTGACGCAACAGCTCAACACGTTTTTCGTCGAGCGTGAACACGTCTACGCCGTCCTCTGCGCCTGCCGTTTTGGACGCAAACACAGCTACGACTTCGCGCCAATCCGGGGCCTGCCCGACGATCTGAACAGATACAAAATCACCGTTCTGCAATCGCTCTAGCTCGGCATGATACTCGCCCTGAATTTCCGCAATAGCCGTTGCGAGTGGAACGGTGTCGTCTGCCTGCTGCTCGTCGGCAAAGAGAATCCCCAGCGGCGATGCAAGGAACGCCCCCGCAACAATGACGATGGAAAACACGACAAAAAGCGCCGTGCCGCCACCCAAACTGGCGAGGGCGCTTATCAGCTCCTTGACGGCCTTTGCCGCGGCCTCGGCCAGCTTTTTCGCGGCTGCGGCGGCTGCTCTGGCAGCACGCTTATTGCTCTTTTGGAGCATTTTCCGCTGTGCGTCCTGCGTGGCTGCTTTCCGTGCCTGCTTTGTCGCAGTTTTCGATACAGACGTTTTTTGCTGCGCCTTTGGGGTGCTGATCTGCTCTGTATCTCTCGTCCGAATATCAACGCCGCGCTGGAATTTTTCTCTCAGTGCGGCGTTTGCTTTCGGCTTTTCACGGATGGCGGGCGGCTGCTCCGCTGGTGGATCTTGCGTCGGTGGTGGCTGGCAATAAGCGGCGGGCCGGGTGGGGCCGATTTGCCGCTGCCAGCCGTGACCGACTGGCGCTCCGGTGTAATTGTGGGTGCTTCCGAAATAGGTGGCTGCGGTAGAATAGGAGCAGTCGGTTCGGATGGATAGATGGATTCGATGGATGGATTTTGAGTGAGCTGCGCTTGCTTTTCTACAAAGACTTGCCGAGACTGTTCCTGCGGCGCGGACGGCAAATCGTGCGCCGGTGTGACCGCTGGCCACTCACGAATAGGCTGCTTTATGCCGCGCATAACTGGAGCCGCCGCGCTGCGTGGTGTCCATGTGACCGGCTGCTTTACATGACGAACAGCGGATGGTTTTTCTTGTGCGGCTTCGGATTGTACCTGATTGCAGATTTCCGGTGCTTTCGGCTTTTCACGAATCGCCGGAACTTCTTTCTGCGGAGCACTATCCGCAAGCCGGATTTCCGGCTGCTCCGTATAAAGATTATCCCACGCAGACAGCTGTTCTGCGCGGGATTTCTTTGACCGCTTGGCGTGGGCGCGTCGGCCCCGTTCTTGTGGAATGGGTGCCGGGGGGCTTTGTAGCTGTTTCGGTTCTGTCCGGGCGCGTACATCGTTCGTGCGCCGACGCGGTGCATTTTCTGCCGTTGGCGTGGTCGCTGTGGGATGCTGCGCCTCCGGCTGTTCCGGCGTGATTGGTGGTGCTGACACGATCTCCTTTGTGGCTTGCTGGACATAGGCACGACGGGCCTGTTCCTGCGGTGTAGGTGCCGGTGTGCTCTGCGGCGGCGGCGCATCTGGCTGGGTGCGTGGCGCGTCTGTTCGTTCTCGCGGTGATTCCGGCGCGTGGTGCGGCTGGGCAGATTGCTCCGGTTGTGCATTTGCGGAAGAATCCGCTGATTCTTTGCGGGCTGGGTACTGGATTGCACGATGCGGCAGTTGAACAGCTTCGTGGACGATTTCGCGGGCGGTTGTTTCTACCTGTTCTGTTGCCGTGGTTTCTGCGCTGCCCGAACGGTCGGATTGCTTCGCGCTGTCATTCAGTTCTTTTACAAATTTCTGCACCATCTGCCGCTGAACAGCGGATGCAGTTCGATGTTTCGGCTGCTTATCTTTCGGGCGGTCGTTTCGTTCTCGAATATCAGGAATTGTAGTCACCTCCATATTCTGTCCCAAGTTGGGACACGATTTGTATTGATACAAATTTTAATCCCACCATGAGATCCATTTTCCGAATGGAAACGTGTCTCGTGGTGGGATTTGTTTTTGCGTCCCAAGTTGGGACAGATTATCGGCTTTCACCCGGCGTGGTTGTCATTAACTTATATAGCTCTGTCTGGCGGGGAATGGTGTTGACGAAAGGCACGATGGAGCCGCCCATGCGCAGCAGACCGTGACCGGCTTCGGCGTTTGTGATATAGCTGAGCTGCGTATCGGAAATGTGAAGCAGCTTCGACAGCTCTGCGCGGTCGGTTGCCGCCTGATTGAACAGCAGCAGAAATTCGGAGTTAGCGAACATCAGACGCGCCGTTTCGGATTTCAGACATTCTTCTACGTTCTGGCTCGCCGCCGTCAACGCAGCACCATATTTGCGGAATCTTTTCTATGCACGATAGAGAATTTCACCGGAATATTTGTATTTGAAATTTAGATACACTTCGTCGAGGAACACCCATGTATATTTGCCGCGCTTGCGGTTCTCCATGACGCGGTTTTGAATGGCTTCGAGCGCAACAACAAGGGCAGTCGGACGAAGTTGTTCCCCCATCTCATACAAATCAAGCACGACGATGCGGTTGTTAATATCCACATTTGTCGGGTGCGCGAACACGTTCAAACTGCCCTCCGTGATAAGCTCGGCCGCCAGCGCGATTTCACGCGCTTCGGGGTCTGGCTGCTTCAAGACTTCGGCGCGCCAGTCGGACAAAAGCGGCATAGGCAGCTCGCCTTTTGCGTGGAAATAGTTCTGGTAGACACTGGCTGTGCATCGGTCGATGATGGATTTCTGAGAACCGGACAGTAAGCCCGCGCCCATTTGCTGCTCCAAGATACTGGTTATGAGTTCGGATTTCATCGCAATGGGATTTTCGCCGTCCTCGTACCCGTCTTGTAGATCGAGCGGATTGATATGGTGTTGGCTGTTCGGAGAGATTTCAATGACCTCGCCGCCCAACGCCCGTGCGATGGGCGCGTATTCGCGTTCCGCGTCGATGATGATAATGTCGTCGTTGGTGGACAGCGCGACGTTTG
>OGUN01002512.1_pt1 | contig 10862 bp, 8 predicted proteins | sample 1553621 | NCBI WGS metagenome assembly OGUN01 (sample SAMEA2580300, study PRJEB22360) | human gut metagenome | biome: human gut; feature: human-associated habitat; material: faeces | place: Denmark | collected 2008/2010
CGAACGGATGCTCCGCGTCGCCGCACGCAACATCGCTGCCGGTTGGTTTGACATGGTATTCAAACTTCATTGCTGAATCTCCTTATTCACACATGTTCCTAAACCGTGACAGTAACGCTCCGCCATGGTTCGCACCAACCCCATACCGGTACGTCCTGCCCGGATTGCAGCACACATCCGTCATCGAAAATCTTCGGCATCGCAAGCATCGTTGCTCTTCCTTCTTCCATCTTTGACAAGTCCACATAAAGCCTCCATATACGATTCATGACGGCTTGCATACGTCAGTGGCGACGAAAACACAGCTCCCGTCGCCACCAAAACACCTACTCGTTATCGGGCAATTCCCGATAATCGAATTCGCTGAATTTCGCAACCCTGTCGTATCCAGAAAGATCGATTGCAGCCAAACCGACGAATGCTCCGGTGAAGAATCCGCCGTATCGACGCAGGATATAGTCGTCCGACAGGATCTTCGCGTCCAGTTTCACGCCCAAATTGACCCATGAAGTCCCATCAAACGAATATTCATACGAATACCACTGCTTGCGCACCTTCGTGCGCAGCCACACGGACTTCACGTCATCCGGCACTGCTGGAGCGGTATCCCGCAGGAACGACGTGTAGTTGTTGAAATCGTTCTGTGCGACTTCAATCACACGGCACTGACGTTGTTCGTCCCAGGTCACGAACACCCAGGACCAGCACAAATCGTCATAGTAATTCGTCAGACCGGCCATTTGACGGTAATTCTTCGGATCGAATTCGACTTTCACGGTCGCATCGAAGTTGAACGCCTGCCAACGACGCGCCACCAACGACAGGTCGAACAGATTGCACAGCGAACCCTGGCCACGCAGTTCCAATGCACCGCCGCCGACCTTGCCCATGTTCTTATCGAACGGCACGCGCAGCGTGTTCCAATTCAGGTCCAACGTGTCCGACATGAAATCGTCATGCTGGCTGTGATCCGCAGGCGCCTCGGTCTCGATGGCGTCCTTCGGGGCATCCACATAACGCTGTCCGCCGTGCCCTCCGACAACGTACGGCCAACCGTCCTCGGTCCATTCGACCTTCTGGATGGACGTTTCACGGCCCAGCGTACACCAGCCGCGAGGATCGGTGAAGGATTCGTTGTCATGATGCCACGGACGGCCACACAGCGAGGCATAATACCATTCGCCCGACGGGGTATCGACCAGCGCACCGTGGCCCTGCTTCTGCAGATAGGAACGGGGCGTGTCGAAATTCGTGATGAACGGATTCGATGGCATGCCTTCAAAGGACAGCGCGTCCAAAGACCTGGAACGGGCCACGACTTCCTGATGCGTGTATACGGTGCCGCCTTCAGCAGCGAACAGGTAATAGTAGCCGTTGATTTTGTACAGGTGGGGGCCTTCGGTAAGCTTGACGTCCGTGCCACGCCAAATCGTGCGTTCGGTTTCCGGCTTGAGCTTCATCGTCTCCACATCGAATTCGGTAAGCGTGATGCCGTCGAATCCATGATGGTATTCACGGAAATCCCAAGTCTGCTGCACCAGATACTTACGGCCATCGTCATCATGGAACAGGCTTGCGTCGAAGCCGACGCCGTTCACACGAACCGGCTCGCTCCACGGACCACGAATGTCCTCTGCCGTCACCAGATAGTTCGTGCAGTCCTTGAACGCGCCGTTCACGACCTTCACGTCCGTGTAGATAAGCCAGAATTTGCCGTCCACATAGGAAAGATCTGGAGCCCAGATGCCACCGGATGACGGATTGCCTCGCATATCAAGCTGGCTTATGCGGCTCAGTGGACTCGGCAACAGGTTCCAATGGACCATGTCCTTGGACTCGTGCAGACGGACACCTGGGAACCATTCGAACGTGGAATTGGCAATGTAGTAGGTATCCCCGACTCGAATCATAGAGGGATCGGCATTGAATCCCGGGAGAACGGGGTTTGCGATTTGCATAATAAACGCTCCCTATGAGAATGCAACAGTGTGGCATAAACGGACTGCCTTATATAGACGACAGCGGTTTATGCCACACAATCCGTCACGCGATATGGTCACGCTTGGCACGGAAAAACGCATCCGGATCCGGTGCGGCACCAAGCAACTTCTTCGTATACTCGTTCTTCGGATGCAGAATCACCTCATCCGATGGACCATGTTCAACAATATCGCCGTGGTACATCACCATAATTTCATCAGAAAAGTGACGGGCAGTCGCCAGATCATGAGTGATGTACAGCATGGCAAGCTGTTCTTCCTGCTGGATACGGGCCAACAGGTTCAGCACACCTAGGCGTAGGGACACATCCAACATCGAAACCGGTTCGTCAGCAATAAGAATCTTGGGCTGAGGAGCCAGAGCGCGAGCGATGGCTACACGCTGACGCTGTCCGCCGGACAGTTCATGAGGACGCCGCCACATGAAGTCCTTGGCCGGAGACAATTCGACGCGCTCCAAAAGCTTCATGACCCGCTCTTCATATTCCTCTTCTGTTTTAGCCAAATGATTGATCTTCATCGGACGAACAAGATGGTGATAAATATTGTGATACGGATTCAAGGAAGCAAACGGATCTTGGAATACCATCTGCACGTTGTGACGATACTGGTGCAAAGCCCTGCCGCCGCGAGGAACCGGCTTACCATCAAGTGTAATGGTACCTGAAGTCGGAGTCTCCAAGCAAGTAATCATTCGCGCGATAGTTGATTTACCGGAACCGGATTCGCCCACCAACGCAATCGTCTTTCCGGATTCCAGCGTAAAGCTGGCATCCTTGACCGCATGAATCGTGGTGTGTTTCAGACCATTGCGCAGATCGAAATCCTTGACAATGTGATCGAGCTTGATTTCACTCATGGCTCTTAACCTCCGAATTCTTCGCAACCACGCGGACAAAATCTCCACGATCGCCCGTCAAGGACGGGAAGGAGCCCAGCAAACGCTGGGTATATGGATGCTGGGCATGCCAATAGATGTTCTCGGACGTGTTCTGCTCAACAATGACACCGTTCTTCATCACGGCGATACGATCCGTGATTTCCAAAAGCATCGGCAAATCATGCGTGATAAAGATGACGGAAAAGCCACGCTGATTCCTGAGTTCTGTGATCTGCTGAATGATTTCGCGTTGGACGACCACATCGAGCGCAGTCGTCGGCTCATCCATGATAATCAACTGTGGATCAAGGGCCAAAGCCATGGCAATCATCACACGTTGACGCATGCCACCAGACAGTTCGAACGGGTATGCAGCCAAACGATTGGGGTCAACATGCACAATCTTCAACAACTCAGCGCATCGATCCTGACGCTCCGATTTGCTCATACCAGGACAATGCGTAATGTACACATCCTCCAATTGCTTACCAATCTTGGTAACCGGACTCAGTGAATTCATTGCGCCTTGGAACACCATGGATGTCTTCGCCCAGCGATAGTCACGCAATGCTTTCCCCTGTAAGGCACGCACATCAATTGTTTCGCCGGATGCATCATGGAACAGCACTTCTCCCGAGGAGATACGTCCAGGAGCTTTCAGCAAACGGTTCACACTGTAAGCAAGCGTGGATTTGCCGCATCCAGATTCACCGGCCAAACCCATGATCTCTCCACGTCGAATCTGCAAGTTGGCATGCCGCACAGCATGTACCGGATTCTCGGAATCGTAGATGACATCAAGATCGTTAATCTCGAACAGGACGTCCTTATCGACTTCAGACATCTCACTTCACCTTCGCTTTCTTGCTCTTGGCAGGCTTGGCGTTCAACGTGCGCAGCTTCGGATTAATCACCTCATCGATCGTGAAGTCGATGAAGGACAGGCCAGCGCCGATGATGGCCACAACGACTCCCGGCGGGATGAACCACCACCCCGCACCGATATTGATAGCGGCCGCATTCTGGGAGTAGTACAACATCGTGCCCAAAGTCAACTGGCCAGAAGCACCAAGTCCAATGAATGACAGCGAGGATTCGCCAAGAATTGCGAAAATCACGGCAAACACGAACTGCGAAGCCATGCAAGGCAACAGGTTCGGCAGAATTTCGACAACAATGACTCGCCAAGGACGTTCGCCTGAGATTTTTGCCGCCAGCACATAGTCCCTACCGCGCATGGATAGGGTCTGCGCGCGCAGCACTCGGGCCGAACCGGCCCAAGAGGTAATAGCCAAAACGATGATCACCATAGCGATGCCTCGGGTTGGGGACATCACTGCAATGACGATGGTCAGAGGCAGTCCAGGGATAACTAGCATGACGTTAGTAATCAAAGCCAGCAAATCATCCCAGATGCCACCGACGTACGTACCAAGGATACCGAAGATTCCAGAAAGAATCGTCGCAATTATTGCCACTGAGAAGCCAATAATCAGAGATCCACGCGTCGCATACGCCAACTGCATGAACACATCCTGGCCACTCATCGTCGTACCCAGTAGATGCTGTGCCGACGGGGCTGTCAGGCCTATGTCACTGATGGCATTCGGGTCATCGCCGAAAAATGGCACGATAATCGCGAACAGCAGCACCGCACCGAGCAGTACAAGACCTGTGACGAGCTTGGCGGAGCGACGCGGAAGCATACGCTTGACCGCATCGAAGCGATTACGTTTAGGAGCCTGATGATTGGACACTTTTGTAGCAGTCATAGTTTGTGAAGTCACGACAGATCCCTCCAATCAGTCCGTCTGGCGAGTTCGGGCATCAATGAAACCGTAAAAAACATCCACGATGAAATTGACGACCAAGACGCTGGTTGTGATGATCATGAAGATGCCCTGCATCAGGGCGTAGTCATTGTTCTGCACAGCCAAAAGCAGCTGCTGACCAATGCCAGGATAAGAGAACACCGTTTCAGTAAGCAGCGAGCCGCCCACGACGTTGCCCAAGGAAACAGCGAAACCAGACACCGACGGAAGAATGGCGTTTCGAGCCGCATAACGCCACTTGATACGGGAATCTGTCAAACCCTTGGCCTCTGCAGTGAGAATGTAGTCCTCAGACAATGTGGAAACCATCATGTTACGCATACCAACCACACCTGCACCAAAGGAGCTAACCAAAATAGTCAAAGCGGGAAGGAAAGCGTAATGCAGTAAGCTACCGATGAACACAGGCGAAAGCACGGGATTCAGATGTTGGTAATCGTATCCGCCGGAAAGCGGGAACCATCCCAAAGTCTTGGCGAACAAAGACACAAAAATCAATGCAAGCCAGAAGTAAGGGACAGACTGGAATACTGTGGATACCGGGACAATGAAGCTGTCGAACTTTCGTCCGTGCTTCCAACCAGCAGCAATGCCCATAATCTGCTGCAGGATGAAGGACAGAATCGTGGTAATGCCAACCAGACCGATTGTCCAAGGAAGTGCGTTCTTGATGACTTCCAAAACCGGGGTTGGGAAGTAGGCCACCGAGATACCCCAGTTTCCGGTGAAAATGTTTTTAAGGTACGTAACGTATTGGTTCCAAAGCGGCTGACCGTCACTTTGACCCAGCATGGATTCTATAGCAGCTCGCGTGTCCGGCTGTACAGGGCCCTTTGATGCCAATCTGTTCAGCACGATGTCCACCGGATCGCCTGGAAGCATGCGCGGGATAGCGAAATTAAGCGTAAGCGCAGCAAAGAAAGCGACCAGATAGAACCCGAACTTACGAAGATAGTATTTCATGGCTTCTCGATTCGGTAGGGTAGGTGTCCGTCGATATCTGACGGACACCTACCAATTGTTTGGGATATTGGCGGTAACGTCACTTGTTATCCGTCACAGGCTTAATCTGACGAAGGATGATACCTGTGTCCCAGGTATTCCAGCTGGCCGGGGCGGCGTAGACGTTGTCCTTAGTGACCCAACCGGTGTATTCCTTACTGGTCTCCACCATGGTTGCGGTACGCATCATCGGGATGTATGGCATGTCGTCATAGACCTGCTGCTGGATAATGGCGTACTGTTCCTTCTTTACATTGGTATCGGTGGTCGAGTTGATGACATCCAACGCATCGTCTACGGTCTTGTTGGAGTAACGGGCCCACCCGTTAACGCCCTTCTCACCGACCTTAGCCGTCTGGTCGGAAGCGTAGAAAGTATTGTAGAAGTCATACGGCTCGGAACCCGAATACCACATGTTCTCAGTGATGATCTGGAAATCACCCTTCGAGTACAGTTCGGTCATCTCATTGGCGGAAACCTGCTTGACCTTCATTTCGATACCGACCTTCTTCAGCTGCTGACCAGCAACATCAACACCGTTGATTGATTCGGTCCAGCCGGAGATCGCGGGCACTTCAAAACTCAGACGCACGCCGTCTTTCTGGTAGATGCCATCACTGCCCATCGTATAACCGGCATCTTCAAGCAACTGCTTTGCCTTTTCAACATTGGCCTCTTCCGGAACCGTCGATTCAGGAACATCCGGAGACAGGTACTCTTCGTTTTCAGGAGTAGGAGTCAGCGAAGAGCTGGAATCGTAGAAGATACCGTAGAATGCCAGCTTGTTCAACTGCGCACGATCCATACCGTAATAAATCGCCTTACGGACGGCAACATCGGTCTGCGGACCAGTGCAGCCAAGTTCGGCATTGGAACAGGTGACCAGCACCTGCGCACTAGACGGCATAGTCAGATAATCAACCGGAGCATTCTTCAACTGCTTCTCCGGATCCTGGAATACATTCGAAGCCCAGTCGATTTCACCTGCGATGATTGCATCCTGGGTGGCAGTACCGCCAGCATAGGATGTGTAGCGAACACCGTCGATATATGGCTGGCCCTTCTCATGGTAATTCGGATTTGCACGGAACACATAGTTCTGTGAGGTAAAGTCCTTTTCATCAAGTGTGAATGGGCCACTCGTGACAGGATTCTTATTCACATCGGTGGTCACGTCGTCCATCTTTTCGAAAACATGCTTCGGAACCAACGGAACACCGGTGAGAATGGCGCGAGCCGTCATGGTTGCAACCTGATCAAAAATTAGCGTGAAGGTGGTGTCGTCGACCTTTTTAACAGTGCCGTGCCAGCCAATACTGTTCAAGCTACTGGTTTTATTAATCAAATTAAAGGTATACACGGCATCATCAGAGGTAATCGGCTTACCGTCACTCCATTTCAGGCCGTCCTTCAACTTAATCGTAAGCTCTTTGTTATCATCGCTGAACTTATACGATTCGCCCAGCATCGGTTGCATCGTATCGTCGCCGCCTGCCACATTCACGTAGAACAGCCCCTCATACAGAGCACCGCAAGTACCTTGAGAAGCGGTCGGGCTCAGAGGATTCCAGTTCTCAGTAAGCTGCGACGTAGAAGTCGTCGCGATGTTGACGATGTTTTCCGCTTTCTTAATGGCTGCATCATTGCCATCACACGCGGCCACAGAAAAGGCCACAATACCTGCACAGGCGGCTGCAAGCACACGCTTCCAGGCTCTTGATCTCATCATGTCTTTCTCCTTTGGTGACATGCACGAAGCACATCTTTATGTTTCGCAAAACTTTGGCTTTTAGCCAAATCACTGTTTGATTATATAGCTTAGTTTTAAAAAAGTCAAATCGTTTAACTTAAATACTGGAAATCTTAATAACGAAAACGACTCGCCAGTACTTTACGAAACTTTCGATTATATTTTCCCGCTAAAATAAAGGAATATACATGTTCCCACAGACGAGCTTAGCGACAAACCCCTGTACGCGCCTCATCACCTAGGTATGCAAAACAGCGACACGGCACGACGTCAACATGGACCCTGCCTGCTATGGCAATCATCGGAGGGCCGACCTATGAACACAGAAATATTGCGCTATAATCTACAAGCGGCGCATCGTTGCGCCCATTCCGAATCACATAAGCCATGCGTCCCGGAATCAAGGACACAGCTTCACCCCACCGAGAGGATTACGTTATGGAGCATATTCTCAACAGACGAACCGCCACCATCCTTGCATATACACGCATCCATAAGCCTGGGATGACACCCTGCGGTCTGGCCTACGCCGTTCACTTTGCCATCAGCAGAGACGGTCGCGTTTATGAATCTCTGAACCAGAACTACGGTATCCTATTCGCCCCGGCAGATATCACAGAAAACAACACAATTGACACAAAAAGCCTGAAAAACCCCTACATCTTTCCCCTTATAGAGGGAGGTTGGGGCATCGCCGCAATACGCACACAGGAAACAGGAGAGCCAGATTCCAACCACCGCATATTGATATGGAAGACCAAGGATTTCATGACCTTTACGCAGCTTGATCCGCTTTCGATTGGAAATGAAGCCGCTCACGCATTGCACGTCCATATCGAAGATGACGGTTACTCATTTGCATGGAAATCCGATTCTGGCTGCTATGAGACATTGCTCCCCACATTGCCCGGCACTGCCCTCGAAGTCAAGCCCACCGTCTGGCATGAGGAAAAGGAAGCTGAAATGCTGCCAGGTCTACCGGAGGATGCCATACCTGGTAATAGCGTTATGATTAATGCCTCACTGGCCGACAAACTGACACTATACTGGGGAGAGCTCTCCCACTGCGCCACTCATATGCCCGATTCCGTTATCGCCCACTGCGCGAAGGATATCGAATCTATTGCCGCCATTGCAACGTATACGGACGGCTCCACCGCGCCGCAACAAGTGGATTGGGATATGTCCACCGTGGACTTCACCAAGCCAGGCGATTATGTCGTGCACGGCGTGCTGCATGGAAACCGTTATCGTTTCCCGCTCACGCACGGAACCGGCGATCCGGTCATCGTACCGTGGGCAGGCAAATATTACCTGCTGTTCACCAATGACAAAATGAACGACGTTGAGTTCTATGCGCGAGAAGCCGACAGTCCGGAGGAGTTATTCGCTCCTGGCATCGAAAACCATCTGATTTTACCTTACGACGAGCTAAAAGGCCATATCCAGACGTTCTGGGCACCGGAATTCCACATCGTGGGCGGCGAACCATATATCTTCTTCGCCATCAGCGGCAAGATTTGGGGACCGCAATGCCATGTCATGCATCTACGTCATGGCGGGAGTTTCATCGACCAGGAAAGTTGGGAAGAACCAAAACGCCTTGTACGTGCGGATGGCAGCCCGTTGGCCGCAAGTGGAATCACGCTCGATATGACGGTAATCAAGGCTGGGGGCCACACCTACGCTGTATGGTCATACCGCAACGGATTCAACGATTCGTTCGATACCGGCTCCATGCTCTATATCGCCGCATTGAACGAAGACCGGCCATGGATGCTGGCCAGCGAACCACGACTGCTCAGCCGTCCGACGCTCAGCTGGGAAAATACGGAAGGTACGATCAACAACGAGGGACCACACTCATTTGTTACAGAGGACTGCGTCTATCTGAGCTACAGCGGAGGCGCTGCAAACAGCTACACGTACGCGGTCGGTCTGCTGACCGCGAATCCGCAGGATGATCTTTCCAATCCCGCAAATTGGCACAAAAGCCTTACACCGGTATTGCACTACCAGTCGGTTGCGGGAGAATACGGCCCCGGCCATAATTCCTTCTTCCGAGACGATCTTGGCAACCTGTGGATTGCGTTCCACGGCGAGGTCAGTTACGAAAGCCGTGAACGTTGCGCCGGTATTCGCCGCGTGCATTTTGATGTGGATGGACGTCCGAGATTCAACCTTTCCGCGAATCGCGACGTCAATCTGGCCCTGCGCAATGTGTCGATCCACGTGACAGTGAAATAAACGAATTAGTCGACCGTACGAGGCGCACATGTGCTGTTGCGTACCACCAGCCCCACAGGCAGAATCGTCGTACGCAACAGCACCCTGTTGGCGTGGATATCCATAATCAGCCGGGTGGCAAGCGATGCCATTTCTTGCAACGGCTGATGAACAGTGGTCAACGGCGGCCCCATGAACTCCGAGGTCTGTATGTCATCGAACCCCACTACGGAAAGATCTTCCGGAATACGTAGCCCCAGCTGTCGTGCCGCCTCATATACGCCCATACATTGCAGACCGCTTCCTCCAAAAATGGCGGTGGGTCGATTCTCCACGTCCCTAAGTAACGACATCGCCTGCTCATAGCCGCTTTGAGTTCTGAAATCACCTTCCCGAATCAAAGTGGAATCGTGAAGGATTCCTTTTTCTTCAAGAGCCGACATATAACCCGACAGACGCGCCCTGGAGCAGAACATGGACCGGGGACCGGTGATAATGCCGATACGGGTATGGCCGAGATCCAACAAATGCTTTGTCGCGATAACACCTCCTCTCCAATTGTCCGCCTGCACAGAGATGCTGTCGCTTGACGGCTCACCTGATGGATCAAGAATGACATACGGTATATCGTGATCACTCAAACATTTATGCTCGCTGTCAGTCAGCTCGGAAAACACGAGAATGGCATCAATCGGGCGTCGTTGTGCCACATCATCCACCCATTGCGGATCTACATGCTCCCGGCTACCGCTTTGTGTGACGACGACGCTGACATCAAACAGTTTGGCTGTCGTCACCATACCACGTAACAGCTCCATGCCCCACACGGTGTCAAGACTTTCAAACACCACTTCGATGCACCGGCTGGTGCGGTACAGATGTCGTTTATGACGCGAATACCCGCTGGCCCTCAGCTCCGTATCAATGCGTTTGCGCGTTTCGGCCGAAACATCCGGATGACCGTTGAGAACCTTGGACACGGTCGCTAACGAGTATCCTGTCCGACGTGCGATATCAGCAAGACGGACGCCTTGCACCCGACGATCCATAGCATGTGAACGCCGTCCAGAAGATGAGGCCGCCATAAGCCACTCCCTCCTCGTACGCTGTATGTTACTTACAGTCGCACCCATGTCAATATTATCACCGGTCCCCGGTCCATGTTCTGCTCC
>OGUN01002516.1_pt1 | contig 10842 bp, 9 predicted proteins | sample 1553621 | NCBI WGS metagenome assembly OGUN01 (sample SAMEA2580300, study PRJEB22360) | human gut metagenome | biome: human gut; feature: human-associated habitat; material: faeces | place: Denmark | collected 2008/2010
CGAAAGATGAGCAAGTCCTACAACAATGTGATTCCGCTTTTTGAGGGTGGCCGTGCCGCGCTGGATGCAGCCATTGCACGCATCGTCACAGACAGCCGGCTGCCCGGGGAGCCGAAGGATCCGGATAGCTCCTCCCTTACGGTAATCTATAACGCCTTTGCTACGCCTTCCGAACAAATAGCCTTCCGTGAAGCACTTAAAGACGGTCTTGGCTGGGGCGAAGCCAAAAAGCAGCTCGCCGATAAAATTGACGCTGAAATCGGCCCCATGCGCAGCCGCTACGATGAGCTTATGGCCCATCCGAACGTACTGGAGGACATCTTACAAGCCGGCGCACAAAAGGCTCGTGCGCTCTCTGCTCCGTTCATGCACGAATTGAAGCTTGCTGTGGGTCTAAAAGCTTTTGCGGCACCTAAAGCAGCCGCTGAAAAGGCAAAAAACGCAAAGAAGGCACTCCCCGTATTCAAGCAGTACCGCGAGCAAGACGGCAGCTTCCGCTTCAAACTTGTTGCCGTCGATGGCACTGAACTCTTTATTTCTGACGCCTTTGCGTCCGGCCGCGATGCTGGCTCGTGGGTCAGTCGTCTTAAGAAAGAGGGAGCAGCAGCTTTTGACGAGGCTCCTGTGACGCTTGGCGGCGGGATTACGAAAGAAATGGTGGAAACAGCCTTAGCAGCTTTCCGCGAAGATGAAGACTAAATAAATTCTTTAGAAATCACCTGTAAGGCGGCTATAATGCCGCCTTCTTCATTTCTGCCCGCCGCCCGAGGAGCGCTGCGACGCCGTGAGACCATGTTTCACTGCGCCAGGCTCGAGCTGACGGACTTTTCCTGCAACGGCGCTCGGACCTTTTCAATTCTGAAGAGCATAAACAAATGGACGCGAACAGCTACGTCATCGCCGACCTCAATCTTGCCGATTGGGGCCGCAAGGAAATTCAGATCGCTGAAGTCGAAATGCCCGGCCTGATGGCCATCCGTCACGAATACGCTTCCGCACAACCCTTAAAAGGCGCACGTATCTCCGGATCGCTGCACATGACCATTCAAACGGCGGTTCTTATTGAAACCCTGACGGCATTGGGCGCCGAAGTTCGCTGGGCGAGCTGCAACATCTTCTCGACCCAGGACCACGCCGCTGCCGCAATCGTGAAAGATGGCGTCTCCGTCTTCGCCAAAAAAGGCGAAACCATTGAGGAATACTGGGAATTCACACACCGCATTTTTGAGTGGCCAGATGGCGGTTTTTCCAACATGATCCTCGACGACGGCGGCGATGCAACGCTCCTTTTGCATCTCGGCTCTCGCGCAGAATCTGACCGCAATGTCATTGCCAATCCGACGAATGACGAAGAACACGCCCTCTTTGCGGCCATCGCCAAACATCTTGACAGTGATCCGCATTGGTACTCCAAGCGCCTCGAAAAAATTCTCGGCGTCTCGGAAGAAACAACCACCGGTGTACACCGCCTTTACCAAATGCACGAACGCGGAGAACTGAAGATTCCCGCCATCAACGTGAACGACTCCGTCACCAAGTCAAAGTTCGACAACCTTTACGGCTGCCGCGAATCCCTGGTTGACGGCATCAAACGCGCCACCGACGTGATGGTCGCCGGCAAGGTCGCCGTTGTCGTTGGCTACGGCGATGTAGGCAAAGGCTGTGCCCAAGCGCTTCGTGCTCTTGCGGCTCAAGTCTGGGTCGTCGAAATCGATCCAATCTGCGCGCTGCAGGCCGCAATGGAAGGCTATCGCGTCGTAACGATGGACTTCGCCAAGGATAAAGCCGACATTTTTGTTACCTGTACGGGCAATGTTCGAGTGATTACGCATGAACATATGATCGCTATGAAAAACGAGGCGATCGTTTGTAACATCGGCCACTTCGACAGCGAAATTGATGTTGCTTCCATGCGTCAGTATCCATGGGAAAACATCAAACCGCAGGTTGATCACATCACGCTGCCCTCAGGCAACCGCATCATTCTTCTTGCTGAAGGCCGACTGGTGAATCTTGGCTGCGCCACTGGTCACCCCTCCTATGTGATGAGCTCGTCATTTGCCAATCAAACCCTTGCTCAGATCGAGCTCTTCGCTCACCATGACTGCTACCCAGTAGGCGTATACATTCTGCCCAAGCATCTCGATGAAAAAGTGGCCCGCCTGCAACTCACGAACCTTAATGCAGTCCTCTCCGAGCTCACGGATGAGCAGGCTGCCTATATTGGCGTGAAGAAGGAAGGCCCCTACAAGCCAGACAACTATCGCTATTAATCGAGTCTGAACCTTCCAGTTCAGTTTATTAAGGCCCGTGGGCGTATTACCAAACACCCGCGGGCTTTATCTTTTGACGCTTTACTCCATCTCTCCGCACTCCGTAATAACGAAGTCCATTGGCAAGTCAAGACTGTCAAAAAGTGCATCGTCCACTTTGCAAGCAGCATAAGCAATCCCCACAACTTGAGGATGAATGCCATTTTTCGCGAGAGCCGCCAGATATCGATCAAAATAGCCGCCTCCATATCCCAATCGAAAATGCTTGGCCGACCACCCAAGGCAAGGCACCAGAAGAATGTCGGGAATCACTTGCTGTCCTGCTGCAGCAGGAATACCAGCAGTATCTGGAACAAGCGCCTCCCCCGGATGCCAAATACGGTAAACCATCACCGACGCCGACGAATCGAGACACCACGGCAATGCCAAAGTACGGTTCATCCCTTCAGACAACCATGAGCGTACAGCTGGCATTGGATCTGGTTCACTAGCGATCGGCTGATAAACACCCAGGACCTTCCCGGGCAAGCGGCGAAGCTTTCCCGCCAACTGATACATCAGCCCTTCGTAGGCCTTGGGATCAGCCGCACGACGCAATGCCCCGCAAAACTTTCGCGCTGCCTTTTTGTCGCCCACTTTCGTCATCATGCCTCCTGTACGTTCTCGTTGCTTCGCTATATTAGAAGCTTCCATTTTCTGCGCTTATTTCTGGACCTATCCATGCGCCGCTTTGCTCTTCCTTGCCTAGCTCTGAGTTTCGCTGCAGCCCTGCATGCTGCGGAGGATGAGCACTCGTGGACGCCTTTGAGAGATGGAGCCGACAAGGCTATACAGGCAGCGGCAGCATTTGAAACAGCGCAGCGCAAACAGACGACTTCTCCACGCATTCAGCTAATTCCCCATGGGCTGGTCACGATTTCTATCGATGAACGACTGCAGGCGCTGCGCGCCTCACAAGATGCCGAAAACGGCATCCCCTTGGAGGAAGAATCCTCCGTAGGCTCTGTAGATCCCGCAGTACTTATGCGTAACGTTGAAGCTGCGCTTGATGCTGTTGCTTCTCCATCTTTAATTCCTGAAGAGAACGCTCCATCCGCAGGCGAAGCCGCTGCCTCCCCACCCCGCGGGGGAACCCCGCCGATGCTGCTGGACGTGCAGCAGCCGAACTTATTGCAGCTCCGGTGAAGGATCCTTTGGACGATGCCCTGCTGGCGCCGCCTCCGGAACCTTTGGACTATGTATTTTTGGAAGCTAAACTCTGCTTCGATCAGGGACGTCTTGACGATCTCGAAGAAATGCTCCCGCTTTTTGAGCATCATGAGCTAAGCGGCTACCCTGCACTTTGGGCACTCATTCTCAAATTGAAGAAATTCCCAGATGATCCTGTAGTTGATCAGGATTTTCGTCGCTTCATTGATCTTCATGAAGGCGAATATCTGGCTGAAAACGCCCGTACACAGTATTTAAAGCTACGCGGAGAAAAACTCAATGCTGCCGATTTTGATTTGTTCTTCAAAGGACTCGTTTGGAATCAGACTGACCCTGTAATCGAAGCTTGGCAGGCTTACTACACCCTTGAAAGCGCTCAGGCCGAAAATAATCAGTCAAAGATCGCCGCTGCACTTCTTAAGGCTAAAGTGCTTTATCGAGACTCCAAAGCCGTCACTGATCCAGCACTGATGAAGCTCGGTGACCGAATTGCCGAAGCAGATCGTACTTGGCTGTGGACTCGCGTCATGATCCTCCTGCAGAAGAATCGGATGACGGAAACCAAGCGCGTACTTGAAACGCTCCCGCGCCCGGAACTGCCTGCCCCCATGAAGGAGCTCCGTTCCATCATTGACGAACCTACTTTATGGCTGCGTCGTCAAAAAAATCTTGGAACTCTTCCTGCACGCCTCGCGGTTTTTGCGTCTGTACGCATTGCCCATCTCCGCCCGGCAGATGCCGCCCGCATTGCACAAGCCGCAGTTGATCCCAAGGCCAATGCCTTCTGGCGTTCGCTTGTTTGGTCCCGCATTGGCTTCACAGCCACTACCCAGCTCAACCCCAAGGCCAGCAGCTGGTACGCCAAAGCTGGCAGTGCGCTGCAGCAATTTCCTCTAGCCGTAGTAGACGCCCAACAACTTGCCGCCTGGCATGCTCGTGCGCTTATCCGCGACGGCAGCTGGTACGGTCTGAGCAAAGTCATTGACGCCATGCCTGCAGAATTAAAGCGTGAAGAAGTCTGGACTTATTGGCGCGGACGAGCACTCGCCTCTCGCGGCCTTAAGACCGATGCGCAAACGGCCTTCACTTCGATAGCGCATCGCACGACTTTCTACGGGAAGCTTGCCGCCGACGAACTCGGCCGTTCCTACGGTTTTTCTAAACCTCCCAAAGCCATGCCGCGGCAGGTCGAAATCGATAAGTGGGCGGGAAACACCGCCATCCAACGTGCACGCAGCCTCTATCGCATGAGTCTTTACCGCGAGGGACACCGTGAATGGAACTGGGCAATGCGCGGCATCACTCCGCAGGAGAGTCTCGCACTGGCAGCCTACGCTCGGCAGACGCGGCTCATTCACCGCATGATTAACACAAGCCTCAAAAGCGGTGATCAGACCGTCGTTATTGAACAACGCTTTCCGCGGCCTCATGCAGCTTTGATCCGGATTGTGAGTGAGGCACAGTCTCTGCCATCTGCCTGGGTCTATGGTTTGATTCGTCAGGAGTCACGCTTCATTCCTGCAGTCAGCTCTGCCGTCGGTGCTCGCGGCCTTATGCAGATCATGCCGGCTACGGCCAAATGGATGGCACGGCACCTTGGCATCGACTCATTCGAGCAAAAAAACCTCACCGAGCTCGAGATGAATCTTGTTCTAGGCACCGCCTATCTCCGTATGCTCTATCTCGATATGGAGGAAAGCTACGTGCTCGCTACTGCTGCCTATAACGCAGGTCCAAACCGAGCCCGTATCTGGCGTGCTGCTGTCAGAAACTCAATGGAAGCGGCAGCCTTCATCGAAACAATTCCCTATTTTGAAACACGGGAGTATGTCAAAAATGTTCTTGCCAATATGCACACCTACGCAATGCTGACTGGCGAGCTGGATGGACGCTTTGCGAAACTGCTCGGCCGTGTGGAGCCAGGACGAAGCAAAGCAGCCGATCTCCCGTAAATAATCATTTTGGGTTGAAAAATGAAGATTTTTCCCGTCGGCGGTTACGTCCGCGACATGCTGCTCCGAAAGCGAGGCTTTAAACTTCCCGAGGGCGATCGCGACTGGGTTGTGATTGGCGAAACTCCCGAAGCGATGATCAAGCGTGGCTATCTGCCAGTGGGCGGCGACTTTCCTGTCTTCCTCCATCCCCGAAGCCACGAAGAATATGCATTGGCGCGTACTGAACGCAAGACCGCTCCGGGCTATCACGGCTTTATCTTCCATGCGTCGCCGGATGTGACGCTTGAAGAAGATCTTGCTCGACGCGATTTAACAATCAACGCCATGGCGCTCGCTCCCGACGGATTCATCATAGATCCCTTCGGGGGACAGCACGATCTCGCTGCCGGCATCCTGCGGCATGTGAGCCCTGCCTTTGCTGAAGATCCCGTTCGTATCCTGCGCATCGCCCGCTTTGCTGCGCGCCTGCCGTCTTTCTCCATCGCTCCTGAAACGATGGCATTAATGCGCCGAATGGTCGACTCCGGTGAAGCGGATGCCCTCGTACCAGAACGAGTGCTCGCAGAATTCACTAAAGGGTTGAGAACTGCCACTCCGTGTCGAATGCTTGACATTCTTACCGAATGCGGGTTTTGTCAACGTCTCTATCCTGAGCTAAGGCTCTCAGCACAGCTTCGCGGCCGCCTGCATCGAGCCCGTCTAGCAAACTTCCCTGTGGACTTGCTGCTCGCCGTTCTTGCGTCCGGCATCGAAGGCGAAACGAAGAATCTTAAGGCACCAACGCCAGGGCGGCAATTTCTTGCTCGTATTCGAGCCAGTGCTCAAGCGCAGGAATTTGCTCAAATCCTGACGGGCGGAACGACCGGCGGAATAGAAAAACTTCGGAATATCACAACGTTTGAGGACACAATCGAATTCCTCCGTCAAGTTGATGCACTGCGTAAACCTGAGCGCGCAAAACTCCTTCTCGCTTTAAGAAACGCTGTACTGCAGCCTCCTGAAGGCAGCGCTGAAACAATAAAACTTGCTCAGACTATGCGGGCTTGGACAAGCGTGGATGCAGGTGCAGCAGCTCAGACAGCAGCGAGCCCCAAAGAAATTGCACAAAAAGTACTCACTGCTCGCGTACAGGCGGCAGCAGACGCTTGGCGTGCTGAGGCGTGAGGTTAGAAAAGGAGCTTCCCAAGAACGAGTGCAAAGACGGCCAAAAGAATCGTACTCATAAAGGGAAGCTCAATTTCGCGACCTAGGATCCGAAAGTGAATGTCCCCGGGGAGTCGCCCGAGACCAAAGCGCTTCAATGACGGCATTGCCGTAATAAGAAGCAGCAGAATAATGAAGATAACAAGAGCCCAGCGCATAGTTGAATTATTTTATCGGACGCAGGCTCGCCTACAATGCGAAACCCAGCTACATCTTCAGGGTTTCTTCCAGCATGTCGACGCTTCCTAGTCCTGAATCACTGCGCTTTTCCTGCCGCAGGATCTTTCTAAAAAATTTACGACTCGCTTGCCGCATTGGCGCCTATGAAACTGAACGTAGCGCCCCTCAGTCGGTAGTATTCAACGCTGACATTTGGGTGCGCTTTTCCGCAAGTTCAAGCCAACGCGATGCCCTTGAAGATGTTCTCAACTACGATCTTGCCGTGAGGAATCCTCTCGGGGTCACATCGATCTGCAGGAAACACTGGTCGACCGCATTGCAGAACGTCTGTCGAATCTTCCCGGCGTCGAGCTTATCCGCATTTCCTCCGAAAAAACCGAAGCCTATGACGATGCCGATGCGATCGGCGTAGAAGTCTGGCGCAGCGGGTCCCCTCTTCTTACCTAAGCTTTTTCAACATGACTGATGTGATTCCTCTGATTCCTGAAGCGCCTGCTACTTTTGCAGATGATGCTGCCGACATTGGCGCACTTGCTGCTCAGGGCGAAACACCTCCCAACGAACGCAACCGCAAATCCGTCTCACAAAAGAAGCTTGAAAAACGTATCGTGCGCCTTACCGGTCAAGCCGTCACTGACTTTGACATGATTCGAGAAGGCGACAAGATCATGGTAGCCATGAGCGGCGGCAAAGACAGCTATGTACTGCTCGATACGTTAAAGACCCTGCAGGCACGTGCGCCAATACACTTTGATCTTTTGGCCGTCAATGTGCATCAGCACATCCCGGAATTCCCACTTGAAGCCTTGAAAAAGCATCTGGAACATTCAGGGGTACCTTTTCACATTGAGGATCAAGACACGAACTCGCTTATCCAGAAACTCATTCCGGAAGGCAAAAATGTATGCTCGCTCTGTGCTCGTCTGCGCCGCGGCATCCTATACCGGGTAGCCCGGGAAACCGGCTGCAACCGCATTGCGCTCGGCCATCATATGGACGACATCGTCAGCACACTGCTCCTCAATCTCTTTTATGGTGGACGTTTGAAATCCATGCCACCAGCGCTGAAGAATGATCGAGGTGACTGCGTCGTCATCCGTCCGCTTGCGTATGTGCGTGAAGCAGAAACTGCCAAGATGGCCAAGATTCGAGGCTATCCCCTCGCAGCTAAAGGCATCTGCGGCGCTGGAGAGAATTTGAAACGCAAAGAGATCAAAGAATTAATGCAACGTTGGGACCGAGAATTTCCCGGCCGCATTTACAACATCTTCATGAGTCTTACTCGCGTCTCCCCATCGCATCTGTTGGATCGAAGCATCTACGACTTCACAAATTTCGCTCCGATATACGGTACTCCTGGATCAGAGGCGTCAGGCGAAAGCGAAGATGAATAAACTCGAGCTTCAGACCGGGATGTCCGCTGAAAATACTCGGCTAAAATCACCGACGAAACCAACCACCAAAACACGCACAAATGAGAACTCGCTCACTCAAAGTCATCGATATGGCCGTCCATAAGGTAGCCGTTATCACTCCTGAAAAAAGCATCCGGGAAAGCGCCCGACAGATGCGCGTCGAACACGTCGGCAGCCTCGTTGTAGTCGATCAGGACGGCAAGCCCATCGGCATGCTCACGGATCGAGACATTACGATTGAGGGTGTTGCCCGCGGCGTTGACGTTGACCAAACCACCGTGCGCGATCTGATGACCGCACCGGTCGTTACGGCTACAGAATCTGAAGGCATGGTGACCGCCCTTGCTCGTATGCGCGAATTTGGCATCCGCCGCCTGCCTATCATCGATAGTGAAGGAAAACTTGTTGGGGTAGTGACGAACTCCAACCTGATTAAAGAACTTTCGGAATTACTCGACGGACTGGTACGCAATATCAGTTCTTCCAAGACTCGCGAAGTTGCACTTCGTTCAGACATTTAATTTCTGTCTAAATCCTGAAGACTTAAAGACCGCAGTATCCATCCTTGGGATCTGCGGTCTTTTGTTCTGTGCTCAGTCTGCGCGCATTGTTTCACGTGAAACATTCGATTCTTTACCGACAGGATGTTCCACGTGAAACATCATGACTGAACAATCAACGAATACCAAGATTGCATCAATCGGTTCTGAATCACTTCTTCTTTTTCTTTTTTGGCCCGGGAAGCATGGGCGGCATATTCGGGCGAACAAGTTCACCAGCAAGAATATGCGGTGCAGCAGCATACTCTGCAGTCTCAAACATCGTGCTTGCTCGACCAACAATCAGCGGATCAATGGGGCCAATGGCTTTCAAGTCTCTCTCCGCATACGGAATGAGATGCAGAACGTATCGCATGGCATTTAACCGAGCACGCTTCTTATCGTCAGATTTGATCACTGTCCAGGGCGCTTCCGGCGTATCGGTGCCAAAGAACATTGCCTCTTTGGCGCGAGTGTAATCATCCCATTTATCAAGTGATGCCAAGTCAATCGGCGAAAGTTTCCAACGCTTCAAAGGCGAAACTTGTCGTTCACGGAAACGACGCTGCTGTTCCTTCTGACTCACTGAGAACCAGAACTTAATGACATATGTGCCGCTTCGAACCAAATTGCGTTCAAACCCAGGGACTTCCCGCATAAATTCATAGTATTCAGCGTCCGTACAAAACTTCATGACGCGCTCAACACCTGCTCGGTTGTACCAGGATCGGTCAAAGAAAACCATCTCACCTTTGGTGGGTAGATGTGTCACATAGCGTTGGAAATACCACTGCCCAGACTCCTCTACGGTGGGTTTATTCAAAGCTACAACTCGTGCACCACGAGGATTGAGATGCTCCATGAAGCGCGTAATTGTGCCGCCTTTGCCTGCAGCATCACGTCCCTCAAAGATGACAATGATCTTCTGTCCTGTTTCCTTCACCCATGCCTGAAGTTTTAAAAGTTCAACTTGCAGGCGAAATTTCTGCTCCTCGTAGTTTTTACGCCGCATGCGATTGACATACGGATAAGCACCTTTCGCCCAATCTGGATTGAGACGGTTCTCCTCAAGGTCTCGCTCCTTACGGCTTTTTTTGCTCTTAGTTGTAAGCTCTGCGAGCAGTTGACTCAGAATCGCCTCACGATCTTCGCGCGCCTGCCCGCTCAGGATGTCTTCAATCAAATCCTGCTTGCGTCGATAGGCGCGCTCTGTCTTGTCAGACTTGATGTGTTCCAGCACATCCTGCACATTTTGGAAGCGCGGAGCTCGGTCAATATGTTCGTCATTGAGTACCGCTTCACGCGTTTCGTGGCTCTTCCGTTTGACAGACTCATCTGTCTTTTCATTATTGGCCATGGGTAACGTTCCTCCATTGAAGGGTCGAACTGAAAGCGGCTATCGGGTTAGCCGATTCCACCCTCCGCTGATAATTTTTATTCGGCTGCATCGGTCTCTTGTGCTTTACGCATGACCGTCAGCCAGGTGTAGATCTCCTGCCGCGGACGTCCCGTCAGCTTAGCGGCGATAGCCGCCAAACGCGAAGACGGAAGCTCCGGAGCGAGCGCTTTGAGCCATGCTTCTTCTTGAACAGAAAGCGTCTCCTCCTTCATAGGTTCCTCATCTACAAGCACAACATACTCTCCACGGGGTTCATGCGTCTTAATCCATTCCGAGAGATCTGCAGCAGTAAGAGAAGTGATCGTCTCAAACTTCTTCGTCAGCTCACGCGCTACGACAATGCGCCGTTCTGGCGTAAGAGCTGCTCCCAAATCTTCAAGCAACGCGAGAATACGATGCGGTGCCTCATAGAGAACGAAGGGGCGCTTACGATGCGCGAGCTCTGCGGCCGACTGATGACGCGCCTTAGGCTGCGGCGGCAGAAAACCGATGAAGTCAAAACCTGTACCAAGCAGCCCGGCAGCAGACAAAGCAGTGATTGCCGCTGATGCACCGGGAACAGGAATCACACGCCGGCCAACGCGGCGCAAGTACTCAACAGCACGCGCCCCCGGATCGGATCCCGCCGGCGTACCAGCATCAGTGACTAATGCGACGCGCTGCCCCTCT
>OGUN01002517.1_pt1 | contig 10838 bp, 7 predicted proteins | sample 1553621 | NCBI WGS metagenome assembly OGUN01 (sample SAMEA2580300, study PRJEB22360) | human gut metagenome | biome: human gut; feature: human-associated habitat; material: faeces | place: Denmark | collected 2008/2010
AAAGATAACGAACCCATGCGTACGCGGGCCGTCGAAGACAGCATCGACTGGCATATGCTTTACAACCTCTATATCAAGACCTACCTGACAACCTCCGAGTTCGACACCGTCGTCCCGCTTTGCCAAAAAACGCTGCAATTCTGCGCCCGCCAAAAGGCGTTGACACCCCGGCATCATTATCTGCTGACCGATGCCAACAACAACATCGGAAACCGTTATGCCATCGTCAGCCAGAACGACTCGGCGCTCAAATATTTCAAGCGAGTGCTCGATTACAGCCGCCTGACACACAACAGCCAAGTGCTGCTGACAGGCTATACGAACCTGGCCGACGTATATGTCCGCAGCGGCTCGTACGACTTGGGAGCTTATTATTACCGGCAGGCGCTCTACCTCATCGACTCGTGCGGGTTGCCCCAGCAGGAGCTCATCAACGTCTATACAGGGTTGGGGCAGACGTATATGGAACTGCGCGACTTCGAACTCTCGCACCACTATTTCAACCTGGCCTACCGGCATTTCGACCAGATGGACCTCAACCGGAAGTTTGTCTATTTCACCAATCACGGGAACGTCTATTATTTTGAAGAAAAATATCCAGAAGCTCTCGAACTGTTCAAGAAAGGATACGAGCAGGTCAAACCTTCACCCGAGTATGCCTATGCACAAAGCATCTGCATGTTGAACATAGGCGAGATCTACCTGTTGATGGGACAACTTGATTCAGCCCAGTACTACCTGGACCGGAGCTATTCTTACTTTGAAACAATCGGAAACACTTCGGCGCTTTATCATGCCCAGACGCTGATTTTCGAACTCGCCCTGCGGAAAGATTCCCTAAAGAAAGCGACGAGGTTACTCCACAGCCTGACCGACAACCTGCAAGTGGAACCGTCCCTCGTCGGCATCCGCAAAAAATACCAGCAACGTTATTATGAACAAACCGGCGACTTCCGGAAGGCTTACCAACTTCTGAAAGAAAATGTCCAGATCGACAACTCGATCCGCAACGATCGTATCCGCATGCGTGTCGCCGAAACGGAACTCCGCTACAAGCAGGACACGACGCTGATCAGGCAGCAACTCTACATCCAGAAGCAGAAGAGCGACATGCAATCGCTCGAACTGAGCGCCTACATCTGGTTCTTCGCCTGCCTGCTGCTGGGCGTCATAGCCGTCTTTATTTATTTCTACCAAAAGAAGCAACGGGCTCTGTTGTTGGCCGAGACGCGAAATAAGATCATCGGCCTCAGGATGGAGAACATCCGTAACCGGGTCTCCCCACATTTCATCTTCAACACGCTCAACCGGGTGATCAGCCATTACGAGGAAACGGACAGCAACTACAAGGAACTGTATAACCTGATCAAGATCATGCGTCTCAACCTCCGCCTGACGGAAAAGCTGTGCATCCCCTTGGCCGAAGAAATAGATTTCGTCAGGACATATCTCGACCTCGAACAGGGGCGCTTCGGCTCCGACCTGAAGACAGACATCCGGATAGACCCTGAGATCGACACGCAACTGGTCGAACTTCCTTCGATGATGATCCAGATACCGGTTGAGAATGCCATCAAGCACGGCCTCAGAGGGAAGGAAGGCGAAAAACAGCTCTCCATCTCCGTCACCCGCGAAGCCGACGCCATCATTATCAGTATCGAAGACAACGGCGTCGGCTTCAGGATGCAAACCAGACAGCCGGATATGCAGAGCACAGGGATGGGACTGAAGGTCCTGAACCAAACCATCCAACTACTAAACGCCGGAAACAGCAGGTCCATCACCCTCGTGATCCGGAAAAGCGACCGTGGAACGGCCGAATATCCCGGCTGCCAAGTCCGGTTCACGCTCCCCAAGGACTATTCATACGCTTTGCCGGATGTAAAGTAAATCCGTTTAGCCTCTAATTACAACCGAATAATCAGCCCTAACGGGCAAATACTCAAAATCGGGCCCTAACGGGACCGGCATACTTGGGTGGCAACAATTAAATTTGTAAAAAAAGAGAGCGATTATGAAAAATAGTTACAAGATAGTGATTATAGACGATGACGAGCTGGCCGTTGATAATCTGGCCTTCGAACTGAAAGCTTATCCTCAGTTCTACATGGAAGGGATCGCCAAAAACGGGGCGGCAGGAAAAAAACTGATTTTTAAGACAATGCCGAGCCTAGTATTCCTGGATGTGGAATTGCCCGACATGCAGGGGCCGGAACTTCTGAACCTGATCCGAAACGAGATCACCTGGAACATGCAGGTTGTGTTCTACACTGCCTATAACAAATACATGCTCGATGCTATCCGCGGATCAGCTTTCGACTACCTGCTGAAGCCGATCGACAAAAACGAATTGTCCAAAATGATGAAGCGCTTCATTGAGAAAGTAGAAGAAGAACAATTGCAGACCGTGCCTTTCCACATCCAGCTGAGAAGTCTCTCGCCGTTGGAACAGACACTTATTATCCCCTCACCGACGAACGACCTGCAATTTCTCAGACCCGAAAACATCGGTTATTTCAAATATAATTCAGACCGGAAGCAATGGGAGGCGTACCTGAACAACGCGACGAATCCCGTTGCAATCCGGAAAAATATAGCGGCGGATCAGATACAGGCAAGTTCTCCCTCGTTCATTCAGATTCATCAATCCTATATCATCAACATCAATTATCTGATCATGATCAAGGATAAGAAGTGCGTGTTCTATCCGCCGTTCGACAATGTCCGCGACCTGCAGATTTCCAAACTGTATCTGAAAAAACTGCAAGAGAAGTTTATGATGTTGTAAAAATGTCAATCTTCTTCGGGGGTGAACAAAACGGCTCGCTGGTACAAAGATTTCACTTTTTTCTTTTTACCGAAAAGAGGTTGGAAGGTCATGTATTTCGAACCTTTGCCCAACTGGATGACCGTTATGGAAATCAGCCTGCGTCCTTTTTTCACGAAGATCGTGCCATCACGATCTTCTTTCATTTTATTAGACAGACATTTTAAGGCCAAAGAGGCGTTGCCTTCGCGGGTTGCCGTGCACCAGTTCGGATAGGAGTAGATTTCCCACGGCATCTCATTTAGACTGACCGTATATTCGACTGGTAGATCTATCGTTCCTCCCTTCGGAATAAAAACAAGTGTATCGTTCCCATCCGGAGTAAATACCCTGAAATTATCCATTTCCTGCATCAAATGAATTTCGGCATGACGCGAACCGGCACCGATACGGATCGTCCCTGTACGCCTTGCCGCCCCTTCGTTGATGGAAGGTTCAACATACAGGCGCAGACTGTCTTTACGCCAGGAGCACCAAGGAGCATCATTGCCTTCAACCGCCCAATCGCAATTCGAAGTTATTTCGATCACTTTCTCCGTATCGTCAGCCAGGAAAAAAAGATCGGATTCACTCAACGTCAATTTCTCTTCCGCCCCTTCCTGCACGATCTTGACAAGTTGTTTCCTGCCGGACCATTTCAAAGTGATGGTTTGCGAGCGGCGTACCGTTGTCCGATTCGGATTGACGACGATTTTCAATCCGTCTTTCTCCTTTGTGGCCGTGCACCAGTCATGGACACCGGAGAAACTCCAACTTCGTTTCGTTTTTACCGGGATGATTTGCTCGCCTCCTGCCTCCGGAAACTCATAGCTTTCTTCTGCTGTTACCTTGGCGGTCTGTTGCGTGAAATAGTTCAGTATCTGCTTACAAGCAGTGATCTGCTCATCACAATTCTGCACGCCTTGCTGGTCGCGGTTTACCTTGTAGCATCTCTTGGCCGACTCGAACTTACGGACCGCTTCTTTGACAGACGCCTCCGTCCGCTTTTTCAACAAGGCCAAACCGCCCTCATACGTCCCGTTGCAATCCTGTGAAAAGGCAGACACTGCAAAAAGAAACAGGGACAGAAGGCTACAAAAAACTTTCATATAAAACTTGTTTATCGTTGTCTTCATCTTCTTCAATTATTAATGTGAACGGCGATAGAATCCTGAACGGCCTCTCTGCGAGCACGAAAATCTTTCAACACGGCAGATTCCGGTTTAACGCCGGATGCCCGTTTATAAAAAATTTCCGCCATATCGTAATCCTGGGTTTGTTCCGCTTCTGCCGCCATAGATACAAATAAGTTATAAATCTCTTCAATCTTTTTCTGCACACTGTCTTTCCGGGCCGAAACGCCTGCCACATCGGGAAACACAGTCCGATATTCATCCTCCAGCCTTAAAGCAGCATCATAACGCCCAACAGCCCCCAGATAGAACTGCTCATAATCTCCTCCCTGACTTTTACTGCCAAGGTCGGCCAGACTATCGCCGGTATGAATATACTGAAGATATTCGTTGTAGCGGGCCTCTATTTCCATTGCTTTCGCCTTGGCTTCCTCCTCTTCTTGCCTCTGCTCCATACTACGAAAAATGAAAAAAACGATTCCTAAAAGAAAAACAAGCGGAAGTCCCCACTTCAATACTTTGGGAAGCATAGGAGAAGCATCGCCTGCTATATTATCTATTTCAGGATCAGGTGTTTCTACCTCTTGTATCTCCAAACTTTCATCCTTGCCATCTTCTTGTACCACAACCGGGACATCCGAAAGTTCCGGTTCTTGCTGCTGCACTTCAGGCAAAGGTTCCGTTTTTTTCTCTACCTGCTTACCAGGTAAAACCGGGATTTCACCATTCAGGTGTTGTTCGCAATATATCCGTATTTCCATCGCGGAAGGACGTTCCCAGGTATCTTTCTGTAAGCACAGATCGATTATTGCCTTCAATTCATCCGACCACTCTCCCTCCAAAACTGGGATTTCAGCACCATGCTGCAACAACAGTCCGCCATGTTCTCCGAAAGGGACCATCCCCGTCAATAACTCGTAAAGTGTCGCTCCCAGGGAGAAAATATCGCTCGCTTTGATCGGTAAAGGATATTTGCTAAAGCGTTCCGGCCCCATATAAGCTAATGTGCCCACGGAACCCTCCGTCTTCATGATGCTTTTCCGCAATGTATTCCGCGCCTTTATGCTAATACCGAAATCAGTCAACAGATAATGTCCCGACACATCCATCAGGATATTGTCCGGTTTAATGTCTTGATGGATAACCGGAGGCTCCTGTCCGTGCAAATACTCCAACCCGCTCGCAATATCCCGCAAGAAAAGCCATGCCTCCTTTTCTCCCATTTGTCCGATCAGACTGGCAGCCGAACCCTGCCGGCAATAAGGCAAAACCAAATAAGGCATCCGCTCGAAGGTGTCGTAATAAGTAGGCTTAAGCAAATTGCCATGATTCAAATTGAATACAAGGGAAAACTCGGTCGAGAATAGTTGCACGCCATGCTCATCCATACCGCCTCCCGGAGCATAGACTTTTAATGCGACTTTCAGGGAAGTCAAAGTATCATCAGCCAACCACACTTCAGAAAAGCCACCACGCCCCAAAAATCGTTCCAGCCTGTAACGGTTAGCAAATAGTATATTTTCTTCTAACTGCATAGTTTATTTTACTGTTTGTTCATACCATTGGATAATCTTGTTTTGCCATGCTGTGGAAAACGACCAAGCCAGACATGCCAGAAGAAGAAGAACAAAAACAAAAGCGACCGTCCAAAGAATAAATTTCCGAAGTGGCTTTTTCCGTTCTTTTTCAGTGAATGTCGAGACGGTTTGCTGCATATCCTGTACCGACGGCTTATTTTCTTCCGGAACAATCTGGCAAAGAACGACTGTGACGTTATCGTGGCCACCCAAATCCAATGCACCTTGAATCAATGCCTTCGTACAAGTATCGATTTCGTTCGAAGTCTCTTGCATAACAGCTTCGATCTCCTCATCCCGTAGCATTGAATTAAGCCCGTCCGTACAAAGCAAAATCACTTCTCCCTCCTGCAAAGGCAAACGGACAAAATCCGGATTTGCCGCTTTCTGGGGATTGCCGAGGCTACGAGTGATAATATTGCTGTCGGGATGATCAAAAGCATACTCCGGAAGAAGACGGCCACTATCGACCAGTTCCTGTACATAAGAATGGTCTTTTGTCACTTGCGCAAGCCCGGATACGGGATTGAACAGATACCCTCGGCTATCGCCACACCAAATAATATTGGCATAACCGTCAAATAACCAAGCAGCAACGAGAGTAGTCCCCATCGACTTGCCCCCCTTTTCCTCTCTGCTCTTTCTTTTTATAGCGTTATCGGCAGCCACCACCGCGTCATACATATATTTGCGGATCGTAGAAGCGTCTTTCACAATCTCGTCCGTTATCTTATCTGCCGAAAAAAACTCTTTCATCGTATCGACGGCCATTCGGGATGCTATTTCACCGGCATCCAAACCTCCCATGCCGTCCGCGACAACAAGCATCGCCCCTTTATTACCTAACGTAAAAACAGTATGGCAATCGCGGGGAAGCAACCACTCCCCCGCGTTAAGATCCGCACTCACGACAAAATTATCCTCGTTATTCGTACGGACACACCCAACGTTCGTTTGCGCTCCGAGCTTAAACTTAAAAGGATTGTTATTCGTTTCTCCCATATATTGTTCTAATTTTCACTATCGGACAGCTGCTATCGGTACGACCACACCCCGCAGTCCTTCAGCCATAGAAGAAATCAGCCCGACTACTTCATATTCCCCGGTCTCCGAAACAGCGAAAACAGGTGCACCCGAACCGCCTATCTCAAAACTTGTATTCGTCGTCATGATATCGCCACGATCCAACCCGCTGTGAGCCGTCACACCACTTCCATAAACCGGGCCGGAAGCCGAATTGATGCCGACTTCTGCCGGAAATCCTAAAATGGTCAAAGGAATGCCTCGACCCAATGATGTCGATTTAGAAGTATCGAATTTCAAACCACCTTTTTTGGCTGTCTGGAAATAAGCCCAGTCCTTCCCTCCGTTAGACGGGGCAATACGCAAACGGGCTCCTTTGACGAGACCACCTAATGGACCCCGAAGAACCGTATAGGTATCGGCACTTCGGTCGCAGGTGAACTGATCACTCGTGAAAGTCAACGCATCTCCGGTAGAAGAATAAGCAGTAAAATAGGCCACCACCCTTTCCAGATTACAGACTGCCTTATTCAACGGACGCATATCTTCGTCCATCAGATTACCGTTTACCTGGAAATACCATCTTTCAATGATTCGGCGGGATGTGACAAAGCGTCCGTCACTCAACAAGAAACCGGTTCCTGCCCAACGATTGATGATATCGATCACTTCTGTCTTGCCTTTTTTATTTGTATGCTCCACTTTATCCAACTGTATATAATAGATGTAAGGAAAACAACTCTCATACGAAGTCATGCCTGTCGCCGCCGGAACGGCAGAAGCTGCGGCCTGCTCGCCAGCAGAAACCGTTTGTTTGGCAGATTCACTTTCCGTTTTTTCCTCACGGGCTGATTTCAAATCGCTTTTCAGGTCCACCAATTCGCTACGAAGCTGGTTTATGCCCTGCGAAGTGCTAGCTTGGCTAGCCTGTATGGCTGCCTGAGCGGCAGTCCGGGCCTGATTAGAAACGGCAGCGAGCTGCTTCTGCGCTTCAATGCCGGCACTATCCTGCCGGGCACTCACAGATGCGATACTTCCCGCCAACATTTCATTCGTTTTCTGGTTTTGCTGTTGATTCAGAACACTCCAACCGATGAATCCTCCGATCACCAGCAGGAAAACGACAGACATCCAAACCATCATCTGCTTATAAGGTTTCAATGCCTGCTGGCGGAACAAGCTGAAGCGTTCCGTAAAGTTTATATTTTTGATCATGCTCCTGTCACCCTGAGGAACGATAAATCCAATGCGAGGTCCATTGGAAGAAAGCTGTATCTCGTCCCCATTCTGCAGATACCATTCATCTGTGACCGGACGGCCATTCAAAAGAGTCGTATTGACCTTAGACAAATGCACCAGTTTCCAACCGGCTCCGTCACGAACGATAGCCGCATGGCGACGGCTCACTGAAGTAAACGAATCATCAAAACGCACCTGGCAACGCGGGTCACGCCCCATCTCTATTTGATCGACAATGATCTTTTGTGTTTCACCGGCACGATGATATTTAGAAGACATGCGATGCTCCAATACATAAAACTGCTTATGCGCACCTCCCATCAGTGCCCCCATTCCTGCGCCAACCGATCCGGAAAAGGACCGTCTGTATGGCTCTGTTTGTCTTTGTACCATAGATCTATATTCTATTTTCCATTAATAAATTAGAATTAATAATCTTCAATCCGAAAGGTGACATCGCCAACTGTAATGATATCCCCCGGATGAAGTTCGCTTCCCTCCGAAGTCACCGGAGCTGAGTTGATATAAGTTCCATTCACCGACTCTTTCCAGTATCCCCCTCGTCCCTTCTCTGTGATCCATTGCCCGTCACGAATAAACCAGCGTCCTGTCCTGACATCCGTTTCGATCGTACAATGCCGACGTGAGATATAAGGGCTCTCGTTCTCCGGGATACATACGACATTCGAGTCTTCCCTCCCTATCGTGATCAGTCTTTTCCGGTCTCTGAACAAGTGACTCAGATCGTAGACCTTCCCATGTTCCAATCCCTGCATTACACGCATGGACAATCCTTTTTTTCCGGGTTCCGGTTTCCACCCTACCCGTTGCTGAATATATGAAACAGGCTGTCCTTGAGGCATCTGATTAAGGACAGCGGTAGCCGATTGCATACGCTGCTTGAAATCCGGGATCAAGCAACCTTCGATCACTTTTTGCCAGACCGCACCATTTTCAGTACGCTCCAATAACCGCCTGTCCCAATTGCCGTTTTTCCCGTTCCGCTGATAGGAGACCAAATCGTTATGGTCATTCAGTTCACCGAAAGGCAACTTGCCCGTCAGCAATTGATACATCATCACGCCGAAAGAGAAAATATCGGTTGTCGGAAGTACTGTCGCATCTCCTCGCAAACGGTTTACCTGCTCCGGAGGCATATAAGCATAGGTTCCGAAGATCTGTTGGGGACGCCCCAATATATTCCGTTCCGTCATTCGCTTGTTTCGATCGCCACTGATTCCAAAATCTGTCAAAGCCGCAGTTCCATCCTCCTTGATCAACACGTTTTCAGGTTTAAGGTCCCGATGTACCTTGCCGCTTTTGTGCAAATCGTTCAGCCCACAAAGAATCTCCCGTCCGACTTTGACCAGGTCGACAGAGTAACGTTCCATATATTGGGTAAGATTCCCTTTCGGACAATAGTCCATAACGATAAAAGGATTTCCGCACTCCAACCCATGGCCAACCGAGTGAACCAAGAACCGGCTCTTTATCAACCCAGTCTCAAATTCCATGACGAAACGGTCCATCAAAGGCTTACGAAGCTCTGGGACTATTTCCCACAATTTCAACAACTTCAAAGCATACACCTGCGAACCGGGACCCGTCACTTTGAACACTTTTCCGAAAGAACCTTCCCCTAAAACAAGGTCTACCCGATAGAGTCCGCCGATATATTGGCCAACCGCAAAATCACACCTGTTAACGACAACTCCGGACATGGCTATTCATTTGAGGTTATTCGTCAAACTCAAATCTCCTATTCCCCAACACAATAATGTCTCCGGGCTTTAGCTCTATTTTTTCGGTTGTATATACGAATGTAGTCTTTTGTTCACTCCTGTCCTGAAGATACCATTTCTTGTTCTCGTAGGTCAAAGCGGCCTGTTCTTTAGAAGTTATCGTCATATTGCCTTCATCCGTATTGTCACGATTCAGGATGATCTCCTCACCTGAAAATACAAGAGGAGAGGCCACGGCTTCCTCATTTGCGTTTGGTATCATGGAAAGACGGCATGTACACACCGGAGCCTGCATTTCCCATGGCGTAATCGTTTTCCTCCCATAACTCGAACGGGATTGCTTTACCGGTTCTTTCTTCTGCAGTTCATACCCACAATGCGAACAAAAGAATGCATCTTCTCGATTTTCATGGTTACACTTAGGACAATTCAAAGAATCGGATACGACACCTGCCGGAGCTTGTCGGGCACAGTTACAATTCGGACATTCCGACATACCCGGCAAAAGAGGATAACCGCATTGAGGACAGCTCTCACTACCCCCTTGTTCGCAAACTGTCGGCCTACCGACATTTATCCCTATATTCTCATTCACTGTACGCCGAGCATAAACATCCGTCACCGCATGTTCACGCATGGCATAATTTGATAACGGAGAATTACACTTCTCACAATTTGACCTGTCACCGGAATTCTCCCAACCGCAATTAGTACACCTCATAATTCGCCTTTTTTATATATACAAAAAAACAAATTCAAGGCATCACGCAAAAACAGCGACAATCACAAGCAGGGATATCCGGTCATTTTACCAATCTATCAGGTCAAAACAAACTACTATTCAGACAAAACAAAGTCAGATTTTCTTATTTTGCCAAGACGCTTTCTTCAAATAAATGACACTTGCGACCAATAAACCGGTATAATACACCACCTCGGTCATGAAACAGATAGCAACCGGCAAATGTAAGCGCATTCCGGCCACATATATAAATAATGTATAGAAAACCAGGGTAGCCAGCTCCATCACAAAAGCAGAACGAGTATTTCCTGTACCCGTCACTCCATTGAACACGATATTGGCAACCGCTCCGACCAACAAAGCACCTGAAATCACATAAAGGGAAGGGATAGAAGCTTGTATCAAAGTCACATCATTGGTATAAACCGACAATATTGTAGAAGGAATCAGACAAGTGACAGACACAAAAACAGCCATGATCCCCAACGATATCCAGGTTATATGGCGGATGATCGGAATGACCTGATCCTTATGCCCCGCCCCGATACTGTTACTCACAAACGTATTCGTTGCTGT